>Ga0307945_1000064_pt1 | contig 55421 bp, 55 predicted proteins | sample OrgLakmetagen228_FD_201818 | JGI IMG/M metagenome (GOLD analysis project Ga0307945, IMG submission 201818) | Saline water microbial communities from Organic Lake, Antarctica - #228 | ecosystem: Environmental > Aquatic > Non-marine Saline and Alkaline > Saline | place: Antarctica: Organic Lake...
AAGCATTGGGGCATGCCCACCTTGCTGATCGGCATGGTGATTATCGGCTTTGGCACATCGGCCCCCGAGCTGGCTGTTTCTGCTATAGCCGCGATGGAAGGCAACTCCGGCCTGGCCCTGGGCAACGGTTACGGCTCCAACATTACCAACATAGCGCTGATTGTTGGCTTAACAGCCATCATTGCGCCCATTGCCGTGCATTCGCAAATCATCCGCAAGGAACTGCCACTGCTCGTCGGCCTTACCCTGATTGCCGGTTACCAGCTTATTGATGGCGAACTGTCGCGCACCGACGGTTGGGTTTTGCTGGCGGTTTTCGCAGCGGTGATGGGCTGGTTCATATTCCAGGGTCTGCGCAATAAAGATGACTCTATTGAAGCTGGCATAGAGGAAAGCGCGCTGGCCCACCCCATGCCGCTGAGAAACGCCGTTTTCTGGCTGATTGCGGGTTTGGTGCTGCTGGTCGCCAGTTCCCGCATGCTGGTTTGGGGCGCGGTTTACGTCGCCCAAAGCCTGGGCATCAGCGATCTTGTTATTGGCCTGACCGTTGTCGCCGTTGGCACGTCTCTGCCGGAGCTGGCTTCAGCCTTGGCCGCAGTGCGTAAAAATGAGCACGATCTGATTTTGGGCAACATTCTGGGTTCGGGTATTTTCAACACCTTAGCCGTGGTTGGCCTTGCCGCGACCATCAACCCATTGCAGGTGGACCCCGAGGTCCTCTATCGCGACTGGTCACTGATGCTGGCGCTGACCGTTGGGCTACTGCTGATGGGCTTTGGCTTTGCCGGCCGCAGCCGCATCATCAGTCGGTTAGACGGTGGTATTCTGTTGCTGGTCTACGTGGCGTACACCGGCTTCCTGTTAACCACCATGATACCCACCACCGGTTAATCGCCGGCGTTTTCGTTGAACACAAGGGCCACCGAGTTCAGGCAGTAGCGCTGACCGGTGGGCGCCGGGCCGTCCGGAAAAACGTGACCCAGATGGCTGTCACAGCGCGGGCAGCGCACTTCTGTACGACGCATGCCCAGTGTGTCATCTTCAATATAATGAATGTGTTGCGGATCGAATGGCTGAAAAAAGCTGGGCCAGCCGGTACCCGAATCAAACTTGGCGTTAGAGTTAAACAACGGCAAGTCACACAACCGGCATTCGTAAACACCCAGCTTTTTGTTGTCCAGCAGCGTGCCGCAAAACGGAGGTTCGGTGCCATGGTCTAACAATATCCGACGCTCGTCGGCGCTCAGGCCAACGGCTTGCTCTTCAATCTGTTCCGCTGTTAGTGGCGTCAAATCGTATCCTGCTGCAGATTCGGCCAAAATAGTGCTCCTTACGCTTTATTCGAGTGGTCATCGGTAGATGTAGACGCTACGCCCGGCTTTAACCGATCGCTATATTGGTCAACCAGTTTCTGCATTTTCGGTGCAGCAACCGCCATGATGTAGGGCTGGCCCGGGTTGCGAGCGGCGAAGTTCTGGTGATCGGCTTCTGCTACGTAGAAGGTTTCCAGCGGCTCCAGTTCAGTCACCACAGCCGAGTGGAACACGCCTGCCTGGTTCAACTGATCAATGTAAGCTTGCGCGACCTGGCGCTGCTGCGCCGACTCATAAAAAATGGCCGAGCGGTACTGGGTGCCAATATCGTTACCCTGACGGTTACGCTGAGTGGGGTCGTGAGCCACCGAAAAGAATACCTTCAGCAAGCTACCCAACGACACCTGAGTCGGATCGTATTCAACCTTAATTACTTCGGCGTGGCCAGTGGTACCGGTGCATACAGCCTGGTAGTTAGCGCTGTCAGCAGATCCGCCAGCGTAGCCGGATTCAACCGAGTGCACGCCGTTCATGGCAATAATTACCGCCTCCACGCACCAGAAACAGCCACCCGCAAGCACTATCTGCCCGCTGTCCTGGTCTGCTGGAAGATCCTGCTCTGGATCCGGAAACCGGCTGCGCGGCACGGTCATGCCGGGGATGCTACAGGATGTTGTCATTACTACCTCCGCAAATACGCTTGTTTGTGTGACTATTGTTCGTTAAATCTGATCATGCAGACCACTAGTGTCCCGTCTGGCTCTTCGGACTCTCAGAATCCCAGTAGGTTCACCAACTGGCCATAATGGACACTCGCTACCCTGCCAGCCCGCCGCGGGTCAGTTTTAACGGGTCCATGAGTTGCTCAAGCCGCTCGCGGCTGAGACCACTGCGCTCTTCAGCCACATCAATTACCGGGCGGCCACTGGCGTAGGCCTCTTTGGCGATTTCAGACGCCAGGCTGTAACCAATTTCCGGGTTCAGCGCCGTCACCAGTACGGGGTTACGGCCAACACCAGCATTTAAGTGCTCTGCGTTGACGGTAAAGCCTCTTAGCGCTTTGTTACCCAGCAGACTGCTGGCATTGCTTAGCAGGCCAATCATCTCCAGCAGGTTGGCACCTACCAACGGTAACATCACGTTGAGCTGAAAATTACCAGACTGTCCGGCGTAAGCGATAGAGGTATCAAGCCCCATGATTTGTGCGCCCACCATAGCCACCGACTCGGGGATCACCGGGTTTACTTTGCCCGGCATAATGCTGCTGCCTGGCTGAAGTACCGGAAGGCTGATTTCTGACAACCCGTGAATGGGGCCGCTGTTCATCCAGCGTAAGTCGTTAGCGATTTTTGTCAGCACGATGCCAAGCCCACGCAGCTGCGCCGAAAGCGCCACCGGCGCATCCACCGCGCTCTGTGCCACAAACTTATGGGTTAGTGGTTTGAAGCCAAAGCCGGTGTTGGCTTTCAGGCAGCGGGTAAACTCAGGCGCAAATTCGCTGACGGCGTTAATGCCGGTGCCTACAGCGGTGCCGCCCTGGGGCAACGCCAAGAGTTCATCTGCCGCACGCTCGATGCGCGCCTGCGTCGCTTTCAACTGCTCGCGCCAAGTACGCAGCTCCTGGCCCAGGGTCACCGGCATCGCGTCCATCAGGTGGGTTCTGCCGGTTTTTACCTGCTCGCCATACATGGCTTCGCGTTCGTAAAGAACGCCTTGTAAATGAGTCAGCGCCGGCACCAGGTTCTGGTGAATCGCTATCACCGCGCTGATATGGATAGCCGACGGGATGACGTCGTTAGAGCTCTGGCTCATATTCACGTGGTCGTTGGGATGAACCACCACACCACTGAGCTGGGCCAGTGCCGCGATCACCTCGTTCACATTCATGTTGGTGCTGGTGCCAGAGCCGGTCTGGTAGCGGTCTACCGGAAACTGGTCATAGTAATCACCGGCCAGCAGCTGGTCACAGGCCAGCACAATGGCGTCGCGAACCGGGCCGTTGAGCAAGGCCAGGCTAGCATTCGCTTCGGCCGCAGCCTTTTTTATCTGCACCACGGCGGCAATGAACGCCGGCGGCATGGGTTGCCCGCTAACCGGAAAGTTCTCGATGGCACGTTGGGTTTGTGCACCCCAAAGTGCGCTTGCCGGCACCCTGACTTCACCAAGGCTGTCGCTTTCTACCCGTTCGTTGCTCATGGCATCTCCTTGAAGCATTTATGGTCTCTGCCGCACACGTGAGGATGTGAGATCCTGGGGTGCCGATCCTAATACTGTAGACACTCAGCAGGTTTTTTGACAATGCGCGACGTTATGGGAGCTCAATTATCCAAATGGCTGACAAGCGCTTGATTCAAAGCCACCATACAATCGCTCTGAAAGCGCTGCACATCCAGATTGGCAGAATGGTCGGCAACCACTGTCAGTCGCAGCTGGCCGGCGTAGCGGCAAGCGGTCACGCTGACTCCCGCATCGGCAATTTGCGGGCTCCAGGCCACCAGTTCGTCAATCCGACAACCCGCCAAATAGCGAACCACTCCTGCACCGTCAAAGCTGGCGAGTGCTGCACTGGGGCGAGCGGAAAAAGGCCATAGTGGCGTCTGTTTTATCATTTCAGGCAAAAAACCGCTGCAGGCGGTCAGGCCCCAGGTTAACAACGGCTGCAGGCTGTCGCGAAGGCGGCGAACCTCCTGTTTTATGCGATACACCCGTTCCACAAAACTGTCGCCGTCTATTGGCAGCAACAACCGTTCACTGCCACTGCCATTACCCGGCTCAGACAGCGCTGGCCTTAAACTGGCGGGCAGTTGGGGACGAACATCCACTGGCAGCAACAAGTTAATTTGGGCCTGTTCCAGCGCCTGCGGGCTCAGCCCGAGCTGCGCCTGCAAAGCCGCCGTTATACAGGCCGCCAACACGTCGCGGCCGCTAACGCCCAGCGTCTGGGCCGCCGCCTGTAAACGCGCATCGGGAATCGCCGCAGACCAACAGCACTGGCGCTGGCCGGTTAATGGCCAGCTCAGGTTGCTGGGGCTGTCGTCTGGCTGGGCCAGGTAACTGCCTAACTGGCCCGCTAGCTCAAGCGCCGTGGCAGCGCTTGAGCTAAAAGTGCCCGGCAGCTGCCCAGCAGCAGCGGCTGCCGTCTGTACCGCGTCGTTTTCGGGCGGAGGGCCCTCGGCACCAAAAACACGCTCACCCAGCCAATTTTTAGCGCACTGCACCCAGCGTTCAAGGTCTGCCGGGTGCGCTGCACCGTAAAGTACCGGGTGTTGCTGCGGCGACGCGGTGAACAGTTGTTCCAGCAGTTGCGCCAACGAAGCGCTATCGGCGTAACAATGGTGTATCCGCATGAGCAACAACCCACCACCAACGGCGTTGGGCGCCAACCAGAATTTCCATAATGGCCGGTAAATGGGCAGCGGCTGGCTGATAACGGCGTTTATCCAGGGCTGCTGCTGGGGTGCAGTAAAACGGTCCAGCACAATATCCAGATGCTGACGCACATCAAAATCGGCACTTTCCTGCCAGCGCCAATAGCCAGCATAAGGTTCCGGGCGAAAGCGAAAACGCTCCCAGGCGCCCCAGTAAACATGCAAAAATTCGCGCAGGCGAGCAGCTGTCAGCCCCTGAACACGAAGCAACACGGTGGTAACCAGCGGGTTTTCCGGCCGTTCGGCAGCCAGCCAGCCTGCGTCGGCAGGCAACATCAAATGCAAAGCTTGCTGGCTCAAAATCCGCTGCCTTTTGTATAGGATGAGCTAAGTTGCGGTAATCTCGGCGAATCCTGAGACTGAGAATAGAACGATATTGTGCCAGAAGAACGATATTGTGCCAGACATCCACCGGCGCCTCCAGAGCCTGCTTATACCCGGCGCAGGGTAAAAGTGTTGCGCACGGCTTTACCTGCAGGCTTATAATAAGCACAGAGCCAAGCCACTGCGCTGTAAATGCGGGCGCTCGCTATAACGATCAGGAGAGACGATGCAGGCAAGCCATATTCGAAAACTGATCAAACCTATCGAAAACGCTTACGCCGAGATGTTTTCGGGCCAGGTATTTTCTATCGGCGAAGGTGCGATTTCTGTGCGCAATCACAGTGGCCCGGCCGAGAACACGGTGGTGTGTATACACGGTTTTATGGAAAATCACTGCTATTTTACCCAGGCCTATAACGCCCCCACCACCGAACTGATCCTGATCACCTGCAGCAATTACCATGTGCCTGTTAGCGGCGTTATGCCGCAGACGCCCGACTGGGCGGTGGACATCAAGCATTTGGCCGGCACCATCGAATACGATGCCTGCATACTCAACCAGGCCATGCGCAATCTTATAGGCAGCAGCAACGTGCGCATTCACGGCCACTCCCGCGGTGCCGCGGTGGCACTGGAAGCTATCCGCCAATGGCCAGAGCTTTACCACGACATAGAGCTGGTACTGGAGGCCCCGATACTACCCCAGGGTCGCGCTCACCCACTGATGCTAGCATTACTGGAACCACTCAGCCCCAGCATGTGGCCGTGGATTGTCCGCCTGCTGAACAGCACGTCCAATTCGGCTTACAACCAGACATTTTTTGGCAAAATGAACCGGCGCAAGAAAAAACTGCTCAGCAAGCTGTTCCACGCCACCAAAGATCACCTGACCATTGTGCGCAATATCGACAATCTGCTGGCCTGGATGGAGCGCACCGACACCAGCGTTTATCAGCACATCACACGCGGCATTGTGCTGATTCCAGCCACTGACCGGGTGCTCGACCGCAACGCCATGCTGGCCAGTGCCCGCGAGGGTGGCGAAAACTTGAAGATTGTGGAAACCACGGCGCCCAGTCACTTTATCATTCTGGATGACAAAAAATGGATACCGGATTTCGCGCAGGTTGCGACTGCTGACGCCTGATGTCCCCAATAGCTATTGATGACACTTCAGCACACGTCACGCTACTCGGTTACAATGCCGCCCCCGATTCAACCGCCCAGCCGGAGCCTTTTCATGTATCGCCAGCGCCTGGTTGAAACCGCCGTTCACAGCGATAACGCCCGTCAGTTGCAGCATTGGCTGCTGGCCTATCATGACTTTCGTCAGGGCCACAGCCATCATCCGCTGCAACAGCAAAGCGCTCAGGTGGCCAGCTGGCAGGCCGCTCGGCTAAAACAGACTCACCAGGATTTATACCAGAACCCGGGCTATCACGAGGGGCTGGAGTTTTTGCTGACGGATTTGTACGCGCCCGCCGGAATGAGCCACCGCGACGACAATATCGATCGGGTTTTTCCAAAAATGGTGAAGTGGCTGCCAGACCACCAGCTACGAACCCTGGCCAGACTGGTGGAGCTCAACCTGCTGACCCAGCAACTGGACCATAATCTGGCAGGCGCGCTGCATAACCATCAAATGAGTGCCGATGCGCTGGTAGTAGAGGACTACTGCCTGGCCTACCGTTACGCCAATGACCAACCCCAGCGACTGCGCCAGATTGAACTGATCGCCGATGTGGGCCATCGCCTCGATCGATACGTGCGCAACCGAACACTGGGCTGGCTGCTGTCGATGGGACGCGGACCGGCGGAGATGGCCAACCTGCAGGATCTGCACAGCTTTCTGCACCGCGGCTACAGCGCGTTCCGGTGTATGGATGACGTCGGCAAGCTAATTGACCGGCTAGTGCTGCGTGAACAGCACATTATGGATAACATACTGGCCGGTCAATCGCAGCCCTTTGAACTGCCCGCCTCGCTTTGATGCGAGCCGCTTTACGGCTTCAAACGCGAATAATCTGATCTAACTGGGATTCGATTTCCTGTGCAATCCGGCCCTTCATAGGCCGCAACAGCAGTCCCAGCTCCAAGTAGACGTGCAAGTCGCCGTGATTAATCGTGAGCTGGCCTTGCACTCCGCTGCGCTTGATTCTCATAACATCGCCTTCCCACGCGTAAGTCACGGCAAAACGGCTGGACAGATCCGCAGCCAAGGTCTCAGCCGCTTCACGCGCGTGCTGTTTGTCCATGGTATGAGTGCGGTGAATATCAATAATGGACATAAATCAGTTTTCTCTCGCAAAATGATAGGCTTTACAGTGTAAGGCGGTATTAAACTTGTAGCCAACCCCGCAGGCGTTAGAATACGGGGTTCAGATTCTGACAGGACAGTTCCATGAGCGATCAGCAAACGCCAGCCAGCACCGCAACACCGGATAAGCCGAAAGATGACCTTACCCCTTTTGGTTTTCGCGATGTACCAAAAAGCCAAAAGGCCGGCCAGGTAGCCGAGGTTTTTCACAGCGTGGCCAGCAAATACGACCTCATGAACGATTTGATGTCGATGGGTGTTCATCGCCTGTGGAAACGTTTCACGATTGAGCTCTCCGGCGTGCGCCCGGGGCACCAGGTACTGGACATCGCAGGCGGTACCGGCGACCTGACCATGAAGTTTTCAGATTTGGTCGGGCCCAGTGGCAAAGTGGTGCTGGCTGACATCAACGCCTCCATGTTGAAAGTCGGTCGCAGCCGTCTGGCAGACCGCGGTTACGTTGGCAACATTGAATACGTGCAGGCCGATGCTGAACACTTGCCATTTCCGGACAACAGCTTCAACGCTGTATCCATCGCCTTTGGCCTGCGCAACGTGACCGACAAAGACCAGGCCCTGAGGGACATGGCTCGGGTACTAAAGCCCGGCGGCAAATTGATGGTGCTGGAATTTTCCAAGCCCACCAACCCGCTCCTAAGCAAAGCCTATGACACTTACTCATTCACCGCTTTGCCGTTTATGGGCAAGTTGATTGCCGGCGACAGCGAGAGCTACAAATACCTGGCGGAATCCATCCGTATGCATCCCGATCAAGACACTCTCAAAGCGATGATGGAAACCGCCGGCTTCGCCAACTGCAAATACCACAACATGACCGGTGGCATTGTGGCCCTGCACGTGGGAATCAAACCCTGATGTTCCCTGGCCCTACCCTGCTCAGCGCAGCCAGCGCCATTGTTGAAACGGCGCTGAACCAAGCCCTGGAGTTTGACCCGGCCGGCCGCAAGGCGTTGTTGGCAGCGCTGACAGCCCCGGTACAGTTTAACCTGACTGTGCCCGTCGCATTAACACTTACCCTGACCCAAGGCGCCAAAGGCGTGTTGGTGGGCAGCCAGCCGGCCACTCAGCCGGGGCTGGTAATTGGTGGGCCGGCTATGGCATTTTACGCCATGGCCAGCGGCGACACAGGCGCCATTCAAGACGGCCGCTTGAGCATCAGCGGCGACACCGCTCTGGCGCATCAGTTTCAGCGTGCTATTGAACAATTAAGTCCAGATTGGGAAGCGGCCATGGCCCGCCATCTGGGCGATGTGCCCGCGCATTTTCTGGCCAAGCGCTTGCGCAACAGCGTGAAGTGGAGCCGTGATGCACGACACAGCATGGCCAGCAATCTGGAAGAATACCTGCACGAGGAAACCGGCGCCTTACCCGGCCGCCGCGAGCTTGAGGCCAGCTTTCAGGATATAGATGCCCTAAGCCTTCGGGTTGAGCGCCTGGCCGCCCGCGTGGAGTTCCTGCCCCAGAGCCAGCCGCCCTCTCTCCCGTCTGAATCGTCTGAAAAACAGGAGAATTCGTGAGCCGTCTGCAACGCCTGTTTCGGATATTTTGGGTATTCTGTCGCTACCGGCTGGATATTTTTCTGCCCCTGGCCGAGCTGCCGCCAGTGCTGAAAGTGATTTTCATACTGGCCCCCTGGCATCTGTTTCCGCAACCCAAGCTCGACCGCGGTGACCGTTTGCGCATTGCCCTGGAAGAGCTGGGGCCGGTGTTTGTCAAATTCGGCCAGATACTGTCTACCCGGCGCGACTTGCTGCCGGACGACATGGCCGACTCGCTGAAAACCTTGCAAGACAAAGTGCCACCGTTTCCAAGCGATAGCGCCCGTGAAATTATAGAGCGCGCGCTGGGCGCCCCGGTCACCGAGCTGTTTGCCGAATTCAGCGCAGACCCCATGGCGTCTGCATCGGTGGCTCAGGTGCACGCAGCCACGCTGAAAAACGGCCAGAAAGTGGTGGTGAAAGTGCTGCGTCCGGGCATTGAAAAAACCATCCGTCAAGACCTCAGCCTGATGTACCTGATGGCCGGCCTGCTGGAAAAATACTGGGTAGAAGGCAAGCGCCTGCATCCGTTGGAAGTGGTGGCTGACTACGACTCCACCATTCACGACGAGCTTGACCTGCAGCGTGAAGCCGCCAACGCCAGTCAGCTGCGGCGTAATTTCGACAACTCGCCGTTGATCTACATTCCCTTTATCGACTGGGACTTCACCCGCAAGCAGGTGCTGGTCATGGAGCGTATTCACGGCGTGCCCATTGCGGACGTTGCTACGCTGAACGCCGCCGGCGTGAATATGAAAGTGCTGGCCGAAAAAGGCGTGGAAATCTTTTTCACCCAAGTGTTCCGCGACAGTTTTTTTCACGCCGACATGCACCCCGGCAACATTTTTGTGGATATTTCCAACCCTGCTGACCCCCAGTACATCGCCATTGATTTTGGTATTGTCGGCACCCTGTCCCCAGACGACCAAAGCTATCTGGCCCGCAACCTGTTGGCGTTTTTTCGCCGCGATTACCGCCAGGTGGCGCAGTTACACATTCAAAGCGGATGGGTACCACCGGAAACCCGGGTTAACGAATTTGAAGCGGCTATTCGCACCGTGTGCGAACCGATTTTCGAGCGCCCACTGAAAGAAATTTCCTTTGGCCACTTTTTGCTGCGCCTGTTTCAGACCGCCCGCCGCTTCAACATGGAGGTGCAGCCTCAGCTGGTGCTGCTGCAAAAAACCCTGCTGAATGTGGAGGGTCTTGGCCGCCAACTCTATCCGGATCTGGACCTGTGGAGCACTGCGCAGCCGTACCTGGAACAATGGATGCGCAAGCGTATTGGGCCATCCGGCTTTTTGAAAACCCTGCAGACCCACTTTCCGGCTTGGCTGGAACAGTCTCCGGAAATGCCGCAGCTGATTCACGATGCGTTATTGCAGCTACGAGGCGCGGGCCCCACCGAACAGCAAAATCGCGACACTCTGGCGCTATTGAAAGAACAGCAGTTACGCAGCGAAGGGCGTTGGCGCCGGGGCTTTATAGCGGCGTTGCTAGCCGCAGCTGCGGTTGCCGCCAGCCATCCACCCAGCCAACAATGGCTCAGCGGTTTGCCGGTGTGGAGCTGGATATTGTTTATTGCCGCTGGCGCGCTGGTATTGCGCGGCAGCCGTTAACCCGCTTTCAGGACTGAACCCATGGAGCAAACACCTGCCACTGAATGCCAGCCAGCCTGGCTTGACGCCATCCGCTGGACAGCAGACGGCCTGGTACCCGCCATCGCTCAGGATGCCGACAGCGGCGACATACTGATGATGGCCTGGATGAACGCCGAATCGCTGCAGCTTACCGTTGCCGAAGGCCAGGCCGTGTATTGGTCACGGTCCCGCGGTAAACTCTGGCGCAAGGGCGAAAGTTCGGGCCATCAGCAGGTGATAAAGGACATCCGCCTGGACTGCGACGCCGATGTAATTTTGCTGAAGGTCGAACAAAAAGGCGGGATTGCCTGTCACACTGGTAGGCGAAGTTGCTTTTACCAATCACTGCAACACGGCCAATGGCAAAGCGTAGAGCCGGTACTGAAAGACCCAAGCGCCATTTACAACACAGCACAAAGTGCCAAGGAGCCCAACGGTGAGTGACGTATTGCAACAACTGGCGCAGGTGCTGGAAGCCCGCAAGAACGCCGATCCTGATAGCTCTTATGTGGCCAGCTTGCACGCCAAAGGGTTGAACAAAATTTTGGAAAAGGTTGGCGAGGAGTGCACTGAAACCCTGCTGGCCGCCAAAGACGCCGAGCACAGCGGAAACACCGACGAGCTGATTGCCGAAACCGCCGACTTGTGGTTTCACACCTTGGTTATGCTGTCACGCCTGGGTGCCGGGCCGGAAGACATTACTCGCGAACTGGCACGGCGATTCGACCTGTCGGGCCTGGAAGAAAAAGCGTCGCGCCAGGAATAGGGGTATCTACCTCACAAGAGGTTTTTTACACTGTCGCCAGTGGCGTACAATATTCGCCACTGAAAACATTAGAACGAGGATTCACCATGGGCATCAGTATTTGGCAACTTCTTATTGTACTCGGCATTGTTATTTTGCTGTTCGGGACTAAAAAACTGCGCAATATCGGCACCGATCTTGGCGGCGCCATTCGTGGTTTTAAAAAGTCCATGACCGATAACGATGGTAAAACCGACACCTCCAATCCGGATAATCTGGAGGAGAAAGACAGTGCACAGTTTCAGCAGTCCGCTGCGGACGACAAAACCCGGGATAAAACCCAAAGCTGAGAGCCTGCTGAATGTTTGATATCGGCTTTCTTGAGCTACTGATCTGCGGCGTTATTGCTTTGCTGGTGCTGGGGCCCGAGCGCTTGCCTTCGGCTGCGCGCGCTGCCGGGCGCTGGATAGGGTCTGCGCGACGTATGATGAGCCAGTTTACGTCCGAGCTTGACCGCGAACTGAAAGCCGACGACCTGCGCAAAGAGCTGAAAAAAGCCGGTGACGTGGGCCTGGAAGACGTTCAGAAAACCGTGCGCACAGCTTTGGATGAAGCCAAAAAGTACGAAAATATGGTTAAACCGGCGCAGAACCAGCTGGATCAGGCCAACCGCAAAGCAACGTCTGCGCTGTCTGACCTGTGGAACGAAGATGGCACACCCACCATCTCCAGGCCCGCCGACAGCTCGTCGGAAAAGACGTCAGAAAGCCCGATAAACCTTAACAAACCCTCCCCCAGTTCCGGGGATGTTTCGGATACGCGTTCATGACAGAACAGACCGGGGCCGATAACCACGTGCCCGACCAGCCTGAAATGCCGCTGATTGAACATCTGCTGGAATTGCGTAACCGCCTGCTGAAAATGGTGCTGGCGGTGGTGGTGTGTTTCGCTTTTATTTACCCGTTTGCCAACGAGCTTTATCTTTGGTTGTCTGAACCTATCCGCAGCCTGCTGCCGATGGGCCAGAGCATGATTGCCACCGATGTTACCTCGCCGTTTTTTGCCCCTCTGAAGCTGGCCCTGGTGCTGGCGGTGTTTGCCGCCATCCCGGTCATTCTGTACCAGCTTTGGAGCTTTATCGCCCCGGGCCTGTACACCCATGAGAAAAAAATAGCCTTTCCACTGCTATTTTCGTCAGTGCTGCTGTTCTATCTGGGCGCTGCTTTTGCCTACTACGTGGTGTTTCCACTGGTTTTCGGCTTCTTTACCTCGGTTGGCCCTGAGGGCATTGTGGAACTGCCAGACATCACCAGCTATCTGAATTTCGTGTTGAAAATGTTCTTTGCCTTTGGCGTGGCGTTCGAGATTCCAATTGCCACCATTCTGCTGATTATTACCGGCATCACCACGCCGGATGACTTGGCGGCCAAGCGCCCTTATGTGGTGGTTGGTTGCTTTGTTATCGGCATGCTGCTGACCCCGCCGGACATTATCTCGCAAACCTTGCTGGCGCTGCCCATGTGGATTTTGTTTGAGCTCGGCATCCTGTTCGGCCGCCTGATGAAGCGCAAAGTTGCGGGTACCGGCGAGGAAAAAGAGCCCGGCAGCGAATGAATCTGGCTCTGCTGTTCGCCGCGGATTTCATTTCTACCGATACCGTGCGCTTGAGCGATCGCCGCCTGGAGCATTTACGCAGCATTCGTAAAATCGCCGTGGGCGATAGCGTGCCGGTGGGCCAAGTGAACGGCAATATCGGTGTGGGCCGGGTTACCAACCTGACCGCGCACTACGCCGAACTTCACGTCAGCCTTGACCAAGCCCCGCCAAAACCTCTGCCACTTACACTGATGCTGGCCATGCCGCGGCCAAAAATGTTCCGTCGCACTCTACAAACCTGCGCTACCCTGGGCGTAAAAGAACTGTGGCTGATCAACAGCTACAAAGTGGAAAAGAGCTTTTGGCAGACCCCATGGCTGCAAGAGCCGGCGTTGCATGACAACTTGGTGCTGGGGCTGGAGCAAGCTCGCGACACATTGATGCCAAAAGTGCACATTCGCAAACTTTTCAAGCCCTTTGTGGAAGACGAGCTACCGGCGCTTCTGGCCGGCAAACAGGCACTGGTGGCACATCCCGGCAGTGCACAGCCTTGCCCTGTGCACCTGCCAGGCCCGGCGGCCCTTTGCATTGGCCCCGAAGGTGGCTTCACCGATTACGAAGTGGATAAACTGCAGCAGGCAGGCTGCCAGGCGGTGCATCTGGGGCAACGCATACTGCGGGTAGAAACCGCGGTGCCGGTGCTGGTCAGTCGATTATTTGACGGTTGCGCATGAGCTTGCCCTCAGCCTTGCTGAGTTTCTGGCTTTTTAAATTTTTTCAACAGTGGCGTCAGCACCGCGACTAGCAGCAACCCTGCGACCAAACCGAACAGGCCGTTAGCCAGTATGGGCACTATCGTGCCAAGCATCGCGCCAGCCGATTCGCCCAAGCCTGCGGCAAAACTCTCAATACCATGGCCGATGGCGGAGAAGCCGTGAGTAAGAATGCCCCCACCCACCAGGAACATGGCAATGGTGCCCAGTACCGACAGGGTTTTCATCATATAAGGCGCAAACCACAGAATACCGTGGCCCAACTTTTGCGCCAGAGCGCCGTCTTTTTTTGTCAGGTACAGGCCGCCATCGTCCAGTTTTACGATACCCGCCACCAGACCATAGACACACACCGTAATCATCAGCGCCACCACTGACAGCACGGCGAACTGCATACCGATGGGTTGTTGAGTTACCGTGCCGAGGGTAATCGCAATGATTTCCGCCGAGAGAATAAAGTCGGTGCGGATAGCGCCTTTTATTTTGTCTTTTTCGACCTGTTTCAGGTCGACTTGCGGATTTTTCAGGGCCTCTTTCAGATCTTTTTTATGCTGGTCGTGTTCGGCTTTGTGCAAAAACCGGTGCACCAGCTTTTCCGCGCCTTCGTAACACAGAAAAGCACCACCCAGCATTAACAGGGGCGTTACCAGCCAGGACGCAAAAAAACTGATGGCCACCGCCGCAGGCACCAGAATCGCCTTGTTCAGCAGCGACCCTTTCGCCACCGCCCACACCACCGGCAGCTCCCGCGAGGGCTTTACACCGCTAACCTGTTGCGCGTTCAGGGCCAAGTCATCGCCCAGCACGCCGGCGGTTTTCTTGGTGGCAACCTTGGTCATCAACGATACATCGTCAAGAATGGTGGCGATGTCGTCAATCAATGCAAACAGGCTGCTGCCGGCCATGGATTATTCCCTGTTTAAAAAATTTAGTCCCTTAGCCCCATGGCTTCGGTGGCCAGGCGGTTTTTCAGGGGTGCCAGCTGGTCAAGCCAGTTCATGCCCTGATTGCGCAGCCACCGTAACGGCAGTTCGTCGCGGCCAAACAGCTGCTTTAAACCTTCCATGGCTGCCATCATGGTCAAATTTTTCGATTTGCAGCGGCGCTGGTAGCGCCCAAGCACCAGAGCATCGCCGGGGTTCAGGCCCAGCTTGCGGGCACGCTTTAATTCCTCCAGCAATACCGCCACGTCGCCATAACCCAGGTTGGCACCCTGGCCCGCCAGCGGATGAATACTGTGCGCGGCGTCGCCCACCAGCGCGAAGCCTGGCGCTGTGTAATCCATGGCGTGGCGCTGGCGCAGAGGAAAGGCAAAGCGACGGGAAATCGCTTCAACCGAATCCTCCGGCAGCTCGATTGCCCTCGCCAGTTCGGCATTGAAAGCGACGTCATCCAGCGCCATCAGGCGCCGGGCTTCAAGCGTGTCCTGAGACCACACAATCGAACAGAAATGTTCGTCGCCGTTGTCAGCCTGCAACGGCAGCAATGCCAGCGGGCCAGTGCGGGAGAAACTTTGCCGCGCGGTGTACTGGTGCACCTGTTTGCTGCGCACCGTGGCCACAATGGCCTGTTGATCATAATCCCATTCGCGGGTAGGCAGGCCTACTAACTGACGCAACCGTGATTGCGCGCCGTCTGCTGCTACCACCAATCGCGCCCGCAGGTGCTGGCCATCTTCCAGGCGAATACCGGGTGCCTTTCCACCCTCCCCATCCGGCCCGTTCGCCAGCCAGCCAGCAACCTTGGCGCCGCTAAAAATGGTCGCCGGGCTGGCTTCCAAAGCGTTAAACAGGGCCCGCACAATATGGCGGTTTTCGACAATCGTGCCTAGCGCTTCGGCGCGCATCTCTGCGGCGTCGAATTCGATACGGCCCGTGCCTTCGGCGTCCCACACGGCCATCATCTGGTACGGGCAGTGACGGCCCGCGGCCACTTCCACCCAGGCACCAAGCCCTTCCAGCAACCGCTGGCTGGCCATGGAGATGGCGCTCACACGGGGTTCGAAGTCATCGACACCGGTCGCCGGCTGCGCAGCGGTCTGCAAACTCGCCAAGGGGCTGGCCTCAACCAGAACAACTTGCCAACCCTGTTGCGCCAACCCCAAAGCCAGGGCCGACCCCACCATACCGCCACCAACAATCATGATGTCCGCCACGGCGGGCATTTGTGAACTATGCGCTTCAGTCATGGCTCAACGCCTTGCTGTTATGGGAACCGGGGCGCTGAATGCGGGCTTTGCGACCGCCCAGGCCCATGGCGTTCCCTGCGAACCAGCGTTTTGCTGCGGGCAGTAGGTCTAACCCCATTAAACCGGCATCTCTGGCCGCAGCGAGCGGTGGCAGTGGCGAGCCAAAAATCTGAATCAGGGAGTCGGAAAAACCAGCGGTTTGCACGCGATCGCTCTGGTGTAATTGCTGGTAACGCTGCAATACCGCAAGCTCGCCGGGGTTGCTGCCTTGCTCACTGGCCAGGCGGAATTGCTCCACCAGCGTCATCAATCCGCGCAGGGCCAGATTAAAACCCTGGCCCGCCACCGGGTGCAAACTGTGGGCGGCGTTGCCCACCAATGCAACGCCCGGGCGCACCGGATTGTCTACCAGCGTTAGCGCCAGCGGGTAGTGATTGCATTCACCAATGCGGGTGAAGCGGCCCAGGCGCCAGCCAAAGCGTTGCTGTAAACGCGTGCATTTGTCGGCGTCTGGCATGGCCAACACCTCCTCCAACTCGGAATCCGACAAGGTCCACACCAGCGCTGACTGATGGCTCGCGCGAGTTGGCAAGCCGTGGGGCAGCAACGCCATGGGGCCGCTGTCGGTGAAGCGCTCGTATGCAGTAAACTGATGACTGTCGGCGGTGGTTACGTTAGCAATTAACGCATTCTGGCCGTAGGGCTGGTGCCGAGCCTGAAACCCCAGGCGCTCACGCAAATCGGAACGGCCGCCGTCGGCTACCACCAGGCAGCGCGCGCTCAGTTCCCTGGCTTCGCCTGCGGTGGTTACCGTCACGCGCACATTGTCGCCGTGGCAGGTCATGTCAGTCACCTCCGCCGGCGCCAACCATTGCACCTGCGTTTTTAACAGCTCACGCACCAAACACAGGCCCATCCAGCGGTTATCCACTACGTAGCCCAAGGCATCCTGCCGGTATTCTGCGGCGTGCAGGCGGGCGGCGCCAAAATGACCGCGATCCGATACGTGAATATGACGTATCGGAGCGGCGTGCTGGGCCAATGCAGGCCACAAACCAAGCTGCTCATAAATCAGCCTCGAACCCCAGGCCAAGGCAGTGGAGCGCGCATCGTAGCTGGGCTGGTAGCTGCTTGGCTCAGCGTTGATGGCGAGGGGAAAAGTCTCCGCCACGGTTATACGCAGTTGCGGCACCATGCGCGCCAGCGCCAAAGCCAAGGTCGCTCCGGCTAAACCTCCGCCGGCAATCAGGATATCGGTATCCGTATCGTTTGCCGTCACGCCCAGCCCGCCATTAATGCTTCAATTTCGTCGATTGTTTTTGGCACGCCTTTAGTCAGCACGCGACAGCCGTCTTTGGTGACAACCACGTCGTCTTCGATACGAATGCCAATTCCGCGCCAGCGCTCATCCACGTCGGTGTTACTCGGTGACACGTACAGCCCGGGCTCCACCGTCATAACCATGCCTGGCTCCAGCTGGCGCCAGGCACCACCCACCTTGTAGTCACCCACATCGTGCACATCCAATCCTAACCAATGGCCGGTGCGGTGCATGAAAAACGGTTTAAACGTTTCATTGGCGATGGCGTCATCTAGTGGCCCAGCAATCAGGCCCAAATCAATCAAGCCCTGAGTAAGCACAGTCAGCGCCGCTTCGTGGGGCTGGTTCCAGTGATTGCCCGGGCGCACAGCATCAATCGCGGCAAACTGGGCATTCAACACCACGTTGTAAAGCGCCTTTTGAGGCTCACTGAAATGGCCGCTCACCGGAAACGTGCGAGTAATGTCCGAGGCGTAGCATTCCAGTTCGCAGCCGGCGTCGATCAACACCAGATCGCCGTTGTTCAGGGGCTCGCTGTTTTCGATGTAATGCAGAATACAGCCGTTCACGCCGCCACCCACAATAGATGGATACGCCGTCTCGCGGGTGCCGTGCTGGCGGAACGTATGAATCAGTTCGGCTTCGAGATGGTATTCACCCAACCCCTCGCGAGCGAGTTTCATGGCGTTGCAGTGGGCCTGGGCCGAGATTTCACCGGCCTTAGCCATCACTTTGATTTCATTCGCGCTTTTGTAAAGACGCAAATCGTGCAGAAGATGCTCTATCGCCGCAAATTCGCCGGGGGGGCGAGCGCCGGTGCGCACCTTGCTGCGAATCACTTTTACCCAGTCCATAACACGGGTGTCAAAACCACGGTCTTTGCCCAGCGGGTAATAAATGCGGCTGCGGCCCTCAATCAGGCCCGGCAGGATGTCGTCGATGTCACCAATCGGGAAAGCGTCGTCCACGCCGTAACGCTCAACGGCGCCTTCCTGGCCCACTAAAAAGCCGTCCCACTGTTCTTTCAACGGGTCGCGCTCTTTGCAGAACAACACCGATTCGCCATGAGCGCGCCCGGGAATCAACACCAGCACCGACTCAGGCTCACCAAAGCCGGTTAAATAATGAAAGTCGCTATCTTGGCGAAACGGGTGCAAAACGTCGCGATTACGCACGCGTTCCGGTGCCGAAGGCAGAATGGCAATGCTATCCGGCGCCATGTGGTCCATGAGCTTGCGGCGGCGTTCAGCAAATTCCTTTACAGGTAACATCGACGTCATACAGTCTCCAACCAGCTTTAATGAATCTTAATGAAGAGTGGGGGGCGTCTTGGCCGGTTGCTCCGGCTCGTTAAACTCAGTAAACACGGCCAGCGCACCCAACCTGACATACTCGGTAATTTCTACCAGCTGCTGATCGTTTTCTTCGCTCGCATCTTCTTCGTCAGACAGCTGGCTGATCGCGACCATGTCTTCCATCAGCTCGCGGATTTCCTCCGGCGCCTCGCCCAGCGACTCACCAGCCGCCAGTGCCATGCCCGCCAGGAAGCCGCGCACCCACGAAATTAACGATTCCAGCCTTTGCTCAAGCGCATAATCATCATCTGGAAGCAGGGGCTGGAAACTCATATCCATACTGCTCAGCTGCGCCAGGGCCTGTTGGTAAATACCCGCGGCGAACACCCTAAGCTCAGGCGACTCTTCCAACGCTGTCGACGCCAGCCCGATATGTTCGCACACCACGGCGGCACACTCGTCTTCTTGCATACGCCCACCAGCGGCGAAACGACCACACAGCACGCCGTGTAACTCAGACGGGTGGCTGAACGCTTTGTGCGCCAAAAACACATTGGCCCAGCGCTCGAATTCCGCAGAAATCTCGATATTTGGAGCAGCGGAAGCATCGGATAAAGACATGAAAAAACCCTGATAGATGAATAATAAAGATTACCATTATCCTAGCATTGCAGCGCCTGCATGGCACTTTCTGTTCTTTCATTACACTTGCTATTGCCTTTTTATTGCGCCCGGTTAAATATGTTATAACATAACTTTCCAGGAGCCAGTCATGACACCCAACAACCCTTCGCACCCGTTAAAGCCCGTAAGCTCTCTGAACGTCGCCATCGGCCTGTGTCTGTGTGCGCTTTCCTTCAAAGCATCAACGCTCACAAGGATAGACCGACTCCACCGCCATAGAATAAGACGAGGTCCCGATCACATTCTCGGTACGGTCAATCAAAATCGTACCCTCAACCCAGACCGGGTCGTAGAGCGCAGTCAGCTTGAAGCCTTTTTTGTACTTCATATGGATAAGCTGATTGGGCGGCGGCGGTGGCACATGAATACAGGCACCAAAATAAGGCACCAGGAAAAACTCCAGAATGCGCATATCCTCTGTGGTCTTCAGCGGCACAACGAAACCCGGAATACGGCCCCGGGTATTGGCCATGGCCGTTACCACACGTCCGGTCATGATCTCGTCCGGCAGCAAGGGCGGGCCTTCGCCATCGTGCACAATTTCCGGCATGCTCTCTAGCAATGCCAGATCTTCCGCCGGCATCAAATCCAACCAATCAATCTCCGGTAGCTCCGCGTGCGCCAAAGGTAAAAATACCATTAGCATCAACCCCAGGGGCAAAGCAAAACAGCGCCGAGCACGACTCACTCTGTGCAACTTATTGACCATGTATTCGTTTAACCCCGCCAAGCTGTGGATTGAAAAGAGTTATCATACACCCGCCAGAATCAATCACCATGACCAAAACGACAGCCACCATGATCACTCCAGACTCTGACAGCGCAAGCGCTCCGCTTGCCCTGCCCTCGCTACAAATCCGCGAGCTGACCTTTCGCTGGCAGTCCCGCCAGCCTGCCCTGACCTTTCCGGATATCACTCTGAATGCCGGCGACCACCTGTTTTTACGCGGGGCCAGCGGCAGCGGTAAAAGCACGTTGCTGGGCCTTCTGGCCGGGCTAAACACCGCAGACAACGGCGAAATCCGCCTGCTAGGAAAGTCTATAGGGGGCCTCGCACCCTCAGCACGGGATCGTTTCCGCGCCGACCATATCGGTGTGATCTTTCAGCAGTTCAATCTGGTGCCCTATTTGACCGCGCTGGCTAATGTCATTCTTCCCTGTCAGCTTTCCCCCGTTCGCCGTGACCGCATCAGCTCAGGAACCCGCACTTCAGACACCCGGGCCGCCATTCACGCCAAAGCAAAAACGCTTCTGACAGCGCTCTCCATTCCCCAGGAATTACATAGCCGCAAACCCGCGCAGCTGAGCATTGGTCAGCAGCAGCGGGTTGCGGCAGCCCGCGCGCTGATGGGCGCACCCGAGCTGATTCTGGCTGACGAGCCCACTTCGGCGCTGGACAGCAACAATCGCGATCGCTTTATGCAGTTGCTGCTGGAGATGGCACAGCAGAATAAAACCTCGGTAGTGTTTGTCAGTCATGACCCGGCCCTGGCACACCATTTTCACCACCAGATTGAACTGGAGCAGCCATCATGGCTATCCTCATGACCACCCGCATGACAGCCCGCCTTGCTCTGACACTCACCAAATCCAGCCTTTGGCACCGCCGGCGGATACTGTTGCTGGTTACCCTCACGCTCACGCTCAGCGTGAGTCTGCTGCTGGGCATCCAGTATGTGCGCAGCGAAATTCGCCAGTCGTTCACCAACACCATCAGCAATACAGATCTGATCATCGGCGCCCGCAGCGGTCAGTTGAACCTGTTGCTATACAGCGTGTTTCACATTGGCGACGCAACGAACAACCTGAGCTGGCAAAGTTATCAAGCTCTGAAAGATGACGAACGCTTAAGCTGGCTGATCCCCATTTCCCTGGGCGACAGCTATAACGGCCACCGCGTGGTGGCGACCACCGGCGCCATGTTCGAGCACTTTCGCTATGGCCGCAGCCAGCCGCTGGCACTGCAGCGCGGCCATTGGTTCAACGATCTGTTTGAGGTGGTATTGGGCGCCGATGTAGCCCGTGCTTTCAATCATAGTGTTGGCGACCAGCTCATTATGGGCCACGGCGGTGGCAGTGTGAGCTTCGCCCGCCACGACAGCACGCCGTTTACCGTAGCCGGCGTGCTTGATGCCACAGGCACGCCGGTAGACCAGGCGGTTTATATCAGCCTGGACAGCATGGAAGCCATGCATGTGGGCTGGGAGTCTGGTGTGGGTATTCCCGGGCGCACTTTAACCCTGGAGCAAGCCAAACAGCGCAATTTTACCCCGTCCAACATTACCGCCGCGTTTGCCGGCGTAGAACGCAAAGTACTGACCTTTCATATCCAGCGCGACATCAACACCTATGGTAAAGAGCCGCTAACCGCCATACTGCCCGGCGTTGCCCTGAGCGAGCTCTGGCGCCTGTTGGGCCAGTTTGAAAAAGCGCTGCTGGGCATCACCGGCTTTGTGGTCGTGGTATGTCTGATTAGCCTGGCCACGGTGCTGCTGACGTTACAGGCCCAGCGATCAGCCGAAATCGCCATACTCCGTGCAACCGGCGCCTCTGCGGGTTTAATTGCCAGCCTGTACCTGCTGGAATCATTGGCAATCGCGTTGCTGGCCTGCGTTTTAGCGTTGGCGCTGGGCGCTGCCGGTATAGCCGCCGTCAGCCCTTGGCTGCAAGCTAACTACGGCGTCTTGCTCACACTGCGCCCACTGAATCAGGTCGAGTGGGTTCTGCTGGCAGCGGTGCCGGTTGCAGCGCTGGTGATTGGTTTGGTGCCTGCGCTGAGCGCCTGGCGGCGCGGCCGGCGACCGGGTTGGCAAGTATTGGATGACGTCTGAAATCTTTACCCAAAAGGGGATAATAGAGCTGTAAATTGACCGGTATCCCGTGCGCACTTATAGTTGACAGTTCTTATCACCCATCGAGATCAGGCGCCCCATGGAACAGCCCGAAGTACAGGTGTTGGCGGACAAGCTGGATCAGCTTCTTGAGCGCTACGGCAAACTTGAACTGGAAAACCAGGCACTAAAAAGTCGCCAGGAAGACTGGATTCGCGAGCGGGCTCAACTGGTTCACAAGAACGACCTCTCGAAAACCAAACTTGAAGCCATGATAGGCCGCCTGCGGGCACTGGAGCAGCATTAATGTCCACCAAATCTACTTTTGAGGTGAAAATTCTCGACAAGGAATACCTGGTTACCTGCTCCGAAGAGGAACAGGAAGCATTGTTGCGATCGGCACGATATCTGGACCGTAAAATGCGGGAGATCCGTAACAGCGGTAAGGTGTTTGGAACCGAGCGAATTGCGGTGATGGCGGCGCTGAATATCACCAACGAAATGCTGGAGCGCGACACCATGTCAGAAGGCAGCAGCACCTTATTAAAGGCCATGGACGACAAGCTAAACATCGCCCTAAAGTAACAAAAAAAGCATATAAAACAGCATTGAGTGGCGTTTTTTAACGGAATAACCAAGAGCACTTGCAATAAGCCCCCATCTTGACCCTATAATAGAATCACCTTCCTGGGCTGTGCGCTCGTCGGGTACGTCCTCGAGCCGATGCGCTTTACCCAGGTGGCCACTTTAGGGCATTGTGTGCACGTCCCCTGCGGGGGAAAGCCTAATATGTCACAGCGGCCACCGACCTTGAACTTCGGGTTCAAGGGCCTACATCCGATAACGGCAGCCCGGGAAGCTTTATTTTGAGCGACAACATCGCCCACCCCTCTTTTTTATCGTCTTCTGCGCACCAGAACACTTCCCGCAATCAGTTGCGTAGACACTTGCGCCAACAACGCAATGCCTTGTCTCCTTTGCAACAAAGACACGCATCGCAGCAACTGGCCAAGCGCCTGTTAACCAACCCAGATCTTTATCGCGCCCGCCACATTGCCATTTATTGTCCAAACGATGGTGAAATCAGCCCGCTGCCCTATATGCAGGCTGCGCGTCGCCGTGGCATACGCATTTACTTACCGGTATTGCATCCGCTAGTACCCGGGAAGCTGGTGTTCAGCCCTTGCACTTCGCACACCCGCCTGCGCCCCAATCGTTTTGGCATTGCGGAACCTGCGTTTAACGCCGGTCTGAAACGGCCAGCTTGGGCGATGGACGCAATATTGTTTCCGCTGGTAGGGTTTGACGAGCACGGAGGAAGGCTGGGCATGGGCGGAGGGTTTTACGACCGCACATTTGCCTTCAGCCGCACCCGGCCACGACTCGCGCCCAAGCTGATTGGCCTGGCTCATGATTTTCAGAGGGTGGACAGCTTACCGATTGAGCCTTGGGATGTGCCTTTACACTCGGTGGTCACCGAGTGTGGCCGTTATCGGGTAGTGGTCTGATACCATGGCGCCGCAGCTCGGGGGCTCTGTTCAGACGCTTGCAGCGAGGTGAATCCGGTAATAATAAGGCCTGCAGCGAATATCAGTGCGATGGTGCGGATCATATCTGGCTTGCGGCCCATTTCTTAACTCCGGAACTGCGGTGGTAACCCATACAGGAAACGGAGGACTGATGCCGCCGTTAGTAGAATGACGGAAGACTATCACTCCTCCGCCATTTTACAATTTTTGACAGATTAACTTTCAGTAACTCAGAGATCCAAGCAGGCACTCAGCGCCCGCGACGCAATCAGCTAGAGTGGCTGTTGCCGTTTCCTGCCCCAAGAAACAGCTGGTAGGCTTCGTTATCGGTCATGTTTTCATAGCGGAAACCGACCTTCTCAAGCATTTTCTCAAAATCCCTCACTTCGTCATCGTCCACTTCAGCGCCTAACAGCACGCGGCTGTACGCCGCACCGTGATTGCGGTAATGAAACATCGAAATATTCCAACGCGTGCCAAGCGACATCAAAAACTTCAGCAGGGCACCGGGACGCTCGGGGAACTCGAACTGAAACACTTTTTCATTACTGATACCCGGAGCGTGCCCCCCCACCATGTGGCGAACGTGCTGCTTGGCCAAGTCGCTGTCTGTCAGGTCCAGTACCAAATAACCGGTTTCGCGCAGTTCCCGCACCAGTTCGTCTCGGCCCAGACCACCGGCCTGAATTTGAATGCCGACAAATATCGTGGCTTGCTTGCTGTCCGCGTAGCGGTAATTGAACTCGGTGATGCTGCGCTTGTGCAGAGCGTTGATAAAGGTTTTGAAGGCGCCTGGTTTTTCAGGAATGGTCACCGCCAGGATGGCTTCGCGCTTCTCGCCGATTTCGGTGCGCTCCGAAATATAACGCAGACGGTCAAAGTTCATATTGGCGCCGCTGAGCGTAGCGATCAGATTTTCGTTTTCGATTTTTTCCCGTTCTATGTATTTTTTAATACCGGCCACACCGAGCGCCCCGGCGGGCTCGGCAATGGAACGGGTGTCTTCAAAAATGTCTTTGATCGCGGCACAGATTTCATCGGTGGATACAGTGATCACTTCGTCTACGTGATCTTTGCAGATTTCCCAGGGGTAGGCACCAATCTGTTTGACCGCCACACCGTCGGCAAATATCCCAACTTCGTCCAGTATTACCCGCTCGCCGGCTTTCATTGCTGCCTGCAAGCAGTTTGAGTCTTCCGGCTCTACACCTATCACTTTTATCTCCGGGCGCAGATATTTTATGTAGGCGGCCATACCGGCAATCAGCCCGCCACCGCCTACACAGATAAACACCGCGTGGATGGGCTTGCTGAATTGCAACAACAACTCCATGGCGACCGTGCCCTGGCCGGCGATCACGTCTGGGTCATCAAAGGGAGGAATGTAAGTGTAACCATGCTTTTCAATCAGCTCATGGGCGTGGGCCGCGGCTTCGTCGAAAGCGTCGCCTCTGAGCACTACCTTGGCACCGTGCTCACGCACAGACTTCACTTTAATCTCCGGCGTCGTCTGGGGCATTACGATGACGGCCTTGATGCCCAATTTTTTTGCCGACAAGGCCACGCCCTGGGCGTGATTACCGGCAGACGCACAGATTACCCCCTTGGCCCTCTGCTCCTCCGACAACTGCACCAGCTTGTTATAGGCCCCGCGAATCTTGAACGAGAATACCGGCTGCAAATCTTCACGCTTCAAAAAAATGTTGTTGCCGAAGCGCCGCGACAGGCTAACGGCCTCGGTCAGCGGCGTTTTATTGGCAACATCATAAACGCGGGCATTCAGTATTTTCTTGATATAGCGTTGGGGCATGTCGATTCCGCAATGTAATTTAAGAATGAATTAGGCATGATTCGAAAGAAATTCCCAGTAATTCGAAAGAAATTTGGCGTGAGGCATCACTGGAAGAGCCCGTAGTGTAGAAAGTTTTACCCGCAACCGTCTATAAGCAGCCCGCCCAGACGCTGTATACTACAAGCATCCCATTCATTTTCCGCAACGGGCTCAACCATGAACCAGGACGAACTGAAGCAAGCGGTCGCCAAAGCCGCTATCGACTACATCAGCCCCCGCCTGAACAGCAGCAGCGTAATTGGTGTGGGCACCGGCAGCACTGCCAACTGCTTTATTGATTTGCTGGCGGCCATTCGCAACGATTTTGACGGCGCCGTGGCCAGCTCCGAAGCCACCGCTGAACGCCTGAAAAGCCACGGCATTCCCGTTTATGAGCTGAACAGCACCGCAGATCTGGAGTTTTACATAGACGGCGCCGATGAAGTCAACGAACAGCTGGAACTGATCAAAGGCGGCGGCGGCGCGCTAACGCGGGAAAAGATTGTGGCTGAAGTGGCGCAGACGTTTATCTGCATTGCCGACGAGTCCAAAAAAGTGGACATTCTGGGTGAATTCCCACTGCCACTGGAAGTGTTGTCTATGGCCCGCAGCCACGTCGGCCGGGAAATCGTGAAACTTGGCGGCGATCCGGTGTACCGCGATGATTTTACCACAGACAACGGCAACATCATTATTGACGTCTATAACCTGGACCTGTCGCGCCCAATTCAGGTGGAAGAACGCCTGAACCAGATTGTAGGTGTGGTCACCAACGGCCTGTTTGCCCGCCGCCCCGCCGATCTGCTGCTGCTGGGCACAAAAACCGGCGTACAGACTCTCAAACGCGGCTGACCCACTCGAACGGCATGGCAGCCAAGGCCGGTTGCCATGCCAGACCAACGTTTAGTTTCGCAGAGCGGCGCAGTTTCGTACAATGGCGTTCACTTTTTAACCCTACCCAGGAAGGACCACCCGATGCAATTCGACAACATCCCTGCCGGCAAAAATGCACCCGAAGATATCTATGTAGCCATCGAAATCCCGGCCAACAGCTCACCGGTGAAGTACGAGCTGGACAAAGACATGGGCGCCTTGCTGGTTGACCGTTTTATGGCTACGCCCATGTTCTACCCGGCCAACTACGGTTTTATTCCCCACACTCTGGCCGACGACGGTGATGCCCTGGACGTACTGGTCATTACCCCCTACCCGGTTCAGGCTGGCTGTGTGATTCGCTGTCGCCCGGTAGGCGTACTGAACATGGAAGACGAAGCCGGCGGCGACGCCAAGCTGGTCGCAGTGCCCCACGACAAACTGACCACGGCTTACGCCAACGTACAAGACGTGACTGACTTGCCCGAACTGCTGCGCAACCAGATTCATCACTTCTTTGAAAACTACAAAGCGCTGGAAGCCGGAAAATGGGTGAAAATCCAAGGCTGGGACAACGCAGCGGCTGCGAAAAAAGCCATTGTTGACGCCATAAAAGCTTACGGCGGCTAAAAGCGTATCGCTTTATACCGTTCACAAAAAACCGGGCATCAAGCCCGGTTTTTTGTTGCCTGCACATCAGCGGGAGCCCATTGTTAGCCCCGCGACAGTAACTTCCGCATGTCACTAATCGCCGCGTTGGCCCGCGACAAATAGGCCGCCATGGTCAGCGAATGGTTGGCCATTATGCCAAAGCCACTGCCGTTGAGAATCACCGGGCTCCACATGTCGCCCTGCGCTCCCTCAAGCTCAATGATGATCTGCTTAACGCTGGCCGTAGCGTTCTTGTCCTGCAATACCTTGCGGAAATCCACTTCAATGGCCCGAAATATATGCAGTAACGCCCAAGAACTTCCGCGGGCCTCGTAAAACACATCGTCTATCTTGGTCCAATCGGTTTTTACATCAACGCCTTCGGCTCGCTCATCCAGCGGATCCTGGCCCTCAAAATCCGCTACCGTGTCGGAAATAGAGGCTTTACCCACACTCTCACCCAGGGTGCGGGACAAGCTGCCCAAACGGGTTTCCAGATCTGCCAGCCAGTTGTTCAGGCTATCGGCGCGGGCAAAGAACTGGGAATCGGTCTTCTCCGGGTTCGACAGCCGGTCCAAATACCGCTTCAAAGCGGTGATCCCGCGGCGATATTCGGATTCGGTTGAGGGAATCGCCCAGCTATCGCTATCAAAGTGCAACTGGGGCTCGGCAATGATCAGGTCCGCGTCTTCCGAGGACTGGCTCTGGGCGCGACTGATGTCTTGACGCATGGCTCGGGCCAGGTCACGCACTTGCACCAGCACACCGAATTCCCAGTTGGGCACGTTGTCCAGCCAAAGGCCCGGAGGGAAAATGTCGTTGGTAATGTAACCGCCGGGCTTGTCCAGCAGAGTTTCCGCGATTCGGATCATGGTGGCGGTGGTGGCAAAACCAGTCACCGGTTCACGCTGCATGGCGTTGGCGGTAGCACGGGTGTGTTCACGCACAGAGAAACTGTCGGGCTCGCTGCTCCAGTACATACCCATGATCATGGCAATCAGCAGGTAGAACACCACAACGATAAGCAGCAACTTACCCACCATTCCACCACCGGAGGAATCCCGGGCATCGCCTTTTTTGTCCTTGAAATACTGCCTGATTTTGCCTGGCATAAGCGTATTATTCCCCTGTCAATTGGTGGTTGTCTGCGGTAAACGGACGCCCCAGATGGTAGCCCATTGCGCCATCAATGCCCAAATTACACAGTACCTTGAATTCCTCGACGGTTTCCACGCCACTGGCAAACACTTTCACACCGCGACTGTGCGCAATATCAACAACCGACTTCAAAAAGAAGCGGTTATCGCCATGTTCGTCAATGCCATGGGTGAAGCTGTTGTCAATACGCAGAGCTTCCAGTCGCAGATTTTTCAAATAGCTAAACGGCACTCCGCCTACGCCAAAACGATCAACCACCACCGACACCTGCAAGTCGTTCAGCGACTGCACGAGCCGGGTAGCTTCCTCGCGGTGGCGGTGAATGGCCAATTCCGAAATGCCCACCCACAGGTTACGGGCCACCGCTCCTGCTGCTTTTAATTCTGCCAGCAGGTCCTGCTGAAACTGTGGGTCTGTGACTGAGGCGTTGCCCAAAGAAACAGCCAGCGGCATCTGTGGACGCTGGCGCAGGTGCGCCAGAACGCTGTGTACCAGTTGGCGATCAATAGCCGCAATCAGCCCGAGGTGCTCCGCCATAGGCACAAACAGCGCTGCCTTTAGCGCGCCATCGGCAGTATTAATGCGCGAAAATACCTGATGGTAAAGCGGCTCACCATGAACCGGCCCTGCACAATTAATCACGGGCTGAAGCCACAGTGCAAAACGCTTCTGCGCCAGAGCTTCCTGCAACGTTAAGCGCCAGGCCTCAGCGCCCAACTGTGCGCCGCCACCGGGCACCAGCAAGCGGCAGCCAGACTCGCTCTGCGACTGGGCTTGGCGCAGGGCATTGTCAGCGGCAATCAGCAACTCCGGCACGCCGGCGCCGTCAACGGTTGGAGCCAGCCCCCCGTGTACTGCAACCGCTAAGGGGTCGGCAATGGCACTGTAGGCGTCATCAATATCCGCCAGCAGTGACTGACACCAAGGCAAGGCATCGTCAGAGCTGACACCGGGCAGATACAGCACGAACGAAGCGCCCATGCGCCGGCCCGCGAAGGCATCGGCGTGCTGGCTGATAAAGTGTTCGATGATTTTGGCCAGGCGCGCCAAAAGCCGGTCACACTCCTGGCGCCCCAGCGACACATTGAACTTCGCAAACTGCGACAACTGAAAAATCAGCAGCACGCCCGGCGCCGATCGCTCTTCAGACTGCACCTCTACTTTTAGGCGCTGGTCAAAAGCGGTGCGGTTGGCAAGGCCGGTCACCGGATCTTCATTGTTGAGCTTGCGCAGCTGCTGGATCAGCCGTGCCTGCCCATAAAACAGCTTTTCCAGCTGATCGGTCATGGTGTTCATGGCCACGGTGACCTGGCGCAGTTCACGGGCACCTGCCACCCGAATGCGTTGGCGGAATTCACGCCGGCCAATCGCGTCAGCCTGGCGCTCCAGTGCATGCAACGGCCGCAGAGTCTGCCGCAGTAACAACCACAGACATAGCAGACCGATACCGCTGATAACGGCGGCACTCAAAACCAGCGCCGCTGCGATGCGCCAAAGGTCCTGATACGCCCGCCCGGGATGACTGACCACATTGACCAAACCCAGGCGCTGCCAGCCCCGCACCACTTGGGCCGTGGCAACCGGTGTCGGCAAATCTGCGAAGTGAACAAACCAGGCGGGTGCGTCAACCTTACTGAGGCCCATACGGCGCCCAGCCACCACAACGCCCGAATGATCAAGATACTCCACAGATAAATAACGCCCGCTGTCGAATACCGCATCAATCAAAGAGCTCGATGCAACGGGGTCACGACCGTCAATGGCGTTCGACAGGGACAGGCCAACGGCGGTAGCGCCATCCTGAGCGTGGCCAGCCAGCTGGCTGCTGACATACTGACGAAAATAGCCGTAGCTAGCACCCACACTTGCCAACAGCACCGCTACCAGCAACACCCCGGTGAACAGCAGCAGCAAAGCGCGCAACGAAAAACTACCTCGCTGATGATTCAGCCAGACTAACTGCCTACTCATCCGGGCGTGTGCCTTGGTCATAAATGAACTGCTCCGGGAGTTTAGTGTTGCGTGCGACGCTCACAAAAAGCGAACCTTCCCTATAATAGTCGCTATAACGCCGATTATTGTAGTAAGCGTACGCCAAATCCGCCAATGGGTTGCTCTATATGGAACCAACGTCTTATGGACGCTGTTGCAGCACTGTCTGACAATAATCGGCAGTATCAGAACCGCTGGGCCTGCATTGGGTCACATGAAGGCTCCTGATAACCATCCAAACTTATCAAAAAGTATTGATATGAGCAGCATAAGTGCGCACCATGGGCACATTGTGTCGCTAACTTTGGCAATTCTGTAAAATAAAGGTATTGGTTTTTATGGCAAGTATTCTCGTGCTTCACGGGCCAAATCTGAATATGCTGGGCGCCCGCGAACCTGAGGTATATGGCCACGAAACCCTCGCGGACATTAACCAGCGCCTTCAGAGCAGCGCTGCAGCTGCGGGCCATCATCTGCTCCACCTGCAATCAAACGCCGAATACGAATTGATTGAACGCATTCACGCCGCCAAAGCGGAAGGTATGGACTATATTCTTTTTAATCCGGCGGCTTTTACCCACACCAGCGTCGCATTGCGTGACGCGCTGTTGGCGGTTTCCATACCGTTCATTGAGGTGCATCTGTCTAATGTGCACCAGCGGGAAGCATTTCGGCACCACTCCTATTTCTCGGATATCGCCAAAGGCGTTATCTGCGGCCTCGGCAGCCAGGGCTATGACCTGGCGCTTCAGGCTGCGCTCAAACAAACGCATTAACTAGACCTTACAAAAGAGGCTGAAGAAATCATGGATATTCGCAAAATCAAGAAATTGATCGAACTGCTTGACGAATCCGACGTCGAAGAACTGGAAATTCACGAGGGCGATGATTCCGTGCGTATCTCGCGCCGCCGTGAGCAGCCAGCCGGCACGCATTACGTCAGCCACATGGCACCACAGCATGCAGCTCCTATGTACGCGCCAGCACCGGAAGCCCCAGGCCCGGTTAGCCATGAAGAAAAGCCTGCAGCGCCCAAGGGCCATACCGTTAAATCACCCATGGTGGGCACTTACTACAGTGCGCCATCGCCTACCGCGCCGGAATTCATCGCCGTGGGCCAATCCATCAAAGCCGGTGATGTTATCTGCATCGTAGAAGCGATGAAAATGATGAACCAGATTGAAGCGGACAAAAGTGGCACCATCGTCGAAGTGCTGGTCGAAAACGGCCAGCCGGTGGAGTTTGACCAGCCCCTGGTCGTCATTTCCTGAACCCAGTGATTGTGAGCCATGGCCATGTTAGAAAAAGTATTGATCGCAAACCGCGGTGAAATTGCCCTGCGAATTTTGCGCGCCTGTAAAGAATTAGGTATCAAAACCGTAGCCGTGCACTCTCAGGTCGACCGCGACCTGATGCACGTGCGCTTAGCCGATGAAACCGTCTGTATCGGCCCCAACAGCCCGACCGACAGCTATTTGAATATCCCCGCCATCATCAGCGCGGCGGAAGTAACCGACTCAGTGGGCATCCACCCCGGTTACGGCTTTTTGGCGGAAAACGCCGACTTTGCCGAGCAGGTCGAAAAAAGCGGGTTCCGCTTTATCGGCCCCAGAGCCGAGACCATTCGGCTGATGGGCAACAAAGTGTCGGCCATCAACGCCATGATCAGTGCAGGCGTACCCACCGTTCCAGGTTCTAACGGCGAGTTAACCGAAGACGACGACCTGACTCTCAAAGTCGCTCAAAAAATCGGCTACCCGGTGATTATTAAAGCCGCATCGGGCGGCGGCGGTCGCGGTATGCAGGTGGTGCATTCGGAAGCGGCATTGCTCAAGGCCGTACAGATTACCCAGACCGAAGCGCACAGCGTGTTTGGCGACCCGACCGTGTATCTTGAAAAATTCCTTGAGCGCCCGCGCCACGTTGAAATACAGATATTGGCTGACATGCATGGCAACTGCATTCACTTGGGCGACCGCGACTGCTCGTTCCAGCGCCGTCACCAGAAAGTGCTGGAAGAAGCGCCGGCGCCGGGCATTGACCCCGAGGCCCGGGAAAAAACCCTGAAAGCCTGTGTTGATGCCTGTAAGGAAATTGGCTATGTGGGTGCCGGCACCTTCGAATTCCTGTATCAGGACGGCGGTTTCTACTTCATTGAAATGAACACCCGCGTGCAGGTTGAGCACCCGGTATCGGAAATGGTGACCGGCGTGGATATCGTGCGCGAACAGCTGCGTATCGCCAGCGGCCTGCCGTTGCAGTACACGCAGGACGACATCAAGATTACCGGGCACGCCATAGAGTGCCGGATCAACGCCGAAGACCCACAAACCTTCGTGCCCAGCCCCGGCAAAGTGAAGCATTTTCATGCGCCCGGCGGTAATGGCGTGCGGGTGGATTCGCATCTGTACAGTGGTTACACCGTACCGCCCTACTACGATTCGCTGATCGCCAAACTGATCACCTGGGGTGACGACCGCGAAATAGCGCGCCGGCGCATGAAAAACGCCCTCGACGAGATGGTGGTTGAAGGCATAAAAACCAATCAACCGCTGCACCGCAGATTGGTGCGCGATGGCGGCTTTAAACAGGTAGACTTCACCATTCATTACCTTGAAAAACTGATTCGGGACTGAGTCCTGCGTCGACAATGCGGGAAGCAGCATGCCCTGGATACAACTAAAGATTCCGGCTGACCCAGACAACGCCGATCAACTCGAAGACGTGTTGATGGAAATGGGTGCCGATGCGGTGTCGATGGAAGACGCCGCTGACCAGCCTCTGTACGAGCCGGACCATGGCACCACACCTTTGTGGAGCCAAACCACCGTAACCGGACTGTTTCAGTCCAGTTACGATATTGCCGAGCTGTGCTCCAACATCCGCGACGCCTGGCACCAGCAAACCCAGCAGAGTCTGGCGGACATAGACGTAACGCTGGTTGAAGATAAAGACTGGGCACGGGCCTGGATGGACGACTTCCACCCGCTGCGCTTTGGCGAACGTTTGTGGATAGTACCCAGCTGGCACGACGCGCCTGATCCAGACGCAGCCAATTTGCTGCTGGACCCAGGCTTGGCGTTTGGTACCGGCACCCACGACACGACGGCCCTGTGCCTGCAGTGGCTAGACGGCGCTGATGTACAGGGCAAACAAGTGATCGATTATGGCTGTGGCTCCGGCATTTTAGGCCTGGCCGCACTGTTGCTGGGTGCAGACCATGTAATGGGAGTCGACACCGACCCTCAGGCACTGGAAGCCAGCCGTGAAAATGCCCGCCGCAACGAAGTGGACGAAAGCAGACTGTCTTTATATCTGCCGAAAGACGAACCCGACGCCTTGGCCGACATTACGCTCGCCAATATTCTGGCTCAGCCACTGATCGGACTGGCGCCGCACCTGGCAGCGAAAACCCGCCCAGGCGGCGACATTGTGCTGTCTGGCATCCTCAACCATCAGGCCCGCGATGTGATGACGGCTTACGAGCCCTGGTTTATTATGGATGAACCAGAACAGCAGGGTGAATGGATACGGCTCACAGGGCGACGCCACCGTTGATGGCGCCACGATTGATGAAGCAGTAAGGCCCAAGATCTAGGCGACCGTGCATTCAGTTTCTTTGTATTCAGGGATTTAGAATGGCTTCCAGCAACCTTCAAACCCAGTGCCCCCACTGCCAGACGCGTTTCCGGGTAACCGGGGAACAACTGGAGGTTGCCAAGGGGCGAGTGCGCTGCGGCAGCTGCATGAAGATTTTCAATGCCTTTGAGAATCGCATCAAAGAGCCAAAACCTGTTGTTACAACACCCCCGGAGCCGGTTATCAACCCGGATCCGGACAACGATCTGGTGTTTGCGGACAACCCGGAAGAAGATGCAGCCCACGGCGCTTACATTAAAGCCGACATGACGTTTGCCGAAGACGAGCTCAGCGACAGTTTTCGCTCCATGGACCACAGTGTTTACAGCGATGACCGCGACAGCAGCAGCGATATAAACCTGGATTCGGACGAAAGCTGGGCCCACGCCATTCTGGATGAAGCCAGTCGTCACGACAGCCCAAGGCGCCCAGCCCCGCCCGGTAAGGCAGCCCCTCCCGTCGAAGCAGCGCCGCCCAAGAATGAACCACCCACTGAAGCTCCAGATCCTGAAACGCAAGGCCTGGAGCAACCCAGCGACAGCTGGCCGTTGCCGTCCGAGCATCAGATTTACGCCGAGAGCGGCGCCCGACCGCAGCACACGCCTTACAGCAATCTTCGCCAGGAACCCATTCCGGTTCAGCGCAATCACAGCGGAAAAATCCGGGCTTTGGCCTGGTCACTGATTGTTCTGGCCATTCTGGGGGTGATCGTCTCACAGCTGGTTTGGGTTCAATTTGACAAATTTTCCAAAATTCCCCAGCTGCGCCCTTTTTACGAGAAAGGTTGCGAACTCGCCGGTTGCACGCTGCCGCCGCTGATAGACATGAGCGCCATAGACAGCCGCAAACTGGTGGTAAAAACCAACCCTGCCAACCGCAGCGAACTGGTGGTAGACGCTGTGATTATCAACCGTGCCGCCTTCGCACAGCCGTTTCCGGCCATTGTTCTGACCTTCGCAGACTTGAACGGGCAAGAGGTTACACAGCGTGTGTTCAGCCCGGCAGATTACCTGGCGGACCAGGGCGCACAGTTGCGGGAAATGCCGCCGCAGACGCCAATACGCATCGCCATCGCTATCCAGGATCCAGGACAAACGGCGGTCAGCTACAACATCGACTTCCGCTCACAGGCCGAGTAAGCCAGCGCGAGCCCGCTGGCCGAACTCAACTTATAAGCTTTCGCCAAGCGCACGAAAGTCAACCAAAAAGCACGAAAAATAATCAATTTTTTCACGGCTTTGCCTCTTCAATCGCGGCCGCACCAGCGGTATCATTAGCGCCCTCCGGAATTCGGCCGTTCAATTATTGAACAATTCGCTGACATTCAGGTCTTGCGTTAACTTCCGTAACACGGATTCAGATTATGCTGCCAACGGCAAAAATCGGGCCGTATACCTTGCCCAATCCGCTGATTGTTGCGCCCATGGCCGGTGTAACAGACCGGCCTTTTCGGCTGCTGTGTCGGCGTATGGGCGCAGGGCTGGCCGTTTCGGAAATGGTGATTGCTGATAGCAAAATGTGGCACACCCGGAAATCTCGCAGTCGCCTGAATCATCAAGGTGAGCCTGAACCCCGCTCGGTGCAGATTGCCGGCGGACATCCGGAGATGCTAGCGCAGGCGGCTATTATGAACGCTGCGTCTGGCGCCCAGATCATCGACATCAATATGGGTTGCCCGGCCAAAAAAGTCTGTAATAAAGCGGCCGGCTCTGCACTGATGAAAGACGAAGCTCTGGTGCTGCAGATTCTGAAGGCGGTGGTAGCCGCCGTAGACATACCGGTGACCCTGAAAATGCGAACCGGTTGGGATGAAGATCACCGCAACGCGCCGATTATTGCGCGCATGGCAGAAGAAGCCGGTATTCAGGCGCTGGCCATACATGGCCGCACCCGCACCGACAAATACACTGGCAATGCCGAGTACGACACCATTGCCCGAGTGAAGTTCGACGTTGGCATTCCGGTATTCGCCAACGGCGACATCACCAGCCCGGAAAAAGCGCGCGACGTGCTTCAATACACCGGGGCCGATGGCCTGCTGATTGGCCGTGCGGCTCAGGGCCATCCTTGGATTTTTCGGGAAATCCTGCATTTTCTGGAAACAGGCGAACACATGAAGCCGCCGCCACTGGATGAAGTGGAAACGATACTGAGCGAGCACCTGCTGGCACTGCACGATTTTTATGGAGAAACCATGGGTGTGCGCATTGCCCGCAAACATGTGGGCTGGTATTTGCAAAGCCACGACCAAGACAAACGCTTCCGGCAAAGCTTCAACGCCATAGACAACGCGTTGGAGCAGCACGACAGCATTCAACAGTATTTCGCAAGCTTACGAAATGAAGAGGTATTCGCAGCATGAAAGCTGAAACTTTGGCAAACGACACCCTGAACGCATCCGCCAATGATGACATTCACCAACTGCAAACGGTTGGCACCAGCGGTAACTCAGTCACCCTGCGTGACAGCGTAGAAATTGCACTGACCAACTACTTCACCCAGCTTGATGGCGCTCCGGTAACCGAGGTTTATCAACTGGTGCTATCAGAAGTAGAAGCTCCGTTGCTGGAGCAGGTGATGAAGTACACCCGCAACAACCAGACCAAAGCGTCCACCATGCTGGGTCTGAACCGCGGCACCCTGCGCAAGAAGCTCAAGCAATACGATCTGCTTTAAACCCGACATCCGATCCGGAAGAAAGTGACCCATGGCAAATCAGGCAAATACTCCCGTTCGTCGTGCGCTGATCAGTGTCAGTGACAAAACCGGCATTGTTGAATTTGGTCGCGCGCTCAGCGAGCGCGGCATAGAGTTGCTGTCCACCGGCGGCACCTTTCGTCTGCTTAAGGAAAACAACGTCGCCGTCACCGAAGTGTCTGACTACACCGGTTTCCCGGAGATGATGGATGGCAGGGTAAAAACCCTGCACCCGAAAATTCACGGTGGCGTTTTGGGCCGCCGTGGCACCGACGACGCCGTCATGGCCGAACACGGCATAAACCCCATCGACATGGTGGTGGTGAATCTCTATCCGTTTGAAGACACCATCGCCAATCCGGATTGCGACTTGGCGACCGCCATTGAAAACATCGACATTGGCGGCCCCACCATGGTTCGCGCGGCAGCCAAGAACCACAACGATGTGGCCATAGTGGTGAATACCCGCGATTACAGCCGGGTATTGAAAGAACTGGAAAGTAACGATGGCGAACTGACCTTTGCTACGCGTTTTGACCTGGCCGTAAAAGCCTTTGAGCACACCGCCGGCTACGACGGCGCTATCGCTAACTACCTGGGTGGGCGCACCGCCGATAACGACAACGCGGATTTCCCGCGCACCTTCAACGCCCAGTTTGTGAAAGTGCAGGACATGCGTTATGGCGAAAACCCGCACCAGCGCGCCGCGTTCTACGCCGAGCGCAACCCGAAAGAAGCCTGTGTGGCGACCGCTACCCAGCTTCAGGGTAAAGCGCTGTCATACAACAACGTGGCCGACACCGACGCCGCGCTTGAGTGTGTAAAACCCTTCGCCGACCCGGCTTGCGTGATCGTCAAACACGCCAATCCCTGTGGTGTAGCCATTGGTGCCGACATTCTGCAAGCTTACGAGCTGGCCTATGCAACGGATCCCACCTCGGCGTTTGGCGGCATCATTGCCTTCAACCGCGAGCTGGACGCAGCTACCGCCAAAGCCATTATTGATCGCCAGTTTGTGGAAGTGATCATCGCTCCCAGTATCAGCGCCGAAGCAGTAGAACTGATAGCCGCCAAGAAAAACGTGCGCTTGCTGGCCTGCGGCGAATTTGACGGTGAGCGCGCCCCGGCATTGGACTACAAACGCGTGACCGGTGGCTTACTGGTGCAAGAACGTGACCTGGGCATGGTTGCCATGGCTGATGTGAAAGTGGTCACCCAACGCCAGCCCAGCGAAGAAGAACTGAACGATTTACTGTTTGCCTGGGAAGTGGCCAAGTACGTCAAATCCAACGCCATTGTGTACGCGAAAGCGGGCCGCACCATCGGCGTGGGCGCAGGCCAGATGAGCCGAGTGTACAGCGCCAGAATTGCCGGCATCAAAGCCGCCGATGAAGGCCTGGAAGTAAAAGGCTCGGTCATGTCTTCTGACGCCTTCTTCCCGTTCCGCGACGGTATTGATGCCGCCGCCGCCGCCGGTATTACCGCGGTGATCCAACCCGGTGGTTCCATGCGTGATCAGGAAGTGATCGACGCCGCCAACGAGCACGGCATTGCTATGGTGTTCACTGGCATGCGCCATTTCCGCCATTAACCCGTAGGGACAGCATCGATGATGAATATTCTGATTATTGGTAATGGCGGGCGCGAACACGCCCTGGCGTGGAAAGCCGCGCAGTCGGAACTGGCCGACACCGTTTTCGTAGCGCCCGGTAACGCCGGCACCGCCACCGAAGCCGGTGTGGAAAACGTCGCCATCGATGTGATGGATTTGAACGGCTTGGCTGATTTTGCCGCCAGCAACAACGTCGGCCTGACCATCGTTGGGCCCGAGGCACCGCTGGTTGCCGGTGTTGTGGACCTGTTTGAAGAGCGTGGCCTGAGAGTGTTTGGCCCCAGCGCCGGCGCCGCGCAGCTAGAAGGCTCAAAAGCCTTTACCAAAGACTTTCTGGCGCGTCATAAAATCCCCACGGGTTCCTACGGCAACTTTACCGACGTTGATGAAGCATTGGCCTACGTGCGCCAGCAAGGCGCGCCTATTGTGGTTAAAGCTGACGGCCTGGCTGCGGGTAAAGGCGTGATTGTGGCCATGACCCTGGCCGAAGCGGAAGACGCCATCCGCGATATGCTGGCGGGCAACGCGTTTGGCGACGCCGGCAGCCGCGTGGTTGTTGAAGAATTTCTGGACGGCGAAGAAGCCAGCTTCATCGTCATGGTCGACGGCGACAACGTGCTGGCCATGGCTACCTCGCAAGACCACAAGCGCGTAGGCGATGGCGACACCGGTCCCAACACCGGTGGCATGGGTGCTTATTCCCCTGCCCCGGTGGTGACCCCCAATGTGCACCAGCGCATTATGGATGAGGTGATCTACCCAACCGTGCGCGGCATGAAAGCCGAAGGCCACCCCTACAAAGGTTTCCTTTACGCCGGCCTGATGATCGATTCTGCCGGTGCTCCCAGGGTGATCGAATTCAACTGCCGCTTTGGCGATCCGGAAACCCAGCCCATCATGCTGCGCATGCAGTCTGATCTGGTGGCCCTGTGTCAGGCCGCGATTGACGGCAAACTGGACCAGTGCAGCTCCGATTGGGACCCCCGGGCCGCCGTGGGTATTGTTCTGGCGGCAGGTGGTTATCCCGGCAGCTATAGCAAAGGCGATGCCATCTCTGGCCTGTCGGAAACCGAAACCGAGGGCGAAAAAGTTTTCCACGCCGGCACAAAACTGGATGGCAACCAGGTGGTCACCAGCGGTGGCCGGGTGCTCTGCGCAACCGCACTGGGCAATACCGTGACCGAAGCCCAACAACGGGCTTACAAACTTGCCAGAAAGATAAGCTGGAACGGTGCGTTTTATCGCAAAGACATCGCGTATCGGGCCATAGCCCGCGAGCAGGCGTAATACAACATCCTGAGCAAAAGCCCGGTCGTTGACCGGGCTTTTTTATGGGGTAATGTAAACTCACGTGCCTGCCCCATCACACAAACAGCCTGGAACTGCTCAAATGCTGCAAAAGTCACCCTGTACCGTCTTTTTCTTGCTCTTATCCATTGTGCTTTTAAGCGCATGCTCCCGCCATGACATATACCAAAAGGCTATCGACTTCGAGCGTTCCACCGCCGGACTTGAGGCTGCCAGCATCACCCTGGGCGAACTGGACATTGCGTACCTGCGAAACGCAGAAATGAACAGTGGCGATACCATCGTGATGGTTCATGGTTTTGGTGCCAACAAAGATAACTGGACCCGCATGGCCCGGGAGCTCACAGATAAATTCAACGTTTATGCCATAGACCTTCCGGGCCACGGCGAAAGCAGCAAGCCGCTGGATCTCGGTTATCGGCTGGAACAGCAAGTGGCTCACCTTGCCCGTATTCTTCAGGCTCTGGACATTGCCGAGATGCACATGATGGGCAACTCCATGGGCGGCGCCATTACGGCTTTGTATGCCGCCACTTATCCGGAACAGATCAAAACCGCCGTACTGTTCGACCCGGCTGGTATTCTTGAGTACGAGAGCGAGCTGTTTGATTTAGTCGTCGCTGGTGACAATCCGCTTATCCCCTCAAAACCCGGCGATTTCGAGCGTCTGATGGATTTCGCTCTTGAGAAAAAGCCGTTTATTCCCTGGCCCGTTCTTGGGGTTATGGAAGACCAGGCTCTTGCCAATCAGACGGTAAATGAAGTGATCTTTGCCGCCATCCGGGACGCCGACCTCGAACCGGATTTCCGCACTGTCATTGCCCGCATCGAAGACCCGGTACTGATCGTCTGGGGCAAGGAAGACCGTGTGATTAACTACCGTAACGGCGAAGTCTTTGTGGACATCATCCCGGGTGCACGACTGGAGGTATTGGACGGGATTGGTCACGTGCCCATGATCGAAGCACCGGAAGAGTCAGCTCGTCTGTTCCTGGAGTTTGCCAAATCCCATGCGTCAAAAGCCGAGTAATCCAAACCGGCGCAAGGCTCTTTTATTATCGGCTTCAACGACCGGAAAAAACAAGGTAGCCTTACGCTGAATATAATCCGTTTTCCCTGAAAGAACTTCTCATGCCTGAAGCTATCTGGATATCCTTTGCGTTTGGTCTTGGCCTGCTGGTCAAGGTGGTTCATTTGCCACCCCTGGTGGGTTATCTGGCGGCCGGTTTCACACTCAGCGCGCTAACGGCGTTCCCGGGTTCCAATATCTCTGCCGAACCCACCGAAGTATTAGGCCACATTGCCCACCTGGGCGTGTTACTGATGCTGTTTACGGTGGGCTTGAAGCTGAAATTCAAGACCATCATCAGCCCCGAGGTTATTGGCGGTAGCCTGCTGCACTTCGGCATAACCTGCTTTGTGTTCACTCCCGGGCTGTATCTGTTTCTGGATATTACCTGGTACGTTGCCTTCATGCTGGCGGTGGCGCTGTCGTTTTCATCCACTATTCTGGCCGCTAAAGTGCTGGAAAGTAAGCGCGAGTTGCGCGCATTCCATGGCCGCGTAGCCATCGGTATTCTGGTGATGCAAGACCTGATCGCACTGGTAGTGATGAGCCTGGCTGCGGGTAAAACGCCGTCGGAATGGGCCTTGATTGTGTTCGGCCTGCCGCTATTGCGGCCATTGCTGTTCCGCCTGTTGGATGCCAGCGGCCACGATGAACTACTGGTGCTGTTGGGCATGCTTTTGGCGCTGGTATTGGGCGGCTTGGGCTTTGAAGCCGTGGGCTTGAGTTCCGAGCTTGGTGCTTTGCTGTTTGGTGCGGTGCTGGCCAATCACCCACGCAGTCAGGAGCTGGCCAAATCTCTGTGGAGTGTGAAAGAAATATTCCTGGTGGGGTTTTTCCTGCAAATCGGCATTGGCGGGCTGCCAGACACTCACTCACTGATGTTTGCCCTGGCTGCCAGCCTGATTCTGCCGTTGAAAGGACTTCTGTTTTTCTTCCTGATGATCCTGTTCCATCTGCGCGCGCGCAGTAGTTTTCTGACGTCGCTGGCACTGACCAACTACAGCGAATTCGGCCTGATTGTGGCCAGCATTGCCCTGCCCCAGTGGATGGTGCCGTTGGCCATCAGCGTGGCGTTGTCGTTTGTCATTTCAGCGCCCTTGAATCGCATCGCTCACAGCCTTTACGAGCGCTTTGCCCGCCGCTTGGAACGCTACCAAACCAATAAACATCACCCTGACGAACAGCCCCTGGCGCTGTCTGACGCCAAGGTTCTCATCATGGGTATGGGCCGCACCGGTACCGCCGCTTACGACTGGCTGATCGAAACTGAACCGACCCTGGTCGGGCTGGATTCCGACCCCAACAAAATTACCCAGCACGGCGTGGCAGGGCGCAACGTGGTGTTTGCCGATGCCGAAGACACCACCTTCTGGAGCAATCTGTATATGCCCCAGGTGCATTCAGTGATCCTCGCCATGGCCGACATTGAAGGCAAACTGATTGCCGCCCGCATGCTGCGGCGCATGGGTTTCACCGGCTACATTGTGGCCCACACCATGTTCCAGGACGAAGCTCACCAAATACGGGAAGCCGGCGCCAACGACGCCTACCTGACCATGAGCGAAACCGGCGTAGCCCTGGCAAGCCACATCATGGAGCGGGAAGCCTCGGAGCCAGATGTTGCGCTGAAACCGTTAGGCCGCGGATAAGCCAGCGACGAGTGCGGAGCTGACCCTTGCGGCCCATCTAAGCTCTACTGTAGCCTGATAAAAGCAATCACGCCCATACCAACATGATCATCGGCACAGCCACTAGGGTCACGATGATCGATAACGGCAAACCCAGGCGCCAGTAGTCGCCAAACTGATAGCCGCCGGGCTCCATCACCAACGCATTGGACTGGTGGCCAATGGGTGTCATGAAGGCGGATGAGGCCCCTATGGCTACCGCCATCAACACCGCGTCGGTGGGCACGTTTAGCGACGTTGCCAGGCTCAATGCGACCGGCGCCACCACAATAGCGGCCGCGGCATTATTGATCACATTCGACAGCAGCAGAGTGACTACCAGCAACATGGCCAGCACCGCCGCTAGCGAAAAGTCTCCGCCCAGTGCCAGCATCTGGTTTCCAGAGCCTGGCCGACCGGAATCATCGCCGCCAGCAAGACAATGATCGACCAATCGATAGACTTATAGGCCTCTTCCGCGGACAACAATCCCACCAATACCATCGCCACCGCACCTGCCACCAGCGCTACCGGTGCGCTCAGCAGCCCGCTGACCACCGCCGCAATACTGGCACCGAATACGGCGGCCGCCAGCGCTACCTTGCGTGACGACCCAAGCCGCAGTCCGCGCTCTGCCAACGGCAAGCAACCCAGAGTAATCAGAGTTTCTGTGAGGCCATCCTGGGTACCCTGCACCAGCAGAATGTCGCCAGCCTGGAAGCGAATATCCCCTAACCGGCTCTGAATACGCTGGCCACGGCGAGCCACCGCCACCACGTTCAGCAAATAGCGTTCGCGCAAACCCAAACGGTTAGCAGACAGTCCAAGTAAGGTTGAACCTGGCGAAACCACCACTTCCATCAACTGCAAGTCGCCTTCATCCAGACTAATCGGCGCCTTGGCATCCTCTTCGTCGGCGCTGGACTCATGGCTGGAATCTTTAGGTAGCCCGTCCGCGTTCGCTCTCTCGTTGCCTAGCTCGCGCTGCGGCGCCAAAAGCGCACCGGTGGCTAACTCAAGATCGGTATTGTCTAGAAAAGCCTGCAAACTTTCGGTATTGGCCTCAATTAACAACAAATCGCCTTCGCGCATTACGGTAAAGGTTGAGGGAGTGATCTTGCGTGCGCCTTCACGGATCAAGGCCAACACCGCAAGATCATCGCTCTCACCGGATTCGGTCAACAGTGAGTGCAAGGTGGCGCCAGCGCAATACCCAATACCCAATACCCAATACCGCAAACACAATGCCTTGATCCAGATTCAATCGCCCTGCTCCTGCCTGAACACGCTGTTTCTATTAGCATAGACCAAGGCCTCAACCTTGAGCCGGCGCCACAAAAAAGCCCGCACCTGGCGAACCAGCGTGCGGGCTTTTAAATCCCGGAAGGGGGAGTTGCGGCATCCGTGCCGCGTCAGATTAGCCTGTTAGCCAAACTGGTTCATGGTGTTGTCTTTACCACCGGCTTTCAGCGCGGCGTCGCCGGCGAAGAATCCCTTGTGGTCGTCACCAATGTTGGAACCGGCCATGTCCTGGTGCTTAACAGTGGCGATACCCTGGCGAATTTCCTTACGCTGAACACCTTTGACATAAGCCAGCATGCCTTCGGCACCGAAGTAGCCTTTGGCCAGGTTATCGGTCGACAGGGCCGCCGTGTGGTAAGTCGGCAGCGTGATCAGGTGGTGAAACACACCGGCTTCGCGAGCGGCATCGCGCTGGAAGTCAGCCGTCCACTGATCGGCCAGCTTGCCCAGGTCGGTGCTGTCGTATTCTTCGCTCATCAGCGCATCACGCTCGTAGGCCGATACGTCTTTGCCTTCTTCTTTCCAGGAATCGAACACCTGCTGGCGGAAGCTCAGGGTCCAGTTGAACGACGGGCTGTTGTTGTAAACCAGCTTGGCGTTAGGAACCGCTTCCTTGATGCGGTTAACCATGGCGGCGATCTGGCCAACGTGGGGCTTCTCGGTTTCGATCCACAACATGTCAGCGCCGTTCTGCAGGCTGGTGATGCAATCCAGAATAACCCGGTCTTCACCGCTACCGGCCTTGAACTGGAACAAACCAGACGCCAGACGCTTGGGCTTGACTAGCTGACCGTTCTGCTTGATCACCACGTCGCCGTTGTTGATGTCTTCGGCTTTGGCAATCACGTCACCGTCGATAAAGCTGTTGTACTGGTCGCCCAGATCACCCGGCTCTTCGGTTACAGCAACCTTCTGAGTCAGGCCAGCACCCAAAGAGTCAGTACGCGCAACAATCACGCCGTCATCCACACCCAGTTCCAGGAAGGCCAAACGCACAGCGTTTATCTTGGCCAGGAAGTCGGCGTGGGGAACGGTTACTTTGCCGTCCTGGTGGCCGCACTGCTTCTCGTCAGATACCTGGTTTTCGATCTGGATACAGCAGGCACCGGCTTCAATCATCTGCTTGGCCAGCAGGTAAGTGGCTTCTGCGTTACCAAAACCGGCGTCGATGTCGGCAATGATCGGCACAATGTGGGTCTGGTGGTTATCAATCTGGCTTATCAGCTGCTCGGCCTTGGCGTTGTCGCCGGCGTTCTGAGCTTCTTCCAGATCACGGAACAGGTGGTTCAGTTCCCAGGAATCGGCTTGGCGCAGAAAGGTGTACAACTCGCCAATCAGGCCGGATACGGCGGTTTTCTCGTGCATGGACTGGTCTGGCAGCGGGCCGAACTCTGAACGCAGGGCGGCAACCATCCAACCGGACAGGTACAGGTAGCGGCGTGAGGTGTCGCCGAAGTGTTTCTTAATGGAAATCATCTTCTGCTGGCCGATAAAACCGTGCCAACAACCCAGAGACTGGGTGTACTGAGAGGTGTCATTATCGTAGTTCGCCATGTCTTCGCGCATAATCTTGGCGGTGTACTTGGCGATATCCAGACCGGTCTGGAATTTGTTCTGGGCGCGCATGCGGGCCGCGTGTTCAGGCTTGATGGCGTTCCAGGTAGGATTCTGTTTCAACAGAGCGGTAAGGGTATCAACGTCTTTTGAGTAGGGCATGGCTCATTCCTTTGTACGTCAGTTTTTTCAAGGGCGTCGAATTTAAATCCAATTCTTCCCGGACATTGGCGACTACTTTAATACCTCTCACCGCATAACTGAAATTTATATAATCTATATTCAGCATTTTTTTCGTGAATGGTTTGGCGGCATCAAGACCGGATGTCCACCGTTTACAAATCCACAGCAGACAGCCTGAGTATTTTCGACCAGACTGGTCCATTCGTTTGCTTATAAGGTGTAGACGGCCTTGGCAATGACGGTAAGCATTAATCAGATACCTGGCCTGTCAAACACAAAATCACGAACCGGTCCCCAGACTTAATGTCAAGATAGTCCCGTCGGGGAGGGTTTAGCATCAGATGCCGACCCTTGGCGTCCGGCTGGTTTCGATAGATGCCAAGCGCTATTTCGCCCTCTTTGGCCAACGTTCGTTCCAGCAACTGAAAATCAACGCTGGCCGGGAGCGTGTAGTCGCCCGGGTCCCGAAACTGAACCTCTGCACCGCCAACTGTAAAGAGTTCATCCAACACCACTCGCAACTCTCGCCTCAGGGCCACCTGAGCCAGAACATGGCTGAGTATCATCGGGCTGATGAGCATTTCGCTGCTGTGGTTGTACAGCAAGTGGCTGTTGTCCGGATCGCTCAGTTCCATGATCAACTGCGGACGCCGTGATTGATCCGCCAGTACATCTTCCAGTTGTAAATAACCCACCATGGTGCGGGCGTCGGCTTCTTCGCCGGATGCCAGGCGATCGCTGCTCAGCAGCATCACTGTGTCGTAGGCCGCTGGCTGCAATTGGCGCAGCTCGGCCTCAACCATGTAATCGGCTTCGATGTGCTGAACTTCCATGTCTACCTTTTTTCCCAGATGGCGCCGGGTCAGCTGGTCGCGCTCAGCAGCGCCGACAACCGAAATCACATCCACCTGAAACGGCCGATAGTGGTAGCTCGACAACTCCGCCAGCAGGCTGGGCACCCGTCGATTCCAGCCCAACACCAGTATTCTCTGGAGTTTCTGCACCGGCGCGGCGGTCACTATCCGCGGGCTACCACGCTGAACCACGGGTAACGGCGGCAGCTTGGGGTTGGGGTCGGTTTCGGCGTAAAACCGCGCCATCATGATCACCCGGTCTTCTTTGTCAATCACACTGTCTGTTGGCGCCATCAACCAAACTTTCCACTGTTCACCCTGGCGCTTCAGCAGGCCCAGCACAATCGCCAGCGGCCGCTGCGCAAAATGATCTGGCGCGCGCGACGGCCGATACCGGGCTCCATACGTAATTCGTGCACCTGCTCCGCACTGGCATGCTCTGAGAGCACCACTAGATTGAGCCGGCCGGCATCGTGTTTCTCCAGAAACCGGCGCATACGGCCTGAGGCACTCAGCAATTCCGTCAGCAATGGCAGGGTGTGCCGGGTCCAGCCCAGTACCACAATGTGACTTTTCAGCGTGACCGGAGTCAGGCCCCGCTCCAGCTCTTCCATTTTGGCAATCAGCCAGCGGGTGAGGATGGCAACCAAGGTGCCCATAAACACCACATAACCGCTGACGGTAAGCAGGGTAGATACAAAACGCTGCCAAGCACCGATGTCGTCACCCAGATAGCCAGGATCCGTCAAGCGCAAAAACGCCCACCAAACGGCCGTGCCCACACTGTCAAATTTTTGCCCGACCGCCAATACCGCAAGCCCGCCAGCAATCGAAATCAGCGCAATAAAGGCGGCAACCACCAATAGCTGGAAACCCGCACCTTTCACCAACTGGCGCTCAACAACGAACTTAACGCGATCCACAATTCGGAATGGCAGCATGCAAGACCCTTTTTGCTGTTAGCTGGGGCACTGTTTATCAGGGCACTGTTTATCAGAGCACGGTTTATCAGAGCTCCACTTGTTAGAGCTCGATTTTGTAGCAGGTGATGTTAACAGTGATCAGTGCTCGCCGGCTTGCACCAGAGCATCAGCCAGTGTGGGTGTAAATTGGCTAACACCGTTTACAGGCGCCACCCCTGCACGCGCCAGAGCTCGCAGCGGCTGGTACTGCAAATCGGCAATAATGATACGGGTGCCATCGCGCTTGCAGGCGGCCAGGAGCTTATTCAATGCAGACAGCCCACCCGCGTCCAGCAAGGTCACGCCATCCATATACAGTATAAAACCACGAGCGTTTTTGGACAGTGCCGCCAGCTCGCCAAAGATGCGCTCGGCGGCGGCAAAGAACAGCGGCCCGTTGATTTTGAACACCTGCCAGCCGGCGGGCAAATTAGCCTGCGTCACCCGCAGGTTGGTGGATATGTCGGTCACCCGTGTCATCTGCGCCATTTCGCGCATGAACAACACCGCTGCCAGCAGCACGCCGGTGGTAATGGCAATCACCATATCCAGCGCCACCGTCAGGCTAAAGCAGGTCAGGAACACCAGAATATCGCCGCGGGGCGCGGTTTTCAGAAGATGCACGGCTTTTGGCGCTTCACTCATATTCCACGCCACTATCAGCAGCAACGCCGCCATCGCCGGCATTGGCATGTAAGACAGCACCCCTGCCAGCGCTACCAGCGCCAGCACCACCACCAGCGAGTGCACAATCGCAGAAACCGGCGATTCAGCGCCAGCGCGATAGTTGGCGGCCGAGCGGGCAAGCGCCGCGGTGGCTGTAATACCACCAAAGAAGGGCGCGATTATGTTGGCCAGACCCTGACCCAGCAATTCACTGTTGGCGCTGTGGCGCTTACCGGTCATGCCATCCAGCACCACCGCACACAGTAAGGATTCAATCGCGCCCAGCATGGCAATGGCAAACGCTGCCGGAATCAGAGCCTGAATCAGGTTCCAGGACACCACCAATGGGCTGCCATCGGCACCGGCCTGCTGCCAGGGCAAGATAAACTCGGGCAAAAATGGAGGAATGCCACTGCCACTGGTTCCATCGGGTAGTAAATAACTGAAACGCGAGCCGATGGTATCAATGGAGGCACCTTGGCTGTTCAGCCACAGCGCCAACAAACTACCCGCAATTACGGCAGGTAAGTGCGGCGGTACCGGTGTTTTCAGCCGCGGCCACAGCAGCATGATAGCCAATGTGACCCCGGCCACCAGAGTACTCATGGCATCCAGCGAGGGCGCAGCTTGAACCAGCGCAGCCAGCTTTCCCCAGTAATGCTCGGGCATGGCCGCAACCGGCAAACCGAACAGGTCTTTCACCTGCAAAGTGGCGATAACCACCGCAATGCCTCCGGTAAATCCCAGGGTCACCGGCTCCGGTATGTACTCAATAAAGCGCCCAAGGCGCATGACCGCCATCACCAGCAGCAACATCCCGGACATCACCGTGGCTAGCAGCAAACCGCCCAACCCGTATTCCTGGGCAATGGGGTATAGAATCACCACAAAAGCGGCGGTAGGGCCGGAAATGCTGTAACGGCTGCCGCCCGTGAGCGCAATCACCACGCCGGCAATAATGGCCGTATACAAACCGTATTGGGGAGCCACACCGCTGGCAATAGCCAGTGCCATGGCCAGCGGAATAGCAATAATTCCCACGGTAATACCGGCCATCACATCTTTTGCAAAACGCCGGGAACTGTAAGGCTCCTGCACGCAGGCTTCGCGGATCGCGTGGCCTGGGCGCAGGGAAAACAAATGGCTGCGGGACATAAACAACTTGCCTGTACGAAGGGCTTCGCCGGGCATTATACTCGCTATACAGTCAGATCGTATTCGGAAAACTTATTAGTAGTGTGCTTACCGCAACGGAACTTCGCGCTTATGTCCACAAGCCTTTACAACATTCGTTACCTGATTGGCGCTTTAGTGTTGGCAATAACAGCCGGCTGCGCGACCTCCCCCGCCTCACACAACACCTTGAAAGCACCGCAAAACCAGTATCAGGCGCATATAGTTGACCCGCAGCCTGACACCCTGAACACGTTAACCACAGAGCATCTGGCAAGGCGTTTAGCCAACGCCGATGTGGTAGTCGTTGGCGAATATCACGGCCATCACGCCAGTCATCTGCTTCAAGCCCAGCTACAGTTGGCGCTGTTTCAGCAGCAACCCCAACAGATACTGAGCATGGAGCAATTTGAAACCGATCAGCAGGATGCGCTGAACCAGTATCTGGCGGGCAGCAGCGGCGAACGCGAAATGATTGAAGACACCGGCGCCTGGGACAATTATCGCGCGTCTTACCGGCCGCTGGTCGAGTTCGCCCTTAGCCATCAATTACCCGTGATTGCTGCCAATGCGCCGGGCGCCATCGTGCGTTGTGTGGGCCGCGAAGGGCCGCACATTATTGACGATTTATCTCAGGCACAGCGCCAAACCATTGCCCAACAACCGTTTATGGACACCCCGGCCTACCGGCAACGCTTTGATGATGCCATTGGCGCGAGTCATGGCGGCGATGACGACGCGATGAAGCAGCGCCTGGACAACAGCTACAAAGCACAGTTATTGCGCGACAACACCATGGCCGAACGCATTTTGCAGGCCCGCCGGAATTACCCGGGCCATCAGATTCTGCACGTAAACGGCAATTTCCACAGCGAACAACGTCAGGGCACGGTAGCACTACTGCACAAGCGCGCGCCGGAGTTGAACATTGCGGTGATCACCCCGGTTTTCTGGCCCGAAGATGAAGCCATGCCAGAGCTGTCCGAACATCGTACCAAAGGCGACTTCCTCTACTTTCTGCAGCCACTGCCAGACACTTACAAAAGCGACGACCGTCGCAACCGCGCCATGCGCGAGCGTTTCAGCCAAGCCGGACAGCAACCCTGCAACTGACTAACAGATTATTGGGTGGCTACAACTTCGTTGGTAACGGCGTAGTCGCCGGCCAGCCAGCGCAGTATTTCGTCGGCTGCCGGGTGGTCAAAACCGTCATAGGTATGCACCAAAGCCTGCTTCCGTTCGGCGGACAGGCGCTCCAGACCGGCGTCTTGCAACACCAACAAGTCTGCTTGCAAGCAATCCGCTAACTCGGCCCCAAGAACTTCCTGCGCGGCGCGATAAAACGCCTTACCGTATTCGTAATCCGGCCCCAGCTGATAACTCTGCGCCAGGGTAATGGCCGGAATGCAGGTCAGCGTTGGCTGTAGCGCCGGATTAATGGCGTGGCCGGCGATGTAAGCAGCGTTAGCCGCCGGGCGGCCCGTAAATCCACGCAGGTGCAAGTGGCGAGACATACGATCGCCATCATTAACCGGGTAGTTGTCCCACAACAGCGGCTTTCGCCCCAGAAGATTACCCACTCTTTGCAAGTGGCCGGCTGAAATCTCCCGCGAACACACTTCCTCGCCGGTCCAGAATATCTGTATGGCGGGGTCCAGCGCCTGTCCCAGCGTTTGTAGATAGTCCACCGGGCGCGGGCCAAACACTCGATCCAACACCGGGTCATCCGAGTAGTAGGTCGGGCACACACTGATACGCCGAACCGCGGAGTGTTCGGCAACCCAGTGCACAATATCTGCCTGTGCCTGCGCCGTGTGCGGCCCGCTGCCGTGCATGTCGTCAAACAGGATCGCCAGTTCATCCAGCCCCAGCTGGTCAAAAAACGCCAGCTTGCGCGCCAGTGACTGCTGGCCGGCTTCATCAAAATTGTTAAACAGTTCAAACGGGCTCAGACCCACACCAAAACGCACCCCGGCGGCTTTACAGAAGCTGGCGAAGGCAGCCATTTCTGCGGCAGCCTGTGGCGGATGTGGCTCCCGCCAGCGCCGCCTTAAAAACGCATCGGCCTTGGGCGCGTAAAGATAAAAACCGTAACCGTGGGGTGCCAGCCTGTGCACCAACTGCCGGCGCTGCTCCCAACTCCACAGTGGGCCATAAAAGCCCTCAATAATTCCCAGCTCTGCTGCCATGACCAATCTCCCTGCGGCTGCCTGCGTTGAACCCGACGGTTGTAATGAATGATGAACACATCGTATAGCGCGGACAAGGTAACCGTATAGCTGAGCCGTATTGCCGAAACGCAAAGCAGGCTACTGTAAGCCGAATCCGTGACGAGACCGCTCATGCCCAGCTCTTCTTCCAGTTCCTCGTCCGGTTCCAGATTAGGCAGCTTGGACGCCCTTCGCGGCCCTGCGGCCCTGGGCGTTACAGCACCTACGACCTATATCTAATGCCTTATGTTTTTCGTTCCACCGATTAAAAATAACTGATAACGTACGCTTGGTTTACTGTGTTTATAACAGAACGCAGACTCAGCGCAAAACAATTATAAAAGGAAGCAAAAACAATGATGATTCGTTCCATTTTCTCCGCGGCGATACTCGCGGTGGCAGCGACCTTTGCCCCTACACACGCACTGGCTCAGGACACATTTACTTTAACGCTGGCAGAAACCTGGGGACCTAACTTCCCGATTTTCGGTGACGCCACGAAAAACATGGCTGCCATGGCCGAAAAGATGTCCGATGGCCGTCTGAAAATCCGGATTGATTCCGCTAACAAGCACAAGGCCCCGCTGGGCGTGTTTGATATGGTAAGGGCCGGACAGTATGACATGGGTCATTCCGCCTCCTACTACTGGAAAGGCAAAGTACCCAACACCCTGTTCTTCACCAGCATGCCATTTGGCATGACAGCACTTGAACAGTACGCCTGGTTTTACTACGGCGACGGTATGGATCTGATGCAGGAAGTCTATGAGCCCCTCGGACTGAAGTCATTCCCGGGCGGCAATACCGGCGTCCAGATGGGCGGCTGGTTCCGCGAGGAGATCAAATCTGTTGAGGACCTGCAAGGTCTGAAGATGCGGATTCCCGGTTTCGCCGGTGAGGTATTTGCCGAGGTGGGCGTAAGCCCGACCAACATCGCTCCGGGCGAGCTTTACACTGCGCTAGAGCGGAACACCATCGATGCCGTTGAGTGGGTTGGTCCAGCCTTGGACCTGCGTCTGGGTTTCCAGCAGATTGCTGACTACTACTACACCGGCTGGCACGAGCCTGCGACCGAACTGCAGTTCCTGGTCAACCAGAAAGTCTGGGACGAGCTGCCGGCAGATCTTCAGGAAATCCTGCGGATTTCCATGCGCACCGCAGCCTATGACATGCTGGTCCAGTCGCAGCATGAGAACGCCAAGGCCTGGGCAAGCATCCAGAACGAGTACCCGAACGTTCAGATCAAGAATTTCCCGGACGATGTGTTCCAAGCCATGTACAAGGCTAACAACAAGTTGCTGACAGAAGCTGCGGCCGGTGACGAGCTCGCGGCGAAGATTATTAAATCCCAGGAAGACTATCTGGGGGATTCACGCGCTTACACAGACATTTCCCAGCGCGCATACCTAAACACCATGGGCACAGTCGAGTAAGATACAGGCTGTAATGGAGCCGGGATCGCTCTGAAGGCGACCCCGGTTTTTTTGTTTATAGAAATAGAAGGATCGCAGCCTTTCTAGCGGAGGATTATGAATGCAGTGGATCATAAAGCTCGATGAGGGCCTGGCGCGCTTATCTAATTTCTGCGGCTGGGTTGCCTGTGTCGCAATGCTGCTGATGGCCGGTAACGTTTTTTACGACGTTGTTGCCCGTTACGCGTTCAACGAAGTGTCTATCGGGATGCAAGAGATGGAATGGCACCTCTACTCGGTGGTCTTCCTGTTTGGTATTCCCTATGCCCTGCGCACAGACGGCCATGTTCGGGTTGACGTGCTCTATACGAAATGGAGCAACAAAACCAAGGCATGGGTGAACCTGACAGGCGCTCTGATATTTGTCGTGCCATTCGCCTATTTGATTGGCCTTTACGGCTACGATTTCGCGCTAGACTCCTACAGTATGGGTGAAGGCAGCGGTGATCCGGGTGGCCTGCCCTATCGCTGGATTATCAAAGCCGTGATTCCAGTCTCAGCGTTTTTTATCGCCATGGCGGGCCTCAACATGGCAACCTTCGCCCTTCGGGTTATGTCTGGTGAAAAACAGTACGAAGGTGAGCACAGCGCGGGAGGACTCGCATGATTGGCATGATTATGTTCGCTGTTGCCCTCTTCATGCTGATGCTGGGCTTCCCTGTCGCTTTCACCTTTGGCGGCCTTGCTTTGTTCTTTGGTGTGTTTGCAGAAGGCATGGATCTGTTTGCCTTTATGCCTTATCGCATCATGAGCGTCATGCAGAATACGGTTCTGATGGCTGTGCCCCTGTTCATATTCATGGGCGTCGTCCTGCAGCGTACACGCCTGGCCGAACAGTTGCTTACCTCCATGGGTCGTCTGTTTGGCGGCCTGCCCGGTGGCCTGGCTATCTCTACCATTCTAGTGGGCGCACTGCTCGCAGCCTCCACCGGCGTTGTGGGCGCCAGTGTGGTGGCGATGGGCCTAATTTCCCTGCCGGTCATGCTGGCTCACAACTACGACAAGCGCCTGGCAGCCGGCACCATCTGTGCGGCGGGTACGCTGGGCCAGATCGTTCCACCGTCGATCATTCTGATTATTCTGGGCGATGTGCTCGGGCTGCCAGTCGGCGATCTGTTCAGGGCCGCCGTCGGACCGGGCATGGTTCTTATCGGGCTCTATATTGTCTATATCCTGATCATGACTCGCTTCAAGCCCGAAACGGCTCCGGCCATGCCTGAGGACAGCAGCATTTCCCGTAAAAAGGAAGTCATGAATGCGCTGCTGGCGATCATCCCGCCGTTAGCACTGATTGTCATTGTGCTTGGTTCGATTTTTACCGGCATTGCGACACCCACAGAATCCTCAGCACTGGGTGGTGTTGGCGCTATTGTTCTCGCCATAATCTACCGGCAATTCTCATTCCAGATGGTTTGGGATGCGTCGAAAGACACGGTCAAAGTGACGGCCATGGTGTTCGCCATCCTGGTCGGTGCAACTGCCTTCTCTATGGTCTTCAGCTACACCGGCGGCGATTACCTGCTGGAAGAGTGGATGCTGGCGCTGCCGGGCGAGAAATGGGGCTTTATCATTCTAGCCATGCTGGTGATTATGGTGCTGGGTTTCTTCATCGATTTTGTCGAAATCTCCTTCATCATCGTACCCATTCTGGCACCGGTGGCCGAAGCCCTGGGCATCAACATGCTCTGGTTTGCCATTCTTATCGCCATGAACCTGCAAACCAGCTTCCTGACCCCACCTTTCGGGTTCTCTCTGTTCTACTTGAGGGGGGTTGCACCACCGGAAGTGCGAACGATCGACATCTACAAGGGGGTGTTTCCGTTCATCCTCTTGCAGGTGTTTGTGCTGGCGCTGATTGTGGTCTTTCCCGAGTGGTTCGGGATGAGCTCCTCGTACTAGCAAATAAAAGTAGCAGATAAAAAATGGCGGCCATATGGCCGCCATTTTTAGCATTAACGGGGACTTACTCGCCCAGGTAGCTGCGGTACATCCACAGGGTTTTTTCCTGTTCGGCAATGTAATCACTCATCAGCGACGCGGTGCCTTCATCGTCGGCGTCGTTGGCCAAACTCAGCAGTTCGCGCTGCTTGCCAATCAATTTTACAAAGCTTTCTGTTATGTTCTGCACGGCGTCTTTGCCGTTAGACACGTCTTTACGCTCAGGGATGTCAGACCGCTCCATGTAGGTGCTGTAAGCGTGGGCGGGGTGGTGGCCCAAAGTCAAAACACGCTCGGCAATTTCATCAATCTTCAGCAGCAGCGCGTCGTACTGTTCTTCAAATTTAACGTGCAACTCAAAGAAGTTATCGCCCTTAATGTTCCAGTGATAACCACGCACGTTCATGTAAAAAATTTGATAGTTAGACAGCAAGTCGTTTAACGAATCCGCCAGCTTCTGAGTTTTCGCAGTATCCAAACCAAGAAAGTTCTTACTCATGTTCGTCTCCTTGACGTTCAATGACATTAACACCAGTGTGGCGCCGCGCGCGGTAAAGCGGAAGTTTAACGAGTTGATCGCCGCAATAGGGTCAGACTTGGGCCCGCCTCAGGGTGATTTCAAGTCCATGTGGCACCCAAGCTCCATAACAAACGTTAATCCAGACCGGCTAAATGTCATACGCCCGGACCGCAGTCCATGCAGTTGCTGTCAGCAGCAGGGCCCATACTGAGTTTACGGCTCAGGTCCTGTAAGGCACTGCGCAGACCTTCTTCAATCACCGGGTGATAGAACGGCATTTCGAGCATTTCACTCACCGTCATTCGGCGCTGAGCCGACCAGGCCAGCAAATGGGCAATGTGCTCGGCGGCAGGGCCAAACATCTCGGCGCCCATAAACAAACCGCTACCGTGTTCGCCGTACACCCGCAACAGCCCGCGGTTTTTACCAATCACCCGGCTGCGGCCCTGATTTTCGAAACTGACTTCACCCACTGCGTAATGGCCGCGGCAACGCTCGCCCACCTGCTGGATCGTCAGCCCCACCGAAGCAATCTGTGGGTCGGTAA
>Ga0307945_1000067_pt1 | contig 53504 bp, 55 predicted proteins | sample OrgLakmetagen228_FD_201818 | JGI IMG/M metagenome (GOLD analysis project Ga0307945, IMG submission 201818) | Saline water microbial communities from Organic Lake, Antarctica - #228 | ecosystem: Environmental > Aquatic > Non-marine Saline and Alkaline > Saline | place: Antarctica: Organic Lake...
CCAGGCTCGCGTAGCGGTCTGAAAGATCGAAGAAACCCATCTGCGCCATCGCTGCACCCCCCGTTCCAGTTTATCGCCTCAATGATACCGCAGCGCCGGGGTCGGGGCAATTTTTAGAGGTGCCCATAAGTGAAATCAAAACGCCGAAGATCGCCCCCAGAAGCGTCGCGGCCGCCGCGATATTCACCGTCTCGATCAGCGAGGGCAGGAATTTCCACATCAGCCCCGGCAGGTTGGCGATATTCTCGGCCGCCTCCGACAAGACTTCGCCGGGAAACTGGAAGATGTTGCCGATTCCGTCCCAGAAGCCGCCCGCATTGCGCCCGTCGGCCACGCGAAAGCCCGAGACCATCAGCGCGATGAACACGATGAGCATCACCGATCCGTAAAGCCGCTTGCGCCGTGTCATCGCCATATAGGCCGATTGCACGCTGTCTGCGTGGCGTGCGCTCGCCTGTCCCGTCGTGAGATCGCTCATGTCCGTTCCCCACCATAACAGACCGGGCCCGCGCGTGTGCAGGCCCGGTCAAGAGATACGCCGCTCGGGCTTACATCTTGGATTTGCGCGCCTCGATGATCGACTGGTAGGCGTCATGGTCGATCGGCTGGAAGCCCAGAGCCTCACCGGCCATGAAATTGTAGGCGCAATCGCCATCCATGTAGGGCAGCGACGCGGTCATCGTGGCGATATCGACCTTCACCCGCTCCGGCAGGTCGGTGCGCAGCACGATCGGGCCTTCGGGAATGGGCTTCGACTTCCAGATCTCGACCATCTGGTTCATGTCCACGAGGCCCGCATCGGAGGCCTTGCGCAGCGCGCCGGAGTTGTAGCCGTCTTCCCATGCGCCCATGCGCCCATGCGCCCATGCGCCCATGCGCCCATGCGCCCATGCGCCCATGCGCCCATGCCATCGGCCCAGGTCACGCCGGCATCGACGTCGCCGTTGGCCACGGCCACGATGGTTTGCTCATGCCCGCCGACGAACTTCACCTCGCCGAAATAATCGCCCGACTCCATGCTCGCATCAATTTCACGGGGAATCTCGATGGACGGGATCAGGTAGCCGGAGGTCGAGTTCGGATCGCCAAAGGCAAAGACCTTGCCTTTCATGTCCTCAAGCGAAGCGATGCCGCTATCCTTGCGCGCAAAGCCGATGGAGTAATAGCCATAGGATTTGTCCACGTTGGTCTTCACCATGATCGGCTCGACCGCGTCGGGATCGGTCAAATAGGTCTTGGCATAGGCTGAGGCCCCTAGCCATGCCATGTCGATGGTCCCGCCCAGCAGGCCCTGGATCACGCCGTCATAGTCGGCAGGTGTGAACAGCTTGACCGGCACGCCCAGAAGCTCTTCGGCCTTGGCGCGGTAGCACTCGTTCGAGGCCATACGGTCCTGCGCGTTCTCGCCGCCGAGGATGCCGATGCGGAATTCGTCGATGGTGTCCTGCGCCAGCACGGGGCTGACAAGGGCTGTGGTGGCCACGATGGCCGCAATGAATGTCTTCATGGGTTTCTCTCCGGTTTGGTTGACGGCCCGCCATCCCCCGGCGGGCCAGGGGGTCGTCAGATCGCGGCTTCGGCCTCGCGCAGCGCGCGCGCTGTCCCACGATCCAGCGTTTCGATGGCGGTCGAGGTGCTGTCCTCGGAAAAGCTCGCATCGGCGCCGTAGATGTCGCGCGCCACACCGGTGGTCAGCTGCTCTGGCGTGCCGTCGAACACGACGCGTCCGTGCAGCATCCCGATCACCCGGTCGCAGTAGCGCCGCGCGGTATCGAGCGTGTGCAGGTTGGCGATCACCGTGCGCCCATCCTCGTCATGGATGCGGCGCAGGTCGTCCATGACCATCTGCGCGTTCATCGGATCGAGGCTGGCGATGGGCTCGTCGGCCAGCACGATCTTGGGATCCTGCATCAGGGCCCTGGCGATCGCGACACGCTGTTGCTGCCCGCCCGACAGGGATTCCGCCCGCTTGGGCGCGTGATCGGCGATGCCGAGGCGGTCGAGGATCGCGATGGCGCGGTGGATGTCCGCGTCAGGATAGAGATTGAACATCGTGGTCAGCGTCGAGCGTGAATTGAGGGTGCCATGCAACACGTTGCTGACGACATCCATGCGGGGCACCAGGTTGAACTGCTGAAAAATCATCGCGCATTGCGACTGCCATTCCCGTTTAGAGGCTCCGGTCAACCCGGTGACATCCCGCCCGTCGAACAGGACGCGTCCCGACGAGGCGTCGGTCAGGCGGTTGATCATGCGCAGAAACGTCGACTTGCCAGCCCCCGAGCGCCCGATGATCCCGACGAATGCCGCCTCCGGCATGGTGAACGACACGTTATCGACGGCCGTGTTCTGACCAAACCGTTTGACGAGACTTTCAATCTGCAGCATCGCGCTACCCCCAAGGCTTCTACACCGGGGTGGTAGCAACCGTGCACGTAAGTTTTGTGACGGTCGCGTTTCGGGGTTGCAGAAAAGCCCCCGAATGCAGGAAATCCGGCTGGACCGCGTATGCCCGCGCACGGGCAGGCTGTCGCGTGGGGCGTCCCAATTTGTGACACGCGGCTGGACACGATCAGCGACCGATGTCTTGATGCACGCCGTTGCCGAGATCACGGAAATCTCGGATAGATCGTGGCCACACAGCGGGTCGGACGTCAATTCAGGGGACCGGCGCAAGACGCCGGAGGCACATCATGGCACATAACGTTGGAACGGACATTCTCGATCTTGACGCGACAGAGCTGCGGGCGATGCTGAGGGATCGGACCGTCGGGGCGGAGGAGTTGATGCGCCTCACCCTCGACCGCATCCAGGCGTTGAACGGCACGCTGAACGCGATCGTTTCACTGAAGGATGCCGATGCGCTGCTGGCCGAGGCGCGAGCGCTCGACAATGGCCCGGCTGGCGGCGCGCTCGCCGGTCTGCCGATCTGCATCAAGGACATGGCCAACGCCAAGGGGCTTCCCACCACCAAGGGATCGCCCGCGCTCGTGGGCAGTATCGCGAAGGCGGACGACCTGTTCGTGTCGCGGCTGCGGGCAGCGGGCGTGATCGTGATCGGCAAGTCCAATGTTCCGGAATTCGCGCTTGGCAGCCATACCTACAATCCGGTGCACGGTGCGACATGCAATCCCTACGATCACGGGGTCTCTTGCGGCGGGTCGTCCGGCGGGGCGGCCGTGGCGCTTGCGGCACGCATGGTGCCCATTGCCGACGGATCGGACATGATGGGCAGCCTGCGTAACCCCGCCGGGTGGAACAACGTCTACGGCATGCGGCCAAGCTGGGGCCTTGTCCCCGCAGAACCCGCCGGTGACACCTTCCTGCATACCCTGTCGACCGAAGGCCCGATGGCGCGCAGCCCGAAGGATCTGGCGCTGCTTCTCGGGGTCATGGCCGGTCCCGACCCGCGGCAACCCTTCGGGCTTGCCGGCATCGACGCAACGCTGACCAGCCCCGTGCCCCCGGATATCCGGATCGGCTGGCTGGGCGATTGGGGCGGGGCCTACCCGATGCAGGACGGGATCCTCGAAACCTGCGAGGCCGCCTGCCGCACGCTTGCCGAAACCGGGTGTCAGGTCGACGCCGTGCCCGCCCCGTTCAGCTGCGACGCGCTTTGGGACAGCTGGACCACGCTGCGCAGCTGGAGGATGGCGTCCAACCTGTCACCGCTGCTGGAAGATCCCGAAACACGCGATCAGCTCAAGCCCGAGGCCGTGTGGGAAATCGAACGCGGTCTCGAACTTCAGGCTAGTGACGTGCACAAGGCCAGCGTGATCCGATCCGACTGGTTTCGCAGCGCGGCGGAGCTTTTTGATCACTACGATGCGCTGGTGCTGCCGACGGCGCAGGTCTGGCCCTTCCCGATGGACTGGAGCTGGCCGCGGTCGGTGGCAGGGGTCGAGATGGATACCTATCACCGCTGGATGGAGGCCACGATCCCGGCAAGCCTTGCCGGCCTGCCCGCGGTCGCCATGCCCGCCGGTTTCGGGGCGAACGGCCTGCCGATGGGCATCCAGTTGATCGGCCGCAAAGGCAGTGATGCGCGCCTTCTGGAGATTGCGGAACTCTATCACAGGCATACCGAGTGGCCGCAAAAGAGGCCGCCGGAGATGCTGCCGGTCTGAGACCGTTTTCAGAAGGTCGGCGGAGTGTTTGCCCAAAGGATGCGGGTCTGCGTCTTGCCGGAATTGCGGTAGGCGTGCTTGCGACTGGAATTGAAGTGAAAAGAATCGTTTTCGCCGAGGTGATACACCGTGTCATCAAGGAACAGTTCAAGCTCACCAGCCAGAACATATCCCACTTCCTCGCCGACATGCTGGATGCGGTCTTCGCTTGACCCGCCCGGTTCGACGATGTGGATGTTGCATTGCAGGATATGGTCCTGCGAATGCGGGATGATCCGCTCCAGCCTTATGCCGGTGCCGCGCCGCACCGGATCAAGGTCGATAACCGGCCTTTCCCCGACGCGCGAGACAGGCTGGTCAGACCCGTCCGTTTCATTGAATAAGATACCGATCGTGACATCGAGCGACTGGGTGATCCGGTGCAGGACCGCGACCGAGGGCTGGGCCTTGTCATTCTCGATCTTCGATATGTGCCCTTCGGAAACACCTGTCTGATCGGCCAGTTGCTTGAGGGTCATCTTGCGTATCCTGCGAAGGGATTTGATCCTGTCTCCGATCATGCCGCGCTGTCTCCTTTCTAAATCTTGGGGTCAACTTTGTCCCGGTTTGCGAATTAAGACGTCATTTCCATAGAAACATATCCGATTTTAACGGCGTGCGAAGCTGGCGGATGCAAGATACTTGCATCAGTGACCTTTTTGCGCTTAAAGTAACATGTATGGGCTCGGAGAAAGCCCGATCAAAAAACAACCGGCTCACGACGATGATGGCGTGCCGTCATCGAGATATTCACACTCAGGGAGTGACACATGCCCATGACTGCACTTGCAGACGTATTCACCAAATCCGTGCGGACGGTCGCGTTATCGACGCCGATCGCCGTTGCTGGATTGATGGCCGCCGCCGTTCCGGTGAGTGCCCAATCCGTACTCAAGGTCGTGCCGCATGCCGATCTGCGCAATATCGATCCGATCTGGACGACCGCCTACATCACCCGCAACCACGGGTATCTTGTCTTTGACACGCTGTTCGCGCTGGATGAGAATCTTGAGGTTCAGCCGCAGATGGCCGCCGGCCACGAAGTGAGCGAGGACGGGCTGACCTACACCATCACGCTGCGCGACGAGCTGGCATTCCATGATGGATCGGATGTGACGGCCGAAGACGTCGTCGCCTCTATCGAACGCTGGGGCGCGCGTGACGGCATGGGCCAGAAGCTGATGCGCGTGACCGAAAGCCTTGAAGCCAAGGATGAAAAGACCGTTGTTCTGACGTTGTCGGAACCTTATGGGCTTGTCCTGCAATCGCTTGGCAAGATTTCGTCCAACGTGCCGTTCATCATGCCCAAGCGCCTGGCCGAAACCGACCCGAATACCCAGATCGAAGAAGTCATCGGATCGGGACCATTCCGCTTTGTCGAGGATGAATGGCAGCCCGGCAACCAGGTCGTCTACGAGAAATTCGAAGAATACGTGCCGCGTGACGAGCCCGCGAGCTACGCGGCTGGTGGCAAGGTGGCCAATGTGGACCGGGTCGAGTGGCGCTACATCCCCGACGCCGCGACGGCGAGCCAGGCGCTTCTGGCCGGCGAGGTCGACTATTACGAGCAACCCGTGGTCGATCTGCTGCCGATGATCCAGTCTGACCCTGCGATCAATGTCGAAACGGTTGACCCGTTGGGCACACAAGGTGTCATCCGCTTCAACTTCAAATATCCGCCTTTCGATGACAAGAAAGCCCGTCAGGCCGCGATGTGGGCAGTTCAACAGGCTGACTACATGTACTCCATCATCGGAGATCCGCAGTATTTCGAAGAATTCTGCGGCGCCTATTTCATGTGTGGCGGTCCGTACGAGACCGATATCGGCAGCGAGGCGCTGCGCGAGAAGGATATCGAAAAGGCCAAGGCCCTGCTCGAGGAATCTGGCTATGACGGGCGCGAGGTGCTGATCCTCGATCCCACGGATATCCCCGTGGCGCACGGTCAGTCGCTGGTCACGGCGCAGGCGCTGCGCGATATCGGCATGAACGTGCGGCTTGTCGCGATGGACTGGGCCACGATGACCTCGCGCCGCGCGGTGCGCGACGCACCGGAAGATGGCGGCTGGAACATCTTCCCGACATGGTGGCTGGCCGCCGATCAGCTAAACCCGATCACCAATATCTCGGTCGCCGCTTCCGGCGATAGCGCATGGTTCGGCTGGCCGGAAAACCAGAAGATCGAGGATCTGCGCAATGCGTTTGCGCGCGAGACCGATGCTGAAAAGCAAAAGGCAATCGTCGAGGAGCTTCAGGCGGAGCTGTATGACTTCGTGCCCTACATCCCGACCGGCCAGTATTATCAGCCGACGGCCTTTCGGGACAATGTGAAGGGCGTGCTTGAGGCGCCGGTTCCTTTCTTTTGGAACATTTCCGTCGAGTGATGACAGCCCGAGAAGACGGCGCGCAGGCTGGCGCGCCGTCTTCTCATCAGGAAGGCCGAGCCGCAAATGTATGTCTACATCCTTCGCAGACTTCTCGCGACGATCCCGATCATGGGCCTCGTGGCGGTGTTCGTGTTCATGCTGCTGCACCTCAGCCCGGGCGATCCGGCGGTCATCATTGCAGGTGACTTCGCGAACGAGGAACAGGTGGACAAGATCCGCGAGGCTCTTGGCCTGAACGACCCGCTTCACGTCCAGTTCGGAAGGTGGCTGATCGATCTTCTTCAGGGCGACATGGGCGAGTCGATCTATTCCGGCATGCCGGTCACTGAACTGATCGGCCAGCGGGTGGAGCCGACGCTGATGCTGACGCTGTGCACCATGGTGATCGCGATCAGCCTTGCCATCCCGCTCGGCGTGATCGCCGCATGGAAGGTCGGGACATGGATCGACCGGGCGGTGATGACGTTGGCGGTGTTCGGCTTTTCGGTTCCGGTCTTCGTGATCGGGTACCTGCTTATCCTCGGGGGGTCACGCACGCTTGGCTGGTTCCCGGTGCAGGGCTATACTAGCATCTTCGAGAGTATACCGGGGTTTCTGTCGCATATCACGCTTCCCGCGCTCACGCTTGGGGCGGTCTACATGGCGCTCATCGCGCGGATGACCCGCGCCACGATGCTGGAGGTTCTCAACGAGGATTACGTGCGCACCGCCTATGCCAAGGGGCTGGCGACGCGCAAGGTGCTGGTCAAGCACGCCCTGAAGAATGCGATGGTGCCCATCAGCACCACCATCGGTCTCGGGGTGGCGCTGTTGATTGGCGGCGTGGTGGTGACCGAAAGCGTGTTCGCCATTCCCGGCCTCGGGCGGCTGACGGTCGATGCGGTGCTGCGCACCGATTACCCGGTGATCCAGGGGGTGATCCTTGTCTTCTCGTTCACCTACGTGCTGCTGAACCTTCTGATCGACCTGACCTATGTCCTTTTCGATCCGCGCATCCGCTACTGACCTCGCGCCCGCAGACTTTCAAAGGTAATCCCGCATGAGCCTTCAAGTTCAAGAACTGTCCTTCGGCACGCGCCTGAGACACCGTATCGGGGTCGTCGCGGACTCCTTCCGCCGCAACCCGACGATGCTGTTCGGCGTTGCCGTGCTGACCCTGATGGCAGCGTCGGCGTTCCTGGCGCCCTGGTTAGGCCTGCCGGACCCGATGCAGCAAACCCCACGCGAGCGGTTGCAACCCCCGTCCGCCGAGGCGCTGTTCGGCACCGACATGTACGGGCGCGATCTTTTCAGCCGCGTGCTGCATGGCGGCCAGGTGTCGCTGGTGGTGGGGCTTTCGGTTGCCGCCCTCGCGACCTCCATCGGGCTCTTCATCGGGCTGATTTCCGGTTTCATCCGGTCGGTCGATGCAGTGATCATGCGCCTGATGGACGCGCTGATGTCGATCCCGTCGATCCTGCTGGCGATCGCGCTGGTGGCACTGTGGGGCAGCAGCGTGCAGAACGTCATCCTGGCCCTGACCATCCCCGAGGTGCCGCGCGTCGTGCGCCTCGTGCGGTCGGTTGTGCTGATGCTGCGCGACCAGCTTTACGTGCAGGCGGCCATTGCCTGTGGCACCTCGACGCCGCGCATCCTGATCCGGCACATCCTGCCCAATACCATCCCGCCGCTGATCGTGCAGGCCACCTATATCTGCGCGCAGGCGGTGATCTTCGAAGCATATCTCAGCTTTGTGGGCGCCGGCACGCCCCCCGAGATCCCCAGCTGGGGCAACATCATGGCCGAGGGCCGCATGTTCTTTTTCCAGACCGCGGGCATCATCCTCTATCCCGGTGCGTTCCTCGCGCTGACGGTCTTCGCGATCAACACCTTCGGCGACGGGTTGCGCGATGCGCTCGACCCGCGCATGCAAAGACGGGTCTGACATCATGACAGAAGACACCACGATCCTGGACCGCACAGCGGTGGCACAGGACCAGACAGAGCCGGTGCTGAAAGTCGAGGATCTGCGGACCTACTTCGACACGCGCGACGGTGTCGTGAAGGCCGTGGACGGGTTGAGCTTTGCGGTGAAGCCCGGCGAGATTCTCGGCGTGGTCGGCGAATCCGGCTGTGGCAAGTCGATCACGTCGCTATCGGTGATGCAGCTGGTTCCCAGCCCGCCGGTGCGCTACGCGTCCGGCCAGATCCTCTACAAGGGACGCGATCTGCTCAAGGCCAGCGAGGACGAGATGCGCCGTGTCCGCGGCAACGAGATCTCGATGATTTTTCAGGATCCGATGTCATCCCTGAATCCTGTCCTCAGCATCGGTGATCAGCTGACCGAGGCGATCATGCTCCATCAGGGCCTTTCGCAGCGACAGGCGAACGATCACGCCGTCGAGATGCTCGATCTCGTGCACATCCCAGAGCCGCGCCGCCGGCTGGGGGAGTATCCGCACCAGTTGTCGGGCGGCATGCGGCAGCGGGTGATGATCGCCATGGCGCTGTCGTGCAACCCGTCGGTGCTGATCGCGGACGAGCCGACCACCGCGCTCGACGTGACGATCCAGGCGCAGATCCTCGGGCTGATGGAAGAGATCCGTGACAAGTTCCAGACCGCGATCATCCTTATCACGCACGATCTGGGCGTCGTGGCGGAAATGGCCGACCGCGTGCTCGTGATGTATGCCGGGCGCAAGGTCGAAGAGGCCGATGTCACCGAGATATTCGAGAACCCGCAACACCCCTATACACGCGGGCTGATGCGGTCGGTGCCGCGCCTGACCACCGATTTTTCGGAGACTGCGTACCACCGTCTGTCGGAAATTCCGGGCATCGTGCCCGCGCTGACCAACCTGCCCGAAGGCTGCACCTTTGCCGAACGGTGCGATTTCGCCACCGATCATTGTCGCGCCCAATACCCGCCGCTTGAAGCCAAGAAGCCCGACCATCTTGCCGCGTGTTGGGAAAGTCAAAACTTGCCGGACTGGACCTTATGACAGTGAATGCAGATCCTCCTCTTCTCGACGTTCGGAACCTGACCAAGCACTTCCCGATCCGCGGCGGGCTACGCAATCGCGAACAGTCACGCGTCTATGCCGTCGATGGCGTGTCCTTCACGGTGCAGGCGGGCGAAACGCTGGGCATTGTCGGGGAATCGGGCTGTGGCAAATCCACGACCGGCAAGGTGATCCTGCGCCTCGACGATCCGACCAGCGGGCAGGTCCTGCTCAAGGGTGAGGACATCACGGGCATTTCGCGCCGCGAGATGCACCCCTACCGCCAGCAGATGCAGGTGATCTTCCAGGATCCCTACGCGTCGCTGAACCAGCGCCTGCGCGCGGGGGACATCGTGGGCGAGCCCTTGGGCAATTACGGCAACCTGTCGGCCACCGAGCGCCGCGAGAAGGTGGCCGATCTCTTTGACCGCGTCGGCCTGCGGCAGGACGCGATGCACCGGTTCCCCTACGAGTTCTCGGGCGGGCAGCGGCAGAGGCTTGGGATCGCCCGCGCCCTTGCCCTGAACCCTGAAATTATCATCGCCGACGAGCCAGTCTCGGCGCTCGACGTGTCGGTGCAGGCACAGGTGATCAACCTGATGATGGACCTGCAGCAGGACATGGGCCTCGCGTATCTCTTCATCGCGCATGATCTGGCCATCGTTCAGCACATCAGTCACCGGATCGGGGTTATGTATCTCGGCAAGCTGGTCGAGATCACCGACAAGCAAAGCCTGTTCCGGTCGCCGCAGCACCCCTATACCGAGGCGCTGCTGGACTCCGTCCCGATCCCGGACCCGCGCAAGCGCAGGGCGCGCAAGGTGCTCAAAGGCGACGTGCCAAGCCCGGTGAACCCGCCCAAGGGCTGCAATTTCAACACCCGCTGTCCTCTTGCCGTGGAGCGCTGTTTTCACGAAGAACCCGCCCTGCGCGAGGTCGCACCCGGGCACATGGCCGCCTGCCATCTGCGCTGACATGTGTTTTACACGGAGACCATAATGACCAAAATGACCGGGCTGGACCTGACCCGAAAGCTGATCGCGTTCGACACGATCAACCCACCCGGCAAAGAGCTGGACTGCATCACGTTTCTTGCCGATCTTCTGGAATCCGCAGGGTTCGACATCATGCTGCACGACTGGAAGCCGCAGCGTCCCAACCTGATCGCGACGCTACCTGCCACCGAAGCCTCGTCGCGCGAGGCGCTCGTCTTTTCGGGGCATCTCGATACCGTGCCCTTGGGTCAGGCCGAATGGACCGTCGATCCATTTGCCGGTGAGATCAGGGATGGCCGTCTTTACGGGCGCGGGACATCGGACATGAAAAGCGGCGTGGCCGCCTGTGTCATGGCGGCGCTCGCGCTGGCCCGCGAACCGGTCCGCCGCGCCGAGGTCAAGCTGGTCCTCACCGCGGGCGAGGAAACCGGCTGCCAGGGGGCGCTGGCGCTGGCCGAGCGCCCCGATATCCTGGGAAAATGCGAGGCGCTGATCGTCGCGGAACCCACCGACAACCGGCCCCTTGTCGGGCACAAGGGCGCGTTCTGGGCACAGCTTGTCCACAACGGGGTGACCGCGCATGGCTCCATGCCCGAAAAGGGCGTGAACGCGATCTTCGCTGCGTGCAAATCCATCGAGGCGCTGCGCGGGTTCGAGTTCGGGGTCACGCCGCACCCGGTGATGGGCGGGCCCTCGCTGAATATCGGCAACATGATCGCCGGCCTGAACGTCAACTCTGTCCCCGATCGGGCGCAGGTCGGCATCGATATCCGCTCCACCGTCGGGCAGACCAACGCCGAGATCAAGGCGCAGCTTGCCACGTTGCTCGGTGACGAGGTCGAGATCTTGCCGATGACCGATATGGACCATGTCTATACCGACCCCGACACCCCGTGGATACAAGAGGTGTTCTCGGTGGTCCGGGAGGTGACGGGCAACGATCCGGATGTCGCGACCGCGACCTATTTCACCGATGCATCGGTGCTGAAACCCGTCATGGGCGATCCGGCCACGTTGATCATGGGACCGGGCGCGATGGCGATGGCGCATCAGACCGACGAGTATTGCGAGACAGCCCTCATGAATCCCTGTATCGAGGTTTTCACGCGTTTGGGCCTAACCCATATCGCCTGACATGGCCGACAAGACCCATTGCCTCAGCTGCGGGCAACCGCTGGATCGAAAAGCGCCCCGCTGCCCGAAATGCGGCGTCGCCCAGCCAGTGCGCCCCATGGGCGGGCTGATCGCGCTTGTCCTCTTGCTGGGGGGCTTGTGCATCGTGACACTGGTCGCGATCCTGCGAAACTGACCATACCCCGACCGGAGACGACCATGCCCCAAGATCCGATGACCCTGCCGTTCGATGCCGACGAGATGCTGGAGGGCCTGCGCCCCTGGATCGAGACCGAAAGCCCGACATTCGACGCGGCAGCGGTCAACCGGATGATGGACGTGGTGCAGCACGACCTCGCTGCGCTTGGCGCGAGGGTCGAGCGGATCCCCGGCCGCATGGGCCTTGGCGACAGCGTGCGCGCCACCCTGCCGCATCCGCGCGCAGGCGAGGGCGGTATCCTGCTGCTGGGGCATATGGACACCGTGCACCCCATCGGCACGCTGGAATCGCTGCCGTTCTGGCGGGATGGCAATCTGTGCTACGGGCCCGGTCTGATGGACATGAAGGGCGGCAATTACGTCTATCTCGATGCGCTGCGCAAGCTGCTCGCGGCGAGCATCGAGACACCGCTGCCGGTGACGGTGCTGTTCACGCCCGACGAGGAAATCGGCACCCCCTCGGCGCGCGCCCTGATCGAGGCAGAGGCGAAGCGTCACCGCTTCATCCTCGTGCCCGAGCCCGCCTGCCCGGATGGCAGCGCGGTGATTGGGCGCTATGCCATCGCGCGGTTCAACCTGCGCACGCTTGGCACGCCCAGCCATGCAAGCTGGACCTTGTCCGAGGGGCGCTCGGCCATCGCCGAGATGGCGCGCAAAGTGGCCGAGATCGAGGGCTTCACGACCGAGGATTGTTCGTTTTCCGTGGGGGTCATCCACGGGGGGCAATGGGTCAACTGCGTCTCGTCGCGCTGCGATGCCGAGGTGCTGAGCATGGCAAAGACGCAAGATCTGCTGGACAAGGGCGTGCAACGGATGCTGGATCTGAACAGCGGTGACGGCGCCGTGCGCCTCGAAGTGCGGCGCGGCGTCACCCGCCCGCTGTGGCAAGAGGGCCAGCCGGGCACCATGGCGATGCTGGAGGTCGCGCGCGGGATCGCATCCGAGATCGGGTTTGACCTCCCCGCCTGTTCCGCCGGCGGCGGCTCGGACGGCAATTTCACCGGTGCGCTTGGCCTCGCGACGCTTGATTCCATCGGTCTGCGGGGCAAGGGCCTGCACACGCTTGATGAGCATGTCGAGATCGACAGCCTTGTCGAGCGTGCGCGGCTGGCCGCGGGTCTGTTCTGTCGCCTCGGGGCCTGACCTGGGGGCAGCGAAAAGAGCCTAGTGCGCCGCGTCGCGCAGGCTCGACATCAGAAGGTGAAACTTTTCGCCCTGTATGGCGACATGGCCGCGCAAGGCCTCGGCCGCGCGCTCTGCCTGACCGTTGCGTAGGGCATCCACGACCGCTTCGTGTTCGGCCATGGATTGCTCCATCCGCCCGCGCAGACGCAGTTGCAAGCGGCGAAACGGCTTCAGCCGCCGGTGCAGGCGCAGCGCCTCCTGTTCGAGAAACCCGTTGCCGGCCTGGTGGTAGATCGCGTGATGGAACGTCTCGTTCTCGCGGTAATAGCCATCGGCATCCGCCGCCACGATGGCCGCCTTGCATGCGGCATTGGCTGAGTCGAGCTCTTCGATGGCCGCGTCAGAGATTCGTTGTGCTGCAAGCCGTCCACATACGCCCTCGATCTCGGCCATCGTCTCGAACATCTCCATCAGCTCGACCGGCCCGGGCTGGCGGACAAAGACTCCGCGGCGCGGGATCTGCTCGGCCAGCCCCGAGGCCACGAGGCGTTGCAGCGCTTCGCGAATGGGCGTGCGCGACACCCCGAATTGCCGGGCGAGGCGAAGCTCGTCCAGCCGGTCGCGATCGTTGAACCCGCCGGTGAAAACCAGCTCTTCAAGGGCATTCACGATGGTATCGGCTTGGCGTTGGGACATGAAATATTATTATGCCCTAGGGTTTTCGTGCGCAAGATGGAATATCTTGTATACAAAAATCTTGACTTTGAATTCACGATCCCAAAAACTGCCCGTAATGTTTGCAGGCTATCGAGCTTGCGGCAGTCAAGGGAGGAAAAACATGAAACGGACATTCATTGCGGCCACCGCCGCAGGCGCCTTGCTTTTCGGAGCAACGGCAAACGCAGACACGCTTCGCCTTTCGCACCAGTGGTCCAAGCAGGACGTGCGCCACAAGGTGGCCCAGATCGTCGCAGACGAGGTTGCCGTGGCCGATGTCGGGCTCGAAATCAGGATCTTCGGCTCCAAGTCGCTGTTCTCGCCGCGCGAGCAATACACCCCGCTCAGCCGTGGCCAGCTCGACATGGCGGTGCTTCCGCTCAGCTACGCGGGGGGTCAACAACCGGCCTACAACCTCACCCTGATGCCGGGTCTCGTGAAGAACCACGATCACGCCGCGCGGATGAATGACAGCCCGTTCATGGAGGCGATCGAAGAAAAGATGGCCGAGGATGACGTCATGGTGCTGGTGCACGGCTACCTAGCGGGCGGTTTCGCGGGCACCGAGGAATGCATCACCGCGCCTGAAGATGTCGAGGGCAAGCAGATGCGCGCCGCGGGCAAGGCTTTCGAGCAGATGCTGGCGGGCGCCGGCGCGTCCATCGCGTCGATGGCAAGCTCCGAGATCTACAACGCCATGCAGACCGGCGTTCTGGATGCCGCCAACACGTCATCGTCGTCCTTCGTGTCCTACCGAATCTACGAGCAGGTCGCCTGCTATACCCCCGCGGGCGATGTCGCGCTGTGGTTCATGTACCAGCCGCTTCTGATGAACAAGACCACCTTCGAGGGGCTGGACGAAGCCCAGCAGGAGGCGCTCATGGCCGCGTCCGAAAAGGCCGAGGCCTATTACCTTGAAGAGGCCAAGAAGCAGGACGCCAACTCCGTCGAGGTGTTCGAGAATGCCGGTGTGGAGATCGCCCACATGACGCAAGAGCAGTTCGAAGCATGGCGCGCCATCGCGCAGGAAACCTCCTACAAGGCTTTTGTCGAAGAGGTAGAGAACGGGCAGGAGCTGCTCGACATGGCGCTCGCCGTCGAGTGACGTGACCCGTCGCGTGCCGTGCCCTTGTCGGGTGCGGCACGCAACGCAGGCGCCAGCACCGATCACCAACAGACGGAGGGCCGAATGACGGGCCAGACCTCGGACGCCGTTGCGCGCACCGGCAACAATCCCTTTCTGCGCGTCGTCGCCGCGATCTCCAGCCTTGCGGGCTGGGTATCGGCGGGGATGATCGTGTCCGCCGTGCTCATCACCTGTCAGATGATCTGGATCCGGTTCGTGATGAACGGCTCGACCATCTGGCAAACCGAGGCGGTGATCTATCTCATGGTCGCCGCCACGCTTCTGGGCCTGCCATATGTGCAGCGGCTGCGCGGCCATGTGAACGTGGACCTGATCCCGTTGGCCCTGCCGAAAGCCGCGCGCAAGGGGCTGGCAGTGTTGACGCTGACTCTGTCGATCGCGGTGGTCACTGTCATGCTCTGGTACGGCTTTGAGTACTGGCATTTCGCGTGGTCGCGCGGCTGGACGTCGGACACGGTCTGGGCGGTGCGGCTGTGGATCCCCTACCTGGCGCTGCCGGTGGGCTTTGGCCTGTTCCTGCTACAACTCGTGGCCGATTTAGTGGCGCTGATCCTCGATATCGACTCGCCTTTCGGGCTGGAGGATGGCTGATGGATCCGCTTCTGCTCGGCCTCATCGTCGCCATCGTCACGATCCTCGTCCTGTTCTCCGGTGTGTCTGTTGCGGTTGGGCTTCTGATCGTCTCGGGTGGGTTCCTGATCGTCTTCGACGGGGTGCGCTCGCTCGAACTGATGCCCGAGATCTTCTTCGGCAAGCTCGATAATTTCGCCCTTTTGTCGATCCCGATGTTCATCATCATGGGTGCCTCCATCGCCTCGACGCGCGCCGGCGCGGATCTCTACGAGGCGCTGGAGCGGTGGCTGACCCGGGTACCCGGCGGTCTGGTGATCTCGAACCTCGGGGCTTGCGCGCTATTTTCGGCCATGTCGGGATCAAGCCCCGCCACCTGTGCGGCAATCGGCAAGATGGGCATTCCCGAGATGCGCCGCCGCGGCTATCCGGATTCGGTCGCGGCCGGATCCATCGCCGCGGGCGGCACGCTCGGCATCCTGATCCCGCCCTCGGTGACGATGATCGTCTACGGCATCGCGACCGAAACCTCGATCGGCCGGCTGTTCCTGGCTGGCGTCATTCCCGGGCTGATGCTGGTGGCGCTGTTCATGGCGTGGTCGCTCTACCAGACATGGAAGGCGGGCGATGTCCGGCTGATCGGCGTGACGCCCTATACATGGGCCCAGAAGATCGAGATCCTGCCGCGCGTCCTGCCGTTCCTCGCGATCATCCTCGGCGTGCTTTATGCCATGTATGGCGGCATCGCCACGCCGTCGGAAACTGCGGCCGTCGGCGCGCTGATGTGCCTCGTGATCGCGATGATCATCTACAAGCTGTGGGATCCCCGCGCCCTTTGGGTGGTGCTGCGCGACAGCACCCGTGAAAGCGTGATGATCCTCTTCATCATCGCAGCGGCGGGGGTGTTTTCCTACATGCTGTCGTCGCTTTTCATCACCCAGTCGATCGCCGAATGGATCGGCACGCTCGACGTGAACCGGTGGGTGCTGATGGGGGCGATCAACGTTTTCCTGCTGATCGCGGGGTTTTTTCTGCCGCCCGTCGCGGTGATCCTGATGGCCGCACCCATTCTGCTGCCGATCATCACCACGGCCGGGTTCGATCCGATCTGGTTTGCGGTGGTGCTGACGATCAACATGGAGATCGGGCTGATCTCGCCACCGGTGGGGCTGAACCTCTACGTGATCAACGGCATCGCGCCCGAGATCAAGCTCAAGACGATCCTCTACGGCTCGCTTCCTTACGTCGGCTGCATGATCGTGGCGATCATCCTCTTGTGCCTCTTTCCCGGGTTGGCCACATGGTTGCCGAACATGGTTATGGGAGCGGGCTGATGAGCGTCCTGGCAGATCTTCTATCGACGGTGTTCGAGCGGCGCTACCGCGGCGCGTCCGAACCGGACCGCGAGCATCGCAGCATCGAGGCGCTGTGCTGCGATCTGCTGGGCAGTTCCGGCGAGGTGTCGGGCATGGCGCTGGCGCGGCTGATCCTCGACCGTTACGCGGGGCTGGACGATGCCGGGAAACTGGCGTTCTTCGAGTTTCTGACCCGCGACATGGGCGTCGACCCCGACCAAGTCCGTGACACGCTGGCACGGTTCGAGACGTTGCCGCACCGCGCCAGCTACCGCGCCTTCATGTCCGCAGCCGAGCCGCCGCGCCAGGAACTCGCCCGCCGTCTCAACCAGGTGCCGGGGGCCACCGCGCAGCTTGTTGCGATGCGCGCCGATCTGTTGCGACTGGCACGTGACAATCCGGTTCTGTCGGTCTTGGACTTGGATCTCAAGCACCTCTTCGCCTCGTGGTTCAATCGCGGCTTTCTCGTGCTGCGGCCGATCAACTGGACCAGTTCGGCGGATGTGCTGGAAAAGATCATCGCCTACGAGGCGGTGCACGCGATCGACAGCTGGGACGATCTGCGCCGCCGCCTGCAACCCGCCGACCGCCGCTGCTTCGGCTTCTTTCATCCCGCGATGCCGGACGAGCCGCTGATCTTTGTCGAGGTGGCGTTGACCCGCGGCATTCCGGGCGCCATCCATGACGTGTTGTCCGAGGACCGCGAGGTGATCACGGCACGGGATGCGGACACCGCCGTTTTCTACTCGATCTCGAACTGTCAGTCGGGGTTGGCCGGGATTTCGTTTGGCAACTCGCTGATCAAGCAGGTCGTCGCGGATCTTTCGCAGGAAGTGCCCAACCTGAAGACCTTCGTCACCCTTTCACCTATCCCCGACCTGATGCGGTGGCTGGCGCAGAACGACATTGCCCTGCCCGAGGACGAGGACGCATGCCGGCAGGTCGCCGCCCGCTACCTGCTGCACGCCAAGCGCGCCGATGACACGCCGTTCGACCCTGTCGCGCGGTTCCACCTCGGCAACGGCGCGCTGGTCCACGCGGTCCATGCCGGTGCGGACCTTTCGCCCAACGGGCAACGGCAATCCGGCGGCGTGATGGTGAATTACCTTTACGATCTGAATCATATTACGCAAAACCACGAACGGTTTGCTGCAACGGGCCGGATCGCCGCCTCGGCCGATGTCAAGGCGCTCGCCGCGGCTGCCGCGAAGACGACGGAATGAAGGACCACAACCACATGGCCAACCCTCTTTACGACACGCTTTTCGGCCGCCATGCCGGGCGCTCAGCGCCGTTTCTGCATCTCGCGGATGGCACGACGCTAAGCTACGATGCGTTCCTGCGGCTGACCGCGCGCTATGCCCATGCCCTTCGCGCGGCGGGGCTGCAGCCCGGCGACCGGCTTGCGGCGCAGATCGAGAAATCGCCTGAGGCGCTTGGCGTCTATGCCGCCTGCGTGCAGACGGGCATCGTCTTTCTGCCGCTCAATACGGGCTATACCGCCGACGAGCTGTCGTATTTCGTGAGCGACAGCGGGGCGAAATGCCTGATATGCGATCCGGCGAAGACGGAAGCTTTGCGCCCCGTGGCCGAAGGCGCGGGCGCGGTGCTGCTGACATTGGGCGCGGATGGCACGGGCAGCTTGCCCGACGCCGCCGCAAACCAGCCCGACACGTTCGAGACCACGCCGCGCGAACCGGGCGATCTGGCCGCGTTCCTTTACACATCCGGTACGACCGGGCGCTCGAAAGGGGCGATGCTGACACAAGGGAACCTGCTGTCGAATGCCGAGGTTCTGGTGGATTACTGGCGCTTCACCGAGGACGATGTCCTGCTTCATGCGCTGCCGATCTTTCACACGCACGGGTTGTTCGTGGCGACCAACATCATGCTTCTGGCCGGTGGGTCGATGATTTTCCTTCCGAAATTCGATATCGATCAAGCGGTTGAGGCGCTGCCGTACGCCACCGCGATGATGGGCGTGCCAACCTTCTACACGCGCCTTTTGGACGATCCGCGCTTCACCCGCGATCTCGTGGCGCATATGCGGCTGTTCACGTCGGGCTCAGCGCCACTTCTGGCAGAGACACATGTTGCGTTCGAGGAGCGCACGGGACACCGTATCTTGGAACGGTACGGTATGACCGAAACCAACATGAACACGTCCAACCCCTATGACGGCGCGCGGCGCGCGGGCACGGTGGGGTTCCCGTTGCCCGGCGTCGAGGTGAAGATCACCGATCCCGACACCGGCGCCGAGGTGCCGCAAGGCGGGACGGGCATGATCGAGGTGCGCGGGCCGAACGTCTTCAAGGGCTACTGGAACATGCCCGAGAAAACCGCCGAGGAACTGCGCGAGAACGGCTTTTTCATCACCGGCGACTTGGGGATGATCGACGATCAGGGCTACGTCCAAATCGTCGGGCGGGCAAAAGACCTCATTATTTCAGGTGGTTATAACGTCTACCCCAAGGAGGTCGAAGCGTTGCTTGACGATCAGCCCGGCGTTCTGGAAAGCGCGGTGGTCGGCCTGCCGCATCCCGATCTTGGCGAGGCCGTGGTGGGGTTCCTCGTGCCGCGCAGCGACGCGGCACCCGATCTCGACGCTGTTTCCGACGCGGCCTACCGCAGCCTGGCGCGGTTCAAGCATCCGCGCCGGTTGATCATGCTGGACGCGCTGCCGCGCAACACGATGGGCAAGGTGCAGAAGAACGCGCTGCGCGATGCGCATGCGGACATTTTCACCGCGAAGTGACACGCGCCCTCATCCCGCGCGACAGGGAATGCGTACAACGCGTACCAAAAGAGCCTCAAAACGTACGCACCCATGCCGCCGACGCGGATCGCCAGTGCGCGTCAGTTGCCCGGTGCGGGCGGCGCCAGCGCATCGCTCAATTCACCGTAGAGGGTCTTGCGCTCGTCCTCCGACAGGAACGCGCCAAGTTCCACTTCGCGCCCGGCGCCCTTTAGGGTGATGTAATGTTCGACCGGGCCGCCATTGGGGTGCATCTGCACTTTCGCCCAGTACCGGTTGCAATCCCATTCCTGCGTGTCGCCGCGCGGGTTGGTGCGCAGGAGGTGCACCGTGTCCGGCGCGATGGTCAGAACCTCGGTCAGGCGCGCTGTGTGGTAGCTGTGTTCGAGCGCCCACCATATGCCGCCCACGGCCGCCATGAGAAACGGCAACAGGCCCCAGAGCACCGCCGACCCGAGAACCGAGAAAAGCGGCAGCGTGATCAGCCCGAAGGTGATCAGCAGAAAGGCCGCAAAGCCCCGGCGTGGCAAGGACCGGTGCGGCCAGAGCGACAGCGTGATACCGTTCGATGCAGATTGTGCGGTTTTGTCCCAGACATATGGCATGACCTGAGGTTTAGCCCGGATGGGGGAAATGAAAAGGTGCGCGGAGGGCCTGTAAGCCGGATTCTGTCCCGGGGGGTTGCCCCCCATGGATGACCATTCATCTCGACGCATGGTTGCCCATGCGCCTCTGGCTGCCAACCCGGACCGCCGGGCCAAGACGTGCCTGCAGGTGATCGGTTGCCCGATCCTTTCCCCGCGCGCGGTCCCTATTTGGCATTGCTCCCGGTGGGGCTTGCCGTGCCGGTCCGATTGCCCGGACCGCGGTGAGCTCTTACCTCGCCGTTTCACCCTTACCCCGGCACGTGGCCGGGGCGGTCTGTTTTCTGTGGCGCTTTCCCTCGGGTTGCCCCGGCCGGGCGTTACCCGGCACCGTTGTCTTGTGGAGTCCGGACTTTCCTCGACGCCCGCTGGGGGCGCCGCGGCCATCCAGCCCTCCGCGCGAGGTCCCGCTTAGGCGCTCGGGCTGTCGCGGTCAACGGGGAAGCGCGCCGCCAGATCGGCGATCATCGTGCAATCGGCACCGTCAAGCGGGCCCGACAGGCCGGGGCGAAAGCGTGCGCGAAACGCCCGCAGGATATCGTCGGGTGTGTCGTCGCCATGCAGGTGGTAGCCGAACCTCGCGGCATCGCGCAGAAAGGCGTCCATGGAGGCGTATGTCGCGGCTTGGGCACCCGGCCAGACCGACAGCCCCCGACAGGCCAGACCGCGCCAGTCAAACCGCGAACCGGGATCATGTTTGCGGGCCGGGGCCATGTCGGAATGGCCGATGACCCTTTCGGGCGCAATCCGCCACCGCTGCATGAGGCCCGCAAGAAGATGCTCCAGCGACGCGATCTGCGGGGCCGGGTAGGGGTGCGCGCCGGTATTGGCCAGTTCCACCCCGATGGATCGCGAATTCACATCCCCGACCGCGCCCCACTGGCCGGCCCCGGCATGCCACGCGCGCATGTCCTCGTCCACGAGCTGCCAGACGCGCCCCGCCTCGCCGATCAGGTAATGTGCCGAGACCTCGGCCACTGGATCGCATAGCCGGTCCAAGGCGGCGTCGGCGGTCCTCATCGCGGTGTAATGCAGAACGACCATGTCAGGGCGCGCGCCGCCCCGGCGCGGTCCAAAATTGGGCGAGGAGGCCTTGATCACCGGAGGATCAGCCACCGGCCGCGCGGCGATAGGCGCCTGGATCCCAGTCGCAGGCATATCCGTCGCCGTCGGGGTCGAGCCCCCGCCGGTCACGCTCTGGCCCGCCCTGTTGGAGGAACGCGATCTGTGCCCTGTCGGGCGAGGAGAATTCCGCGCAGTTGCGCGCCGCGCGGTTTGCCTTGTCGAACCCGATGCGGGTGTAGATCTGCGTGCCCTTGGGATGCTCGGTCGCAAGCGCATAGGCCACGATATTGGGGCCGACATCGTCGGGGCGGCTGCCGAGATCCTTGGGCTGGACCACCTTGTACTGTTCGCGATTGCGGGCGATGCGGGCGGCGTCCTGTTCGATCGAGCGGCGTGCATCGACAGCCTCGAAATCGTTCTCGCGCGAGATGCCGTCGGCATTGGCCACCCCGCCGGGCCGGGTCGAGCCGTCCTGCCGCATCATGTCCTCGCCCGATCCCGTCGCGGCAAGTGCGGCCTGCGCGTCGGAGGCGATCTGCGAGGCTTCGGTATCGGGATCGAGCGCGCTGAGCGGTTCCGACGAGACGGCATCGGGCGATTGCAGCCCGCCTTCGGAAAGGGCGGCGTCGCGCGTGGCGCGGTCATCCTGGCCGGTTCTGCCCGGATCGTCGTAATTGTCATAAGGGATCGCCGGGGCACAGGCCCCGAGCATCGCCACCGTCACCAATCCGAGCGTGAACCGCATCCGTCTCATCCTGCTACACTGCGTCCGTGGTGACGGGTTACCACCATTTCGCCGGCTTGGCCACAAATCCGGCCGCCTGTTCGAGGGCGTAGGCGGTGTTCAGCAAGTCACCCTCTTCCCACGGCCGCCCGATCAGTTGCAGCCCGAGCGGTAGCCCGCAGCTGTCCAGCCCCGCTGGCACCGAGATGCCCGGCAGCCCGGCAAGGTTCACCGTCACGGTGAACACGTCGTTGAGATACATCTGCACCGGGTCGGCATCCGTCATCTCGCCGAGGCCGAAGGCGGCACTTGGCGTGGCCGGGGTCAGGATGGCATCGACACCGGCGGCGAAGGCCTGATCGAAGTCGCGCTTGATGAGGGTGCGGACCTTGCGCGCGCGGTTGTAATACGCGTCGTAGAAGCCCGCCGACAGCACGTAGGTTCCAACCATCACGCGGCGCTGCACCTCTGGCCCGAAGCCTTCGGCGCGGGTCTTTTCGTACATCTCGGTGATGCCGTCGCCTTGGGCGAGATGCGCGCGGCGACCGTAGCGCACCCCGTCATAGCGCGCGAGGTTCGAGGATGCCTCGGCCGGCGCGATGACGTAGTAGGCGGGCAGCGCGTATTGGGTGTGCGGCAGGGAAATATCGCGGATCTCGGCGCCGGCATCTTTCAGCATCTTCGTACCCTCGGCCCAGAGATCCCGGATCTTGGCGGGCATGCCGTCGATGCGGTATTCTTCGGGGATGCCGATGACCTTGCCGCGGATGTCGCCGGTCAGCATCGCCTCGAAATCCGGCACCGGAATGTCGGCGGATGTGCTGTCCTTGGGGTCGTGCCCGCACATCGCGCCCAGCATGATCGCCGCGTCGCGCACGGATTTGGTCATCGGTCCCGCCTGGTCGAGCGACGAGGCAAACGCGACGATCCCCCAGCGAGAGCAGCGCCCGTAGGTGGGCTTGATGCCGGTGATGCCGGTGAAGGCCGCGGGCTGGCGGATCGAGCCGCCGGTGTCGGTGCCCGTGGCGCCAAGGCAGAGATCGGCGGCCACCGCCGCGGCGGACCCGCCCGAGGAGCCGCCGGGGGTCAGTTGCGCATCATCGTTGCTTCGCCGCCATGGGTTGACGGCGTTGCCGTAGACCGAGGTCTCGTTCGACGACCCCATGGCGAACTCGTCCATGTTGAGCTTGCCCAGCATCACCGCGCCGGCATCGAAAAGCTGCTGCGTGACGGTCGATTCGTATTCGGGCGTGAACCCGTCGAGGATGCGGCTCGCGGCCTGCGAGGGCACGCCGCGCGTGCAGAAGAGATCCTTGATGCCAAGCGGGATGCCGCACATCGCGGGTGCGTCGCCGGCTTTGATCCGGGCGTCGGCGGCCTGCGCCTGCTCGCGCGCGAGAGTTTCGGTGGGGTGGATCACGGCGTTGAGCGCGGACGCGCCGGCGCCGGCCGCGAGGCACGCCTCGGTCAGTTCCACGCTGGTCACGTCGCCGCGGCGCAGCGCGTCGCGAGCCTCGGCGATCGTCATGGCATTGAGATCGGTCATCATTCCACCACTTTCGGGACCGCGAAGAACCCCTCGCGCGCGTCGGGGGCGTTGGACAGCACCTTGAGCTGCTGATCGCCTTCGGTGACCAGGTCCGCGCGGCGTTTGAGACGCTGGGGTGTGACGCTCGTCATCGGCTCGACGCCGGTCACGTCAACCTCGTTCAACTGCTCGATGAAGCCTAGGATGTTGTTGAATTCCTGCGCGAGCCCCGGCAGGTCCGCGTCATCCACGCGGATGCGCGCAAGCTTGGCCACGCGTGCCGCGGTTTCGAGATCGATCGACATGAGCCTCTCCTCTTGTCAGCTTTCCCGCGTTTAGCGCCCGCGCCATAAGGGTGCAAGACGCAAGGCCGCCCCCTTTATTCCTGCCGCAGGCTTGCTACTCTCGCGGCAGGACAAATCACCGGAGGCTGACATGAAGATCACATGGCTTGGACACAGTTCGTTCCGGATCGAGATCGGCGGGCAGGTCCTGCTGGTCGATCTGTGGCTGAACGGCAACCCGATGCTGCCAGAGGCCAGCCACGAGCCGGCCGTGCAGGGCGCCACGCATATCCTGCTGACCCATGCGCATTTCGATCACGCGACCGATGTGCTGGACCTCGCGAAGCGGTTGAAAATCCCGATGGTCGGGCAGTTCGACCTGATGGGCCATTGGGAGGCAAGCGAGGGTATCGAGGTCGTCGGCTTCAACAAGGGCGGCACGGTGGACCTGGACGGTGTCGCGGTGACGATGGTGCATGCCACCCATTCCACCAGCTTCGGCACGGAAGCCGGCCCGCATGTGCCGGGCACCGAATGCGGCTTCATGATCGCCGGTGAGGGGCATACCATCTACGTGTCGGGCGATACCGACGTTATGGCCGACATGAAGGCCTTCCACGACCTGCACGAGCCCGATATCGGCATCCTCTGCGCAGGCGGGCATTTCACCATGGACATGCGGCGCGCGGGGTATGCGGCCAGGACCTTTTTCGATTTCAAGACCGTGATCCCGTGCCATTACAAGACCTTCCCGCTGCTGGAGCAGTCGGCGGAGGAACTTGTCGCGGCGCTGCCCGGTGTCGACGTGGTCGAGCCGGAGGTGATGACGCCGATCGAGATCTGAGGCGGTGTCGGGGGCGCTGCCCCCGTCGCGCGCAGCCCGCGCGACTCCCCCGGAGTATTTGCGGCAAGATGAAATTAGCTGCGGTTGCGGCGGCGCTGCGGGGTGCGTTTGGGCTTCGTGGTCTCGTCGGATTCCGGCGCTTCCTTCAGGCCCAGCTGGTCGCGCAGGACCCGGGGGCGGATCTCTTCGACCGCGCCCGGTTTCAGCTGCCCCAGTTGGAACGGCCCGTAGGAGAGGCGGATGAGACGGTTCACCCGCAGGCCCACATCCTCCATCGCGCGGCGCACCTCGCGGTTCTTGCCCTCGCGGATCGCGACGGTGATCCAGGCATTTGCCCCCTGTTGGCGGTCCAGCGTCACGGTCATCGGTTGGAAGCGTTCGCCGCCTACTGTCAGGCCGCGGCGCAACGGCTCGAACGCCGCATCGTCGGGCCGGCCGTTGACGCGCACACGGTAGCGGCGCAGCCAGCCGGTCGAGGGCAGTTCCAGCCTGCGCTTGAGCGCGCCGTCATTGGTCAGCAGGAGCAGGCCTTCGGAGTTGAGGTCGAGCCGGCCGATGCTAACCACGCGGGGCATGTCGCCGGGCAGATCGTCGTAGATCGTGGCGCGCCCCTGTTCGTCGCGCGTGGTGGTCACGCGGCCGGTGGGCTTGTGATAGAGCCACAGGCGCGCGGGTTCCGGCGCGTCGAGCGTGCGGCCATCGACCGCGACCTTGTCGTCTTGTGTCACGTTGAGCGCGGCACTGGTTATCTTCTGCCCGTTGACGGTGACGCGCCCGGCCTCGATCAGGCGCTCGGCCTCGCGGCGGCTGGCGACACCTGCGCGGGCGATGACCTTGGCGATCCGGTCGCCCGGCGGCGAGGAGGGGGGCGTGTTCATGGCACCAGTGCATAGCCCAAAGCGGATGCTTGCAAAAGGCCCTTTGACCGGTGGTCAACCGGGTCTATGGTCCGCGCGTGTCAACAACGGGGGCGAACGCGCGGCGATGGTGGAACAGGTGGGGCTTTCGATCCAGGCTTTGCTCTATCTGGGCTTCCTGTGCGGCGTGCTAGGGTTCCTCGCACGGGATGAATTGCGGCTGCGGGTTTTCATGCTGTCGGGCAGCGCGCTGTACCTCTTCTACTATTACAACCTCGCCGCGGCCCCGCTATGGGAGCCGGTCATCACTAATGCCGTGCTTGGCTGCGTGAACATCGCGATGATCGCCGTCATCGCGCTGGAACGAACCACCTTCGCGATGTCGCGTCATAACGAATCGCTGTTTCACCATTTCACGATGCTGACGCCGGGCCAGTTCCGCAGGCTGATGAAATCCGCGCGCGCCGTCACGGCCGAGGAGCCGGTCAGCCTGACGCGGCAGGGTGCGCCGGTGGACCGGCTGTGGTACGTGCATCACGGTGCCGTGCAGATCGACAAGACGGGCCGCGAGGTGCGTGTCGAGGATCCCATGTTCGTCGGCGAGCTGGCCTTCATAACCGGGGCCTCGGCCAGCGCCTCGGTCACGCTGGACGCTGGGGCGCGCTACCTCGAATGGGATAGCGTGACGCTGCGCGCGATGACCCGCAAATCGCCGCGGCTGAACGTGGCGCTGCAGGCCCAGTTCAACGTCGATCTGGTCAGCAAAGTCATACGCTCGACCCCGTTGACCGTGTGAGGCCCGGCGCGGGGCCCGCCCGAAAGAGGACCGGTGCACCATGAACTTTCCCACCCACATGACCGAGGCGCTTGCCGAGGCGCGCGCCGCCGCCGCGCGCGGCGAGGTGCCGGTGGGCGCCGTGGTGGTGGATGCGTCGGGCCGCGTCGTGGCGCGGGCCGGCAACCGCACCCGCGAATTGAGCGATCCGACGGCGCATGCCGAGATCCTCGCGCTTCGGGCGGCCTGCGCGGTGCTCGGGTCGGAACGTCTGCCGGGGCATGATCTGTACGTCACGCTGGAGCCCTGCGCGATGTGCGCCGGGGCCATCGCCGCGGCGCGAATCGCGCGGCTGTACTACGGTGCCGAAGATGCCAAGTCCGGCGGGGTGGCGCGCGGCGCGCGTGTATTCGCGCGGGCCCAATCGCATCATTTCCCCGAGATCTACGATGGCATCGGCGCGCGCGAGGCCGAGGCGCTGTTGCGCGCGTTCTTCCGCGAGCGGCGCGGGTCAGAGCAGCGTCAGCTCTGAGCCGAGAAACGGGTAGTGCCGGATCGCGGGTGCGACGATCGTGTCCTGAAGGATGGGTCGCAGGTTGCCTGCGAGCGTCGCGGGCATGTCCTGCAGGATCCCCTTGCGCGCGATCACGCTGATCGTGCGCGTCAGCGGCGCGATCGGCAGCGGCAGCACGTCGATCTGATCTGCAAAGCGGCGCGCGCGCATCAGCGCCAGCGGCGTGAGGATCGACCACCCGGTCCCTTGCCCCACCAGCGCGAGGATCGAGTGGTAGCTGTCTAGCTCGAACCGGTGCGGCAGGCTGAGATTCTCGCGCGCGAGATGCGCCGAAATGAGCCGCCCCATGTAGTGCCGCTGCGTGTACTGGATGAGCGGCAGGCGTTCGAGCTGCGCCAGCACATCTCCACCGGGCGCGATCATGCCGCGCGGGGCCACCACGGCGAAACCTTCGCGCAGGACGGGATGCACCTCTGTCCAGTCCGCCGAATCGCCAAGTTCGGCCGCCACGATGACGTCGAGCGACCGCGCATCAAGCTGGTCGTAAAGGTCGTGGCTGGCGCCGGTTTCCAGCAGGAACTGACAGCCGTCCAGCTCGTCCGCCATGTGGGTCAGAAGCTGCGGGGTCACGTCGGCCTCCAGATCCTCGATCATCCCGAGACGGAACCGCGTCAGCGTCGACAGGTGCGACATCGCCAGCTCGGCACGGGCCTGCGCGGCCTCGTTGAGAATCGCCTGCGCGCGGCGGTGCATGATCTCGCCGGCTTGCGTCAGGCGCACGGGGCGCGCCTTGCGCTCCAGCAGGGTCGCGCCAATCGCCGCCTCAAGGTTCGTCAGCTGCTGGCTGACCGCCGAGGGGCTGGCCCCGAGCCGCCGTGCCGCGGCCGAGATCGACCGCTCGTCGGCCGCGGCCATGAACACCTCTATCCCCCAGAGGGTGATCCGGCCCGGGCTGTCGACCATGCAGGAATTACTTGTCCATCTTCGACAGCTTGGCCTGCAGGTCGGCGAGCTGTTTCTTGATATCCTCGATCTCTTCCTCGGTGTCGCCGGATTCGGACTCGCTGCCGGGCACGGTGCTGCCGAGGTTCGGCAGTTCGCCGCGGGTCATCGCCTTCATGAAGGCTTCCTGCTGGGCGCGCATCGCCTCCATGCCGGGCATGGTCGTCAGGGGATTCGCCTTGGACATGTTCTGAAGCATCTTCGACTGGCCGTCGCGCAGCATCTCGAAGCTCGCGGCGAGGAATTCCGGCACGATGCTGGTGGCCTGGGTGGTGTAGCTGCGCACCAGGTCGGTCAGCACGTTGTTGGGCAGGACACTTTCACCGCGGCTTTCATGCTCTGCCACGATCTGCAGGAGGTACTGGCGCGTCAGGTCGTCCCCGGATTTCAGATCGATGATCTGCACCTCGCGCCCGTCGCGGATGAACTCGGCGATATCTTCGAGCGTGACGTAATCGGATGTCTCTGTGTTGTAGAGCCGCCGGCTGGCGTAGCGCTTGATCAGCAAGGTTTTCTGGGGGTCGGCCAACGGGTATCCTCCACTGGAATGCAGCACTGCGGCGCAGCCTAGACGCAAGCGCGGCAAAAAGAAAGGGCGAGCCTGATGGCTCGCCCTTACAGACCACGCCCCCGGGAGGGGAAGGGGCGGAGAACCTGCTACTTCTTGGCTGCGTTGCCCGCCTTGGCGGTCGCTGCGGTCATGTCGTCGGAGGCTTTCTTGACGGCCTTGCTGGCGTCTTCCTGCAGGGTCTTGCCAGCGGTCATCATCAGCTCGACCGTTTCCATCTGGACCTTCTTGGCGACCTCGGCGAAGGCGGCCATATGCTCGGCGGTCACTTCGGACTGAGCCGAGGCGAAATCGGTCATCGCCTTGGCGTAATCCGCCGGCTCCGACTTGGCCTTGGACATCTCGGTCATCTTGGCGAGCGTTTCCTTGGTCCACTTGTTGGAGATCTCTGCCGACTGCTCCGCGGCGTTGAGCGCGACGTTCGACAGTTTCTCGTTCAGGCTTGCCTGGTTCTTGAAGGCGTCTTCCATCGCCTTAGTGTCGACGGGAAAGGAACCCATGACATCCTTGAACATTGCGGTGAAGTCTTGTGTGTTTGCGTTTGCCATTGATCCGATCCTTTCGTGATCCTGATTTCGTCTTACCCCTAGATAAATGCTGCACTGCAGCATTGCAAGGATTTTCTGCTGCAATGCAGAGAATCTTCACAGGTCAGGCGGATCTCAGCCCGACGCCTTTCTGGTAACATACGTTCCCGGGGCCGGTTCAAGCGGCGGATGCTCGGCATCGCCGGGCATCCGGGCCTTGATCTTCTTGCCGGACCGCTTGGCCAGCCACGCCTCCCATCTTGGCCACCAGGACCCCTCGTGATGCACGGCGCCGGCCATCCAGTCCTCGGGCGAGGCGGGCAGGTCGTCATTGGTGTAATGGCCGTACTTGTCCTTGGCGGGCGGGTTGACGATCCCGGCGATATGGCCCGATTGCGACACGATGAAAGAGCGGCTGCGCGCGCCCGTCGCCTTGAAGCCGCGATAGCAATCCATCCACGGTGCGATATGGTCGCTCTGGCAGGTGACGGACATCAGCGGCACCTTGACGTCCTTGATGTGCAGCGTCTCGCCGCAAAGCTCGATCCCGCCCTCGACGAACTCGTTGTGCTGGCACAGCCCACGCAGGTATTGCATCGTCATCCGCCCGGGCAGGTTCGCGCCGTCGCCGTTCCAGTAGAGCAGATCGAAAGCCGGCGGTGCCTCGCCCATCATGTAGCGGCGCGCAGCAGGCTGGTAGACCAGGTCGCGCGAGCGCAGGAACGACATCGTGCGCCCCATGATGAAGGACCGCAGCACGCCCTGATCGGCCACCTCGTTTTCGATGCCGTCGACGAAATCGTCCTGTAGGAACGGGGTGAATTCGCCCTGTTCCGAGAAATCCGAGAGCGCGGTAAAGAACGTCGCCGACTTTACAGACTTGTCGCCACGCTTGGCAAGCAGCGCCAGCACCAGGTGCAGCGTGGTGCCGGCAATGCAGTAGCCCACGGCGTTGACCTGGTCCTGCCCGGTGATCGCCTTGACTTCGTGGATCGCGGTCAGGAAACCATCCTCGATATAGTCGTCCATGCCGATCTCGGCATAGCTCGCATCCGGGTTGACCCACGAGACCACGAACAGCGTGTAGCCCTGGTCGGTGATCCACTTGATCAGGCTGTTCTCGGGCTTGAGATCGAGGATGTAGTACTTGTTGATCCACGGCGGAAAGATGACCAGCGGCACCTCGTGCACCTGCTCGGTGGTGGGCGTGTACTGGATCAGCTCCATCATCGCGTTGCGGTAGACGACCTGCCCCGGCGTGGTGGCGATGTTGGTGCCCAGCTCGAACGCGGTCTCGTCGGCGAGCCGCACGACCATCTCGCCCTCGTTCGCCTCGAGATCGGCGATCAGGTTTTCCAGCCCCCTGACCAGGCTTTCGCCCTCGGTCTCGACCGCCTTTTCAAGCGCGTCGGGGTTGGTCCCTAGGAAGTTCGTGGGCGACATCATGTCGATGATCTGATGCGCGAAGTAATCGAGCCGCTTGCGGTCCGTGTCGGGCAGATCCTCGTCGATCTCGGCCAGCGCCTGTTCGATGGATTGCGCGTTCAGCGCGTATTGCTGCTTGATGTAGCGGAAATACGGGTGCGAGTCCCAGAGCGGGTTGGCAAAGCGCTTGTCCCCGGCGAGCGGATCGTCGGCGTCTTCGTCGGCCTCGGACGGGATGCCGCCACGCAGCATCGACTGCTGCGCCTCCATGAAATGACGCACCGACCGGCCCCAGTATTCCAGCTGCTTTTCATAGATCCGGCCGGGATTTTCCAGCATCTCCGTCCAGTAGGTGGTCGCCGCCTTCGTGAAAAGGTCATTGGATGGGCTGCTCAACGTGGGATCGGCCGGATTGCGCGACGCCAGCACCTTGATGAGGCGCTGCGACAGTTGCTCGACCCTTGCGAGGTTCTCGTTGATCTTCGTCACGGCCTGAGCACTATCATCGTCTTGCATTGCCATTTCAGTTATTTTCCCTTACCAATTTCTGCAGAGCAGCATTCTGACGTGATGTCCGGAGGGGGGATTGACCGCAGGATCGCGTGCAAACCGAGTATAGGAGCAAACTATGCGCTACATGGCCACTCACGATCTGATGGAGTCCTTCCGAAATGCCAGCCAATGGATGGGTGCCTCCGCCCTCTCGATGGCATCCTATCCGGTTTTCAGCATGTTGCCAAACCCCGCGTTTCAGTGGGTGGCAGCGTGGGGCGAGGTGACCGAGCGCAGTTTTCAGCGGATGGTGGCCAAGCCCGACTGGGGCATTCGCACCTTCACCTGCGAGGATGGCAAGGATCACCTCGTCAATATCGAAACGGTCGTCTCCAAGCCGTTCGGCGATCTCATCCACTTCAACGTCTCGGGGCGGGAAGAGCAGCCGCGCAAGGTGCTGCTGATCGCGCCCATGTCGGGTCATTACGCGACCCTGCTGCGCGCCACAGTGAATTCGCTGCTGGTCAATTGCGAGGTCTATGTCACCGACTGGCATAATGCGCGGGACATCCCCGTGTCCGAAGGCAAGTTCGATATCGAGGATTACACCCTCTACCTCGTGGATTTCATGAGAGAGCTGGGGCCGGACGTCAACGTGGTCGCGGTGTGCCAGCCCGCACCGCTGGCGCTGGCCGCGACCGCCTACCTGGCCGAGATCGACCCCGAGGCGCAGCCGCAGACCCTGACGCTGATCGGCGGCCCGATCGACCCCGACGCCACGCCGACCGATGTGACCGATTTCGGACACCGCGTCACCATGGGCCAGCTGGAAGAGACGATGATCCAGCGCGTCGGGTTCAAGTACAAGGGCGTCGGGCGGCAGGTCTATCCGGGACTGCTGCAACTGGCCTCGTTCATCTCGATGAATGCCGACCGCCACGTCAAGGCCTTCAACGAGCAGATCCTGCGCGTCACCAAGGGCGAGGGGCGTGACAACGACCAGCATAACCGCTTTTACGACGAGTATCTCGCGGTCATGGACATGCCTGCAGAGTTCTACCTTTCGACGGTCGAGCGGATCTTCAAGGGTCTGGAAATCGCCGAGAACCGTTTCACCGTCAACGGGCACCCCGTCGATCTTGGCAAGATCACCGATGTCGCGGTCAAGACGGTCGAGGGCGGCAAGGACGACATCTCGGCGCCCGGGCAATGCGTGGCGGCGCTCGATCTGCTGACCGGTCTGCCCGATCACATGAAGGCCAGCTACCTTGAACCCGAGGCCGGGCATTACGGCATCTTCGCGGGCAAGTCGTGGCGCAACAAGATCCGGCCGCTGGTCCTCGAATTCATCGACGCAAATGCCGGCAAGCACGATTCGCGGAAACCTGCCAATAGCAATATCACCGCGGTCGGATAAACGACGCCGCAGCCCCGGCACCATTCAGCCGCGCGCGAAGGACACTACGGCCTCGGTCAGGCAATCAAGGCTGTCGGTCCACGGCGCGGGCGGCAGGGCATCCGTCATCAGCGACAGTTCGGTGCAGGCCACGAGCAGGTGATCGGCGCCGTTGCGCAGCAGCGCCTCGGCCTGATCCGTGACGCGCGGCACAAGGGTCTCGGCCCGCTCGCCCGCCTTCACCGCGCGAATGATCGCCAGCATCTCGCCGTCATCTTCGGGCATTACCGGCACCAGACCGTGCGCGGCAAAGGGCGCCTCGAACACGCGCGCCAGCCGCGTTGCCGGTGAGGCCAGAAGACCGACGCGCCGTGCCCCGCGCGCCTTGAGCGTCGCCGCCGTCAGGTCCACCATGTCGAGAAACGGCAGCGGCGTCGCGTCCCTGATGACGGGCGCGTAATGATGTGCGGTGTTGCAGGGCATGGCCAGAGCTTCGGCCCCCGCCGCCGCCAGATCCCGCGCCATATCGGCCAAGAAAGGGCCAGGATCGACGCCGGTCCCCTCGATCAGCGCGGCGATACGGCTGGGAACCTGCGGGTTCTGATGCACGATAAGCGGCACGTGATCGGTGTCGTCGTGCGCGGGGACCGCCGCCATGACCTTTTGCATCAGCAGGATCGTCGCTTCGGGCCCCATGCCCCCGAGAATGCCGACCGGCCTCATCGGGGGGTCACGGCGCGGCCCCATACGTTGCCGACGCGCTCAATTGATCGACCCGTCCAACCCCTCGGGCTGGCCCACCACGACGAAGGTCAGCTTCTCGGGGTCGACGCGTTCGCGTGCCACGCGGTTGATTTGCTCCAGCGTCACCGCTTCGACCATGTCGTTGCGGTTGGCGATGTAATCGGGCGACAACCCGTCCATCTGCATGCCCACGGCGATATTGGCAATCTGGCTGTTGCCATCGAATCGCAGCGGATAGGCTCCGGTGAGGTATGTCTTGGCGTCGCGCAGTTCCTCCTCGGTCACGCCCTCGTCGCCGATACGCGCCCATTCGTCCCGGATGACGCGGATCGCCTCGGCGATGCTGTCATTGGCGGATGACACCGATCCGGCCCAAAGCTGTGCCGCGTCCTTGTCCGACAGGTAGGAATAGACCCCATAGGTCAGCCCGCGCTTCTCGCGCACCTCGGTTTGGAGGCGGCTTTCGAACCCGCCGCCACCGAGGATGTGGTTTAGAACATAGGTCGCGAAGAAATCCGGATCGTCGCGCTTGATGCCGGTCTGCGCGAAGACCGCCACGGATTGCGGTGTCTCGAACTCCTCGACCTGAACACCGCCGGGCAGGTTGAGATCGGCCTCGGCAGGCAAGGGGGCGCCCTCCTGCGGCAGATCGCCCAGAACCTTGTCGAGCAGCGGTCCAAGTTTCTCGGCGGTGATGTCGCCCACGGCACTGATATAGACCCGCTCGCGCGTCAGCGCGGTCTCGTGCGCCGCCACGATATACTCGCGGCTCAGCGCCTCGACGCTGTCGGTCGTTCCCTCGATCGGGCCGCTATAGGGGTGATCGCCGAACACCAGGCTGTCGAAGGCGCGGCTTGCCATGGAACGCGGATCGGTCTGCGCCGAGCGCAGCCCCGACAGCACCTGTCCGCGCACCCGCTCGATGGCGTCCTCGTCAAAGCGCGGCGCGACAAGGCTCGACCGCAGCAGCGCCGCGGCCTCGTCGCGATTCTCGGTCAGCATCTGCGCCGACACTGACACCGCGTCGTCGCTGACATTATAGGAAAACTTCGCGGCCAGCGAATCGCGCGCGCGGGCAAACTCCTGTGCGCCAAGCTCGCCGGCGCCTTCTTCCAGCAGGCCGACCATCAGGTTGGTCGCGCCCTGCGCGTCCGGCGCATCCAGCGACGCCCCGCCGCGAAACCGGATTTCCAGCGCGACAAAGGGGATCGAGTGGTCCTCGACCAGCCACGCGTCAAACCCGCCGGGGCTCGTGACCTCTTCGATCTCGGCATGCAGGGGGGCCGCGGCCAGCATCAGGACAAGGCTCAGGACCAGATGTTTCATTGGGTAACCTCCGGGGCCAGCAACTGGCCGGTGACCGATTTTTGGGGATCAAGCACGCGCTCTGCGGCCGCCACGATCTGTTCGGCGGTGACGTCTTGCAGGATATCGGGCCAAGCCTGCACATCCTCGACGGTCAGGCCCGAGGTCAGCGCCTGCCCGTAGCGCCGCGCAAGCGCGGAGGCATCGTCGCGGTCGTAGATCTCCTCGGCCCGTAGCTGCATCTTGATACGGTTCAGATGCTCGGCATCCGGGCCGGTCTCGACGAATTCCGTCAATACATCGTCGAGCGCCTCCTCGGCCTGCTGCAGGGTCACACCCGCCGCGGGCACCACCGCGAGGTTGAACGTGGTATCGTCAAGCGATGTGCCGGAATACCACGCCCCGACCTGTACCGCGATGTTATCCTCGATCTGGAGGCGCTGGTTGAGCACCGAGGTCTGGCCACTGCCCAGCACCTGCGCCAGCAGATAGAGCGCGGCCGCCTCTTCCTGCGCGCCGCTGTCACGCTCCGGTGCGAGGTAGGACCGGCTGAGGTAGGGTTGCGAGACGCGCGCGTCGCGCAACGTCAGGCGCCGTTCGGCCAATTGCGGCGGCTCTTGCGGCCGGGTGCGCGGCAGCAGATCGGGGTTCGGTTCGATCCCCCCGTAATGCTTTTCGGCCAACTTGCGGACCTCGTCGGGGCTCGCATCCCCGGCCACCACGAGGACCGCGTTGTTGGGCGCGTAATGCGTCTCGTAAAAGTCGAGCGCCGCGGCGCGGTCCAGCTCTTCCATCTCTTGCCGCCAGCCGATGATCGGATCGCCGTAGGGATGATTGAGATATTGCGCGGCGCTGTGTTGTTCTCGTAGCAGAGCCGAGGGGCTGTTTTCGACCCTCTGGTTACGTTCCTCGAGGATCACATCCCGTTCGGGCAGCACCTCGTCGTCGGTCAGGCGCAGGTTCGCCATGCGGTCGGCCTCCATGCCCATCACGAGCCCGAGCCGGTCGGCCGCGATGCGCTGGAAATAGGCGGTGTAATCCTGGCTGGTAAAGGCGTTGTCGGATCCGCCGTTGCGGGCGACCACGGACGAGAATTCGCCCGGCTCAAGCTTTTCGGTGCCCTTGAACATCAGGTGTTCAAGAAAATGCGCGATGCCCGACTGACCCGGCGGCTCGTCCGCGGCACCAACCCGGTACCAGACCATGTGCGTGACCACCGGCGCGCGGGTATCCTCGATCATCACGACGTTCATCCCGTTGTCGAGTTGGAACGTCGTCACGTTGTCGGCGGCCAACGCGATCCCGGGCAGGGAAAGCCACGCGGCCAGGGCAAAAAGCCAGACGGAAGGTTTGGGCATGATGGGAACCCCGGTCAATGAGTGTCGCTGATCACAAGATACGCCGCACCCGCCCGGTTTCAACGCCTCAACGGTCCGGTTCCGGCGGGCTTGCCGGTGTCAGGACCCCGCGCTGCCGCAGGCGGCGTTCCGCGGCATGTGCATCCAGCCATTCGTCGCGATAGGCCAGCGTGTAGTCGTCGCCGGGCAGGATGCCGAGGATGTTCACGCGCCCGCGTCTGCGGCGGATTTCGCGATCCTCCTCGGCCAGTGTCTGCCGGATCGCGCCCGTGCCGCCGAAACGGTTGGCGTGGTTGACGAGGGCCGCGTTGCCCGCCCCGGGCGTGGCACCGGCGGCGCTGCGGTTTCCACCAAGCGCCGCGGCCCCGTCGGCAAGCGGGTTCTGATCGGTGCGATTGGGGGCGCCCGGTGCCGGTTCGGGCAGGCGCGTCTCATCCTCTGGCGGCGACAGCGGTTTGCCCGGCAGCACCGAGAACTCGTCCGGGCCGCTCCCTGTATTGGTCAATCTCGTCAGCGTGACGTCCCCGTCACGTTGTCCGCACCCGGCCACGAACGTGGCCGCCAGAAGGATCAGAACGCTCTTGCGCGGCATGTTCTTGGCCACTCCCTTGCAACTTTCTGCGTGTCTATCGCATTCCATGCGAGAGGTCACGAGGGGTTTTTCGGCGCCGGTGCCAGAACCAGCCCGATCGCCCCGGCGAACACCGCGATATCGGCCACGTTGAAGGCGTAGGGATTGTCGATCCCGCAACACGACATGTTGATGAAATCCGCCACCGCGCCGTAGATCAGCCGGTCGATAACGTTGCCGAGCGCGCCGCCCAGCAACAGCCCCGTGGTGATCCGCTGCCATACGCTCAACCGCTCGCGGTGCACCCACCAGACGATCACGCCCGAGATGAGAAGCGCTACGGCGATCAGGATCCACCGGGTCAGGTCGGCCTCGCCGGACAGCAGTCCGAAATTGATCCCGGTGTTCCACGCCATGCGCAGGTTGAACCAGGGCGGCAGCACGTCGATCCGCCCGGCGAGGCGCAGGTCCATCACGTGCACGACGTAATATTTCGTCGCCTGATCCAGCACGAAGATGAAACCGGCGGTCCAGTAGAATACTCGCATGCGCGCCTCAGTGCCGGAAATGGCGCAGGCCGGTCAGCACCATGGCAAGACCGGCCTCGTCGGCCGCCGCGATCACCTCGTCATCGCGCATTGAGCCGCCGGGATGGATGACCGCCGACGCGCCGGCCTCTGCCGCCGCCATCAGCCCGTCGGCAAAGGGAAAGAACGCGTCCGAGGCGACCACGCTGCCTTGGGTCAACGGGGCTGCCAGCCCGAGCACGTCGGCCATGTCCTGCGATTTGCGCGCGGCGATGCGGCAACTGTCGACGCGGCTCATCTGGCCGGCGCCGACGCCCACCGTCGCGCCGTCCTTGACATAGACGATGGCGTTGGATTTGACGTGCTTGGCCACTTTCCACGCAAACAGCATGTCCGACATCTCGGCCTCGGTCGGCGCGCGCTTGGTCACGATACGCAGATCGTCGGCCGTGACCCGGCCCGAATCCTTATCCTGCACGAGGTACCCGCCGGCGACCTGCCGGATCATCCGCGATGCAGCCGCGGGATCGGCGAGACCGTCGGTCAACAGCAGGCGCATGTTTTTCTTTTTGGCAAAAATACCCAAAGCCTCATCACTGGCCCCGGGCGCGATCACCACCTCAGTGAAGATCCCCGCGATCTCTTCCGCCGTGGTGGCGTCCAGCGGCTGGTTGAAGGCAATGATGCCGCCGAAGGCACTGGTGCGGTCACAATCAAAGGCGGCCTTGTAGGCCTCGATCTGGCTGGCACCGCGCGCTGCGCCGCAGGGGTTGGCGTGCTTGATGATGGCGCAGGCCGGGCCTTCGGCGGGGGCAAACTCGCTGACCAGCTCGAACGCCGCGTCGGTGTCGTTGATGTTGTTGTAGCTCAGTTCCTTGCCCTGCACCTGCCGCGCGGTGGCGACGCCCGGTTTGTCGGAGCCGTCGGTGTAGAACGCCGCATTCTGATGCGGGTTCTCGCCATAGCGCAGCGTCTGCGCCAGCGTCCCGCCAAAGGTGCGGCGGCGCGGTACTGCCTCGTCCAGCGCGCCGGCCATCCATGTGCTGACCGCCGCATCATAGGCGGCGGTGCGCGCGTAAGCTGTCTGCGCCAGCCGCTGCCGGAAAGCGTAAGACGTCTGGCCACCCTGCACGTCAAGCTCTGCCAGCAGGGCCGGGTAATCCTCGACATCGACCACGACATTGACGAAGGCGTGGTTCTTGGCCGCCGCGCGGATCATCGCCGGGCCGCCGATGTCTATGTTCTCGATCGCCGTGGCGTAATCGGCCCCGCCGGCGACCGCCGCCTCGAACGGGTAGAGATTGACCACCAGAAGATCGATCGGCGCGATCCCGTGGGCGTCCATCGCCGCCACGTGATCCGCGTCGTTGCGCAAGGCCAGCAGCCCGCCATGCACCATCGGGTGCAGCGTCTTGACGCGCCCGTCCATCATTTCCGGAAAGCCCGTCACCTCGGCCACGTCGCGCACCGCAAGGCCCGCCTCGCGCAGGCTGCGCGCCGTGCCGCCGGTCGAGATCAGCTCCACCCCGCGATCGATGAGCGCGCGGCCCAGATCGACAAGGCCGGTCTTGTCGGAGACGGAGAGAAGGGCGCGGGTCACGGGCGCGAGGTCGGTCATTTGTGTCGGTCCTGTCCTTGGCGGTGGTCGGTGGCGGTGGTTCGTGGCGTTGCTCGGGTCAATCCTGGGTCACCGGCTCGGGCACGTCGCCCGCGACATCGCGAATGCCGACCGGCGTCTTGTCCGACTTGGCCAGTGACCACCGGATGCGGGTCGCGTGGTCCAGCACGCGCCCCGACAGGACGATCTGCTCGGCGGCGCGCGGTTCGGGTTGGGTCTTTTCAAGATAGACGCTTGGTTGCAAGGACAAAGCGATCTGACCGTCGGTCTCGAACACCCAGACCTCGCCGCTGCGCAGCGTCATCGACACGCCATCGCGCCCCGATCCCGACAGCGCGCCGTGATCGACGACGACCTCCGGATGCAGGTGAAAGCGGATCTCGAACGGCACGCCGCGCGGGTAGGAGGCGTGGCGCGTCTGGTCGAAGCGCCGCCTGTCGGCCTCCTCCACCGCGATCAGCATGTCTTCGCCGGCCAGCGCGCGCCCGTCCGCCGAAAGATCGAGCTTGCGGACATGGGTCATGCCGTGGCCTCGCAGATAGCCGTCATGCGCGCCTTCGAAGCGGGTTCCGCGGGCGGTTCGCGACAGGGTCACCGGAACGTGCCGCGGCGCATCGCTCAGCCGGTCGGGATGGCGCACATCACCGCTCAGCCGGGCGCTGGAGCCGCCATCGAGCACCAGCGCCGAATGCGACGGCGTCGCGCGGCCCGCGCGCCGCCAGTCGGCGCCGAACCGCGCGCCCGACCCGCAGCTGACGATCAGCGGCCGCCGCCCCGAGGTCACCTCGAAGGCGAGCGTCGAGGCATGGGCGCCTTCCGAGGCCGCGCCTTCGGGCGGGGCAGCGGCATCGACGATCACGCTGGTGCGTCCGCCGCCGAGACGGGCGAACCCCATCGCCCGCCCGCCGGGCCGGCGCGATTTCACCCCGCTGATCGCCAGTGCAGCGTCCAGTCGCCCGGCAAGTCCGCGCCCGCCCCCGTGAAACCGGGCCAGCCCGCCATCGGCGTGGCGCAGGGTGCGCAGGGTCGGCGCGATGCGTTCCACCGTGCGCCAATGCGCGTCCTGAACGGGGTGACCCGCATCGCCGAGCGCTTGGGCCGCCCAGGTCAGCAGGGTGAATACCTCCAGTAGTTCCTCGGGGTTGCGGCCGGCCAGGCCGCCGTCCTCGTCGATCTGCCGCGCGCCCTCTTGCGCCAGGGCCGCCAAGGCCGTGGAGGCCACGCCCTGCAGGCCTTGCAGCGACACGCCCGCGTATAGCAGTCCTGTCAGCGCCTCGATGCGCGGCAGGCCCGCAGGGGCAGCCGGCCAGCGGCGGCGCAGGAACGCGGTCTGCCGCGCGAGCGACCGGAAGTAGCGCTTGGTGGCCGCGGGCGGCTGTCCGCGCAACAGGAAATCGGCATGCGACATCCAGCGGATCAGCCGCCGACCCGCGAGATCCGGCGCCCATCCCGGCCCGGCGCCCGCGCCGTAGCGGGCGATCCATTGCCAGGTCCAGGCCTGTGCGTGCGCCTGCGCCGCCGGGTCGGCAAGGGCCGCCAGATCGTCGAGCCAGCCGAAACCTTGCAAGGCGGCAGAGGAACCTTCATCCGGCGGGTTCGCGTCCCAGATCGACGCGGTCGACGTGTCCAGCGGATGCCCCGCCACATTGAGATGTCCATCGCAGATCTGTTGTCCCCGCGCCGGGCAACCGATGCTGCGCGGCTCTGGCTGCAGGACGAACGCCGCAGGCGCGAGCGTCAGCGCCGCCCGGCGCGCGGCGATACGGTTCGCGGCGCGCGTCCAGCGCTCTGACAGGGCTTCACAGTTGAACATCTACCTTGATCCGGGGGGCTCGCGGCGTTTCTTCCTCAACATATGGGCAACATAGACGACGCACGGACCAGCGTCATTGCCTCATTTGCACGCCTCACTTGTGCAGGCAGGCGATGTAGAAGCCGTCCATGCCGCCCAGTTCGGGCCAGTGATCGGGCCGCAGGCGCAGCCCGCCCTCGTCGGTGATCCAGGCCGGATCGACGCCCGGCAGATCGAGCGCTGCGCGGTCCACCTTAAGCCCCGAATGCCGGTCAAGCGCTGCCTCGACCTGACATTCGCCCTCGTCGGGCAGCAGCGAGCAGGTGCAGAAGACCAACCGCCCCCCGGGCCGCAGAAGAGTCAGCGCATGGTCGATCATCGCCGCCTGCAATTCGATGAGCGCGCCGAAATCGCTGCCATCCTTGGCATGGGGCAGGTCGGGATGGCGGCGGATCGTGCCGGTGGCCGAACAAGGCGCGTCGCACAGGATGGCGTCGTATTGGCCTGCATGGGTCAACGCATCTCCGATCACGCACTCGGCCGTCAGCTCGGTGCGCGCGAGGTTCTCGGCCACCCGCGCCATCCGCCGTTCGGATATGTCCAAGGCGGTGACCTGCGCGCCCATTGCCGCCAGTTGGAGGGTCTTGCCTCCCGGTGCGGCGCAGAGGTCGAGAACGTGCTCATCCGGTGCCGGGGCGAGCACCTTGACCGGCAGCGCGGCGGCGACATCCTGCACCCACCAGTCGCCGGTCTCAAACCCCGGCAGGGTCGAGATCTGCTGCGCCTCCTGCAGCCGCACCGAGCCTGTCGGCAGAACCGTGCCGCCCAGCCGTTCGGCCCATGCGCCCGCGTCCGCCTTCACCGTCAGGTCGAGCGGCGCGCCGGCGAAATGCGCGCGTTCCATCGCCGTGACCGGCGCCTTGCCCCACGCCTCGACCAGTGGTTCGCGCAACCATCCGGGCAGGCTGGGCTGGCGCAGGTCGGACCATTTGCGCGGCGCCTCGTCGACCATCTTGCGCAGCACCGCGTTGACCAGCGCCTTGAGGCGGTTGTGCCGCGGATGCCGTCCGGTCATCTCCACGGCCTCGTTGACGACGCCATGCGCGTCGCCGCCAAGGGCAAGCTCCACCGTGGCCGCACGCAGCACGTTTCGGACCGGCAAGGGGGGCGGCTTGCGCAGATGCCTCGACAGAAGACGATCGGCGCGTTCTAGCCCGCGTAGCGTGTCGCCGGCCAGCCGTTGCGCGCGCGCCCGGTCGGCGGGCGGAAGCGCCTGAAGGGTGCCACTGGCCAGCAGTTCGGACATCAAACGCCCGTCCCCCAACACCTCGTCGAGCAGGTATGCGGCCGCGGCGCGCGGGGTCAAAGGGGGCTTTTTCATCGACATATCCTTGGCGAAGGGGCAGGCGCGGGATATATCAACGACATAGCTAAGGGGAAAGATGGATCATGACCAACAACACCGACAAGGTTGCCCCGGCCGCACGCCGCGCGTTGGCTGAGGCCGAAGAACGCCGCAAAGCCGAAAATGCGCCAGAGCGCCCTACCGAGCTGGGCGGACGCCGCGAGGGCCTAGACCCGGCACGGTACGGCGATTGGGAGATCATGGGCCGGGCGATCGATTTCTGATCGAGCGCCCGAGCCATAAGTAGTGATTCAGCGTCTCACCGCAGGTAGAGGTCCGCGCTGCGTCCCTGTCCTTGGTCGGAGGTGAAACGCACGGTATTGCCGTCGCGTTCGACCGATTGGCAATTTGTGCCGAGATTTCGCTGGCCCCAGTAAAGGTCACGGCAGAAATATGACCCGTCCCATTTCCACGCGCCGGTGACATCGCGGCCAAAGGCGCTGCCCTTGATGTCTCCATCTGGGGTCACTTCGACGCTGATGCCGAACCGTGTCAGGTCGCGCCCCTCCACCACCGACATGAACTGGTCACGATCCTTGATCTGGTCAAAAGTCTCGGCAGCGGCTGGGGTCGCCAGAAGCGCTGAAAAAAGGCTCAATACTGCTGCACGCATGGTATATGCTCCGCTATAAGTCATAAATTGACTACGCGTGATAGCCCGGGTCGGATCAGTTATCGCCGAGCCCCAGTACGTCGAGCATGTCGTGACTGCCCGGCGGTCGCCCTTGCCCCCACAGGGCCGCCTTGAGCGCACCGCGTGCGAAGATTGCCCGGTCGGTGGCCACGTGGCGCAGCACGATCCGTTCCCCCGCCGCGGCAAAGATCACGTCATGCTCGCCCACGATATCGCCGCCGCGAATCGCCGAGAACCCGATATGGCCGCGTTCGCGCTTGCCGGTATGACCCTCGCGGGCACGGTCGCGGACGGATCCTAGCGCCACGTCGCGCCCGTCTGCCGCCGCCTCGCCCAGCATCAGGGCGGTGCCCGAGGGGGCGTCGACCTTCTGGTTGTGATGCGCCTCGACGATCTCGATATCGAAATCGTCGTCCAGCGCGGCGGCCACGCGTTTCGTCATCTGCGTCAGCAGGTTCACGCCGAGCGACATGTTGCCGGCGCGCACGATCACCGCATGGCGGGCGGCGGCCTCCAGTTTCTTCAGGTGGCTGTCGTCGAAGCCGGTCGTCCCGATCACGTGCACCACGCGCGCCTGCGCGGTCAGCGTCGCCATTTCGACCGTCGCCTGGGGCGTGGTGAAATCGATCACGGCATGGGATTGCGCCACGATTTCAAGCGGATCGTCGGTGACCGTCACACCCAGATCTGCCCCGCCCATGGCGGCGCCCACGTCGTGCCCGACCCAGTCATGGCCCGGCCGCACCGTCGCGCCGATCAGGCGGGCGCGCGGGCTGTCGGCCACGGTTTGGACCAGCATGCGCCCCATCCGGCCCGACGCCCCGGTGATCACGATACCCGGTAGATCGCTCATGCGTTGCACCCTTTCCCATCAGCGCTGCCGAGGTGATAGCGCGGCGCGTCCGATGCGACAAGCCGCACGCGTTCTTGATTCCGCAAGCGATTCTCGGCCATAGGGGACCGAACCGTCACAAGGAGACCTCCCGATGGATGCGCGCAGGATCACCGACGATTTCTTCGTCTCGCCGCAGATTTCCCCCGACGACATGCCGGCCATAAAGTACGCGGGGTTCAAGTCGATCCTGTGCAATCGCCCGGATGGCGAAGAGGCGTGGCAGCCCGGTTACGACGATGTGGCGCAAGCGGCCAGCGCGGAAGGCATCGAGATACGCTCGGTCCCGATCATCTCGGGACAGCTGACAGAGGCCGACACGGACGCGTTCCGCGCCGCCTTTGACGCCCTGCCCAAGCCGATCCTCGCCTATTGCCGCAGTGGCACGCGCTGCACCGTGATGTGGAGCCTGACGCATATCGACACGCTCGGGGGCGAGGCGATCCTGCGCGCCACGGCGGATGCCGGGTATGACATGTCGGGCCTCGTGGCGCAGCTCGATCGCCGGACATGACCAACTGGGCGCTTGTCGGGCATGACGGGCAGCGCGCGCGGGCCTTCGCGCTGGAAGATACCGCGCTGATGTATGCCGCCGAAGGGGCCGACAGGGCGGCGGCGCTCGCCGCGCTCGGCCCGGTACCCGACCATGTCCTGCGGATCGGCGAGAGTCAGCCCGACGCGGTGCCCGCCGCCCTGCTGCCCGCCACGCCGGGGCCCGGGCTTGCCGGGCTTGTGCAGAAGGTCCCGCCCGACGTGATCGATGGATGGGTGCGCCTGTTGCTGATCGGTCTGACGCAGGACCGGCCCAACTGGGAGGGGATCGTCTGCGTGCGCGCCGGCGATATCCGCCACTGGGTGCATGTCAGCGCGGGCGAGGCGGTGAGTTGCCAAAGCTTTCTCACCCCGCGGCTTGCCGCAACGCTCGGGGCGTCGGGTGCGCCCGACCCGTCCGCGGTGGCCGACAGCCTGAGCCGCCCCGAACGGCTTGCTGCGCATCTGCGCAGCGCCGAGGTGACCGGCAACACCGGCGCCGTTTCGGGCCATCTGGTCGGCGCCGAGCTGGCCGCGTCGCGGCCCTACTGGCTGGGCCAGGAGGTCGCGCTGATCGCACCGGCCGGGGCCGGTTCGGATCTGGCCGAGGCGCTGGAGGGGCAGGGCGTGCAGACGCAACTACTTGATCCCGAATCCCTTCTCGCCCCGGCCTTCGCCGCGCTTGCGGAATGGGTGGCGTGAGACGGGCGCTGGAAAGCAGCGTCTTGTGGCCTGAAAGGGACATTTGAAACTTGGCACCAATGCGCGGAATCAAGGCGCGGCACGCGCCGCCGCGCAGCGCCCGACCGCCCCCTCGGGCGGGCGCTTTCGCGATGGTGCAACCCCATGAAACTGTTACGGTATTTGGCACCATAAAGTGCATCGCGACAAGCGTTATAGCGCCCACCCGGCGGTCTGGCGCTACGTGGCTACACTGCGGTTCTCCCAAGGTCCCCTTCAGGCCAACTCCCGACAAAGTTCGTCACCTCTCCATCCAGATCGTGATGGGCCTGCGCGTCAGAACCCGCCCTGCTCCATTGCAACCAAGTAACCAAGACCGGCCGCGACCAGCGCGCCAAGCCCGACGGCCGCCGCGATCTTCCACGCCGACCACGGGCGCTCGCCCTGCACGCGCCCGGTGCGGGCATTGACCACGAAGCGGTAGCTTTGCCCGCGATACTGGTAGGCGGCCAGCCAGACCGGCAGCAAGATGTGCTTGAACGTCACGCGGTCGAGCGTCGTGTCGATATCGTGGACGCGTTGCCGGTCGCCGCCGATATCGAAGCGCACGTCGTGAGCGATCACCGCGTCCATCTTGCGCCGGGCGTCTGCGAACCCCTGATCGACCTGAACGGAGTAGCCTTCGGCGCGGAAGCCGGCGAGATATTCCGGCGCGTAGGGTTCCAGTGCGGCCAGATCCCAAGGCTCCAGCCCATCGGTGAAACTTTTGGGCAACGCGGTCGAGGCCAGCACGAGCACATCATCGAAAAACCGTGACACACGTCCCGACACGCCGCGCCAGCGGATCTTTGGCACGCGGATGGTCTGGCGCTTGCCGTCGCGGACCACGGTACGCGTGACGTAATAAACGGTGCCGCGTTCGCCGCGATAGGCCGATTCGGTGGCGGCGTCGAAGGTCCAGTAGGGCAGGTAGATGCCCTGTATGCGCCGGCGCTTGCGTGCATAGGCCTGCAACCTGTTCGGCGCAAACCACAGTCCGCCCAGCCAGTCGGTCATCGCCTGCCGCGCAGCGCCCTCGTCCAATGCGAAGGGCAGCAGCGCGCGTGGCTTGATATGGCGATGCGTGCCGGTGCCCGTCACCACGGGCGAGGCGCAGAATGGACACTCTGTCGCATGGATGTCAGCGCCCAGCTCCACCTGCGCGCCGCAGCTTGTGCAGGAAGTGACGCGGGTATCTTCCATCTCCTGCGCAGGAAGCTGGTCGCGCAGCGCCGTGGCGAAGTCCAGCTCTCGGATGCCGCCCTGCCTCGGACCGCTGGTCTCGATCTCGGCCACGTCGCCGCAATGATCGCATACGAGGTGATGCGCGCCCGGATCATAGCGGTAATCCGCGCCGCAGGCCGGACAGGGAAAGCGGTGCTCGGACGTGGCCGGCGCGGGGGGCGGTGTTGCGGACATCCGTCAGAGGATATGATGGATGGCGCGCGGCGTGATCCGCCGCAGCGCACCGTCGCCGAGGGCCGTGTGCCGCCATAGGTTGAAGACCGCGTGCAGCGCCGCGGCTGCCAGCAGCACCAGCAGGAGGGTCCGCGCCTCGGGACCGGGCAGCGGCAGGCTGAAGGTTCCCGCGACAAGTGCCACGACCCCCCAGCCGAGCAGCAGGTAGACGTCGCGATGCAGCCACGGATGCGCCGCGCGCACGGGGCCTTCCAGCTTCGGCCCCGGCCCGTTCCTCAGCCCGAAGACCAGCGCCACCCCGCACATCGTCAGTGCCGAGGCTGCATAGGCGAGCGACAGCCACGCCGTCGCGCCGGCGTCGCCCAGCACGAACAGCAAGAGCAGCAGATTCAGCCAGTGCAGCGAAATGGTGACATGCCTGTGCATCGGCTCAGGTTCCCGGAGGTGGCGGCGGCATCACGGTGAAGAGCTGCGCCAGTTCGGGCACGTCTTCGGCCCGCATCCAGCCGTCCTGCCCGGCAGTCCAGACATGGGTGTCGCGCGCGAGGCCCCCTTCGGTCACCATGCGGCCCATGCGCGCCTTGGAATAGGGCCCATGCGTTTGGCCGTCCTCGGCGATATGCCAGACATGCTCGACCGGCGGGGGTGGTGTTGGCGCGGCGCCCTCGGGCCTTGCGCCCCAGGGACCCGGCTGCGATCCCTGATCGGCCATCCGCTGCGCCATCGCCATGCCCATCCCCATGCCGAGACCGGCGCCGATGCCGCCGCCGCCCGACGGTGTTCTGGCGGCTTCGGTCATCGCCTCGGCGGTGGAATATTGCGTGAACTTGCCCAGATCGCCGGCCAGCCCCATCGAGGTGCGTTTGTCGAGCGCCTGTTCGACGCTCGGCGGCAGCGAGATGTTCTCGATGTAGAATTCGGGGATCTCCAGCCCGTATTCGGCGACGACGGCGGTGATCTCGGCGGCCACCAGCTTGCCCAGTTCGTGCGTGTTGGCAGCCATGTCGAGCACCGGGATGCCCGACCCGGCTATGATCCGGCTGAACGCCTGCACGATGACGTTGCGGATCTGGAAGCTGATCTCGTCCATGGTGAAGTCACCATCGGTGCCGACGATCTCTAACAGGAAGCGGGCCGGGTCAGAGACGCGCACGGTATAGGTGCCATAGGCACGGATGCGGGTGGGCCCGAATTCCGGGTCGCGCAGCATGATCGGGTTCTTGGTGCCCCATTTCAGATTGGTGAAGCGCGTGGTGGCGACGAAGTAGATTTCCGACTTGAAGGGCGAGCGGAACCCGTGATCCCAGTGCTGCAGCGAGGTCATCACCGGCATGTTGTTGGTTTCAAGCATATAGAGCCCGGGCGTGAAGACGTCCGCCAATTGCCCCTCGTGGACGAACACCGCCGCTTGCCCCTCGCGCACCGTCAGCTTGGCGCCGTATTTTATCTCGTGGCCCTAGCGCTCGAACCGCCAGACCATGGTGTCGCGGGGGTCGGCGGTCCAGTGGATGACGTCGATGAACTGGCCGGAGAGGAAATCGAAGATGGGCATCTGGGAAACTCCTTTGCGCGGGACGTCAGACCGACCCGCCATCGCGCCTGTCGAGCAGGCGGCGGAGGACGGGCCGGGCTTCTTCGACGGTCATGCCGGGGGTAAGGGCCGGATCGTAAAGCAGCTCCAGCAGGATTTCGTCATGCCGGGTGAGCAGTGCGAACTCGTCATCGTCGTTGAAGATCGATGGGCGCGCGGCGGGGCTGTCATCGGCCAGCCCAAGCCCCTGGGCCAGTTCCTCGTGCACGCAGGCGCGGCGCATGAGGGGCGGATGCTCGGACCGGATCCAGGCGATGGCGCGGGTGTAGTCGTGGGGGTTCTCGTCACCCGAGAAGGCCACCACGAGGCAATGGATCGTACGCGGCATGAAGCGGAACACGCCCAGTGTCGTGTTGTCGAGGCCCGGCACGAGCTCGCGTATGCGGGCCAGCCCCTCGGCGCGGTCATCCTCGCCCATGATCAGGACATGGAAATTGGCCGGGCGCGCGCCGGTGCTGATCGGGTGACCCGTGGCGCGCGACAGGCGGTCGGCATACTCGGCCACCATGGCGCGGTCTTTGCTGCGCTGACCCGTGGGTACGGAGGTTCCGAAACCGACCTCCATGCGCACCGGGAGGGTCCATTTGCGCAGGCCGCCGGGCTGACCCGAAGACGCGCGATAGCCGCCGCCTGCAGCGTATTCATCGTAGAACACGATCTGCTCGAAATTCCGAAGGATCTCGGTATCGGTAAAGGGCGTGTCCGGCCCGCCGCCATCGGTGCGCAACAGGCCGCGGTCGCGCAGACCGCGCTCGATCCGGCCATAATAGGCGGCCAGTTCGCGGCTTTGTGCCGAGGGGGCGGGATTTGCGGGCGCAGAACGTTCCACCGGGCGTGCCTCGGGGCGCACCGCCACCTCGGGTGCGGGGGTATCGCAGGCAGCGATCCACCCCATCGCGAGGCCCGCCATCCATGCTCTGTGCCGTATCGCCCGCATGGCCGGTTCAGGCCTTCGATGCGGCGGGACCGCTGTCGCGCCGCGCGGTCGCCGTCGCCGCGCCGAGCGTGTCGCGCAGTTCAGTCTCCATCTTTTGCAGCTCCTCCTCGGCACGGGCGCGCCTAGCCTTGCCCTCGTCGGCGATCTGCAGGCTTTCCTGGATCGTGCCGATGAGATCGGCATTGGCTTTTTTCACGGCCTCTATGTCGAACACGCCGCGCTCGATCTCCTGACGGATCGCCTTGTTGCTATCGCGCAGGTTCTTGGCGTTGGCGGTCAGCAATTCGTTGGTCAGGTCATTGGCGCCGCGCACCGCCTCGGCGGCCTCGGCCGAGCGCTGGATGGTGACTGCCTGCGCCAGCTGCGTCTCCCACAGGGGCACGGTGTTGACCAGCGTCGAGTTGATCTTGGTCACCAGCGACTTGTCGTTCTCCTGCACCAGCCGGATCGAGGGCAGCGACTGCATCGTCACCTGCCGAGTCAGTTTCAGGTCGTGCACCCGGCGTTCGAGATCGTCGCGCGCCGCCCTCAGGTCGCGTAGCTCCTGCGCCGTCATCACCTGGTCGTTTTCGGGCGCGGTCAGGATCTCGGCCTCCTTGGCGGGGATCTCGGTCTCGTCGAGCTCCTTCAGTCGGGCCTCGCCCGCGGCGATGTAAAGCGCCAGCTCGTCATAGAAGGCCAGCGTCTTTTCATAAAGCTTGTCGAGCGACTTGATGTCCTTGAGCAGCGTGTGCTCGTGGCCCAGCAGGTCTTCGGTGATCCGGTCGATCTGGCCCTGCACCTCTTCGAAACGGGCACTGAACTTGGCGATGGGGGCGGCGCGGCCCAGAAGTTTTTCCCACCACGACCTGTCGCGGCGCAGGTCCAGTTCCGAGACCGAGAAGCCCCGGATCGTGGTCACGATCCCGCGCAAGCTGTCTCCGGCCGGTCCGACATCCTTGTTGCGCACGCCCTGCAACATGGATTGCGAGATTTCCTGCAATTCGGCCTGCGCCTTGGCACCGAACGAGACGATCGACTGCGTGTCGGTCATGTCGATCTCGTCCATTCGGCGTGTGATTGCGTCGCGTTGCGTCGCGTCGGCCTGATTGAGCGACAGCGGGGCGTCGGCCTCGGCCGGCTCCGGCAGGGTGCTGCGGCTCACGGTCTGGATATCCTTCAGCTCTGCCTCGGCCTTTTGGCGGGTGGTGTCCGACATGGATTGTCCTCTCTAGGCGTTATCCGGTGTTTCAAGGTGAACGCCCTCGCGTTCGAGACGTTCCCGCAGCACCTCGATCTCGATATCGAGATCGGCGCTGCTGTCGGCCATGAGCGCGCGGGTCTTGGCGGTGAAATTGCGTTCGAGATCCGCCAGCAGTGCAAGGAAATTCTCGCGCGCCTCCGGATTGGGCGCGCGGGTGGCGAGATCGGCGTATTTTACCGCGGCATCGCGCGCGCCCATAAGGTAGACGCCAAGATACTTGCGCGCCGCAGTCAGGTCGCGGGGGTCGTCCTCGACGGTGCGCAGCATGTCGCGCACGGTGGTCTGGAACTGCTCCAGCCGAGCCTCGAGCGCCCGGTCGCCCACCCGTCGGACAGCCGTGGACATGGCGGCGAGGTACTCCTCGGCCTGATCGACGACGCGGGCGACACGGGTGTTTTGGAAGCTGTCGATGTCGCCGGCATGCTTGTCACGTAGCGGATCGAGCCCGAAGGCGAGCGCATGCAGGGCCGTGCCCGCGACGCCGTAGACCAAAGGTGCGAGAACACCTCCGCCCGCGGCGCCGGCAAGGCCCAGCCCGACCCCGGTGCAGAGCGCGGCGAGGATCTTGCGCGGGATTGCGGGACGACGCGCGATCCGACGCGCGTCATAGGCCTCTTCGGCGCGCAGGCCCTCGCGGGTCAGCCACGCGGCCAGCAGCAGCAGCCCGAGCGCGGACAGGTTCGCCGCCAGATCGACAGGGCCGGATCCGAAGGCCCGCAGCGCTAGCGGCAGGGGCGCGAAGAACAACAGGTTGACGCGCCCGCCCACACGTGTTCGCCGTGCGCCGCGAAAGCCGCCCTTGGCGGGCGGCGAGGCGCCTTGGTCCTGTCCGGGGCTATACTGCCCGCCGAAGCGGCGCGCCATCAGGATCCCCCCGTCGCCGCGATGAAGACGATCAGCACAACCAACAGAATAAAGGCCAGTTTCTGTAATCCCGTCCCGCTCATGACGTCCCCGCCGCCGGTCTCGCTGCTTGCGGATACTAGGCCAAGGGACGCATGCTTGCTAGGGGGAAGATGGGCGGGCGTGGCGCTCGGCGTCTTGCGTCGGGACTCGAGTATTTTTGGCAAGATGAAAAGCGGGACGCAGTATCTTCGGGCCCGGTGTCATATACGTCGCTTCGAGCTGCCTGCCCGTCCCGACGGACAATCGCCGGGACGGGGAATTTTTGCGCGAAGCCCGCCGGAGGCTCAGTTCGAGACGGTCGCGAGATAGGCCGCGACATCCTCGGACCCGTTGCGCAGCTTGTAGGTCATCTTCGAGCGGCTGCCGATAAACTCGGACGGATCCTGAACGTATTCGGCCAGGCTTTCCTCGGTCCAAGTCTCGTCCTCCTCGGCCTTGGCGGCAAGTCCGTCGGAATAGTTGTAATCCTCGACGCCGCCCATGGTGCGCCCGATCACGCCATACAAGTTGGGGCCCACCCGGCCGCCATTGACGATGGTCTCGTCCTCGGAGGCGATCATGTGGCAGGCCTTGCACTGGTTGAAGGTCTTTTCGCCCTTTTCTGCATCGCCATTGGCGAGCGCCGGCATGGCAAGGGTCAAAAGCGTGACGGATGCGGCAATAAGCGTTTTCATTGGCTACCTCTTCTACGGTTTGGTTGCGTGGAATGCACCTTATCGGGAACCTTCCCTGCTGCAAGCCGCAATCGAGAGGTTGTGACGCTCAGGCGGGATCGAAAACCGGATCGAACGACCGCCTGAGCGCCACGTCGAGATCGGCCATCGTCACCGGCAGCCCCAGATCGACAAGGCTGGTGACGCCGTGCTCGATGATGCCGCAGGGCACGATGCCCGAGAAATGCCCGAGATCTGGTTCGACGTTGATCGAGATCCCGTGAAAGCTGACCCATCTGCGCAGACGGATGCCGATCGCCGCGATCTTGTCCTCGGCCACCTGCCCCGACGTGGTCAGTGATTTGTCGTCGCGCGCGACCCAGACGCCGACGCGGCCCTCGCGGATCTCGCCGGTCACGTTGAACTCTGCCAGAGTGGCGATCACCCAGGCTTCGAGCTGTTGTACGAAGCGGCGCACGTCGCGGCCGCGCCGGCCCACGTCCAGCATCACGTAGACCACGCGCTGGCCCGGGCCGTGATAGGTGTATTGCCCACCGCGCCGCGAGGCAAAGACCGGGAACCGGTCGGGCTGCGTCAGATCGGCCAGTTTGGCAGAGGTGCCCGCAGTATAAAGCGGCGGATGCTCCAGCAGCCAGATCGCCTCTGGCGCCTGGTGCGAGGCGATTCGCGCGGCACGGTCCTCCATCATCGCGACGGCCTCGGGATAGGGCACGAGACCGGCGGAGACATGCCATTCCACCCCGTTTTGATCGGTTTCGATGCGGGTTTCCGGTGTCATGGACAAACTCGATGCGCGGGACGGGGTTAAAATGTGATACGGTGAACGGATCCTCGGCATTGAATTAATGGAGATGACACATGGTTACAAAACAAATTCTGATGGTCTCGCTGGCCGTGACCGTGGCCCTGCCTGCAAGCCGGGCCGCGGCGGATTTCAAGGATGGCCTGGTCGGCGGGCTCGTTGGCGGGGCCGTAAGCGGCATCATCGTCAATGAAAGCGCCAAGGCGCGCGAGCGCAAGCGCACGACGGTAACCCGCACGGCCCCCACCCGGACCTACCGCGCGCCGTCGAATTCGGTGGCCCGCCAGCAGGTCCGCGAGGAACAGAGCGCGCTCAACTATTTCGGCTTTCCGGCGGGCACGCCCGACGGGGTGCGCGGGCGCAACACCCGCAGTGCCACCTCGCAGTTCCAGGCGCATATGGGCTATCCGGCGACCGGTTACCTCGCCGATTACGAGCGGCAATTCCTGATCAGCTCGTACTACCGGGCCCAAAGCAGCGGGGCCGCGACCGCCCAGCTGATCGCGCAGCGCGGCATGGGCACGCGCGGCCTGCTGCACGCTTATCGCGACGAGGCGGCGAGCGTGCCGACCTACGCGGCGACGCAAGCACAGACCTTCCAGCAGCAGCCCCGGCAACAGGTGCAGGCGGCGCAATCTCCCGTGATGGCGGCGGTACCCGAATCGGCACGCGTGCCCGAGGAACCGGAACGCGTGCTAGAGGCCAAGGAGAAAACCAGCCAAGGCAACGCGTTGCCGAACTTCATGGCCTCGGGCGGCGACGGGCCGTCTCTGGCCTCGCATTGCAACCAAGTGAGCCTCGTCACCAATTCCAACGGCGGCTTCGTGACCGCGGCGTCGCTGAGCGATGCGCGTTTCGCGCTTAACGAACAGTTCTGTGTCGCGCGAACCTACGCCATCGCCGAGGGCGAGACGATGGCGTCGTCGCTGAAGGGGGTCACGGCCGGGCAACTCGAAGAGCAGTGCCGCGCCTTCGGCCCTGCGATGCGCGACCACGTCGCGGCGGTTTCGCTGAGCAAGCGTGACGAGGTCATCAGCAATGTGCGCGGCTTCGTTCTGCAATCCGGGCAGTCGCCGACGCAATTGGCGGGCACGGCCAAGGTCTGCCTGTCGGTGGGCTACCGCATCGACGACATGAACGTGGCGCTCGGCTCGGCCCTGCTGCTGACCGCGCTTGGCGAGGAACCTTACGGCGAGCTGGTGGGGCATCACCTCAACGAGGGCTTCGGCACGACGCGGCGCCCCGATCTGGCCCTGACATGGTACGAACCGGCGGTGACGGCGGTCGAGAACGGGGCCGAGGCGGTGTTTGCACCCGGCAACGACGGGCGCAATGCACTGATCCGCAAGGCCGCGTTCGGAACCGGGGACGCGACACTCCGCAGTCAGCCTGAAACCGTGCAACCGGCGGCCGCCGGCCTGCCCACCTTCGCGCTGGAGTGAGCAGCGCTGTGGTCGAGACCCGAAAACTGTGCGGGGGCGATGTTTTTGCCCCTTCACAACCCCAAGGCCTTTGCTTATACGACGCAGTGTCTGATCACGTGCGGTCGTGGCGGAATTGGTAGACGCGCAGCGTTGAGGTCGCTGTGGGGTAAAACCCGTGGAAGTTCGAGTCTTCTCGACCGCACCATCATCGGCTCTTGAAGGCCCTTTTTGCTCAG
>Ga0307945_1000072_pt1 | contig 52402 bp, 68 predicted proteins | sample OrgLakmetagen228_FD_201818 | JGI IMG/M metagenome (GOLD analysis project Ga0307945, IMG submission 201818) | Saline water microbial communities from Organic Lake, Antarctica - #228 | ecosystem: Environmental > Aquatic > Non-marine Saline and Alkaline > Saline | place: Antarctica: Organic Lake...
CAAAAACTGAGATACGGACGCCCATGCACACGTGACCTACCAGGCACCCATAACTGGCTTGCACAGTCCCACATTGCTTCTATTTCTTCAGAATTCCACTGACTATCTCATGCTGGCACAATCCTGTAAGTTTGGGGTTAATTGCTGCCTCATTGGCTTGACTCACCCCGCGGCCTGCACCGAGTGCGTGTGCATGTGACTTTTGGAATGTCCACAGACCCCCCCCTTTTACCCAAATTTCTCAAAAAGGGTGCCAATCGACTGGGCTTGAGCTGAGGATTCCAAATATATAATTACAATTTCGGGAAAGTGCCCCAGTAAAATTCTGGTGGGGGGGTCCCAAAAAGTCGAAACCCCCCCTGACCCCCCCCCCCTCCCGACCTTCTCCGATTGAACTCATTTATATACCAATCGATAGCTCTCAATCTCAGGATTCCGATTATAAAATAAAAGATGCGATTGGTAGTTGACGTCCAAAAGTTACACGAACTGGCGCCTCCTGGTTTTACTGTTAAAAATGTAAAATAAAGACCGTTTTGAGCAATTTGATCATCACCCCCTTCAAAAAACGGTAAATAGGGGCGTGCAGGGGGTATTAGAAAGGTACGGTGTATAGAGCTCAGATCTGGCTGAAATGATTACATATATTTCTGATACTTGCCGACCCCTCAATCTAGACTTGTTAGCAGCACTAGTAGGGCTGGCCAATGACATCATCGCATCATCATATAACTTGGTATCCCAGGACAAATTCACATCTTTCTGTATTTGTACTCTGTGTGATAGCATGTGGGTGCTCTCATCCAGACATGGACCGTATTTACTTTAACAGTTTGGTGTATACATATGCTACATCTATGCCCCAAATTTGGGTCATTTTCCCTTTATATTATGCAGGATGATATATCATATACAAATCAATGATATTTCAACCCTTTGCGCTGCACAAGGTGACACATGTTGTGTATTGTGTGCAGTTGTAGAAAATGAAATGTTTGCAAGCTTACGCCACGTAGCTGACGTGCTTGCTTCAGTGAAAGCTTTGAAACGGGAGTCACAAACAGCTCACTCACCTCTTCGTTTCTGGGCAAGCCACGCCAGTGAAGGTTAACATGCGGGGATCTTGCCAATTCCCTTTCTCTGCCGGATGAGCAAATGGACAGTTGACTCTGACAATTAACCAATGACAAGGGGACGGACATTTTGTGTGCAAAAAAAGTTAGATAGCTGCCATCGCTGCCATCGCCATTGCCTTTTCTACAACTTTGACTGTTTTAATCAAAATTGGCATACCATGTAATTTTTCCTTGAATGACACCTTTTTTGATGAGGCAGAGTAAAACTCATGACATACAAGACGGTAGTTATGGTTTGTTCCAGAGCGTGAAGCATTGCGGATACGCCTGCAACAGCATTTTTTGGCTAGACGGCCGAAACTAACTCCCATGCTCTTATAAACTGTGAAAATAGGTCCCAAACATCAGGAGGGAGGTCATTTCTAAATAAATATATCTGAGGGAGGTGGTTGCTTTTTTTCTGGAAATGTTTTCCAGCATGGTGAGTACAACGGTAAAATACGTTCACAAACATAATAGCGCCGCACCGTTTGTCGTGAGTGCAATTTACTCCATTGACTGATGACATGTTTGTTGGCAACACACTTTCCTTTGCGGACAGAAGGAATTAGGTAGTCAGGCTATTAACACAAAAACATTCCATTGTTTCTGTTTCGAGCGTTTATTTTTACCCGCTGTCAAACTTGCCGGCGCCAAATCCTTATTTTCCGAAGCTTCAGACACGCTGTTTCCATTTGCAGGTGCCACAATCAACTGTACCCCTCCCTCCACCTCCCCCGCCTCAATCTAAGCCGGACAAAGCAGCTATTGATGCCATGGATGTTTCATAAAATGATCTTAGTGACTAAGGCATTAACCTGGGATGGCTTAATATAAAACCAAAAGAAGGGACTGAAACGCTACCCATAGATACACGAGAGCAAATGCTACATGTAATATGATTTGTATTTTTGCCGCCTTTGCTATCCTTTGTTTAGATTGTTTAGTTTGGATTACAAAGGCCCCCAGCCTGGCATGGCTGCTCAACCTATATGTCCCAACAGATAAATCAATCAATAAGATCGACAGCTGCACTAATAAATATGTAAATTTCTGAGTTATGTTGAAAAACAAACCTTTGATATCACCTTCAGAAATATTAGCAAATAAATGGATGAACTGGTGCCGTAAATGTCCGGTACCGATACATGAAAAAATTACGTGTTTCTCATCTTGAATATAATCCCCGTTTTCACACAATTTGCAAACACATGCACTCCTGTCCGGACTCCTGCCGTATAAACCAGTTTCACACTTCAACCCATGTCCTCGAATGCATCCTGCACCGAACTACGTTGCTCATGACACTTTTGCTCAGAGCCATCTTCAAATACTCCGGCAAGACAAATGGTGCATGTGCATCAGAAATCGGTCTCTCAGGCAAAGCAAACCAGATGTGATAAGCCACAGACTTTTTTAAACAAGAGCAAGGATCTTGACCATGTGCCTCTCTCCAAACTGCCTGATGCCTGAATCTCAAGTCAATGCGCGAATTAAAAATATTCAGCCTCCTGCATTGTAATAAGTCACTTCTGTATACTGTCATGTATAGCTCATACTTGCAATCCATGCTTAAGCTGGTACCATGATTCGTCGTGACAATACAGTGCCATTCTGCAAATCACCAAAAGCATCCTTCATCTGTCTAGTCCAACAATAAGAAGCACCAGAATCCCCAAGGGAAATATCTGCTTTCATAACATCGCGCAAAGTAATGCTGTTTGAATCAACCATCCTGTTCCAAAAATTGACAGCTGACCTGAACCAGTAAAATTGCAAGGGTTCCTGCGCGCATTCTCGAAGCACACACCAGTTTGCAGAAGTAGATTTAATTCCCAAAATTCTCTTTAAAAACGCCATGTGTGCGACCTGCAAAGGGTTGCTGAAACCATTGTCATGCTTCAGAAATTGCGTAGACCAAATCTGACTGGCATACATGCCAGCTGACAACGTATGTCTTGAAAAGCCACAACATCGCATGAGGCCTGTCAGAAATCTCAATACCAAACTCTTTCACTCTACGTAAAGCTGCATTAAAAGGCCTCAAAGCATGGGTCGCAGCATGGTGCAAGTTCATGTGCTTATCAAATAACATTCCCAGGTAGGGAAAAAATCTCTCTCGTAGAGACGAAACAGGAACTGCGGAATTTCGGTAGGCTATAAAAATTAGCTACTTACTGTAAGTCCTTTCCTGGCAGCGTACGATTCAAGTCGTCTCAACATTTTCTGCAATTGGAGCTGTCAGGTTCAGCAGAGCATGTGAGTTGCTATCCTTTGACGTGTCCCTTAAACTCAAGGTGGTCATCTGCTTTCCACCTCACACCTGGGCGTGGCTGCCGACCCATTTCTTGTGATATTTTGCTACAGAATTCCGTTCCTTTTTTCAGCCCATGTTTTCACCAAGTTCGGCAGAAATATATAAAATTTAAAATGTTGAAAACGGTGCTTTCGCTATTCCTCCACCACAATCCGGCCGCGGGGCTGAGGGTTGCTGCCAGTTGTAGGAGCTCCCCTGTGTCCCTGCAAGCAGCACTGAATGAGCCACCACAAAGGAATGGCATAACAGAGTCGCACCCAAGTGCTACTTCCATTTCTAGCGGCCCTACTTCTTTTTCTTCGTATTTTCCGCGGGGCCTGCACAGTAGCAGCAGCAGCAGGATGTGCCGCTGGGTTGAGGAGGCAAGCAGCGGTGACCAGGAGGCAACGAATGACCCTTCAAATGGCGGGCATTCCCGGCCTGGGCCCTTGTCGGACGCCTCTCACGAAAAGGCCATAGAAGTACGAATGGAATCGCAAGTTGTTTTTGACGCTGTTTGGAGGAGGTTTGAGGACAAGTACCGACTCAAGGTGCGTATTCCCGTCCACAGTTAAGAGGTTAGAGTAGGCAAGGGCAGGCTTTTCTCCAGCCTCCTCGCACGCATGTGCCTAGTTCTAGTCAAGTCTTAGAACCTGATTGTCCCATTTTAAGCACGCTTGTGTTTGGTGACGTGAGCTCCACTTCTGTCCCTCCTCTTCCCACCCCTGGCCCCCTTTCCGTTGTCCTCACCACTGCAGAATGTGCATGTTCCGAGGGAAGTGGTGTTCCTCAATGGCGCGCCAGGGTCAGGAAAGGTGTGGTGACCTGCAGAGCGCGCTCAGCAGTAGTCGAGCGCGCTCCTCCAGTGTGCGTTGCCTGTGCCTGCTCCTTTCCTCTTTTAATTGTGTGTCTCACTATGCTGCACATTTCAGGGAGCAAACACGGTGCATATTTTGAAGACGCGTGGCCTGGACACAAGCATCTCCTTGTCATCCCTCTTGGTAGGCCGTAATGGTGACTTTTCAAAAGCTGTATCCCTGTCATGTGCCACCATGTGCTTGCTCGTATCTCAAGCAACAAAATTTGTAATTTGAATGCAGGTTTCACACCCCGAGGCTCGATCGATCATTGAAAAGGGTGAATTGATACCAGACATCCTTGTGGTGAGTGTGGAAGTGTGCTTTTGTGCGTGCATTTTGTGAACACACTACGTTGTTTTTTCGTCAGTGTTGAGCTTGCATTTTAAAATGTGCATGGTACCAGGCGTCAATGAGGGGGAGTGCGCATCATATAGCCCCTGAGGTTGCAGTGACTTGTTTAACCTTTTGAACGCCCCTAGCTCTTGTACACAACCAGGGTTCCTATGTCCAGTGTTGGCCAGGACCATATATGTACTTAGTACATGACTACATTTCCTGCTAAAGCTCCATTTCTTAAATACACTGTGCGTAATGCATGCAGGGTGACATCCTGCTGGAGGCCTTGCTTGCAAATAGCTGCAAGTCTCCTGACTGCGGCGTTTTGGTGGACGGTTTCCCTCGCACGGCTGTGCAGGTGCGGGGCTAGCAGGTTGGCCGAATAGTGTGGAATACCAAGCACGAGCCAGTGTGCCTAGTACTTGAGTCGACCCTGATCAACCTACACGTCTTTTTGTGCTAGAACAGGCATCTATCCAGCGCCTTTGGCCGGTGTAATGTTGCATTTTGCACGCAGGTAGACATGCTGAAGCTCTTGTATGACAAACTCAGTGACTTGCACACGCTATGGGCCGACACGGCGCATGAAAACCAGTTCCCTCGCCCCTTATTTAAGGTAGGCCCTGATTTCACAGAGAGCAACTTCTGCATGAGATGTGTATGTGTGTGCCCATGCACGTTTTTGCGCTTGCGCATGCATGTGTGTATGAGTATGTGTGTTTTCAATACATCAGGGTGCAATGCAAAAGTGACTGCTTGAGTGTCTTTTTGCGTATCCCGCTTGATGCTCTTACGCACCATGTAGGAGGCAGGGAAGGAGCTAATGATGAGATTAGTGGGATTGAGCAACGTGGCATAGGTGTGCTGTATTAACCCCGCGCAAAATTGTTCACAGATGGCACTCAGAATGGACACGCAACTCCCTCTGTGCCTTAAGTGATTTTTTGTTTTCGTTACTCGCCCTTACGCAATGATACCAAATACATTTCAATGTATTGAAGTGCGCACCCTCATTTGCTTTCACCCATGCACACATCACACAAGCACGTGTGTAAGTGCATGTACGTACACGCACACTGAACCGGCAGTGCTGCACAAATTATTATAAGCTCCTGCATGAAGTGTACCCAGGCAGGTGGTGGCCTTGCATACAAACGCTGAGGCCAGTGTTGTGCCAGAATGGTGTATGGTTGTACGGATTAGAACAGTGTACGGTTTTGGACCATATATACGGTAAAATACAGTGCAGTGTATGGTACGGTGCAAAAGGCTGGGAATTTTTTTTTTTTGTTGCAGCAAAGGGTCATATTGCTCTAATGTAAAACTTTGATGCACTGTCTAAGAGGGAAAGCACAAACCAAAAAAAGCAGTCCTGACCGGGAATTCAACCCTGACCCTCTTTTCCCTGCAAAAAGGCAAAATACAGTCGACCGTATTCGAGTGGTTTGGGCCTATTGTTCCTTCGACCGTATGACAGGGTTTTGGACCATACCAATACGGTCTAAAAATATAAATGTGGCATAAAAGCACAGCACTACATATATTCCCATGCATAGAAGCACATGAACGCACAGACACACGTCAATCGCACGCAGAGTATTCACACATTCCCTGTGTAGGTAGTGGTGCTGTATGTGGACATGGAGACTTCCATTGAGCGCCAGATTGAGCGCGCTAGAGTGGCGTCTTTACACAATGAGCGGGTGATGGACGCGGGAGCTGGGCAGCTCTGGTAGGAGAAGGGCGAGGGTCGGGGCAGGGGCAGGGGAAATGTTGGTAGGAGGGAGGCAGAAAAGAGGGGCAACGTGTGGTGGGTAGATGGGGGCAAGAGGGGGCTCAAGTTTGGGCCGCACAAAGGTGGTGGAAACCGCCTTTTCAAAATGCCATGCATTTGCACACGTCTTGCCTTTGAAGTATTGCGAGTATAGACAAAGACGCACAAGCATACAAAAATACACAGACTCACGCACATGCGTGCGCAAGCGCAAAGACGTGCATGGGCACACACACACACACACACACACACACACACACACACACACACACACTCACACACTCACACACACACAACAGAAACAGGCATACACACTCAAAACATTCCGACCAAAACACTCACGATCAAACACACATCACACTCACCCACGCAGTAGGGAGCAACGGGCCACGGACACGAGCGTGGCAAAGTGCAAGAGGCGCTACGAAATCTTTAAGCTGCACTACAGTGCAACCATGCGGCTAAAGCAATTTTTCCGTGAGTCACTTATTGGTGGCATGTTTGTAGCGGTGCTGGTATTCTTCTTGGGGGGAGGAATATGACAAAGGCAGGGCATGTGAATGCAAGAATAGCTGCAAGGATCAGTCAGGCAGCATCAGCATTTGTTCTGGCTGGCAATGTTTTCCATCCAGGAAGAAGTTTAGAATTCAGCGTCTTGGCCACCACCAGGGTGGTTGCCAACAAGTAGAACCGTCGGTTGTGTGACTAGTAAACCCTCAGGCTCCCCCCCACAATGCTAACGTGTGTTTGTGTGCACTGTGTCCCTGCCACGCGTGTGCTTGCAGCTTTCCACCTTATTGACAGCATGGGCACCTTGAAAGAGACGCAGGAGGCCATCAGCTTGGAGCTGAGGTGTGTGCTGTGAGAAGGCTCTGTATTGCAAACTGTGTGGTTGCACCTCAATGCGGTTCTCTGATTTATGCACACTCTCGTTCTTCCCTGTTCTGGGCCACCCTCCCGCACACACAGCAAATCAACGCTCACCGACAGAAAGGCCTTGTAGCAGCAAGACTTCTCGTCCTTGACTTCTCGTCTATGGCGTGAAACAGTGTTGTAAGGAGCAGCAAGGTGCAAATTCACCCACAAACACAAATGCGCACACACAGGTATCAGTCCAGCCTAGACCTGAGCCAGGCCACCTACAGCGCCCTCAGGCACCTCCCTCTGTCACGTGACCTTGCCCAGCACGCACGCCAGCAACTCGTCAGCCGTCTGGATGACCACTGTCAGAAATTTCCGGACCTTTTCCACCAGGTGCTACTCGCAGCAACACACAGACTGTTGCACACTGCACTGGACAGCACACAGGGCTCATGCTAATTGTGTTCAAGACGGCTACATAGGTCGCCGTATTCACAGATGTGCTAAGTTACAGACGTGCTGAAAGCTACGCACGTGCAACCAGTGATAAGCAATGTTAAACACACAATGCACACACACACGCACACTCGCACGCATGCGCACACACGTACAAACATACATGCACACACGCACGCACGCACGCACGCATACATACATACATACATACATACATACATACATACATACATACATACATACATACATACATACATACATACATACATACATACATACATACACACACACACAAACACACACCTACACCATAAACACACACTCTCCCCTCTGCAGGTCATCAACGTCATCACGGCTGAGATCATGCCAGTGCTACGTGAGAGCGGCATGGCGGGCCGAGTTGAGTATGTGTCACACCGGCCTGTCTTCACTGAGCACCCTCGTGCCACGATGATGCTCATCGACGTGCTTACTGACAGGGGCTTCAGCGTCAGTCACACCGCTGACGTGTCGCACGTGCCGGAGTCCATCGACCTGACCACGGGTACAGTGAGGAATCGTCAAGAAACAAAGCACCGGTGCGCGGAGGGGGCAAGAGGCATCGTGTTTTCTTCTGTGCTGTCATGGTTGGATGGGGGTGGAGGAGGTCGTGCACCCGTTGTATGATTGAAGGGCTGAGGGGTAGCAGCTGCATTGGTCTAAAATACTGCCAAGGAAGTGCCAGCAACACGTGTAAGCAAAAAATAAATCACAAGCCTCCACGCTTTTGCCACTATCCTCATGTGCTCCAATTTGTGTGCTTCAATGCCCCCCAAACTAGATCGCATGTCACCTGGAAAGTCCACTTCTCCCTTGCTGCAGGTTCCATGTCCACTGGGACACCAAGGGGGTGCGTGAAATGGCAAAAGCTATTGAAATCGCCACACGCATGGCAGAGAGTGCTGCCAAGGACAGCGCTCAGATCAGTCAGGTGCGCTAGGAGCTGTTTTGGATGTAAGAGCTGACTAAACACGCGCCACCACCACAACAGATCTGGCTCCTTGTGCTGCACACAACAATGAGGAGGAGGAATGAAGCTCAGAACGTGCATGCTTTTGTAGTTCAAACATACAGTATTATGCAACTTGCGTACAAACCAGAGTGTACTCGTTATACACACACGACACCCATACACACGCACATGCACTCTTACAGAGTTCCATCCCCTTGCAACCTGCACACAAAAGTGCAACAACACCAATACGCACGCACCCATACACACACCCATACACGCGCACATACACTCACACTCAAACACAGAGTTTCATCCCCTCGCAACCTGCGGACACAAGCGCAAAGACTGCGGCCCCCACTCGGTTCCTGCCCCAAGAATTGTCAGGCTATCCTGCAACAGCACCACCCAAGCGACAAAGGCAGGAGGACAGCAGGGAAAGGAATCTGTACTCAGAGGAGATGGTACTGCACAGCAGTTAGCTTGATATGTAAGAGTGTGTGGGAGAGGTTGTGAGGGAGAGGCTCAAGAAGTTTCTATTGTAATGTGAGATGAATGCGTTGAGTTTAATTGCTCAAAAAAATTCCGCCGTTTCTTACCTTGGTGGTGTGCACAACTGTGCGCTTGGACTGTGTGTTGGGCACGTGCCCTAGATGTGCAACGTGATTTGAAACGTCCTTGTTCTTGTTCTTGAAGGTCATGCAGAGCAAACCCCTTACACGTCCGTGTGCTTGATTTGATGTGCAGCTTTGACTCCTCGATAACATTTTATTTTATTTATTTGCGGCAAGAGAGGACAGAGTTGCTCTCACATTGTATGGGGATGAAGCTCCTTGTAGTGATATGACGAGCAAAAAGTTGACGGTTTGCCATATGATGCTTTTTCATGCTTACCTACATTGCAGTGGTTTTTCGCTGCCAGTAGAATTTTACTCCTTTGAGAGGGTGAGAATACAGAGCGACTGTTGGAGTTCAAGTGTTAGGTTTGGTAGCAGTCGGTGTGTTGAGAATTGCAGCGGCAAGTGACTGTGATGATGTTTTTTTTAGGAGAGGTGTTTGCTTGTCTGTTTTGCAATTGAAATTAGTGTGGGTTGCCAGGTCGAATCGGTCGCTGCAATCAACGCGTGACAAATTTAGCATTTGAAATCTTTGTGGGTTGCCAGGTCAAACTGCTTGCAATTTCATGAGGATATATTTACTCAACTACTATGTCTTTTTCAAGCACACGGGACCTGGATCAGGCTTGTATGCACTGTTTATTTACGCAACATCTCAATATTTTCAGCAATCGTCAGCGAACGTAGTCGTGAATTTGTCAAGCGTAAATGACTTACAAGACCTGGAGTGACAGACATCTGGATTGTCTCCAAATTACCCATAGATAGTGTGAATGTTGAAAGGATGGTGAATAACCGGGGTTGCAAAAATCGTCACACCTGAAGAGATTATTTATTTTAACACCGCATCTCTATTCCATTCCACTCCACTGCACCCGCTCTTGTACGTGTTTCACGGTTAAGAGGACTTTTAATGGTTAATGGTTACAATGGGGGGTGACCTTCAGCCAGGTTGTTTGGCTGATCGGCTGCTGACTGGTCTCGGCCAGCCACAAATAAATCCATAAGCTCAGAAAGAAAAAGAAAATAGTTCTGCTGAGGAAGGAAATCATGTACAAGTTGGTTGTTGACCTATTGCAGCAAAAAGGGTTGGGCTGCTTAAACCGTTCAGTCAGACAAGGATCAGCGTGCCAAACTAATACTGCGAGCAAACAGAGGCGAGCCCTATTACGGCGTTTTTCCTTCTCCCCTTGCATTCTCCTGCTTGGCGGTTGGAACAATTCGGAACAGGTTCAGAAACATTTTCAATTCCGAAATCTCAATTCAATTTTTTGCAGCAAACACAAAACTCCAATTCGGAACCCAAAAACTCAGACATAAAATACCTACCCGTATAAAAGAAACGAAAGTTGGAGAGTCTTACAACCATAAACCATAAATAGGATTTTTGGTCCTGCAGGACAACTTGCAGGATGGAATGGCTCAGAAGGCTGAGGGGAAAAGTTCTTCCGGTGGAGGACCCAATGTTCCAACTTGTTGTTCTAATGTGAGAACGTTAAGGCTTCAATCTGTGAGGCTGCTATTCCTACTGACCTTAATTTCACTTCATGTTCTCCTGCAGTTTTGTGAACTTTGGGCAGGCAATGACGTATTCCGTTCCTTTCACGTTGGCGGTGTTCATGGTGTGTGAAAAAGGGCGTGCATGAAAAGGACAAGAAATCAGAGTGCTCGGGCACCACTGTGCACGTGCAATCACTGCGTGCACGAACGCATGCGCATGAAAAAGCTGTGTTTGTTGTGGTGTTGTAGATATGTAGATAGCCGTAAACACGTCCTGACTCTCACAATGCGTTCCTGTGAATTACGAGCAGGTTCGACGCTATGAGCAGGACAAGCTGCCTGAAGGGGCTGTTTTAGACGAACAAACAATTGGAAGGCTGACAGGTGTTTTCCAACTTGACACTCACGTAGAACTTGCTCACATCGTAAACAACATCGGCACTGACACTTGAAAACCTGCTCACATTGTCACCACCTATTCCACAAACTCATGCAGAGGTCAGTGGCCAATTTAGTTACCCAAACATTTTCCTTAAAACGCAGGGCTCCTGGCCGCCGCCTTTTCATTTGCTCAGTTTTGCACATCTCTACTGTGGGGCTTGATATCCAACATGATTGGCCGTAAGGTAAGCCACCCAATTTCTGAACCTTGAACTTGCTTGAGCAGACACTCACTGACCACCTGGCTACCGTGCAATTGTTTTCATTCTCCTCTCTCTTTCTCTCTGTATCCATCTTTTGCAGCCCGTGATCCTCATTGGCACTGCTGTATCATTGGTGGGTTGGCCGTGCCTGAGCCGTGCTGTTTTTGTTTAGATTCTGTGCCCTTCTGCAGTGTACAAGTTGAGTTTTCCCGTGTGGAAGGTGGTGTTTGTGGTTCATCCCACCCCTCATGCTCCTTCGTGCTTGCAATGTTCATGTATGTCCAGAATTACAAAGTGTATTTTACATGGTTATTATAAGTAGTCAAAGGCGTTGTTTGAGCTTGAGCTGTGCAGTGGCCTTGTTAAGCAGCCCCATTTGCATGATATATTAAGGGGCAGGACATCACTTGGGATCCTTACTTGCTAGCCAACACCAGATGGAGTGTGCTTTAGAAAGAGTGTTGAATCCGTCTATTCCCACTCCCCTCCTTTCTTTGCCATCATCATCGTTGTAATGCGGGTGTACCCAACTCATCAGGCAAATGAGGTCAAGCAATCAGTCGTACCCTCCCACTGATTGCACTTTGGCTGTGCGCTACCAGCAAATGCGATCCAAGGTCAACGAACAAACGTTCGCTCTCTATCAATCAAACACATGCCTCACTCACAACCTCACAACACCCACAGGTGTCGCTAGTATGGTTCGGCTTTTCAATGTCCTACGGGATGGCGATCGGCTCACGGATATTTGGAGGTGGGCAACATCATGACAAAAGGGTTCCTCCTTTCTCTTTACTCTCAAGGAGACACTAACGCCAGTATAAGGACTACTGCTGTTCAGATGTTTTCTGAGCACCCCTTGCTGACAGTAAGGCTGTGCCAGGATGCTAGGCCTGGTTGGATAACAGTGTGTTTTGTGATTTACACTGTTTATCCTAAAGTCTGTTTCAACGTTTTTGAACTCAAACATGAGGGAAATTAATGCATTTGAGCTGATTGTTTGTGTTGAGCGAGCACGCTGGTGCTAAGCTGCTAATTCCATGTTGGTTTGACGCTCACATCCACATTAGTCAAGGCTTGACTTGCCGCTGTTGTCTTTGCTGCCTGCCCAGGCCTCTTTAACGGCGTGCTAGGCGCCTGGAAGTGTATTATTGGAGAAAGCGGGGACTCTCTAGTCCAGGTATCAGTAATTAGGAGGAGTGTGTGCGTGTGTGCATGCATGTGCATGTTTGTGTGTTGGCAAAATATCTCCACACAGTGTGCTCATGGGGTTAAGTTGTCAATTCCTGTGGTGGCGTGTGTTGCACCTTCAGTTGCACGTATGAGCCCCATACCATGCCCCTCCGCTCTTTTGAAACACACAGGGTAAAATGTTTAGCAACATGTCTCTCGCTTGGGGGTTAGGAGCGGTGTTCGGGCCACTCATAGGCGGGGCCCTGGCGCAGCCTTGCTCCAACATTGGACACATGCCCCTGTGTGAACCAGGACAGTTATTTTTCGACAGGTAAGGATGGAGAGGCTTGTTAACAATGTACACATTGTCTTTCCCTTTTCCTTTCTGCGGTGAGAAATGTTGTGGGACCTGAGAATCTGACTCATTTTCCTCAGCAAGTGTGGGGAGCGGTGCCACTGCCTGCTTTTCCCTTTCCCTCTAAAACTCAGGGATGGCTTGAGTGCCTTCTATTCTTTAGAGATAGATGACAGAGGTAATGGCACATCCTCCAGCTGGACTGGCGGTTTCTGAGAAGTATCCTTTCCTTAGTGACAAGTGGGGTGTCCTTCGTTTGAGCTGTGTACGTGTGGAATAGTTGGGGATTTAGCACTCTGCATACTGAGTCAGCTCAGTCTTCCAACCCCTCACACAATCAAGCGTTTTGTCAGTCCAAATGTTGACCTCCAGCCTGTCAAGGAACGGATTTGTTAGCAGAGAAGGGGAAAGACAAAAGGGGTTATGGTTCATTAACTGCAACGATTAAAGTATTGATTTCACCTCGTGCCTCTGATTACGAGGGAAAGCTTGGGATCCTGTTAGTATGCGCATGCCTGCCCAAATTGGGCATTTCTGAACATGGTCATAACCTGTGTATCATAGAGAGTGTTGCCTTTACAACCTTGGTGCTCCCGATTGATACTTCTGCTTGAACCTTCATAGTACATATGCATACTTAACAAGGCTGCAATTGCTGGACACCTGCGTACTTTTGATTGAAAGCAGGCCCTTTTTGCTGCCCTGTTTAGTTGGGGGCGTCATCATCGTCATGGCAGGCCTTGCTGCAGCATTTCTGCTGAACGAGGTGAGGATGAGGCTCTTCATGGGAGAGGTTAGCTTCACACGCAAGTGCTCTTGTTCAATTTGCAGGAGTGTACTGTTTTATAGTTATGGCTGTTGTGATTTGTGTATATTGTGTCCTGATGTACATGTTCAGCGCAAACAGGCCCCCAATACAAGACACTTGACGCGCAAGACATCCATCGTGAAGTTATGCTGCTCACAGAGCAAGCTGCACCTTACAAGTTCTCGTACCCTGTAAAATGTGCCATTGCCGCCTTGCTACTTGTTAGACTTACTGGCAGTTGTGACGTAGGCAAAGTTAATAATTCAGCAGAGATATTGGCCACAAGAAATGTTCTGCAAGCGCTTGCCTCTTCCACTTTCCTCGTGACAAAGTGACTGCCCAAACAGTAATGAACAGCTGCTGTATGCAAGCAAAGAGGTGTTTGCTCGGTATTGCTCATCTGCATCTTTAATGCTCACCAACTCAAGCATCTCACTTACACTCTGTCTTTCTTGGCCTTGTTCCTAGACCCTACCCAGCAGCGTGAGGAAGAAGCATGTGGGGTCAGCAAAATGGTTGAGCTGGAAGATGTTCGGGAGCAAGGACATTAGCAGGTGTGTGATGGCACATCAGCAGGTGTGTGATGGTACAGTGTCAGGTGTGTGATGGCACGCTCTTCTGCAGACTTCGCACTGATCAAGGGATGCAGTGTATTGAAGAGTGACTGCGTCAACTAGGGCTAGGCTGCAAGGGCAGCAGCAGGTGTCCCTTGCTGCTTAGCCCTGTGAAAACGCAAAACAATAAAGGTGATACTGGCAAGGAGCTACCTGGTATGGAGCTTCATCGCGTGTGCTTAAATGCACCGCTCACGTAAAAAGGGAGTGCTCTAGCTTGAAAGCACTCTTGACCTTACAACCACTAATTACCGTGTTAAGGCACAATATGCTTCTCGCCATCACACTCTGCCCAGAACCCTGAGTCTATGCTTGTGCGTGTGTCTGTGACTGCCTCGGCAAGCAGGTACAACTACACCCCTCTGGGCAAGCACGGCAACGGAGCAGGAGGCTGGAAGAAAGGAAATCAGTTTGAGCAGGGGGGGGGAACAAACGGCTTGCAAGGCGAGGCGGGGGACGAGGCTAATCGTGGGACAGCTTTGCTGATGGAGGGAGAGGAGACGGATTGTGGGGCCCGAAAGACGAGCGGCAAGCACTCGTGTTTGCTTGCCCGAAGCTTAGCAGAGCAGCAGCAGCAGCAGCAGCAGCAGCAAGGCTTTGGTGGTAGCAATACCAGCAGTACCAGCAGTACCAGCAGTACCAGCCACAAAGGCAGACCGGAAGAAGACCTTGATGCAATTGAGCGCAGCCTGCTAGAGGGGCGGGGTGGTCGTGCCAGCGGGCTGAGATCTGCACTCACGGTCAGCAGATACCCAGCCGATGAGGCCCCCTCCTTGCTGCGCCAGAGAGAGGGCCTCAATTCAACAGTAGCACCACGCACCATTTCTACCACAGACTCCTGCTCCTCCCTGCACCTACCAGGGCTGCAGGGCTGGGGGAGGGGGGGGGTGATGCGGGGAGAGGGTGCAGCGACCGAGCCACGTTCAAGCTCACTAGCGAAGGCAGGGAAGGAGGTTGGCATTGAGCTGTCTGAAGTGTGCAGCCCTGGTTGTAGGAGGACTGACGGAGGTGAGAGGGATGAGCAGCAGTGGGGAAGTAAGGAGGGTGTTGCCAGGAAGTGTGAAACGGGGGAGGGGAAGGATGAAAGTCGGCCAACTTCAGCGGCAGCGGCAGCAGCTGCTGCAGCAGCAGCGGATGAGGGTTGTTGTAGAAGTAAGGGCGGGTGGAGAAGGGGGGCGGAAGGGGAAGAGGGGTGGGAGCAGGTGGACATAGAGGACGGGAAACTGGGGAGGGAGGCTGGTGGGGTAGACATTGAGGGGGACAAAGGAAGGGCTGAGGAGAGATTCAATGAGGCTTGGGATGAGGAGATTGAGAAGGTTTTGCAGGATGAGGAGGAGCTCGTGATTGTTTGGTACAAAAATCCTCAGGTCAGTGTTCTTGCACGCATTCACATGTGTCCAAGTGTGGGTGAGAGTATGTGTGTTGGCGTGTGCGTGTGCCTGAGGTGGGAGGGGGCGTTACTGTTTGTGTGTGTATGTACGCTTGTGTGTGTGCATGTGCATGTGTGCATGTGTCAAGCTGTGCATAGAGCACAGAGTGTGTATATGTGTGAGCGTATGAGTAAGCTGTGAGTTTGTATTATGCCATAATACGATCTTTGATTCTCCAGGAAAACGTCTACAGGAGTTGCCCACACATGATACAACCTAGCACTTTCAGGGCGACGTTGCGGGTTCATTTGCTGATTGACTGAATTTGCAACTTAGGTTGCTCTGGATACACACGATGAAACCGAATTGCAGGTCTGGCTGCCGACGATCCTGGGCCAAGGCACAACAGCCCTGGTTGCAGTTGCTCAATAGCAATTCAAGGCATTGCTGTCCTTTGTCTGAAACGCTTGTCAGCTTCCAAACTTTCTTCTGCCCTTGCATGTAAAGTCAGCGCTTGAGCGCTTCATGGTGAACAGAAACCGCCTCTTCTGCTTGCAACCACACTGGAGCCAGTAACTGCATGCACTATGCCTTTTCTTTTGACAGATCCTGCTTACAGTTGGCGCGTACAGCATGACAGCACTCCTCTACTGCGCCATGGATGAATTGCTACCCATCTACTCCTCCTCCCCTGCGCGCCATGGTACGTGCCCTCTTTTGACATGTGTGTGCATGCATGCGTGTGCTTGCGCATACATGAGTGTGTATGTGGGTGATTGAATGTGTGTATGTGTGCCAATTCTATTCCATACATCTGATTTTTACCTTGAACATATGACATGAAACGGGACAACTCTGCTTGTGCTACATTACAGACCATAGGAATTAAAGGGAAGAGGAGTAGGTGGCCATTGTAGATTGGGTAGCGCAAACTTTTATTTTCATTCTATTGGTTTTCACTCTGTTGTTACATACTCAAAAAAATGCAGGTTGGGTTTTGTCAGTCGTTCAAATCTTGAGAGTTGTGTTAACCTAAAATGCGGTCTGCGGTGGTATAACCATATTCTCATCAAACGTGCAGGTAGACTTGGGTTGGAAAGAAAATCCTAGCAGGGTGATCTCTTTGCGTCTTGTCCAACCAGTATTGGACATCGCGCTAATTCAAAAACACGCAGGCGGGCTTGACATGGAGGAAAAGGACCTAGCGGTAGTGCTGACCGCGTACGGCGTGATGCTTATGGCCTATAGCGCTTGGGGCTATCCCAGAATGCAGCAGGTATGCACTTCTGGCAATTCCCAGATTGCAGGCAGATATGCACTTTCGGCGAATTCACTCGAATCCACTCAAATTCACTCAAAATCCACTTAATTTCACTCACTCAATTCCACTCACTCAAAATCCACTCAATTTCACTCACTCAAACTTCTGGCAAATTCAGACAGCCAGACCTCTGTCATAGTTCCCCCACCTTTTCCAACAACCTGATTTTGCTTGCACTAGTCGGCCTTGACACTTTTTGACCTCGTTCACCCAACATACAGGACCTGTTGTTTCAAAATGTAGGGAGATAAGTGGTGTGCGTATGGGTCAACTTTGAGGGGTCAATGATGTGGTGGTCATTTTAGGTTAGAGACATTAGAGTGGTCTCTCCGGAATATTTGGGGCACAGTCACAAAGCAATCATTCTTTTTTCTTGCAAATTGTGCTCAAACCCATCACACGACACCTTTGGGTAAATATGGATTGGATGCAGGTCCTTGAAAGGGCCTGAGGGTGTATTTGGGCAAATTACCAGCTAGCCTCTCTGAATTTGCAGGATACATGTGCTAAACAAGTTTGTCCTAATTTTGTGCGCTAATCACGTGCTCATGTCACTCCTGCTCAAATACCCCTCTAGGAGTCATTTTCTCAACATGTAAGTAGACAGATGATCAGATGATGCACGTGTTAAAAGGGGGACATGTACATGTGTACAGAATCTGGATGAATAAATGGAGGTTGGGATTATTTTGGCTGGATTTAGTGCTATAAGACGTTAGGGCAACTTCACGCCTCTTCTGTGGTCCCAGGAAGACCCAATTTGCAGATTTGCATGGATCACAGATTTATGTTGTCTAGATCACAAATTTGCTCCAACGCCGTAGCAAGATCGCTGGTCCTTTGTGCTGTGCTTGCTTGCTTTGAAATGGCCGGACACTCCTATTTGCTTCAGAAAAAGCTGTTGCAGCACCTGCCACGCGTCATTTGTCTGGTAGAGGCAAAACAAAAGGTAGCCTGCTGGTCATTTCAATAACGTTTACTGTCCCCTCTTTGCACAGTGGCTGGGCACTCTGTTCGTGGCCCAATCAGGGCTAGCAGCTGCCGTTCTGACTTGCGCTTTGCTGCCGCTGGCTCACACAGCCCTTTCAGAAGGAGTGCTGCTATCATATGTGAGTTACCATACATTAGGTATATCACCGCCCCTAATCAACGTTTTTCGGAGGTGGCGGTGAGGTATTATTACAAAATCGGTGGTTATTTATACATTTATTTTTAGGGGTGGCGGTTCAGGTACGGCAGTGTAAAATATTCGGTGAACGATCAGAGAGCTCCCACGTTCCACCTGCACCTGCGAGGTCGGCTTGGCTGCAAAGAAGCAGCAGCAGGCAGCCGACTCGTCTGCCGTGCAGGCAAGAGCGGTCCGGGTCGAGCGAGAGGCCTTGGTTGTAGGATGTAGTTGGCATTGCATTCTGTGCAAATGAAGTTGATACAGGGATGCAAGCATGCTCTCATGCAGCGCAGTAATGCAGCAGCAGAAATGACATGCACACACAATCACACACACAAACACATACACACACAAACACACACACACACACACGCACGCTCTATAGCACCCAACCAGCACGCAAAGCTAGCACATGCAGCAGCAGCAGCAGCAGCAGGAAGAGGGGTGGTCTCACGCAAGCCCAGGGCTGCAAAAGCTCCTTTAGAGGGGGTGGTTGCTGTTTTTTGCTAAATTGTTTATTTTATTTGGGGGTGCTGGTGAGTACATGTACTGTAAACGGTATCGCAATAAATTGACTGTGCTATCACACTGCATTGCTAGATGCACATGTGTTGTGTGTCAGATGGTTTGCGCTGCTTTGGCTGCACTGTTTATTCTTTGCTTACACCATGCTAGGTCAGTATTTTGCATGTGCTTGGAGGTTTTTGAAAGGGCAGTGGCAGCCTTTCACATTACTCTTGCTGCACTGAAGCGCCGGCCACGTCTAGGTTGCATGTACTTATTATATTACTAGTCTGCCTTCACGACCATTGCCCAACCCTTTCGTTAAATAGGAACGTACACCCACATGCATACGCGCGCGTTTTCACACTTACTCACACACACACACACGCACACAAACACACACACACACGTGCTTATATGTGCAAATTGCAGGTTGTGCTTTATGTGGGCATGGCCACTAAGGCCTTTGCTCAATCCTCCAGCTTTACAGGCAGCATTGTCATGGTTAACGCCGCCCCCCATGCCAGCCAGCTGGGCACAGTGAATGGAATTGGGCAAACAATGGCCGCCCTTGTCCGCGGTGTGTACGTGTATGTGTGTGTCTTTGTATTGTGTGTGTACATGTGTGTGTGGTGTGTGTGAACACACATGATTAGTGCTTTGGCCTGCCATACGTCTCATCAGCAGGTGGTAGCCTGCCATGACTTACTTTATATTTTAAACTAATTATACGTACATCAACTCGGCATGTGTTGATGAAGACTTCATTCTCCAATTGTACGCTTGACAAGGAATGTGCTATTTCATGGCCATGATTTTTAGCTGCTGCATAAAAGCCGTGCTCATAACAACGTGCCTTGCCTTAAAGTAAAAAACTGAAATATGCGCTGATATATCTGACTGACGTTGTGACGGTGATTTGACAAGACGGTTGTGCCCTCAGGGTTAAAGTAACAGCTCAAAGGCCACCTATTCTTTTCAATGGTACCCTTAAACTAGTGCAGTCTTGACCTGATGCCCACTTAAACAAGTCCTGTTATCTTGACCTTACTTCTCCTGTGAACTTGCCATCTGACGCAGGGCTTGGGCCTGCACTAGGGGGCGTCATGTGGGCGGCGAGCCTGTCCTTTAAACATGCAGGACAGCAAGCTTTTCCTTTTCTGGTGGTTGCAGGTGTCGCAGTTGTTGCCCATATCATGTACGGTTATGTCAGACTGCCCAGGTTGAAGTGATCATTGTCCTTCAATAAAGCAAATAAGTTTGAATGCTAGATCAAGCATGTCGCGTGTTGTTCAGTGTTCCAGATCCGCATATTCCGGATTACTGCTTAAACGATTGTAACGAGCTTAACATTTCCAATTTACCTGTAATATCAAGCGGGTTTATAGCCAGCGTCTGCATTCATTCCTGTACATTACCTTGTGTTAGTCTTGCGATTGTTTGTTCCCGCCTCCTGACCAGCTATGCGTGGTCTCGGTATCAGGCACATGGCTTCGTTTTCATCAATTTTTGTGGGGAGTGATTATTGCCCAGTTTGGTTTTGAGCAGACTGCGATCAGCCTTAGCAAGTGGGCCAGATACTTTCTTTGTATTTATGATAGTGAAAAAAACTACGCAGGCAGTGAGAAACCACTCACTCCCCACATTTAATATGGTAAAAGGATCCACTTTAGTACCGGGTACCGTAAAACTACTCCAACAATAGGAAAGAAAGAAGAATCAATGGGTATCGGCAGGCTTGACCTGAAACCGTCTCCTGATGAGAGTTAATCATTGTGCTGGAAAGGTCACGTCTGGTATGGACAAGTTTGGCAGCGTAATTGACAGAATGAACATGAAGCTTGGTAGCAAGTTTCTTAACTTTTTGAGAATCAAGACTCAGGTCCTTAAAAGGCTCCAGTGTGTGAATGTTGTAGATGGTGCACCCACTCCCAAAAGGATGGTGTGGAGAGTAACAGAGGCTCCTTGGAGGATGAAGCATAGGTATTTGTGTTGTTCCTGCGTGGTGCTCAGCTGTAACTGTGGTCTAGTTAAGGTAGGGTAAGGTTACTTCGCTATATATGCCTCAGGGGCATCTGAGCGGCCGGAAGCTTGGGAAAAAGCCTGCGACCACACCTAGCTAAACAAAGGGAAGTGTCTATAATCCCTAAGCTATAAATTTTTATAAAAAGATAAGCAAAAGAAAGAGACGGAAAAAAGGTCTAGTTTGGAGAAGAAAAGGAGAGCCAAGTATGGCTTAAGAACTAGCAGAAGAAGGCTTGGTCTAAGCACAGATGGTTGATGGTTCTGAAGGAAGCAGTGCTAGAGCTCCACAGAAGACATGAAGAAAAAAGTCAGCTCTAGATACCAGAAGTAATGTAGCAGGCGCCTAACAAGAAGCATCATGAGTTGGGCATCATAAACAGGCAGCATGACGACCAGGCAGGCTCTATTTTAGCGCTTGCAAAGAAGAAAAAGAAACAACTACGCAGGCAGTGAAAGCCACTCCCAACAATAATTAAGGAAAAGGAGCCACTTTGGAACCGAGTACCGTAAAGCTCCTCCACCGCGAAAAGGAAAGAAAAATTCAATGGGGATCAAGAGGGTTGCAGGCTAGGCCTGAAACCGGCTCCTGATGAGAGTTGATAACAGTACTGGAAAGGGCACGTCTAGTATGGACAACTTTAGCAGCAAAGTTCACAGAGTGCACATGGAGCTTTAAGGCAAGCTTCTTAACTCTTTGAGAATCGAGAACCAGTTCCTTGAAAGGCTTCAGAGTTTGAGTGTTGTAGATGGTGCCACCAACACCTAAAAGGACTCCTTCCATCTCATCGGATGATGTGTAACAGAGGCTCCTTGGAGAATGTTGCAGAGATCTTTGTGCTGTTCCTTTGCGGCGTTCAGCTGGTTCTGAGGTCTGGTGTCCTCACAGTACTTGATCTCGACGAGGTGGATGTCACGCCGAGGTTTGCTGAGGTCTTTAGGTCGGTGCTGTCTGGGGTTGGTGGCTCTACTGGTGGCTGGCGATGCTGCGGAGGTGCTCCCAGTCTCCCTCAATTGCCCCCTGCCACTTCAAAGAACCCACCCCCCTACATCAGTTTGTTGTTTTTGTGTTTTTGCAGCGATGGGAGTGATCAGCACAAAATCTGGGCGGAGGTAAATCTGTCTTTATCTGGGAAGCGGGGTGGGAAAAGCCATTTGGGAATAATTTTACTTTCAGCTGTTTCAGAAATCTGAAGATTTTGCATGTCATCCGTTTGTTGCTGCCTATATCTATGGAGACAACGCATGATCCTAAGGGGCCTGTTTTGCTGATAGCCTTAAAAATCATGTGGCATGCTAAGTTGTGTCTTTTGGTGATCATAATCCTTATTCGTGTGTGTTGGCACCCAGAAAGGATGTTCAGGGCACTGTCTACTTGTGGGCAAAGGGGGCAAGTTTGACTTGTTGAGAGTTTGAACAATACCGCATGTTTTTGATTATATAGGGTGCCTGTTCTGTATTTCATAATGATTTAATAAGGCAAAGCATGGTAGGCTCACCAAAGCTCTCCTCGAGCGTCAAACTCAGCAACTGAAAACTGCGGCACAAGGCCACTTGGGACTTCAGTGTCAAACATCAAGATACCTTCAAAAGCAATTACAATATATGTTAAGAGCACGGCAGTACATTAGCATCCATAATAGCAACTCGGGTCTCACACTCCAAGGACAATCCATTCTCACAAAAAGTTTCGACAGTACTACAAAAGCACTCTGGGCACCCAACCTGCCTACTCTGGAAACCCTAATTGACCACATTGCATTCTCTCTTATGGACTCCGGGATCTCCAGCTTTTCAAGGCTACTTAGCCTAAACAGCACACGCATATTAAATGGCAACGACCTCAAATTCAAGTTTGGCAGCAAAATTAAAACGGGACAAATCTTTGCAATGAACAGGCTTGCCTCTCTGTTGAGCTCAGAGAATATACCCCCCCAGCTCATCAGTGACTTACATAAAAACAAGGACACGACACCTAACAAAGAAGAAAGGGTGAGGAAAATCAATGCTACTGCTTTAGATGCAATTAAGGCTTACACTCCCATGGGATGGGCCTGGTCAGATGTACAGGTTTCGCAACGCCGACAGATCCAAACTCCTGCTCGGCAAACAGTCTCCACAAGGAGAACGAGATACACAATTCAGAGGAACTGAGGAGCTGATACTAGCACTCAGCTAAATGCCCAATCAGAAGACCAAGAAATTGACAATCTGACAAAGCAAGGCTATGATGGTTGTTCCCAGGAATTTGAAAATATGGGACTCGTTGCAAGGCCAAAACATCAGAGACAAGGCAATATTTGTCACGGACACTGTCAATCCCCAAGTAGACATTCAACCCACCTGGAAATGTGAGATCTTGGTGCGGGATGTGGATCTCCAGAAGCCAGGATCGAATAAAGACTCAGAGGGTAAACCCAAAATTCCTGAACACATAACCTGTCAAGCAGCCTGTGCATATGACATCTACGGCAAGTGCACAGGCATGCTATCCCTAGAACGTCTCAACATCTGCTACATGCTTAAAACCAATCTAAACGGATTGGCCTACACAGTACTACACAACCACCTGTGCAAGATGCGGCAACTGAATTTGTAGGTCTGCTACAAAGGTATAAACTTGAAATGAGCTCACTTAACAACATTGGTAAAAAGGCAAGAGATTCCAATACGTACTGCACCCCGACGCACATTACGACCTCCCTCCAAAAATGGGCACTACTTACAAAGCAAAGACTTGCTAGTCCCCTAAATTTTGACCCTAGTTACCGAATCTACTGGAGCGAAAATACCAGAGACATAGTATTTGGGGCAAGAACTAATGCTTTTGACACTAAATTCACAGGCTTCTGCTTTTGCCACCCGAATTATTGCGACTACCTCCTACATTCACTTGTGGGACATGCACTTCAATCAGCATACTTCACTCAAGAAGCTACAGCAACATTTCTGCTCCTCCCTGATTGGCTTGGCTGGAGTAAGAACGGGTACATGACTTGGATAAACGACTACCCTGAGCATACGTGGGTTCTAGCCAGGTTTTCTGCAGACAGCATGCTCTTAAACCCTACAGAAGTTTGGTTAGACGCTCCACCCCAACCTTAACACAACAAAAATAAATTGCAGCTAATTGTCGTCTGGAACAATCAAGGGAAACAAGCCCTGTTTAAATCCAACCCAGCTTGATTGTCTCAACAATCTGACAAATCTTCAAGCAACGTGGACTTGTAACAATAGTGCCCACGTGCTTGCCACTGCTCGTGCAAAATGCATCGCAAGAACAAGCAGAGGAAGAGATTTCAACTCCTACACCCAGATACTTCCATTGCTGCTAACATCAGCCAGTGGCAAACGCTTCATAACACAAATGTCAACCAGTACAAGAGCCCACACATTCCCAAAGTACAAAACTGGAAATCAACTACATGCACTGATGGTAGTGCCATGCAAGATGCGGTCAGCAATCAGCAAATTATAGGCGCTGGCATTTTCACCCCCACTACAGACACTGGTTATAGTGATACCATCACTATCAATCCTGGAGGCAGCGGCCCCACAATCACCATTAATAGAGCTGAACTTGCAGCTGTGCTAGTAGCGGCACAAAAAGGCCACACTGAAATTGCTACAGACAGTGCCTCATCCTTCTTTCAGATTAGAAAACAGCTATTGAACCCAATGGCTGTACTCCACCACTTGCACAGGGAACTACTGAAGGACATTGTAATTCTAATCCAATCCTCACCTGCTCCCGTCACTTTTTACAAGGTGAAATCTCACTCTGGTATTATTGGCAATGAGGGTGCAGACCACCTAGCACACAAAGCAGCAGTCAATCAAATTTCTGACATTTCTCTCTCCCGCCAGCTACTGACCCCTTCTACGACCTGTTTTGGCTAAGCGTTCCAAACAAAGTTGGCTCCCATGCAGAAGAGCTACGTGTTTTGACTAACCTGCAAGACAAGTTAAAACATCACATGCACGCCCACCATTACCTTGGTGAAGCTAACACAGATGCACTGCTTTACAAGCTCTGCCTGGCAAAAATTGCATGATACGCCCGAGTGTGCAGCACAGCCCGACTCTCACACGCAGCAGCCTAATGCAAAGCCCCTTGCTCATGCCCAACTCAGTAACACATTCTGGTCCATGCCAAATGTGACTTTTAAGGAGCAGGAACAAGTCCTTAAGTACAAAACGGACACGATACACACAGACAAGCACACCAAACGGTTTAGCCATACGACAGGGCCTGCCACATGCCCTTTGTGCGGAGGTTCAGACAGTGCTCCACGCATACTTCTTAGGTGCAACAACCATACTCTGAAAAGAATGCACATAAACCGACACCATCACGCAGCAGTTAGCCTTTGTGGTGAAGGGATCAGTAAAGGCTGGGCTCAGCAATTGTTACAATGGATGCTTGTAAATGTGAACAGTTATCCGACTTTAACATTAAACCCCCTGATGACATTGAAAGAAACATTCCTGACTGGGTTTTCTCAACACAACAAAACCTTCCAATTAGACATCAAAGCCGTCCAGATGGCGTGTTAGTTATGCCCAGCATTGAGGGAAGAGGCAGGCATTTGGATCCCAAACAGATTCCCCCAAAGGACAGAGACATACATCTTGTAGAATTCAAATTCTGCTCAGACATAAACCCGCAACAGACATTAGAAAAAGCGCACAACCAGCATCAACCCCTTATCCAGCGTCTACGAACAAGGAGCCTCCGAGGCATCTCTCTCTGCAACTAATAATTCACACTTCATGTTATACCTCTTGGAGTCGGGAGCACAATCTATAATCAGCACACCATAACTCCTCTACTAAACTTAGGCGTCCCCACGCACAAAGTGCACCAACTAGCTACTAAACTGCACTGCCATGCAATAAAAAGCTTGAACAAAATTACAAAAACAAGACACAAAATACACCTTAACAACAACAGTGATAATGGGGGATTTGATGGGGGGGTTACTGGTAGAGCGGCTGGCGTCAGGAAGGCTAGACGCAGGCCGGATTGCATGGCTGACAACCCGCCGGATCCTCATTAGTCTCTGTTGTTTCTCCTTTTCGTCTTTCGGTGGGGCTCTGGCTAGTGTGAGCACTAGTTGAGAGCCTTTCCTTAATGCACGCTGGAGACTTCCAGTGTAGACTTTTTCTTCTACTTTTATATTGATACATAAAAGGGGTGAGCATGCCTTTGCATTTTCCGTCTACGTTGTAGAGATGCAAGCTATTGTGGCAGTGTACACTCCTGGGAGTATTGGGTTGTCTGAGGGAGATTCGGTGTCGTTTCCTTGGTGCTTCAGATCAACATCAGTGATCCAGTACTCGCAGCGCCCAGTGCCCAGTGGCTACAATGTCTGCTTGAGGGTTGGTGGGCTGCATGTCAGAATCGACTTTGTTCATTCCGGAGTTTTATGACATAGGGCTGGTAGAGACTTCTTTCTTGGTTGGAGAACCCTTGTCTTTGAAAATCAATATGATGTATATCCGGTGCAGGTTGCACTAGGTTTGGTGTAGTGAACGGGACCTGGCGAGTTGCACTCTCACCTTTAGGTGCTGCTCGTCTTGGAAAAAAAGTATTTCTTCACAAAAGTGAACAGAACCTAGATATAGAGCGTGTCAAAGTGGTCTTGAAAAAGACATCAAGGTGGAACTGAAGTATTTTTTTAAGCCCGCTTTGCTCAGGTGGAGCAGGCCAAACAATAAGAAATCATCTGCACAATAAGTCCCCACACCTGCAAAAGGCATACATCTTCATATCTGCTTTTCATTTTATATCGGACTGTCGTTGAGATCACTATCTATTCTTCTGTCGGCAGCAACAAAGTGAATGGCAAGCAATATAAGCTGATGTGCTGGATCCTTTACTTTGCAGTGACGATGATTTGAGGATGTGACATTTTTTAACACACTGCAAGCCTCCCTGTTTGGCTTCGAGTTACGCACAGCAACAAAAAAGAATGGGGACTCAAAAGAAAAGAGTAATGGAGCGCAGCATCTCCTGCAACACCTTGGAATAAAAATCATGTGAACATTAAATGCGAGTTTCTAAGATTCTAAATCTATCAGGCATGTTATCTTTTTCTACAGTGTCTACTATTCCCCCTCAATAAGGTGAGGACATGCAAAAGGGAGGCATTTATCAAGTGCCAAGAATGGTGGCAAGTAAGCAAGCTCCAGGCTTCAGAGACAAAGGATCAAACCCCATGCCTGCAATACAGCAATACGTATTTTAAGCAGGGTAACATAATTCGTCGTGACACACCTAAGGCTCAGCAGAGGGCTAGTGTTGCTCCAGAAAAGGTTTGTACTTTTCCTTTCACCCGTCCAAGCAGGAAATTGCAGGGCACAAACCAGGAGCAGTATCGGGGTTTCATCATCAGGGGGCATCATTACCCACATCAAGCTGAGGGATCCATCAACCTAACCACGGCGCCGCTAAAGACCACACCCAGAGACAACATGAGCAGTACGGACAGGAGGAGGGGCAGGGAGCGGCTGTCATAAGGCCCATCCAATTTAGCTCTGCAAGGAGAAAGCGAAGAAATAACCAAAATTGGCAATGCTGCAACAATTCAGAGAGTGCTACCAGCTACCTTACAGTGCTGCAAGGGAGACAGGTTTGTCTGAAGGAAGGGTGGAGGGTGTGTGGGTATGGATTTGAAGGGTGTGTGGGTGTGGGTGTGTTTGTGAGACTTTGTATGACTGTGTGTGTGAGTGTGTCACTGTTTGTGCGTTTTTTGTGTGGAAAGAGTATATAATTTGGTTGAAAGATAAAGCTTGGTGGTGTTATAATTGCGAAATTACACCTCAAAGCACCTTTGGAAGTGTCAGCAGAAACAATGCATATGGTTCTGGTCAAACCAACTGGCACCTGTACGATTAGTAGAGCTTTCAACGAGTATGCAGGAATTGCTACAAACGTGAACCACCCTTCTGACCCTGTCTCTGCTGTAATAAACTAGGTAGCAGCCTAAAACTTTTTAAAGCAAGCTTATTGCATTGTTCTAATAGGACGCTGTTCAGTACTCACTCTAAGAAGATGCTCCGTCTGTGGAAGTTTATCCCTGTATGCAGGACAGGGAAAGCCGATTAAGAAGTTTTGTAGCCTCGCTCATTTCTGGACTCCAAATGCGGCAAGGCAATGCAATCAGCCTGGACCAGCCTTGACGGTAGCAGCCTCAGCAGAGATTAACTTTTTTTTATCATGGCCATACATTACACGCTCGTACAACTATTCCTACCCACCAGCCCAGATGGCCATAAGAATAGAAAGCCCCAGCATTGTCAGAGCCACTGCACGAGTGACAATTGCCCTCTCTAAGTAGTCATTCCCCCAATGGCGGTGCGCGTGCCCAGCTACACCTGTATGGGTGTCGTACGTAAGTACTTAAATACGAAGAGAGGGAAGTTTTGGTCGAAACTGTTCAAATGCACATCCATCCCAGGCACGTGCCTGACGTGCCTGACGCATGCACAGGTCTTCTGACCTGGACTCTACTGGTCAAGCTCACCTACCTGATAACGCAGCAGCTATACTGCCGATGGTCACGGATGTGTTCATCCAGTGCAAGAAGGTCCGCTCGTTGGCTGCAGTTGATTGTTCAATTGGGTACGAGTCAGAAAGGATTACAGAAAGGGAGTCTTCAGGGGAGCAGTCATCATCACACTGCTGCTGCTACTCACCAAAGAAGGCTTTGGCATCTGTTCTGCGGAGTTCAGTAGCCATCCTGTTGGCTAAATTGGTTGGGAAATGAATAACTCTTATTTATGTAAATATTAAAGGGGCATTCACGAGATTCCTGTAATATTCGCATCATCTTTTGACGACTCCAGTTTTCTATTAAAGAAGCGCAAGAGCTATTGAGCTTGCTAGTACCTGGGACTCCGATCCGAGGGGTCGATCTCAGCATGAAGTACGGTGAGTGAGCATGCAGGGGTTAACATGAGCCATGGATGATTAGCAGTTTAGGCCTTTGGCATGCCACACCTCTTCCCTTGCACGCACACTCCGGACGCAACTGGATTTTCCCTGTGGGGATTGCTCAGCGCACAGAATCACAGCACGTACTCATCTCACTTGCTGAACAGGGCAGCACCTTGACAGCAAGCGCAAGGAGGAGTGGAAAGATTCCTACATTGATTACAAGGGCTTGAAAGACCTCATCAAGGCCTGCGCGTATGAAGCAGAGACCGGGGAGACCTCCTTCTCTCCGCGCACCACCTCCCTCACCATCGCTCGCTACAACAACCGCACAGACAGCGCAGAGGAGAGATTCTTCAAAAAGCTGGAGGGAGAGGTAGGAGGCATTCGAGGGGGGTTTAGCCTCTAGGGTTTTCTTCTTGGGCTCATCTTGGGCTCGAGGGCCTGCAATTGCTTTCATACTCAGGTTCACTCGTGCGCATGCACACACCAGCGCGTGCTTTTACAAACACACATGCACACACACGCACATAAACACACACACATAAACACACACACACACATGTGCACACACACACACAAACAATACACACGTATACACACATGTGCACGTGCACTCACATGTTTCCTCACATATGCATGCTAGTATACACCCAGCACAGCACTCCGTGCATCCCCATGCAGGTAGAGAGGGTGAACAGTTTCACCTCGCAGCTGGTGGGAGGCTTGCGTGCCTCACTCAAGAGCCTGTCAGGGAAGGTGGACAAGGACAACAGCAAAGAGGTGGTGCAGCAGCTGCTTGCGGTGAGTGGCAGAAGAGGGCTTGGGGTTACGTGAATGTGGGGACGTATGATGCAGGGCAGTGCAGCATCGAGTCTGCAGGGAAAGGGGCTCGCTCGCGCGCGATTGTGTGGAATGCAAACGAGTGACTGATGATGACCAAGTTTCTGAATGGACTTTTGAGCTTCCAAGGTGGAGTTAAAGCCGGTTTGTAGTACGAGGTTGCCTTTCATCTTTCACCACGAGGAAAAGGGCTGCAAGCCTTGTGGGTCAGAGCAGGGTGCACATGCTCGCTAACCCCAGGTGTAACCCCTTGTCCATGAACCACCTCACCTTTTCATGGGGATGTCTGCTCCTTGCACCTTGATCTGTGCACAGGCACTGTTGTTTTGCTACGCACCACCTAATACAATTCGCACGCTCACACGTGCAGGAGGCCAAAAGGATTGGAGATGACTTTCTGGCCTTGGAAAAGTACGTCAACCTTAACTACATGGTGAGCTGCGTGTGCGTGTGTTTTTGTTTTTGTGAGCCCGTTGGCGTTGCTAGCATCAAAACCATTTGCCTGTACGTGCTGTAAGGTAACAAGGCGCTCCAAATTAAGCATTTTATTTGGTATTGATACGCGATTGTGCGAGAGTGTGTCCATGCCGGGACCACAACTAAAAGTACAGCAATCAAAGTAAGTTTTGGCAATATACATACTGCACAATTCTGCTCTCCACGCGCTGACTTGCTATGGCTGTGTGTGTCCTATCTCCTGCAGGGCTTTCACAAAATTTTGAAGAAGCACGACAAGCTCCTGCCCCACGCCCCATGTCGCCAATTCTACGTGGCCCACTTGCATCAGCAGCCGTGGGTGCAGGTATGTGTGTGTGCTTGTGCTTGTGTCTGTGCTCGTCAGTGCAAGTTCCTTGTGTCATCTTGTTGTGCCCTCATATCCCCAAACTATTTGTGTGTTTGTTTGTTTGTGTGCAGGGCAACTACTCGGACCTGCTCGTGTCATTATCGGGCATCTACAGCAAACTGCGAGGAGACACAACTGGAGAGAAGAACGAAGATGCAGCCCAGGTGTGCGCTGATTGATTGATGGAAGACATGTTTGATGGGTTTGGAATTGCATTTTGACAGGAAGGATGGGTTTGGATTTTTGGGTGGGAGACAAGCTAGGGTTTAAAGTTGCGTTTTGGAAAAATGGGTGTACGACCCTGATAACGGTTTCAACCAATAACCCCTTAAAGGTTGGACAGAATGGAGTGTGCCTGCCCCTAATGAGCACTCAGCTGTTTTCATGTTCTTAGTCTCTTGCTTTTTCACTTTCTTCGACTCTCGCTCGCATGTTTTACAATTTAATTTGGATACATGTATGCTTGTGTCTCTCGTATTGGACAAGAGGTTTAAGTTACGAGTGAGTAGAGAGTGTGTGAGTGTCTCTGGGGGTCACTGCCAACCCACCACCAAGACCTGGGTGCAAAGTGAAGTATGGGTCACGTAGTGACCCCCACAACAGCATATGCTGTCTCTTCCTCTCATCAGGATACCTTCTAGCTCACCAACGAGAGCTGAGTGCAGTGTGGAGGAAGTATATGGGCTTGCAGTGCAATGAGACCCACGGCATAACACATGCCGTGCCATGTAACAAGCAGTGCAGTGCAGTGCAGTGCAGTGAGACTTACGACACAATACATGCCGTGCCATGTAACATGCATTTGCCAGGGTTTCTGCCGCTCCACCACCAAGTACTGGGTGCGCAATGAAGATGTGTCCACTGTCAAGCACCACGTACTGCAGCACCTGCCGGTGTTCCAGTTTGACAAGAACAACTTTGCGGGAGATGCCCAGGTGTGGTATAAGGCCTATAAGGCCTCAGATAAATCAAGGAATCACACCGTAGACCAAAGGGATAAAGAGAGTGTCTGTGTCTTTTGCTCATCGTACTGTCTTGCTAGGCTTGTAGGTGAGTGGTTCATCACAAGGATGGTTTCATCTTATAGGCGTGCGTGTGGTTTGGTTTAAGGCCCTGTAGCATTGACAGGAGGAGTTCCTAGGTGCCTGGCTCGGTGCTCAACGTACCTGCAGCTTTTGACAGTGTATGTGTGTGTGCATTGCTTACACAGGCTCCGCACAGGAGTAATTTCCTGACCTTGGTGCCTCTTGTTCTTGCTCGTCCCTTTGTTCGCGCGTCTGCAGCTCGTCAGCACTGTGTGTATACGTGTGTATTGTGAAAGTCGGCACTGTTGACGAGCTGCAGAGGAGCAAGCGCTGCAATTTCATGTTGCTGTCATCTGCAACTCATGTATATTGCATTGCTTGCTCCTCGTCTGTAGCTCGTCAACAGTATGCGCTTGGACAACTCATGTGTTTCATTGCTTGCACGTCTGCAGCTGAATGAACAGTGCGTACCACGACAACTCATGCCAAGTGTCATCGACCACATCATATTCTGTCGCTTGCTCGTCTGCAGCTCGTCAACAGTGTATACCTGGACAACTCCAGCTGCGAGCTGTACCACGGGAGGCTGGATAAGAAGCCTGGAGCTATTGCGTTACGTGTACGCTGGTAAGACGCCATTGATCCTTGATTGGGTCAGGAGGATGCTGAAGGGGTTAAACTCCTCCTCCTGACCCCTCCATCTCTGCTTTCCCTTGTGCAAAATCCAACTGTCATTTAAAATCTCACAGTCATGCAAAATACAACAGGCGTGCAAAATCTAACAGTCTTGCAAAATACAACAGCCCCTAACAGCAAGCTTCTTAAGGGATACAAACCCTCCCTCTTTGATCAATTCTTCTGCCTGAGTTTGCCCCAAATTTTCACGCCTCTATCCCTACGTGTACTTTTGCTCATAGCTTCACTCCCACCCGCCATCACGCTCTGCAGGTATGGAAACCTGCCCCCTGACTTTGTGTTTGTGGAGCGCAAAACCCACAAAGAGAGCTGGAAGGGAGAGGAGAGTGTGAAGGAGCGGTTCACCATTGCGGAGGAGAAAATGGTGGCATTCATTGATGGTGTGTGTGTGTGTGTGTATGTGTGTGTTGTTGCTGGTATGAGCAAGCAATTGGTGCGTGCGTGAGTCGTGAGCGTGTGTGCTCGCTGGTGTGTGTTGTGTGCTTGGGACACTGATCACACTAAACTGCTGCTTTACTCTTCAGCAGCTGCTGTTTGAAACACCCACCGATTAGCTATAGCGTGTACGTGTGAGCGCTGTGGCTGCGTCGTTGTTCTGGGATGCTTTGGCTTGTGCCCTCTTCACATGCTTGACAGAAGACTGTCGTGATGTCATGTCCAGGTGTCTTTGCACTGTGGAAGTGGCCTTTCTATTTGTGCTCTTACATATCACATGTTACATCACACATGTTACATATCACGTGTTACATAACACGTGTTACATAACACATGTTACACAACACATGTTGTAAAAAAAATTTTGCCGCTTGCTCCTGTGCATGTGTGCTTGTTGTACGTTCTCCTGTTGGTGAGGTCCCTTTTGGGCACCCTTTCTGTGCCCGCATTTGTTCGACTGTTCTGCAATTCATTATATCACATGTTCTGCTGCTTGCTCTTGTGCATGTGTGCTTGTTGTACGCTCTGTTGGTGAGGTCCCCTTTGGGTCACCTCGTGTGTTGTGCCCTCATTTGCTTGACTGTTCTGCAATTTATTATGCTCCTGCGTGCGCGCATTGCAAAGGAAATAATCCCCTGTATGTGTGCGCGCGTTAGTCCTTTACTTGCTCTATGTTGCTGTGAGAAGTGGAACAGACACCTTTGCTACAACATTCCTTTTTCCTGTGCATGTATGCATATGTGCGCAGGGGAGTACACTGTAGATGAGGCCCTGGAAGACATGATGGCTGCTGCAAAAGCCAAGGGCAGGATGGTGAGAGGAAATCAGGATTACTGGTGTTCTAGGACTTTGACACGTGCTTGCAACACACACAACACATAAATGCTTACACGCATGACTGCTTGTGTGTGTGAGTGTGTGTGCTGCAACGGTCAGGGTCCGGTTGTAAATTCACATGAATGTGTCAATCCTCTGTGTTTGTAGATCATGCTGCTTGCCTAAGAGCCTGTAATGGAGCCGTCAGTCACGGGATCATATCTAGAGACGATCTGTATAAGAACTGCTGGAAACTTTATTTTTCACGAATCACATGTGAACGTCATATGCACCCCTCTCAATACACTTACACTCGCTCCCACACACACTCTCACACACACTCACACACACCCACACACGCTCCCACACACACTCTTACACACACACACTCACTCACTCACACATGCACACACACCGCAGGTCAAGGAAGAGGACAAGGCTGCCTTTGCTGATCTATTTACTGAGGTGTTCAACGCGGTGGACTCTAAACAGCTGAGGCCCTTCGTCCGCACACAGTACATGCGCACCGCCTTCCAGGTAGCTACCTACCTATCAGTCAGGCCCGCCATGCCCTTTTGAAATAAAGGCCAGCAGACATATTCACTTGACGAGTATTCAGGGCCCTTGGTCACGGTCGTTTGCTCACACAGTACCTGCGCACCGCTTTCCCAGGCGTTTATCAGACGGGGCTCGTTGCTGTGTTCGCTCATTGCTGTGTGTGTAAGTGTTGAGTGGGAGTTACAATGCGTCACAGCTTCACATGTACAGCAGTTCACTTATCCACTCTTGTGTGTATTTCCATAAACTCTCTTGCTTTTGTATTACAACGCCGACAAGAATTAACATTGGATATGCACATCCAAGTCAATGACACCCTCTTCCTCTTTGGCCTCTCGCTTGCCGCTCTCTTTCCTTATTAATACACACGCACATACACACTTATGCGTGCACCTGCACACGCTCATACACACACACACTCATGCGTGCACCTGCACACGCACATACACACACACTTATGCGTGCACCTGCACACGCACATACACACACTTATGCGTGCACATGCACACGCACATACACACACACACACTTATGCGTGCGTGCACCTGCACACGTGCTTACACACACTTTCAGATACCCTTTGACGCCACCGTGCGTGTGTCTCTGGACACCAACCTGTGCATGATCAGAGAGAACCCTGAGGACGGACCCACGTGTGCTGCCTCAGGCCGCTGGTAAGTGTGTGTGTGTGTTGTGTGTTGTGTGTGTTACGTGTGCATGTGAGGCACGGGGGTCGTGGTCTTGTTAAGCTTGTGCACCCTCCCCAGGATGCTGGTGAGTTTTGGGTCAGGGTACGATGCGTGGGGCAAAACCTGGTGCCATGCTTCACTGCCTAATTCCATGAACTAAACCACACTCACACACTTGCATCGTATTCCCACGCTACCCCCTCTCCCTCCCTCACATACATCCCTTGGTCTGCCATTCCTCACATACACCCACAGGTACCGCGACCCCACGCTGCCCATTCATCGCACTGAAATTACGCGCTTTCCCCACGCTGTGCTGGAGGTGAAGCTGTCGTTGCCCGATGGCACCTCAGCCCCCTCTTGGGTTCAGGTGTGTGTGTGAGTGTGTTTAGTTGATTGTGCATATGCATGAGCATGTATGTGTATGTGTATTTGTATGTGTATGTGTGTGCTTGTTCAGATGCCTACGTGTGTGTTTGAATGTTCATGTGTGTGTGCATGTGTGTGTGAATCTGTGGCCGTGTTACCGTGGGGCTTTGTGCTTGTATATAAAGGCCGTAACCTTTATTGTAACAGCTGAAAACATGAGCTGAAACGTTCAAGCTGCACTGGCTTGCAAGAAGTCAAGTGCCTTGGTTTTACCTCCAAAAAAAAGCATAAGGTGGTCTGCACTATCACCAACGACCGTGCACGTACTGCTGCACACTGCTCGTGCCCCCCCTTTGCTCACTGCTCATACATGCACACTGTTCCTGCTACTGACATCTCACTTGCTCACTGCGCATACGTGCACACTGTTCCTGCTACTGACATCTCACTTGCTCACTGCGCATACACGCACACTGTTCCTACTACGGACCCCTGCCTTGCTAGCTGCTCATGCATACCACGTTCCTCCATCTAGTTCCTCACTTGCCAACTGCCGGGGTGTCATACTGCAGGAACTGCTGGACTCTGGGTACCTCACACAAGTGCACAAGTTTTCAAAGTTCATCCACGGATCCGCCACGCTGTTCCCTGACATGGTGAGCACAGACACACACACACACACAACACAGATACGCACACACACACACACACACGCACACGCACACGCACACGCACACGCACGCGCACGCACACGCACACGCACACGCACACGCACACGCTCACAAACACATGCATACACACATGCTGTCACTCATTACCCATTCACAAAAGTGTGTTTATGTGTTTTTCCGTAGTTACTTCCATGGTTTCTGTTCAAACCATGCTGCACGGCATCAGGGGGTGCATCTGCGTTTCTGCCTCTGTGTGCTCCCTGATGAGCGTGAAAACGTGAGGGCGTTTGCAGAGTGTTTGTGTCCCACTCGAGCGTTTCCATTGATTATGCACAGTTCATTTCGCTTGCACCGGTTGGATGCTCTTGTTACGTGTACCATTTGCACATTACACACGTCTAGTATTGAGTAGGTTTTCATGTGAAGACGGGAAGACGGCCTAATTTGATGCATCATTTTTTGAAATCGAGAGACACTTCTTTGAGCAATTGGTGCGTTTCAAAGTCAGGTGAAATTGGTTTCTGCTACAAAATGCAGCACCCACTCATACCCGCAAACTGCCATGCCAGTGCACAGTTACAGGCAATGACGTACGCAACCGTCGGTGCCATGTCTATCAGGGTGGACCTTCTCATTGCAGTCTAGCATGGCTTCTCACACACATACACACTCTCTCACATACACATGCACACACACACTCACATACACGTTAAAACACACACTCTCACACATACACACACAACAAAGCACACACTCACACACGAGGAAATACACACACACAGGTCCGTGCTGTGCCGTACTGGGTGGATGATGAGTCCCTGCGCTCCAGCATGGTAGCCTCAGCTGCTCCCATGCTGCCCTCCACCAGCGCTGCCCTTGTGTCCCCGAATTCAAACAAGCCACGCGTGGATCGCGTGTCCAAGGTGATGCTTTTGTGTTGCGTCTATCTGTGTTGTGTGTGTGTGCTGCGTGCACGTGTGTTTTGTGTGTGTGTGTCTTTGAGATAGTGCGGGTGTGCAGAGGGATTGACACCCTGTCACACCCCCATGTGTTTGGGGTGAGGTTGTCAAGGATCTGCGTTGTGGCTTGATTAAGGCGTTGCATTCAACTAAACAGCAGGCATGTTGGTGTGGTTATGCATGTGTGTGCTGATGCTGGTGTGTGTGTGCTTGTCCGGTACTGGCCTCTAAAATTTGAACAAACACGCACAAGTGAGCATGGGTTAGATGTGTCCTAAAATTGTACGTAAACATTGTTGCTGTTTTGAACCGTGTCCTGCCATTCAGCTGCATAATTTGGCTGTGCTGGCTCCACTTCTAAGAGTCGCATGCAAGAGGCAGGCGCACGCATGCATGCACGCGTGCACATACACACACATACACAAGCAAAGTTGTGCACGCATGAACATACACACACATTCACACGTATAAACACACACACGCACACATACACACAAGCCTGTACCATGCTCTTTGCAGACAACCTACAGCCCCTCTGACGAGCTGTCCCATCCCTTGCTAGGCAGCGCTCCCACACTGCGCCTCATGCCAGGTAAAACGGCATTGGCTCTGCAACTTGTGTTTATTCACCACTTTTACTCAAACAGGGTTTTGTACAGCACGAATTATACTTTTTGAATGTTTGATTGCACGCACGCACGCACGCACGCACATACACAGACACATACATGCTTTGCTCATAACTCTCACACACACACACACACAAACACACACAAACACTCACGTATACAGGCACACACACACACACGTATGCTCATACTTGCACACACCAGGTCCTGAGGAGGTGGCCGGCTTTGGGCGCGCTGCTGCTGGCTTGAGCCAAAGTAGCGGAGCTGCACGTGCGCGTACAGTGGCGCGAGAAAATAGCCCCTGGCAGCAGATCTTGCGGGTGAGAGGCATTAGCATTTTTAGGTGTTGTGTATGCTTCAACCGCTTTTCTGGGTGACGCGCACTGTGCAGCTCTACGCTAGTGTGTGTGTGTGTGTGTGTTTTACCTGCTTTGCTGGGTGACGCGCACTGTGCTGCTCTCTGTAGCCCGCAACAATTTGCAGCGGGATGTGAATGCATGGTTTCAGGATTGGCTTTACTCTCCCTTACAGGAGGAGCGGTACAACACGTTTTGCACACCACTATTTTCCCCCGAGTCGATTATTCAGTGCCAACACTCAAGCACAGGAGGGGCATTGGCTCCTTTGTGCTGATTGAGCTGCACAGCGCACAATGACGCGCCCCTTGCATTTAATTGGCAGTGACCACCCAAGCAGGAGACCCTTGGCGAAATGTACCAATTACATATGCCCTCTTTGACAAATGAAGTAAAGCCCTAGCTGGCCCCTGTCCCCTGCAGTTGTTTGGCCTGGCAGTACCGACGCAAGCACAGCAGAGGCAGATGGCCACCTCTCAAACACAGCCCATGCGACTGGAGCCCAAAACTTTCTTTGCCAACGAGCGTACTTTCCTGTCATGGCTGCACATGGCGGTCACCCTGGGATCCATCAGTGCTGCGTTGCTGGGGTTTGCTGCAGGTGCGTGTGAGGAGGGGATGTGTGTGCAGGTGGTGTTTGTGCTTCAAGGGTCCAAACAGTGCTGCATTGCTGGGGTTTGCTGCAGATCCGTGTGGTAGGGGGGGGGGTGGCTTGTAGGTGGTTTTGTGAGCGGGTTTCATCAATGCTGCGCTGCAGGAGTGTGTAGGAAAGGGAGATGGGCTTGTAAGTGGTACTTGAGGTTTGGGGGTTAGAAAAGGGTGGGTTTGGGACGAGGTCTTCGTGGTATTATGTGTGTCTGTGAGTGTATGAGTGTATGATTTTGTGTGGGCTTGGACAGGGTGACGGGGGATATAATTTTCATTGTACTGATACTGGTGCGACCAGTGATTATTTATTTGGTCCTCTCGCAATGTGAAAAAATTTTCGGACTTCGCAAAGACTTTGACGTTGAAGAGCTGATTTCTGGCTGGAACTTGCAGGTCTTGAGCTGAAATCCTTCTTTTGCTAACTTGTAACCTTTTTGCTAATCACCCGGAACTTATTACCGTTACAAATGTGGGTGACGTAAGGAATTGCAGACCCTCCCATAGGTGAAGGTCTCGACAGTAAAGCACAGAAATGGCTTGATACTCGCAACAGCTTGCAAATGAATTGTGCTAATCATTTGGGCACCTCGCAAAAAGTAGTCCTCACAATACTTAAGTAGCAGTACAGTATGCATTCAAGGGTCAGACATTAATAAATTTGGCGGTAGGTTCTCTTGAGCTAGCAGGTTACCCGTGTGCCTGCAAATTAACACACACACCAGACATGCATACACATGCACATGCACAATACACATCCCCTTTCCCCCCTTCACACACACTACTCGCTCACACACACAGGTTCGGATACTGATGCCTCGAGTGATGTTGAAGGCGTGAGCCGTCACTTAGTGGAGCTGATCTCTCTCATCATGCTGCCCTTGGGCATGGTGATGTGCGTGTATGCGCTGTATGTGTTCACCTGGCGTGCGTCAAATATCGCAAAGAAAAAGGTGCGAGGGCGTGCTCAGGCAAATGCCTGCTGGAAATTTTGTTATCCTTATGTGCTCATAGCCTCTGCATACATTGGCATCCTTTATCACGTATGATGTCTTGCTTGCACAAGCACACGCAGGCACGATACACCCACATGCTTACACATACACACACACGCACACACACACACACCTTACACCTTATACACATATATGCACACATGCACACATACACAAACACACAGGTCATCCAGTATGATGACCGCTATGGCCCCTTGTGCCTATGTGCCGCTGTTGTGACTGCCTTGGTTGCCATCTTCATCATCAGCTGCTTGGATTTCATCGAGGTGCTCCAAAAAGACATGGCACCTGCCCCCTCTCCCCCCTTTCCAGCTCCCTTTTCTCCCAGTCCCTTCCCTAGCCCCTTCCCCTCCTCCTCCTCTCCTAGCCCCTTTCCTTCTCCCTTGGAGCAGGCTAGCGCAATCTAACCGTTCAAGCTTGACTTCAGGCCTTGTGGAGGAAGGGCTGCCTAAAGGGCCTGCAGCGCGCAGGATTGAAGGGGTCTGAAGCGGCTGATTGCTTGTGACAAGGCACTTTTTCCTCACTACGGGTTCCTGTATGTACAAATTTTTTCCTGTGTCTAAGTCAGCCAGATGGGTGATGTGGCACCTGAACCTTCTGCAGGTGAATTAAAATTTGGCTAGGTGCGTTGCCAGGTAGGGAAGGTGAGGTGGGTATGTTGTGAATTCTGGTTGTGATACGATGATACAGTTTTACATGGCTGCTCATTAAGAGGCGTTTTTTTGCTCTGTGGTTAAAACAATTTACATTTACTCGTTTGTACTGCCACAAGCCACATCGTTACCGAGACAGATGCGCGCTTGGTTGTTATTTTATTGGGACGCCTCTAATTTTTAATATCCTCTAGATTTACTTCCTAATCGACATCCTGGTAATCTCTCTTTCCCAAGCAGCTGTTCAATTGACAACCAAATATCAGCATCAGTCCTGTAATGTAAGAGGAATTTAAGGTCCACTCACGCATAAATGGTGAATTTAGATGAGCCTGGGCTGGACCAAACCTGCTGGTTCACTAAACAGGGAATTTCAGCACGGCATGTCTATATTAGTTATGAAGGAAGCAAAGCGGCCTTGTATCATTATTTGCACTCAGATATGCTGCCAGTATTTTGAAGTTTGCGTCAAAGTTAGGTTCTCATATACAAATGTAATCTACTATTCTACTATTCTTAAGAAGCTCCTGGATTGATAAGAAAGAATCTGCTTGCGCCTGCCTATTATTAGACCCGCCTGCTACTTTGCTTCGGGTTCTAAAGCTGGCTTGACCTTCGGCGTGTCTATGAGATGCACTGCTGCCTGCAAGGTCTTGACTCTGTCTTCAGACCAAATTTTTTCTACTGGTTATACTTCAGCCCCTTTTTGGCTTCCAGCTTCTCGCCTTTTTCTCCAACTTTACTATAATCATTCCATCTCTTTCTCTTGTTTTTCTTGGGCGTTTTCTCTTTTGTCTAGCTAGCTAGGGTAAGCAGTCACACATTTTGACTGAAGGCTTAACCTGTAAACTTTGTAAACTACGTCTAGCTAGCTGTGGTTACAAACTTTGTTTCAAGCTTCCGCTCAATGGAGCATATGAAAAAACTGCTTAAGCATCAGACATAGTTTCCTTGATCAGAAGTCGTGATAAATAATCTAGCAGGCCTGGCCATTGAAGAATTGAACCCTTAATACTAAGAAAAAGAGCTGACCTGAATAACAAGCAGCTGACCCGCATGGGGGGCACAACGGAAATCTAACTGGAATTTTGGTACAGGAATATAAGAGGAAAGCACAGGCAGCACGTGGTACGTGGTACAGAGGCGCCGGTGAAGCCGAGTGAAAACAAGATCTTGGATATAATTAGCTTTTGGCCGTAGGATGGTCAGATGGCACGTGACCTGGTGGCCTGCATAAACGAGAAATACAAAGTGAAAGAGCTTTGGGAAAATTGCTAAGTCTAGACAGATTTTTATAGTTGGCCAGAATTATACATGCATACGTGTATATGCTTTACCTACGGGGATCCTAGCAGGGAAATCACCAGAAATACGGTCATATACGGTGTGCGTGAACTATTATAGCCACCCCTTTTAGGCATTTTCAGCAAATCAGCAGGCATTTTCAGTTGAGCTGTTCAAGCTGCCGAAAATGCCGTCACAGTCTCTGCAATTTAATCACGCTCCTGCTGCTGCGGAAATGAGGGGCGGCAGCTGTAGAGTTTCATATCAATAAGCTGTTTAACTCTACTAAGGCGATTTCTATTTTGGAAATTTCCTTTATTTATGCGGTAATAATGTGGTAATGCGCTTCTGAATCACCTACACAACAAAATACAAGGCTAGGCACATCAGCTAACAGATGCAATGACGGACGGCAATTCTCTCTCCTTCTCTGCCTCTCTTATTTTCATTGCCACAAACACTCATACATCAAGACGTATACTGTAACATACACATACACACACACAGCTACACACAATCACACACACAGGTCCGCTTGCTGCGCCTCTTCTCCCCAGGGCTGGAAGGTCTTCTCAACCTCTTGGAGGAGCATCGTGTGATCAGCTGACTATATTATAAATACATCAATACTTAAGCCCGCAAACGCCACCTTCAATTTAATTATTCCTCCAGCTCAGTGAACAAGCTAAGACCACAAAAATCAGCACGTTGCACGATTTGTCGCTACCACCACTAGGCATGACAACCTCATAGCCCCTCACCATATTGACAAAAGGCAAGCATGTTGTGTCATGTACAATTAAAAGCTCGCCAGAGTAAGACGGAGCACAATTGCAGCCTGAAAAACATACACATATAAAGAACGATAAACATTCATGTTTTCACGCCTCCTCTGACGCCCCCCCCCCTGCCCTCCAACCTCAATGCTCATTCCAACGCAGGTGGGAGGGACCATGCAGGAACACCACAAACACAGACACACACGCACGCACCCCACTCTGACATCACCTCACCTGTTCTTGTCTGACATGGGTTGAAAGCGGTCCCAGCCCTCAGCGGCAATTCGCTTTATTCGGTCTTGCTCTCTGCACAAGGAGGGCACATGGTATACTATGCATGTGTGTGTTTTGTGTGTGTGTGTTTTGTGTGTGTGTGTATGTGCGTGTATGTGCACTTTCAGTAGGCTAGCAGCATAACTGCAAGGTGCAAGTACAAGTTTTCCTCTCTGACTTGTTCGCACCGTTTCTGCTTCACGATTTGAAGGCGCTCCATCTCTTTGCGGATTTCCTCTGGGCTGCGTTCCACAGGCACATTGACTTGCCTACAGGGAGTTTGTGGGCAGCAGCACTGGAAACATAACTCTTTCAAGGTTCAAGCCAGCATAACAATCTGCCTCCAAGGCTGTATGCCTTATTATCCCAAACTAAGCGTGAGGATGCCAAAGCACGGAACAGTGACAAAGGAGAGGTTAGGGTGCACTCCCATTGTTAGTGAATGGAGTGCTCCCTGCTTTCAGACGAGGGCTTTTGGTTTCATGCCTTGAACAGCCCCATAGGACGTTACACCATACCCTTACGTGAAGCTCATAACAGAGACAGGTGGGCAATGAACAGGCTGTGCACTTACGCCATAAAGTTGGATTTGGACCGTAAATAAGGTATGTCTGTAATTAATAGTACGATCCAAATTGTGATCGGCCAGAACTACGGTGCCAGACCGTGCCACCGTACATTACGATTTTCATCTTAATTTGGACATTCGGCTCCAAATTCGGACCAAAACATCTTTTTATTCTTGCAACTATGAGTTAAACGCAAATTAATAACCAGGAATCAAGTACTGACTCTGACTTTGACCTTCCTTGCAAGCCACTGCTGGGCCCTTCCCCGAGCCGACACAGCCCCAACCCAGCTTCAGGGTCGTTCAGGGAAGCAATGTGTGGCGTAACACGTGAGAGGAGCATGCTGGAGATGGAATGGGAGGTGTTTGGGAGTGGAGAGGCCTTTCTGAGCTGGTTGTACCGTACACTGTACAGTTGATTACCGCAATTATGGTACATTATGGTCCTCCAAAATCATAGATATGACGTAATTTACGAAATTTTGGTGCTCAGTAAAAAGCGTACCATTCCGTACACTGTAACAGTGCACAGGCCTGGCAATGAATTACGCTATGCAGGTAAAAGTGGCCAGTAAACCTACAGGGTAGGCCAGATACCGCGTGCATGCATTAGAGTATGCGTGTACACGGTATCATTGTTGCCAGGAGACACCTCCAAATATTCGGTCACATACGGTAGTGCGCACAATCCATGGTGACCACCTCACCAGCTGGGTGCCCAAGAGTAAATAGCACATGCGTGAAGGGGTTTTCAGAAGTGCAATGCGAGCGCTGTGCCTATCTGCATGGCAGGTTTTCGCTCCCAGACATGGACACACACACATTAACACACGCGTGCACCGGCAATGTCACCACCTTATAGATTTTGCTTGTTGCATTGAGCATCAAAGGCGCAAAAGGAAACTAGCATGTGCGGGTGTGTGCATGACATGTATCCTTCCTTACCCACTCCTGGGCGTTTGAGATTGCAGGTGTTATCAGTGCCGTTGATCAGTGATATAAATAGGGAGCGGCATACACTGGTATAAGGCTTTTTCATATACCTAAATACATTTATTTGCTGCATTAGTGCTAACAATTGCTTCACTACATCGTGACGTACTAAACGATGTGAATACTGTACAGGCGCGTAACCAATGCGATTCTCAATGAAAACCCCAATGCGAGCTATACGAGTGGCACACAATATAATTATTTAGCCCAATGCGGTCTATGCGAGGGCCTTTGGCCCTCTGAGCTGCCTGTGCACGCGCGAATGTGTGTGCGCGTGCACATGTGCGTGCGTTTGTGTCCGTGCGTGTGTGTGCGTCTGCATACGTGTGTATGCGTCCGCATACATGTATGTGCGATGTGTATGTGCGTGCGTGTGTATATGGTCATGCAAGTACGTGTGTGCGTGCGTGTATGTGTTGTGTACTTGCTCGTGCGCGTGTGTGTGCGTGTGTGTGTGTGTGCGGGTACGTGTGTGTGCGCGCATACGTGTGTGTGTGCGTGCGCGTACGTGTGTGCGTGCGGTGTACGTGTGTGCGTGTATTTACGTGTATACGGTTGTGTACGAACATGTGTGCGTGCTTTGTGTACTTGTGCGTGTGTGTGTGTGCGCGCGTACGTGTGTGTGCGTACGTGTGTGCATGCGGGTACGTGTGTATGCGCGCGGGTTCGTGTGCGTGCATGCGCATGTGAAGGGATTAAAGGAGCCCTTCCTCTAGTCCTTCCTCCCCAAGAGAGGGCTATTTTCCTAAGCTGTTTGTCCCCCTTGAGGGCCTTGAGGGGCGGCTCGGAAGGCTTTCCCGACCTGTCCCCGTTCATGCTAAAATCAATTAATTAACCCCATTCATTCTCTGCGAGGCCCTTGTATTTTAGTTAAAATAAACTGCTCCCGACACACCGCGAGGGGGTAAGGAATGTTCGCGGTACGCAGTGATATACCGCCTATACGGTAAATTGATTTCTGACACCTGTCAAGACAACACACCACCTTCTCAATTCACTCTCTTTCTTTAGAGAGCTTTTCCACCAAAATCATAGCAAGGAATTTGGTGAGATAGCTCTCTAAAGAAAGAGAGTGAAATGAGAAGGTGGTGGTAGAAAGACGAACCTTCAAAAAATAAATAAATTCAGCCGACACATAAACATCATTAGTTAATTTAAACTGCTCCCGACACACCGCGAGGGAGTAAGAAATGTTCGCGGTACGCAGTGATATACCGCCTATACGGTAAATTGATTTCTGACACCTGTCAAGACAACACACCACCTTCTCATTTCACTCTCTTTCTTTAGAGAGCTTTTCCACCAAAATCATAGCAAGGAATCTGGTGAAATAGCTCTCTAAAGAAAGAGAGTGAAATGAGAAGGTGGTGGTAGAAAGGCGAACCTTCAGTTTAACCGAAAAATAAATAAAATCAGTTGACACATAAACATCGAAAAAAATTTGTTACTTAGCTTTTTCATATACCGTAGATTCACAATCACACCGGGACTTATTTAGATATTTTGTCAGAAAACGAAAAATTTTAATAGTTTTCGGGCCCCTCTCCGAACTGAATTCAAGTGATAAATTAATTATTTATAGTAGTTTCAAAATGAGCTCCAAGCGCGCCAGTGTTACCCCCCTGGCCCTGTTCTTGAACCCTCAGTCCCCAGCTGAAAGGCTGGCTGCTCAGCAGCGGAACCGCAAGAAGCTGCAGAGGGAGAGGCAGCTCAAGGAGCTGCAAAAGGAAGAGGCAAGGGGCGAGGCTGGGAAGAGGCCTGTGGGGTGCCTGCGCGGCTCCAAGAACAAGCCTCCACATCTCACAGTTCCTTCTGGGGCAAGCACTAAGCTGATGTAAACCCCTCACCTCTCTTTCCCTGCTTCTGAGCACTGTGCAGCATCAGCCTCAGCCACAGTTTCAGCCTCAGCCACAGCCTCAGCCTCAACCACAGCTTCAGCCTCTTCAACAAACAGCAGTAGCAATGCATAGGCAGCATTCACAAGGGGCTCTCGAACTCTAAAATTAATTCCCAACAGAGCCTTCCCGAAGTGCCCTCGAACTCAAAACTTAATCGCCAGACCCCCTCACGAACTGAAATCGAAAATTTAATTTCTATAAAGCGTGGTCCCGAAGTGATCGTGAATCTACGGTACCTATTTACCTACACACACCCATATAATGGTGGTATAAAGGGGTACTGTTTGTCCACGACCAATTTGTGAGACCAAAAATTCCGTTTTCATTCGGAGAAAAATTTTAGGACTAATTTGAAATTCGTAAGGGGCACTTTGCCAGTGTGATTTCACCCCTGAGTGCCCAAAAAAAACTAAAATATCAGGGTTGTTCAGTTCATTTTTCTGGGAGCAAGGGTTTGATAAAGTGCGTGAAAGTTCACGAACCCTCGAACTGTTCAAAGGGTTCGATGTGCAATTCTGGAAAAGGGACCCCCTGGGCTTCCCCCAACCGCCTCGAAAAATCTCACAATTCGTTGAGTATGTTTATAGATGAATAATGGGAAAAGAAAAGGACCCGGAACGGGACCATGCAAACATCTAGCTGAAAGGGCCGGGGTGCAGTGCACAAATGTACTGCGCCCACTAGTTTGTGGGTGGTATCAATTTAGACTAAAAAAGTGCGAGAAATGCGCTGTGCCGGAGTGTGACACAGAGGACGTCGTGGCGGGGCAGCTCACGCCATCAATGACTCAGGCTCCGAGGGCAGGACACCAGGACACCACGTAGCGTGTCAAGGACAGGAACAACTCAGCAGCAGGGTTAGCAGCAGCAAGAGCAGCAGATCCTAGGGGGGCTCAGGCCACCATGCAGCATGAGCACGAACACAACACGCACGCACAAGTACATACACACATGCACACGCACGTGCACATGCATACGCACGCTCGAACACGCATACACACGCACGCACAAGCATGCACATGCACGCACATACACGCAAACGCATGCACGCACAAGCATGCACACACACATACATAAATACATACACACACATTTGGAGGCCACCATAGATGGGACAAGGTGATTATTGAGGAAAGAGTGGGAACAGCATGTTTGAATGGCCAGGGTCCTCCCACCCTTTTTAAGGCTTTAAAGTTTGACAAACTGTTAAACGTTCGTCGAACTCTGACCGAACTCCGGACGGCACTTTCCAAATTTGTTAAAATGCGTGAAAGTTCGCAAACCCGAACATTTGGCCGAACCCTGAACTGAACTACCCAGTTTGGAGAGGGCTCCGAGAATTAATAAAAATTTTCTATTTTGGCCTAATATTATTTAATACCCAAAATGATCGTGGACAGACGTATATCCAGATCGGCATAAACCCCAGTGCACCCCCCCCGGGTGATAATTTCATTATCAAATCATTTAATGATTGGAATGGCTTGTAGATCACGTAATCATGTCATACAAGGCAAGTAGTTAAAGTGGGGTTTTTAATTTGGCTTTGAGTTCTGAAATCTGGTATTTGGTTATGCCGGTCATTTAAACCTGCAGCAGAACAGGAAAGAAAGTATTACTTGTCCCTGTATCTGATAACGAAGTGCTGAGCTGCGTTGCGTTGCTACTCTGCCATGATGCTGCGTTGCAGCTTTAGTCACTCCTAATGCATTTCTGCCTTAGTAAAGATCAGCTTCTGAGCTATCTATGCTGAAGCCGGTTGCGCTGCTGCTGCTATAAATTTCATGTATCAAGAGTAGGGCCAGAACCGTATGTATGCACCGTATATGACTGTACAATTGGTGATTTTCCTGCCAAAAATGCTGTATGCACACCTTACATACATGGCCAGATGGCCAACCCTAACCGAAAGTCAGATATTTTCGCTGACTCTCAAAGACGCACAGCTGCTGGCAAATCTTAGGCTTGCAAGCCCAGGACATGCCTCACATGCAGAGCACCATAACAAGCGTGTGTTTGTATCCAGTCCCAGGCCACTGATAGAGCACACTAGCCAGGGTAGGTGCACTCACTTGAACACTAACAAAGCGAGGCACGTGTGTAAATGTGTGTGCAGGGCACCGCACAAATACGTATCTGGGGCGAAAAGGTGCACGGTAGTAGCCCACACGAAAGATTATGTCGCCCAATAATTACCTAACAGGCATTTTCCAGCTTCTCCTACCACGTTTTGCGTCCTCCATCATGAAGGAAGAGGTGTCAATAAGTATGGAGCCTACCCTGAGTCTGTCTGTACAAAATTTGCATTGCATGCAAACCCTCTGCTTTCCCCCCATGCATCCTACAGGAACAGTTAAGCTGCGTCAGTTGCTTTAAGAAACAGACTAAAAACTGGTGTGCAGATGGGCACTGCCTAACCTTAGAGCACAGTACACGCACATCTACACGCGCACGCACCACACACACATATTGCATGCATGCACAACACACGCACACACACACGCGCACACACACACACACACACGCACACACACACACACACACACACACACACACACACAAACACACACACATGCAATCACGCACGCTCGACCACGTGCTTCTCACACATAACATGCACGGACACACACACACACAAGCACGCACAAGCGCATGCGCGCACGCACCCACTCTCCTGACAGAGCACTGTGCAAGGTAGCATCTAAATCAGAGTCCTAAGACTCCTATATAGTGTGTTTTCCCCTGACTCACTTCTTCGGTTGCCGGGGAGCCGTGAGGTAGTCGTTCATGGCCGGGCCGTCTGAATCGGAGCTGCTGTCGCTGTCGCTGTCACTGGGCGGAAGCTTGCCTACGTTGCTTTTCTGCCCCCCCTCTGCCTGCTTGCCTCCTTTGCCCGGGGGCTTTTTCTCCTCCCCCTCGCTGTCCGTCTCGCTGTCACTGGGGGGCAACATACCCACCGTGCTGGATTGCCCTGAGGTATGTATGCGTATGTGTATGTGTGTGCCGGGGGAGGTTGCCTTCATACTAAACTGTCTGCATCAAATTTGATCTGCACACCGTGCTTTTGCCTCTGCTGCGGCACTTCATCGTCTGAGCTCTCTGACCCCTCCTCCTGGGCACCTTCCCCTCGGGCACCGATGCGCGTGACCCTCTCGCGAGGCTTGTGGTGGAACTTGCCTCCTCTTGATTTCCCCATGTTTTATAAAATTTATTCCAGCCTTTAACTACAATAATAAATTGTACAGTGTATACCGCTTACATTTTGTACATCACGGTGGTGCAAACGGTTTAAACTTTCATTGCGGCCATGCAGCACTGCTTGAGAGCAGCCAGCAATAGGGCTGCACCATCCCTGCTGGGCCCCCAACCAAACACTCAAGTTTGCATTGCCAGGATCACCAGCAGCTCTTGTCCTGCGTCCGCATACAGCAGTCCCTCCATCCCCTCCTGCACCACCTCCACCTCCACCTCCACCAGCTGCAGCAGCGTGGTGAACGCACGCAGCAGGAGAAGAGGAAGCAGACAAACGGCGGTGGTGGTGCACGCGAACCCTGCGTACTTGCAGGTGCGCAGTGACGCAACCACCATCCAATAGTCCTTAAGTAAAGTCCTCACATGCGTGTGTGTTGATGATGGCAGTGAGTGTGTGTGGAAAGCATGGCGTGGTGGTGGTGGAACAGACCAAAATCAACCAAACCAACTGCCCACACACAAATCCGCTATGCGCAGCCCGGCGTGGGCAACGCGCCTACCTCCCCGGACGACGATGATGACGAGACCGACATCCTGGCTCCTGACAACGAGTTCAGCGTGTACACGAAGTCCACCATCACCTACGCCATGGGATTGGCCCGAGCTGCGGAAACCTACTCTGTACACCCTTGGTTCTTTCTGCTGGGCTTGCTGAAGCAGGAGGACTGCATGGCTTGCAAGGTGCTAAAGTCATTGGGCCTGGAGGACTCGTATGGGGCTTGGCACGAGGTAGGCATTGCATGGACGCACTGGCGCGTTGGTGTGTGTGTGTGTGTGTGTGTGTGTGTGTGTGTGTTTGTGTGTGTGTGTGTGTGCGTGCGCGTGCGCGTGCGTCGTGCGTCGTGTGTGTGTGTGTGTGTGTGTGTGTGTGTGTGTGTGTGTGAGCACGCACGCGTGCGTGTGGGTGCGTGCGTGTTATTTCGTGTATATGTGTGCATGTGCTTCTCTGTGTCTGTTTTCGTGCGTTTGCGCCTGTGTGTTTATGTTTGTACGAGCTTTTGCGTGTGTTTGTTTAGTGTGTGAGTGTGGGTGAGTGCTTGAATACCTGTCTTGTAATCTTGGCTAAAATTGGCTTTCCTGAAGTGAGCCCTTAGTTCTGAATTGAGTGATGAATGTGCTGGTGTTTTTCGCGCAGCTTGCAGACAGAAGAAGAAACGCGTCACACACACCACAGGTGCTTTGGGCGTTACGAGTGTGCGATGGCCTTGAGCGGAAGCCCTTCATGCCCGAACTCAGCTTCACAGACCGCGCTTATAAAGTGCTGAAGGCGGCTGTTAGATATGCGCGATGGGGTGGACGTACAAAGGTGGGACCCAATAAATTGCTGATGAATATGATTGACTCTGAAATAAAGGGCAATGCATAATTAACGGATATGCATGTGAATCTGGTCATCCATTCTTACTCTCATTGATGGGACAAACGATACATCAGGACAAGGCAGCGAGGTTTTTTCAGCGTGCAAGTAAAACGAGTGTTGCCGGGGTGGTATTTGTTGTAATCTTAGTTCTCGGCTGTTGCCAACCTATCTGAATGCCGAGAAGCTTGAGTTGAGAAAGTCCAATAGCTTGCTCTGTTGCGGCCCACAAAACAAAGCATCGCCTCTGTAACCTGCTGGTCATTTTGCCTAGAAGTGAAACCAAACAGCCTCGATTCTCTATCAATTGACCACTTGCGACTTGATGTAACCAAGGGGCGTCATCCAGGTTAACGCGTTTCACCATTATAAGGCCGCACGCCCCCCAAAACTTCACATCTTCATCCACAATGCAGGTCCAGAGTGAAGACCTGCTCCTAGCATTGGCAGCTAGCAGTGCGTTGGACGGCATCTTCCCAGACCTCAACCTTAACTTTGGTGGGTGCAAGTGGTGGTGGTGGGCAAGAAAATGTGTGATCAAGTTGCGCAATATCTTGCGAGCGTGCGCAATTGGTTGCAGCAGGTCATTTGTGGGTAGTTTGATCCCACACAGTCTTCTTCAGTCCCTAACTAACTTGAAACCTTATACCGGAATCCCAAAGCCCTCGTTTTGTTCGGCCCTTATCAGTTCCCTGGTTGAGTTGGTAATTTGAGCATTAGAGCAAAAAGCCGCACAGATACTTGGGCATGTTAAAATTGGGGACCGTTATTTTCTTCACTCTTGCGTCCTGGACAATTGCCAGAGACTTGCCAGAGGCACCATCACGGATTCACAACCCCCCTTATGCTCTGCTCCCAGCTGTGCATCCTAAGCCACTCGTTGCTTGAGATTGCTCGAACCTCTGCTTTACTGGTTGGGTGGCCAGGCATGCTTGCAAATTTTACACCCTGGAGGAATGTCACTCTCAACCTTTTAAACGGCATTTCTACGTGTGTCATGATCTGCTCAACTCTTAGATTTTTTAGTTGCTAGCGTCGTGTGCATACACCATCATGAAGCTCCCTCTGCTCTGCTCTGTGATAGCAACAGTACAGGATGCATTTTGTGCCTTGTACCTTCTGCACTTCTCGCAAGGAGGAATAGCAAATCACCACCAAAGTCAAAAAATGCTGCCTTAGTCACGGCACTAGGCAACATGTGGATTTTAGAAGCATGCTGACCTGCTTCATTGCCACAGCTTATGTAATTATACGTAAGCACGCACAGGACGAATGTATCAAGGGTGTGACGACAAGAAAACGCTGTAATGGTTGTCTTTACTTCTGTACATCTTTTGTTAGGATTGACCACCTTTGGGTGCCCTTCCTGCACTTTACCATTTCTTATATAGATGCTTGGATACGCTTGAAATGTTTGACTTTGGAGGAATTTATCATACAAAGTGCAAAACTTCTCCGCCCATTTCAGCTAGTGTTCGACAATTGTCCGCAGGGCATGTACGGGCAGGAATAGAGCGCATGGCTGGTGGGCGGTATGTCCTCCCTGATGATGAAGAATCTGGCCTGGCCCAGCAGTCGATCGAGGTCTTTTAGAGCATATCACAGGCCAATGTAAATTAACTTGAAAGACTGTACATTTTGATGACGATACACGGCAAGATGCCTTTCTCTGACCCAAGCCAGGTGGTGTGGGTACGGGTGCTGCTGCACGCTATCCCATAATGGTCCTCACTGAGTGGCTTTCGACTTAAATCTTGCGGTCAGGGTCTTAAGGTGCGGGCAGTCAAGTGTCTCGCTTTCCTTTTTTGTACCGGATGCGTAACAACACCAGCGCAGCGCCGCCCTCTTTCCTTTTTCTGACATTTTTAAAATCAGACTTCAATTATTTTGGGTTTAGGTTCTTGACAATCTACGATTCATCCCTCACAAAGATGTTTATAACAATCACTGTCAAAAAGCCTCGCGTTATCAACGCGTTTCTGAGCTTCAGAAACGCGTTTCTGAACCAGAAGCGTGAACGCGAACATTTTGAGGCATTCCAAACGGTCCTGTAAGGCCTTTGTTTTGGCGA
>Ga0307945_1000077_pt1 | contig 50550 bp, 49 predicted proteins | sample OrgLakmetagen228_FD_201818 | JGI IMG/M metagenome (GOLD analysis project Ga0307945, IMG submission 201818) | Saline water microbial communities from Organic Lake, Antarctica - #228 | ecosystem: Environmental > Aquatic > Non-marine Saline and Alkaline > Saline | place: Antarctica: Organic Lake...
TGGTGTGGCTCTCTAGTCTTGGGGTCTCTGCGGGCTTGTGGGGTTCAGTCTAGCCGTTAGCAGCCGCCTCTTTAGGATCTTCGGTCGTGCTAGGCTCCTGCTGGTCGTTGCTCTGATTTTGCTGTAGACGTGGTGTCTTTGCTAGTTAGGTTGCCTGATGTCCAGAGGTACTCTAGCCTGCCTTCTCTCTGACTCCAACTTATAAGGTTAGGCCTTTTTCTGTCTGTTCTTCAGACACACTCTTAGCTTGTGCTCTTGCGAGCGTGGGCCAACTTCTCAGACTGTGGTTTTTTCAAGGAGGGTTTTTCTGTTTTAGGCAGGAGTTTTCCTTTTCCCAGTCTTTTAGGTTTTTTTCCTTCATTCTGTCAGGCCCTTGCTGAGGACCGTGTAACAACCCCCACCAAAAAAAAAAAAGGGATTTGTGGTCATATCTTTATTCCAGGAAGGGAGGAGCATGAATGTGGCTGTTTCCTCAGTGCTGACAGCAGCAGAGTAGATGGCGTGTCTTGTTGCTAATAGCGTGGTGTTTTTGTGGTAAATGGGATGGCAGATGGAGAACCCAGAGAATCGGGAGGAGAAGGCATTGGTGTTTGCCCCAAACACTTTGTCTCTTGGGTGCTCACTCCAGTAATGGGAGAATTTGAGGTCATAGTCGAGGGGGGATGCCATTTTTTTATTAGTGACCAGGGCCCACTTTTGAAAGGAGGCGGTGATGTGGGAAAGAAGTATCCGGGAGAAAGAGTCTTTGGTTTTTTTGTTCGTATGTTTAGAGGTAGAGATGTCTTTACGATTAATGCGGGGTTCTGGCTAGTGTGCGCAGGAGAGCCTACCCTTCATAGTCTGTTTTTCATCTACATCTGTTTCATGTTTCCTTAATCTACTGTTTCTTTTGTTTAGCCAGGTGTAGTTTTAGACTTTTGCCAAGCTTTCGCTGAGATGCTATGAGATATATCTAGTGATGTAACTTTACCTTATGCACGCTGGTGTTTTCCAGCGTAGACTTTTACTTTTCATTGTAAGGTCTGATACCTGCAAAGGTTACCCTTTTTATCTTTTTACCATATGATCTGGAACACCTATGTACTATGGCTAAGTGATGACGGAAGTAGCTGCTGTAGCAAACTTAGCAAGCGTGTAGGGACAAACCAAAAAGAAATTGGTCGGAGGTCTATTAGAACCTTTCGTAACTTACCTTAGCTGTCCCATTTTTCCATGCCTTGTGCCTGCATAAATTTAACTAATAATGGCTAATGGCTAATTATAATGGTCTATCATAAATCAAGCAGCCCTAGATCAAAACGTCTCTGCGAAGCCTTTACCGAGGAACGAACCTTAGTAGATGCATGCCCAAGCTACCGGCGGAATCTGATTTAAAAACATTCTTCAATAAAATCTATGCTGAGGAAACCAGCTTTGACAATAATAAAAGACAGCGAAAGCTTTGCCAGCTGGACACATTGTCAAGCACACCTGTCATGTCACCATCTGCGATTTGCATGCTACTTGTCAATGAAATTCATAGCCGCACTGTATGTCGCCTTTGCCTCTGCCTTGAACCCTTTTGCTGCTGCTGCTCGAACAGCCCCTGAGAGAACACATCTGCCGCCTCCTCCACCTCCTGATCTTCCACAATGGGCATGCATGGTAGCTCCTGCTGGGCACCCCTTCTTTTGCGGCGATGTCCACCACCACCAGCAACAGATGCCCTTAATTTCTGGTTGCGCTTTTCCCCTTTAGAGGTTGCCAAGGCACTTTTCTGCTCCTCCTCATTATCCTCTGCCGCCTCCTGTTGCAAAACAAGACACATAACATCGATCCACTTCTGTACCAATCTTTAGGGACGACACAAGCATCTTGCAATGGTTTGGCAATATAACTCATTTGTGATCACATTGTCGTGAATCAGCGCAACCATTCCGGGCGTGATTCACCTGGTAAGAAATTTCTAAATAGCAAAAGACGAGCAACAAAAATGGACCGGGGTGCCCCTTCTTACCGGAAGCCGAGGCAGAGCTGCACTTGTGGCTCTTCGCTGGCGCTTGGCGATAGGACCAACTGGACCCTCCCCATCCTCCTGCCTGTGCTGCTTCTTTGAGCAAGACGTCTGCAGCTGACCATCAGTCTCCTCGGCACCTTGCCTTGAGCCCCTCCTCGGTTTTCTGCCTGCCTTCTGATTGTCGTCAGTTGCTCCCTCTTGAAGGGAGGAGCTAGCGATGCCATGCTGTAGGAACGAGGACAGCACGTAAAACTGGTTTGAGAACAGCATATAAAACCTCGCTTCTGTGTCTGTGAGAGCCTCCAACTGCTTGTGTCTATACTGCATTGCATGTCCATACTGTAGGAATGAGGATAGCATGTAAAGCCTCGCTTTTTAGGCTGTGAGAGCCTCCAACTGCTTGTGCCTAGGCCAACAATATCTTCAGGAGGGACATGCAATGCTTTACCCGAAAAGGTGCAATTGCAAAGTCAGTATAAAGAGTAGGATGCTCGTCAGGGGGGGTCTGCTGCTTGCAAGCTTGTGCTTCAGCAATGCACAGACCTAGATGGAGATTTGAGACATTAAAACACACCATAGCTTCCGGGGAGGAAGTGCCACTTCTTTCATGCTAATGATTTCTTATCCTGAATTTCTCTCAACTTGTGCAGCAAATGGACACTCAATAACCTACACTGCGCACCGTATCATTCACATTGCCGACTTCTCTCAGGACTGGCTGCTGCTGCTGCTGCTGCTGCTCCTCAGTCACCTGCCTAGACGTTCTGCGTGTTGCTCGCCTGTTGCGTCCACTGGCCTGCCGGTTTTCTTTTCCTTCATGGAAGCTGCCTTCTTTCTCTCCTAGCAGCTGCTGGTGCGGCGGCTGCTGCTGATGATGAGGATGATCTGCAACCTCCTGCTGCTCATGTGCTGGCTGCGGTTGACCTTGGTGCTCTACCAAGGTAGTAGCAGAGGGCTGATGAGGCAGGGGAGGGCGGGGCTGGATCCTGGTCGGTTGCGGGGGCTGCAATGCTGCGTGCAGCTGCTGCTCTAGTTGGTGGATACGGTCATCTCGCTGAGTCAGCTGGCTTGTCAGCTCTGTCATGCGCTCCTCATAGTTGCCCCTTAGCTCTTTAATCACGTCCTGTGAGGAGCGCACAGGCACGTATCAAATGATAAAGTAACAGAGATTGCACGCCATTCTTGGTCAACCATCGAGGCACGCTTTGAGTGCTTGGTTCTTGTATATCCTGATTGGAAACTAACTTGCCGCTCAAAGCATTAGGGCAGTTCAATATTGGCACGGACATTATTGTCATCATTTGCAGAAACAGACACATATTGTACACATATTAACCGACCAAACGCCCCACCTGGATTTCACACACGACCTCGTCCCTGATGCCTGCTTCCGCTTGCACAAGATGCGTCTCTGCTTCTTGCAGCTGCTCGTAAACACGAGCGAGCTCAGTTTCAAGCTCTGTCACACGTGTGTGCAAGGGTGCCGTGCTGCTGGAAGCCACACTTGAGTCCTCAGTAGCTGATCCTGGTGCTGGTAGGGCCCTGCAGGCAGGGACAGGGGCATGAATGCACGTATCAAGCATAGGTATGCGTACTTTAAAAAGTGAGCCGCCGCAGTCCTGGTCAATGATGTGTCAGAGTCCTTACATATCCATCAGACGTGCAACAAAGTTGTCACGTACGTGCTGCTTGTCAGTCCCAAGGGCTGTATAGAAGGCATGCCACTGGCCATACTGATGCTTGTGGCCAGTGCAGCATAGCGAAGGACGTGGTTGGTTTCATCGTAGTCACCTGTGTGTATGTGGGCATTGTGTCACTCGTCATGTAGTTTGCATGTGTGAGCATTTGTGTGCGCATGTCTGTATACGTGCGTGGAATTAGGAAGTGCATCAGTTCAGATGGTAGGAAGGCTATGAAACATCTTCTGCGTACGCTTTGTTGAGAGGCAACTACATTTTAGTACAAATGAGAGGGTATTCAATATTTAGGGGCAAGGGGCAAGAAACATGTGTATAAGGCTAGTGTTTCACTCACCTGCCACGGGTGATACACACACACTACTCTCACACACACACAACACACACACACAATTCTCACACACACACTACTCTCACACACACACTACTCTCACACACACACGACTCACACACACACACACATACACACTACTCTCACACACACATGACTCTCACTCACCTGCCACGGGTGATACACACACAGAAAGAACCAGGTGTCCCCAACCATGCAGGACATCCTTAAAGAGATGAGTGATTTTACTTTCCCTGTGCATGTTAAGGAATGGTGGCAAGGGAAGAAGCGAATGGGTGGCTAGCAAATGATGAGAGCAGGAACCAGGCAATTTGTGTGATAACAACCATCCTACTACTTCTTAACAGCTATACGCATATCAGCAACCCCTCTTTGCTTGGCACCTCTTGGCGTGACCTCTCTTGCCACAGACATATATCAGGCACACAATCCAGTACAACTTTCATTCATCCCTACCGGAAGGGGATGATGCGTTGCGGCGCTCCAGGAGGTGCGGATTGGTTGCACTTCAGCGCTTCCAAGCATCGACCCAAGACCATCAGCGAGCCATTGATGGCCAGGCTCTCCCTGCAGCGCAGAGGACAGGGTTTGATTTCAGTAGGATTGCAGATGAAAATGTAGGGAGTTATGTGGAACTTTTCCTTTCTCGCTTTTGCCTTCTGCCAATATTCAAACAACTGCAAATTCCTCCCCTTCACATGCCCACAAGCTCGGAAGACGGACTCGAAACAAGGCTTGTACTGCTGATCAAACAGTGTGTAGAGCTCCATTGTTTGGCACTTTTATTTGAATTCGAAGCCCATTCATACTGAATGGTAATATACATCAGATTGCCAAGGTGTTGGCTCAGACACTGAAAGCAGCAGGTAGCATCACACGCACGCACTTGAGACGGTTGCCGGTGTTTCCTGTGCGTCCCAGGCGCTCACTGCCCGCCAGATCCACAAAGGACAGGTGAGAAGCCTTCCCGGCTGCTGGGGCACCCTCACTCCTCTCCTCCAGCTTGACCTGAACACACACCGTCAGCAAGAATATTAATGGTGAAGGTCACACAAACACCAGCAAAAGGCTGAATGGAGGGAACCATGCACTTTCTTTGCTGAAACAACACAGGTCACATCAAAAGGCAAGTTTTCCTGATCCTTTCCCACCTTATCAGCCAACTAAACTTTGACGCACTCCAGGCCACCAAAATTGACAGTCAGGACTAGTCCAAAGAGCCTCTTTAGAAACCGTTGCTGAGTGTCACTCACAGCGAAAATGCAATGGCTCCTACTGGATGTGCTGTTCACGCCCGTGCACGCCTGTTGCCGCATACGTGCAGCACGCTTGTGCCGCTCCAAGGCCTCGCTTGCAGTACTGCAAGGCACCTGTGTGTGTGTGTGTGTGTGTGTGTGTGTGTGTGTGTGTGTGTGTGTGGAGTACAAGATCCCAGACATTCAGTGGGTAAAAGTGGACAGAACCCGTCACTTTTCTTGCATACTTGCGTACAACCTGACGGACAACTAGTGATCTTGTAGGGTGACCTAATGCAACGGTTTTTTCTACTGCTGCAATGAGCATAATCTGGTAGTTGCTTACGTACGTGTGTAGATGAAAACGCACTATAGCATACTATCAACTTTTGGCAGCAGTGGTGCCTGACACCTACGGTGACTGGCATTGAGGCTCCTTTGTTTCAGGCTTAGAGCATCATAATACCCATAGTGTCAATGTCGGTGGCCCCACATCACACACAACACTACCGAGCCCCCCTGCCTGGCTACCACACAGCACACCTCTGACAGGCCAGGGATGCAGACTCGCCCGTGGCCGTCCTCACGAACCCGTAGCGTGTTGCGGGTCGGCTGCGTGCTGGCTTTGTTTGCTCCCCCACCCAACCCCATCTGACGCTGCTGCTGTGGCGGTGGCTGCTGCTGGGTCTGGTGTTGCTGCAGGTGCAGGTGCTGGTAGGACTGCTGTGGCTGCGGGTGGTGGGATGAGTGGGCAAACATCGCAGGCCCTGTCCCTGCCTGCGATGCTGCAGGAGGCCCCCCTGGCACGCTGCTAGACAGCAGATCATAGACCAAGTCATTGTACACCTACAGTTTCAGCATGCAACAGCAGCGGTGATCAGGGACGCCCTCACATGTCACATCGAGTGTTACATTGCTAGCTGTTGTGCATCCACACTCATACGTGACACAACTCACTCGTACACAAACGCACTCGCACCTCGTAAAAAGAAATGAGTATCCTCTTGTTGTTCGGATGCTGCTGCTGCTGTTGCTGCTGCTGCTCAAGGCTCTGGAAGATGAGGTTCACAGCACGTGGCAGCACTCCCGGATCGTCTTGAGGACCCTGTGAGGATTCAGGTCAGCAGATAGCACACGATGGGGGGGCTGCGCACCTGCAGCTTGATCACATCTAGCTCTTGATTGTTGTGAAAAAGACCAGAATGAGGCCCCGGCTTTGTGTGCAAACGTGCAAACACTCAGGACATCGCAAATAAAACGAAAAGCACCTACCTCTATTGTGTACGTCTTCCCAGCTCCACTGCTGCCGTAGGCAACGACCACTGAGTTCTTAAACTTGAATGACATCATGTCCTCCACCTATGAAGACAGTTGTATTTGTTTAGAAGTGAGAATTATCACCGGCAAGGGTCGTAAGAACTGCTCGCTGCCACTAAGGTATTTACAAATATGCCCAGCAAGCAAACCTACCAACGGCACTGTTGTAGTGTTAAAGTACTGCTGCTGTGTGGTGGGTCCAGAAAATACCCTGGTGAACGTGAACCGCTCGGTGGGCAGTGGCTTGAGAACCCTGTGCAAGGAAAGATGAAGTAATGTGCGACAGACCAAAGCAACTGTTTGGCAGTTTTGCTTGCATTCCTTTGAATTGAGATCAACGCTTGCCAACAGGTAGCAGACACAGGTAGCGGAGCAGCGCCCGCTTACCGTCTGGCGTTCGCAGGCGGTTCAAGGGCGAGCTCCACATCAGAGGTTGCTTTAATTGCTTCCTCCATCTTATCTGCCGCCATGCCAACACTCTTCACAGAGGAAGGCCTGAGTCGGACGTACACCTGCACAGGGGTTTTGACCACAGTCAAATCAGGTAATGTACCTCGGAACAAAGCAGCCGGTAGGAATGAGGACTGCGTCGCAATTGAATGCGTGCGTGATGTACAAGTGTTTGTGTTCAAGTGTGTGTACACGTTTGCGTGTGTTCATACATAAGTACACAAGTGTGTGTGCGCATGTGCAAGTTGTCCTTTACCTTCAGTGGGCCGCTCTCTGAGCTGCTCACAGCTGCGTCCGCTCTGAAAGTGGTGTTGTTACGGCCTGCCCCCATCATGCCTTTGAGCTGCACTTTTTTGAGGGCCCAGGACTCTGAAAAGCGTAGCTTCCTGATCATTGAAAGTAGCATGGATGTAATGAATTAAGCCGGTGGCTAGGTAGCAGACAACCAGAAATACTGCTCACTGACTTGGGTAGCATCTCTGAGAGCCTGTGGCTACATCTCCGCAGGATCTCATCGTCCAGCTCCTGAAAGCCAAATCCCACCAGCTCCTGCTCATTGAATGCCTCATCCTCATCAAGAGTCTCCATCGGGACCTTGCAAGTGATGAGCACGCATGACGTGTCAGACAACAAAGGCATTGCTTGTAATGCCATGTGTGAGTTTATGCTTGACCTCGTGTGTGTGTGTGTGTGTGTGTGTGTGTGTGTGTCTGTGTGTGTGTGTGTGTGTGTGTGTGTGTGTGTGTGTGTGTGTGTGTGTGAGAGTGTGTGAGTGTGCGTGTGTGTGTGCGCGTTCGATTCAGTCAACGCACCTGAGGCGACAAAGAAAGACTTTACGCGAATATTAGACTATGCAATATATATCCATTTACGAGGAGAATGAATTGCATATGCACTCAGTCAACGCTCTCATTCTTTCGGATTGTGGCCTAGAAACTATATTTTACTCTGTAAATATCGATTACCAATCCAACTTGCACGCAAGTCTGCCCGAATGAGCCGTGGACATGACGTGAAAATCCAGCCACTTGTTTAAGAACATGCGGAATAAGTCAGTCTATAAGCAATTCATTTTTGTTGCGTACCGTTACATGAACTAGTTCATACGGCGTTTGTGGCCACTTCAAAGTGTACAAAATAAGTGGCATTGTCTTGGGATAAGGACACTTGTTATTCTGTGTTATTCCTGCTGTGCTCATTCCTGTGCTTACTTCTGTGTGCTTATTTCTGCTGTGCTTATTCCTGCTTAGTTAATTATGTTGCTGGAATAACTGAGCCTAGTTAGTTAATTTCAGGAAATTATTCGCAGGTTGTTTGCAGAATAACTGAGCTTGGTTAGTTATTTGCAGGTTGTTATTCCTGCTTAGTTTGTTATTTGCAGGAATAACTTTAGTTAGTTATTCCTGCTTATTCCTGCATATTCCTGCTGTGCTATTCCTGCAGTTTTATTCCTGCTGGCATGTATGGTAGTCAAGTATGGGGTACTGTTTTTTTGCAGGCAGGCAGGGAGTTCTCTAGCTTGCTGTCTGCGCTTCAATTGCATTTTCTGAAGGGCACATTAGGTTCTAAGCGATCTACCACTAACTGGGCTGTACTCCTTGAATGTGGACATGAACCGTTGCAATTTTACTGGTTTCGGTCAGCTGTCAAGCTTTTCAATAGAATGCTTAATTCCATAGTGACACTTTGTGAAGGGTAGTCCAGGCTGATCTCAATTTACAGCCTCGTTCAAGTGCCTGCTGGACAGCTCAATTGCTGAGCGCTTTTCAAGGACTGCGTGGGCGTGAGTTGTATGTACGAGCTGTTCAAACTGGGCGTGCTATTCCCATGCAAGAATTCACTGCAGATTTGAAGCAAAGGATGAGAGGTGTTTGGAGAGACGCTGAGTTGGTGGACCCCAACAGCCACGCACAACAACAAATTGGCCACTTATAATTCTTGGTTTGCCACCCCTTTTTTCTAGAAATTAGCGTATGCCGACTATTGTACCATGGTATCTCCATCTTGATCTGTCCAAACATGTTATGCGCAATGTCAGTAAATTCCGCTTGCGTGCGCATACTCTGAAAGTTGAGGCAGCAGCGTGGCTTGAAGATGGTTCTCGCATATGTGACCAGTGTCCTGGTGAAGATGAACATGTTCAGAACGAGGTGCATGCTCTTTCATTTTGCCAAGACCATCGAGTTTGTGAGCTGTGGAAACAGTTTTCCTTTCTGTTTACACCTTTTTTTGAGGACTTTTCAGCAGCCCAACCCTTTTTGCTGCAACAGGTCAACAACCAACGCACTTGTTCATGATTTCCTTTCTCAGCAGAACACTAGACTTTTCTTTTTCTTTCTGAGCTTATGGATTTAATTGTGGCTTGCCGAGACCAGTCAGCAGCCGATCAGCCAAACAACCTGGCTGAAGGTCACGCCCCATTGTAAACATTGTAACCATTGTCTTGGCGGTAAGGACATGAATTAAATTCCGAATTGGCAATAACGCAATTTTTGACAGTATGTAAACAAATACTGGTAGGTATATGCAAATGAATGAATGTGTTCGGCCTGCAGCATTGCATCGATGTCAACTTGTAAAACGAAAAGGGTGTTAGTACCTTTTTAACAAGGAAAAACATTTATTTATAAACAGTGTCATAGAATTTTGGCATATTTCTTTCAAATCACTCGCACGTTCATTTTCAATAAAACCTCCATAATGCATAATTTAAGGAACAATACGATACATACATGCAAGTACGAGAACATTTTCACGTAAAACCAAGGCAACAGCAGCCACTCTCTATGTAGCTCAATATCCCAGTGGGCCTGCAATGCTCAGCCAGTCGTGCCATGTAAACGGCCTGCTGCGCTGCGGAAAAGTTTGGAAAGGAACGGCAAGCTGCTAAAAACGGCTCCACGTTGCCCTGGATAGCTGCCTCTTTGAGATCCAGCTCCATGTGCTTTACAACCTGGGCAAAAACAAAGTGTGTCTAAAAATTAAAAATCATTGTTTATATATTCAGCCATCCATTCAAGCAGCAAACAGAGTGCTTTCATATTCATCTCATTCCAGATGTTGCCAATCGAATCCAATGAACATATGTGCCAGCAATTTTAATAACTCATTGAAAAATCGTGTATCTATTGAAAAATCGTGTATTATAGCTGCATCTTATGGCTAGATATTGAGTGATGAAGGGATTCCGCTCAAAGGAGCGGCCAAGCAACATAAGAAATCTGCTTGGAAAGGAATTAAATTTGGCTCCGTTCTTATAAGCGCACTTGTGCACACACTGAGGAGGAGACCTAGAAGGTACAGTAAAGAGGCAGGCAAAAATTGCAGTCAAACAATGTCTGTGGGTCTTCACAAGCGTGCTAAAAATTCATAACTTGATTGTGAAAATCAAGGAACTTTCAAAAGGTATATGGCAAGCAATTTGAATTACAGCCGACCTTTCTTTTTTTGCAACATTGGACTTGTTCTCGGCTTGTTTGTTTAAGCGGCAGATTTATTTTTTCAAGCTTGTAAGGCCAAGTACTTCTCAAACCCTTATAAAAGTGTGAACAAGAAAGGCTTTAAGCCACAGCTCTGTCCACACACCCCCAGGCTGTAAACGCACCGCGGCAGCAGCGTACACTAGGTAGTCAGGCCCCAGTGTCAGCTGCATCACCAGCAGCTGAAGGACATCTTCTGAGGGCAGATAACCGCTGAACGCAAGTCCTGAGGTGCCCTTTCCAGGTGCTCCTTCTTCCCCCGCTGTCCCACCCATCCAACGAGCAGCTGCATGCAGTAAAGAGGCGAGGCCCAAGCCATCCCCTGTACAGGAAGCAAACAGGTTTTGACACAAATATAGGTCAAGTCAATGGCAAGCCTTGCCCCCCTTTTAGGGAAAGGAAATGTATGCATTGAATATTGAGCAACGCCTCTGCTCTTGGATACGTCAGGAAAGAGCCAGTGAGCCAAAAACCTCAACCTGTACTCTACAGACAATCAACTCCCATGACTCCTTGCAAAATGGACTGTATGCAAATACTATACGAGACTTCAAGTTTACCTGCATGGCCATACAGAGCAGCGTGCAGCTGGGGCTCACAGCGCTGCAGCACCCACGCAAGAGCACCGCACAGTGCACAGCGCGTGCTGTCCGCTACGACTTCTCTTTTTCCAGGCACCACAAAAGCTCCTCCCTCGTCCATTCCACCACCAGCATTGCCATTGCAGCCCCACCCTAACAAGGGCCACAAACATGGCCCAGCCCGAGAAGCAGCGATATCTGCCAGCACACTCACTGCTGCTGCTTCTGCTTGCCTCTCCCCCTGTGGCAGCTCGTGCAGGTGTGCACGTGCGCCAACGCTTGCATCCATCCCCTCTGCACTTATTAAGCCTACCAAACACCCCACCACGACCACTAACGAGCTTGTAGCAGATAAAGCCATGAATGCGCTTCCCCCTTTCTGAGCCCCCCCTAGGCCTTCTCCTTCCCAACTAATACCCAAGCAATCCCAAATCGTATCTAGCAAGCGTGCAAGGGCAGACACTCGGACAGGGGCCAAGGAAGGTGCAATAGCTCTGCTAGATGGCAGCGCTTGCATTTGTGGTTCGTGCTGCTGAGTTTGCTCTGTGCCCTCTTCTGTCTTCCCTTTCCCTGAACCCTCCACACTCCCACCATCACCTCCCAGCACCCCCCGTGCATCCACCAACACAAAGCAGCCGGAGAGGCCTGTTTCTGCAGTGTGTATCTGATCAGCAGTCTGGGCATGCATCGCTACGTTCACTTGTGCAGCAGCACTCACGACACAGCTATGGTGTAGCAGGGGCACGCTGAGGCCTTGGGCAGCAGTTGCAAGGGCAGCAGCAGGAAGCTCCAGATCTGGACACCGGCCAATGTACACAGGCGTAGCACTGCTGCTGCTATCAGGTGCAGGTGGTGCTTGGGCCAGGGAGGGAGGGCTGGGGATGGGAGGTAGGGACCTGGCTATGTGCTGGTCTGGCCCAGCTAGAGCGAGCAAGGTATCTTGCACCGCTTGTACCGCCGCTTGCGAGGGAAGAGGAGTCGGCTTAGTAGTCGAGCCATCTGATTTTGAGGCCAGCAGAGCTGCTTTGGCACCATTGAGACGCTGGCACACACCAGACCAAGGGAGAGGGGGTGATGGTTGGATAGGCGGTGCTGCCTGGCTGCTGCTGCTGCTGCCTCTGCCGCTGCTGTCTCTGCTGAGAGGTGAGGTGGTGGTGCTGCTGCTGCTCATGCTGCTTCTGCTGCTGTTAGAAGCCCTAGTCAGATGAGAGGTTGAGCTTTGACGGCTCAGACTTGGAGCATTTGCAGGGCGTCGGCTCCTCACACCTAATTGGTGGGGAGGTTGTGTAAGGGCTCCGCTGCTAGAGCTAAAACTGCCAGACCAAAGGGACTGGTGAAAGGGCAAAGGGGAATGGGGGCTGCTTTGTGAGGAGGCACGCACAGGCACCCAAGCACGTGTGGTGCACCAATGTAGAACTTGACCCATAGGTGTGCTACTCAAAAAGAAAGAAAGGGGATGGCTGCCTTGGAATGCTGGGCTGTGCTGCTGCTGCTGCTGCTGTTGCTGCTGTTGTTGCTGCTGCTCTTGCTGCTGATGAGGCTGAGGCTTAGGCTGTGTTGGAGTTGGTAGGATGTCAGCAGGGAGCAATGCAGCTGCAGCATGGAGGGAGGATACAGCCAGCCTGATTACCTGAGACAGTGCATCTTTAAAGCCAGCGGGTTGTGAGGCCTCTTGCTCTGTGGAGGATAGTTTGGTACCTGCAGGGACGAAAGTGATCGTCAAATGTGTGCCAACTTCCCATCTTGGCATGCAGCACGTCCACTATAGAAAAGTTAAGGTCATAGCTGCTTTTCAATGCAAGGCAGCCTGCCAGTTGTTGGCACACATGCTCAATTTGCTGTGGCGTGTAAGCCATCGGCAATGATCGTAGCCCTGCCAGATCACCGGACTTGCATTCAGCTGTATAGCAAATTAAGATCTTGTAAATCCTGCCGTGTATGGCACGTTTACTGTGGCATGCAGTTCACTTCTTACAGACCCCTGTCCTGTCCACCACATCACCCACTCCACCAATCCCACCTTCAGCACGTACGTATGTGTGAGTCCTTTACTTTACGTTCCTTCACTCCGGAAGTGTGATTTGTACGCTTGCATACTTGCAGTTTACTTGCAAGGTGCAAGCACTTCACAAGGCATCGGACTACCGTACGTAATGCAAACACACTGCAGAAACCACGGTCAAGAGACACTTACCGTCTGCAGGGGTTGCTGGCAAAGATGAAGCCCGGGCAGGAGGAGGTGAGGTTGAGGGCTGGTGCATGAGTCGGCTGAGGAGAAGCATTGCAGCACCCGTGTTCATGTCGACAGGCAGACGTAGGCAAGGATCATGCCCCCCCGGGGTGCCTACAGCTTTGCATGCTGACAAGGTTTGACAACTTTGCTGCTGCTGCTGCTGCTGCTGCTGCTGCTGCTGCTGTTCAGGCTGTGTGCTCTGCTTCACCCCCCCTGCCTCCACAAGCCTGACCAGCTGCTGCGGTGCGCGCGACGTGGTGCAAACCACATGCAGTGCGCGTTCGTCGTGCAGCCACACCAGTAGGCAGCGCAGGGCCACGTGCGCAACATCTTGATTGCACCCACCCAAAGACCCTGCCTTTTCATCATTCTCAGCAGTGCTGCTGCTATTATTCTCCTCCCAACCTTGAAGGGGCTCGGCTGAAAACGCACTCCTTGGGGGGCCAGGGTTGTTGAACGCGGGTGAAGCAGCAGCAGCAGCAGCAGCAGCAGCGGCGGCAGTTGTAAAGGCAGGAGCAGCAGGAGCATTAGCAGCAGCAGCAGCAGCAGCAGAGGCGGCGGCAGTTGTAAAGGCAGGAGCAGAAGCAGCAGCACACGTGGCTGAGCGTACCACTGGATCTCCCTCTGCATCCCCTAACCAAGAAACCAGAGCCCCTAGGAGCTGCTGACCTGGTGGTGTGGGCAACCACACTGACAGTTGCTGCCAGCTAAGAACAGCCTGTGCGGCACGCAGGGCTACAAGTTGAGGGCAATCGGTGGGGTACGAGTGCAGCACTGAGGAAAGTGCATCTTGAGGGGGAAGAGATGGAAGGTGAAGTGGTTGCAAGTTGTTGCGATGTGCACCATCTGAGAAGGCCTGCTGCAGCGGTGTTGGAGTTGGTGGTAGTTGTGGTGATGGTGATGGTGAGCGCAATGTCAGGTGTGGGTGCGATTGTAGACTGTGGCTGCGTGTGAGTGCTTTGCTGGAGGGCTGAGGTGGCTTTGATCCAAGCAGCGCTTTGGCCAATAGGGGTTTAGGAAGCCTAATTGGGTCTATCGTTGGTTTTGGTGCTGCTGCTGCTGCTGCTGCTGCTGCTGTTGCTGTTGCTGCTTGGGGCACGTGAGGATGTTGGTGCTGAGTCACAGGCACAATTGCAGCTGGCACAGGAGCTGCTGCTCCTCCAAGCAGCACACTGCTCAGGCCGTGCAGCACGACCTGCTGAAGCAGCCCTGCCTCGATCAGCACCCCTTGCATGGCACTGGACAGCGCTAAGTGTGAAGCAGCTGCCAACATGGGCCGCTGCTTGGCAAGCTGGGTGTGGGCATCAAAGGGCAAAGCAGGTGAGGTGGTGGTGGTGGTAGAATGATTGACCCTTGCAGCAGCACTGCCCGCTGTGCATGCGGTGTGGTGGGTGGTCAGTGGGTCCATGCACGAGAGCAAGCGCTGTGCGCAAGCTCGTGCAGCAGCAGAGTGGGATGCGAGGAGGGGTGCAGCTGCAGCAGCCACACACGAGCACCGGCATAGGTTCAGCAGTGCGTCACAGGCAGCATCTGTATGGTGTGGGGCTGTTGAGGTTTGGTTGGCATTGGTGACCTGTCGGTGGTCAGGTTGGGGTCGTGTTGGGCTGGAGTCATGTTGGGTTTGCATCTGCTGGAACCTGCCTTTGCTGCTGATACCACTGCTGCCGGTGCTGCTGGCACTCCTGATCCCCTGACCGTTGCTTTGCATGTCATGGGCACCTCGGGAAACGCTGCTGCTCCTTCTGTCACTGCGGCTGATGCTAGTGATGCTGCTTTCACAGAGTCGATCCACATGCTGTATCAACAAACGCAGCAGCTCTCTGACACTGCCTTCTTGCCGTTGTAGCACGAGCAGGGGGGAAGAGGCATTGGAGCATGCCAAGCCCACAGCCTCAACAAGTTTCCATAAAGAGGAGGGCAACAAGGGGGCAAAGGAACGAAGGGGCAGGCCCAGGGGTGAGGTTCTGCCTGCATTGCGGATGATGCAACCTGATGGTTTGTATGATTGACTTGTATGGCTTTTTTGTAATAAATGAATGCAACAAATATAGGATATCTGTAAAATGCCTAGCGTGTGAAGAACACTACAGCTGTACTTTGAGATCAGGTTTATAAAGAACTAATACTAAAGGCATGTAGTGGCACCTTTGGCTTGTTCGGGCTCTTCATCTTCAGAGAATCTTTCAGAGAAATTTATCGAGAGCATTCAATGAATATGTAAGGAAACGCTGCCTGCAGTCACACGTGCTGAAACAAGTCTCATCTGCTCTACTTTCAAGCAAACACAACCCAGCCTCTCTGACTTGACATGACACTGCAACACACCTGTATGGCACAAGCGTGACTGACACCTCATGACCTCCTGCGCACATGCAAGTAGCAGTGGCACCTTGCTCCGCTGCAGCTGGCAAGCACTCATGCTGCTTTTTTCTGACGGTGTTGCAGCGTGCTCACGGGGTAACGGCTTTGCTGGATTTGTAGGCCTTGCAACCCTAGTTGCAGGTGACATAGGTGGCGTATGTTGGCTTGAGGCAGGCTTGTGAGAGCGGCTGTCGTGGGTTGAAGAAGAGGATGGGGGCTGAGGTGGAGGAGAAGAGATAGCTGGGGGTGAGACAGCTGGGGAGGTGGGGTTAATACGGGCTGAAGCAGCGGAAGAAGGGAAGGGGGGGATGCCTAAAAGTGCATCTGCACCATATTGTGATTTGGCAAGTGCAGTGCATAACAAGGCGGTCAGGCTGAAGAGGCGCTCGTGGGCAGCAGTGACAGAGAGTTCAGGGGCCCAAGGGGTGTGCGGTGGAGTTGAGGAGGGTGCGTTTGAATGCTTTGATGATGGCCCCAAGCAGTTCGCAGATGGATTCCTTGACGTAGCTCCTTTAGCTAGAGGCAATGGTTGTGCCCTTGTAGGATTGGCACCTGCTTTAGCTGTTGCTGTTGCAGTCGGTGTCTTCTGTGATGGAGGTGCTGCCAGTGGCACAGCTGGTGCTGGTGGTGGTGGTGGTGGTGGTGCTGCTGTTCTTCCAACTGCTGAGGTCTTTGCCGCGGGGAGGATAAGCGCAGCATTTGTGTCAGCGGTGTGCTGGTGCGTGCATGGTGCTGCAACTACTGCAGAGAGCACTCCCTTGCACTGTGCAAGCATCGGCTGTAAGGCACCCACTCCATGAGCACTGGTGGTGAAGTAGTGGGGCATGAGGGTGACCAAGGGCAGCAAGCCTGCCTGGATCCAAGCAGCAAGCGCCTGAAAACAGTGTGCATGTGTGAAAGTGTGTGAATGTAGATTTGGTTACTGTTTGTGCATCTGTGCATGTGTGTGTATGGAAACTCATGAAATGAGAAGACACAGCTTGTACTTTGAACCTAAATGGAGGTAAAATGCTTAGCTTTGTGCAAGATGAACTTTAGTATACCCACCCAGCAAAATACAACAAGCTACTGTCACCATCAAATGCGGACCATTGCAACTGTACTGACTATACTAGACACCTCATCCTCCGCACCTGATGGCCTGCAGACTCCTCCCCTACAGACGCCACTGCCTCCTCCACAAGCAAACATGCCACCCGATGCTGCACCGCAGACTGTGCACAACCGCTGGCAGTGTCGATGGGAGTGGCAACAGGTGGGGTGAGCGAGGAATTTGTGGGAGTGCTGAGCTGGGGGTGTATGGCATTGGCAGGTTCCATGCCCTGCCACGCGTGTGCTGGCAGCATGAGCAGCGCGCACGCTGCAGCTGGCATGAGCTGCTCTGTGGCTGGGTAAGGCGCTAAGTGCTGCGGAGCGGCGGAGGTGGTGCTTTGTGAAGGGCGTCCACAGAAGCAAGTGGGAGGTTTGATTGGAACAACAGAAGGGGGAGGTAGATTGGAAATGGAAGGAGAAGTGGTAGGGTGGGGCTGTGAGGACTGCTGCTGGGAGTTCCATTGTGACTGCTTAAGCTGATGCTGCTGCTGATGCTCCTGCTGCTGCTGGTGTCTCAGCTGGCTGCGTGCGTCCAGAGCGAGCACCAGGAGCTGCAGCAAATTTGCGTCAGCACCGTGGCGCTCAGGAGAAGAGTCAGGGGCGATGATGGAGCTGCTAGGGGAAGCAGAGGCTGAGGAGGATTTGATGTCAGCAGCGCAGGGATTGTGCAAGGCAGTGGCGGTAGTGCACAACACACGTGCGCTAGAGGAGGCACTGGCGAGGCGCTGCAGCCAAAGGAGGGCAGGGTCAAGCTGCAGTAATGTACTCAATGGGCACACCATTTCCTCGTGCTGTGAGCAGGGGCACAAGCTGCAATTCTGGGGCTCACGTGCCGTGCTGGACTCAGCCTGTGGAACTGAAGCTGGAGTAGGGCGAAGGGTGGAGTGCTGGACTTGCAGTGATGCTACCAGCGGCTGAGAAGGCGCGGTGGGATGCACTTGCTGGGTGTAGGCCTCGCGTGTGTCAGCTAGCGAGCGGCTGCTGCTGCTGAGGTTGGCGTGTGTGTACGCTGCGAGGAGGGAGCACATTGCTTGTGCAGCGCCAGCTTGGCTGGGGCCAGGCAGGAAATGCCAATCATGGGTGAGGCTGCGCAAGAGAGATAGGGCGCTAGATGCCAGGGTGCGGACGGAGGCTGCTAGCCCTGCAGAGGAATGCAGTACGTAGTTGGTCTGACGATAGTACCGTACATCAGACACTACGGTAATAATCTCGGTCTGATGATAGTACTGTACATCAGATACTACGGTAATAATATCACCACAGCAGTAAATGGTGAGCACGAGGTGATGAAGTGGCATCAGACTTGGGCCAGGGGTGTAGAAGTGCTTTCAGGGGTTGTGAGAGGGACAGCGTTCTGAAGCAGGGTGCAAATAAACGCTGCAGGCTGTAGCTGTAGCGGATGAGATCACTAATTCAACATGTTGGTAAAAACAAGTAGGTATGTGGATCTTCATCTGGCGGATAAAGAAGTTGAAATACGCATTTAATGAAAGGAGTGTCAACTTGGCATAACCTGAAGGTAGTTTGAGGCAAGTTGCCCACCACCATTATTAAGCACGTATGTTTTTTTTGCAATTAACCTCATATCTTTTATAGACCTTGCTTTGCAGTAATTTTAACTATAAGTTGCATCCGGTTTGACATACTGAAGTAACTATAAAACAAGGAGTCAACAGCATGTGCAGACGAACCTTGGCTGCTTTCAGGGCCTGTCTGGGCCGGCCCACCCACACCAGATCCACATGCACTCAGTGCATCAGCACTCGTGGCTGGGAGCGGCCCAGCCAGCAGGAACGGCACCAATGCTTGCAGCAGCTGCACCGCATGCACAGGGGAGGCCCGAACGCACTCCTTTGCCAGCTGCTCCACGAGCACGGCTGCTGTTCTCAGCAATGCTGCCTTGCTTTCCCCCTCTTCACGACTGTGCTGGCATGAATGCAGGCACCCAACCAACGCAGTGGCACGTTCCTCAACCCCCGCCCTTTGATCACCCCCCTTGCATGTTGTGCTTGGTGTTGCAAAGCTACCAGGACCGACACAGCACTGCGTCGGTCCTGGCACCAAGCACGCTGGCAAAGAGGCACAAAGAGCAGGCCAAGCGGGGGAGAACACCACATCCTCTGGGTGCACTCCATCGAACAAGGAGGCCGTTTTCCCTTTAGTTACGCTCCTGGTGGTGGTGCCGGATAATGCTCGCAGGGCATCTAAGCGTTGGGAGGGATCTGCCTGTGGGTGCGCAATGAGTGGGCAAGCAGGAGAAACAGTGGACAGGTTCCCAAATGCTTTCAGTGTTGCATTCGAAGCATCATCTTTTCTTGCAAGCAGGGAACAAGGCCTGAGCAAAGTGAGCTTGGGAGTTGTAATGCACGTGGATTGAAGCTTTCAGCCACACAAACGTACTCGTAATTCAGCAAGCGCGGCCACAGACACACACTCGCTTGTACACATAAGCACACACACACACACAACGCACGCACATACCAAGCGTGCAACATTGCGCTTCACCATCCCAGCGTTAAAGCCTCCTCCCCATTCCCCACCCCCGCTACTCCCACTGCTGCTGCTCCCCTGCCTGCTTCCATCACCGCTCCTCTCGACAAACAATCCCACCTCACCAGCCCGTTCCCACCCCTCCCCCCTTTCAAATATCTGCCCCTGTTTACGCTTTTCTCCACTTAAGCTTGACTGACTGCCCTCCCCACAGCCCCACACCTCTGCTGTCTGCCCAGCCTCCCCTCCAAACCCCAACAGCAGCTCACTGCCACTTCTACTGCCATTGTCACTGCCCTTCCCTGAGCACAGCAGGTCCTCCACAGAGCCCTCCACAGACAGCATGCCAAAGCCACCGTCGTCACCTCGAAAAGCGAGGGCGGGTGGGGCGCCGACCTTGCAGTAAATGAAACAGGTACATTGATGCAATGAAAAGACTAATATGTTAGTTTGTGTGCGCATGTAGAAGTGCATGTGTGCGCACACTCAAGAATATGCGTGTATTTGTGCGTGTGCTGGTAAATGTGTGGGTGTTGTGCATGTGTAATTGTGTATGCGTGCGTGTGTGTAAGTGTGTGAGTTTGCATATGTGTATGTTGTGTGTATATGTGTATGTGTGCGCGCATGTGTGCATGTGTGTGTGTGTGTGCATGTGTGTGCGTGTGTGTGTGCTTGCACGTGCCAGTGCAAAGAATATCTTAGCACGGCTGTAGCGCCTGCACACGCAAATAGACAACATAACTTGGTAAAAGATCCAACAAGCTGTTCAGACCCAGTACTATGGCAGGAGAGCCTTGAGCCCCTCTCGCCCCTCTCAGTCCTCATGGCATTCACCTGCAAGCCCTCCTCCAAGCTGATGCCGCTGTCAGAGAGCTGCAGCACTTGGCAGTCCTCCTCCTCCTCTGCTGCTGCTGTGCTGTGCAGGGGCTGTTGGAGCTCCTGGTATCCAGATAACAGGAAGGCACAGAGAGGGAGAGAGGTTTAAGGATGCCCGTACATTCAAGAGAGGCAAACGGTGTGCACACTGTACAACCGCCCCAAGGAAAATGAGTAAGGTTGGCCTGAACTATACATACGGTGAATATATGCTTTTTTTGGCAGGGAAACCACAAAGCATACAATCATATAAGGTGCATATGTACGGTTCTGGCCACCCTAAAAATGATCGAATTGGCCTTACTGGCGGCAAATGTACAAACTGGACAGCACGTGTCCCCCACAAGATCCGCTGTGCCATGTGTCAATGCCATCTGGCAGTTCCTTGTTTGTCCGGCCAGTTCCTTGTTTGTCCTTCAAATCTTAGTGCTTCATGCACTACGAACCTGAAAGCCTGCATGTTATGCTACATAAGTCTTCCAGGCCCACCTGCTCCGTAGGCACGCAGCTCCAACGTGGGTCCTGCAGTAGCTCTTGTTCGTCGCCCCCCCCTTGTGCAAGCAGCTGCGTCACCGCTGAATCGCACGCATGAGCCAACAGCCCTTCACTTTGCCGCAGCAGCCTGCCCACGGCGTCAGGCGAAGCCAGGGGGTCTTCTGATGACCTGTGTTCAATTCTGTGAGGAGCATTGAGAAGGGGGGAGCAGGTGCTAGTGGTATTGGTAGAGAAAAGGAAATAACTGAGCAGACAGTGAAAACCGCTCCCCGTGTCATGTACCGAAAAGGAGCCAACTATGTTTTGAATTTTAGCTTATGTGTGTTTGCATGACATTTGCCTGTCTGTATCCAAATTTCATGTATGAGGTGCCCCTTGACATTATAAAACTTGTACGCCACAGAAATTCAAGGAACTTCTGAATCCTAGTGCGCTCTGGTTTTTCATCTCTGAATCGTTTTAATGTAAAGCTACGGCAAGATTTGCACTGCAATAGGAAGCAGAACTGTTACTAGCACATTAGCTCCAAGGCAAAGAAATAGCTGTGAGCTGAAACGCTGTTATGGAGTTCAGCTTTCGTGCTTGCATGTTGCACCCGATTTGAGATGACCCTATGAATGAAAGGTGCACTCAAAACCTGCACAACCTACTCCAACCCTGACTTGAATTCAATGCGGTGTGTGTATGTGAATGTGTGTGCGTGTGTGTGTGTGTGTGTGTGTGTGTGTGTGTGTGCGTGTGTGTGTGTGTGTGCTTGTGTATGTGTGTGTGTGTGTGTGCGCGCGTGCGTGTGTGTGTGTGAGTGAGTGAGTGTGTGTGTGTATGTGTGTGTGCGTGTGTGCGTGAGTGTGTTCGTGTGTATGTCTTTGCCGCACCTATCCGCTCTTGGGTTTGCTGTCTCCTGCCTGATGATGGCAGCCAGGCCACTGGCGTCCAGTGCAGAGCGGAGGCGCTGTAGATGTGGGAGGTCCTGTAAAGATGTGTGTAGGCTGAAGCACGTGTGAACAACCGTAAACACCTCTACCCTTTACACGTCTAGCATCAGAACTCAAAACACCGCACCAAGAACCCTGGCAGCGTTTCCGGCAACTCCAACAGCTGTTGCTCCACTGACCGGGCGTCATGACGCGGGCCTGCTAATTGGGTGCCTTCCAGCACTTGCGCTATGCCCTCCACCTCTGTCCACCAATCCTCACATTCCATGCTAGAGCGAAAAGTACATGAGAAATGAAATTGATACTTTTGGTCAGAGTTTGTAGAAAAAGTGAAGGAGTGAGAACAGAAATAATTATAAGCCAAAACAGCTTTTGACTGGTGGCACAAGCTCAGCTGTGCTGATGGCCCCACTCCCTCAGCTGCCCTACAAGCGCCCCTTCTACCAAGCCACATTAGAACCAACGGAGATCCAGGTGGGCTTCATCTTGAGGATGTCTGCGTTAAAGGCTCGGGTTTTAATAAGTTGAGAAACGGAAACTCGCTTGTTAACTGGACCAAGCTAATGTTGGAGCCAAGCGCACATAAATGTGCTTAGGGTAGACTCCCTGACAATCGATTGTGCGCGCGCGCACGCACACACACACACATACACACACACAAACACACACAACACTCACACAAACACAAACACATATACACACATTCACGATTGCATAACCACACACACATGCAAGCTTGTTCAGGTATGCACAGCATGTAATCACTCGCATGCAGACACACACTTTTACATATTCAACACACACACACACACACACACACACACACACACACAGGCAGATATCAACACATACAGGCAGATGTCTATAAACGCGTGCATGCATGCACGAGAAGGAAGAAACGAGCAAACACACACACACATCCACAGCACACTTTTGTACACATGTACACGAATGCATAGATGCACACATACACACAACAATATACACACTATAAGATAAAACCATACATAGGTACGCACGAAAAGGCACGCAAACACGCTCACACATACACAAATACACACACATACGCACACACACAGAAACGCGCACACACACACACACACACACACACTGCAGGAGGACCTGACGACCATCATGACCAACACCAAGCGGAACCGCCAACCCAAGCCCCCTACAAGCATTGGCATTCAGCAGCATCGGCAGCACCTTCAGCACCAAGAGCTCATGTACCACCAGGCGCACCCGCACAACTAGCTGTTATTAGTGGAGAAATCACTAATCAGGTGTCGTGATGCACAGGGGCTTTCACAGAGCAATCCATGTTAGGCTTCGCTGTTGGATGCTGCTCTCTCTTTTGGACTTGAGGACCTGATACTTGGGACTTTAAGTACGCTTCTTCCGACCGACGTGAATGCCTTTAATACTATCAATTAGTGTGATTGAGGGTGTAAACGAGCGAAGTGTAAAGAACAGATGGCAACAGGCGTGCAGCATCATAGTTTTGACTTTGTGGTGGGCTGACAATTGGGTATCGATACTGTTATTGTGCATCTCTTGCTTTCTCCACTTTGGGGGTTTCTATCTAGACCGTAAATAAGAGTGGAACCATCCATTTTTTTATCCTACTGCTGTTGCAACTTGCCCTTGTGCTATGCAAACTAGCAATGTATTAATGTATTGCAAGTGCTTCACGCCTGATACCATAAAGAGCCAGGAAACCTTTTCCCAAATATATGGGCACCACAAATGCTCATGGCGTTAGTGCCCCTAGCTTGCTACTTATTGACGTGGCTAGAAGGTAAGGTTACATCGCTATGTGATATGACGCATGGGCACATGGGGCATCTGAGCGGAAGCTTGGAAAAAGCCTGTAACCACATCCTATGTTATGGATCCAAATCATCCTTCTGCTAGTACGGGCAACAGGCACTGTCCCAAGCAGCCATTTAATTCACTCCACTGCCTCAAAGTTACGTGGACTTTTAGTAATACTGCCCTGGGGGCAACGGCCCCACGCTCACCATCACTAGAGCCGAGCTTGCAGCTGTGCTAGTAGCGGTGCAAAAAGGCAACACTGAAATTGCTACAGACAGTGCCTCATCCCTCTTTCAAATGAGAAAACACTATTACAAATTTACAGGTCAAGCCATCAGTCAAAAAGTGCAATTGCTAGGCTGAAAACAAATATTGAACTTTAATAGCTGCCAGCTGTACTCCACCATTAGCACAGGAAACTATCCAAGGACATTGTAAATCCAATCTTCACCTTCTACCATCACTTTCTACAAGGTAAAATCCCACTCTGGTAATATTGGCAATGAAGGTGCGGACCACCTAGCACACAAAGCAGCAGTCAATCAAAATTCTGACATTTCCCTCCAACCAGCTACTGACCCCTTCTACGACCTGTTCTGGCTAAGCGTGCCTAACAAAGATGGCTCCCAAGCAGAAGAGCTACGAGTTTTGAGTATCCCACAGGACAAGCTAAAATATTCTATGGTAAGGTAAGGTTAGGTAAGGTTAAATAACTATATATGCCTCAAAAGGCAAATTTCCGCTGAGAAACATTCCATGCACGCCCACCATCACCACTCGGTGAAGCTAACACAGATACACTGTTTTATCAGCCCAGCCAAAAACTGCATGACAAGCTTGAGCGTACAGTACAACCCGACCCTTACACACAACAACCAAGTACAAAGCCACTTGCTCATGCCCAACTTAGTAAAAAATTCTGGTACATGCCAAATGTGACTTTTAAAGAACAGGAACAAAATCTAAAGTATAGGACGGATACAATACACACAGACAAACACACCAAAAGATTCAGCCACATGACAGGCCCTGCCACCTGCCCCTTGTTTAAAGGATTAGACAATGCTCCACACATGCTTCTTAGGTGCAACAACCATATTCTGAAGAGAACGCACATAAACCGGCACCACCACGCAGATATCCATTGTGGGGAAGATATCAGCAAAGGCAAGCTGGGCTCAGCAGTCATTACAATGGATGCTTGTAACAATGAGAAGCTATGTGACCTTAACATTGAACCCCCCGATGACATTAAAGAAACTTTCCTGATCAGGTTTTCCCAACTTCACAAAACTTTCCATCTAGACATCAAAACCGTCCAGATGGCGTGTTTGTCATGCCCATTGAAGAAAGAGGCAGGTATTTGGACCCCAAACAAGTTCCCCCAAGGGCCAGAAAAATACACCATGTAGAATTTAACAACTGCTCAGACATAGACCCACAACAGTTAACAACATTAGATAAAGCGCACCACCAACATCTACCGCTTATCGAGCGTCTACGAACAAGGAGCCTCCGAGGCATATCTAGGAACAACAAAGTCACACTTCTTGTTATACTCCTTAAATCGGGTGCACAATCTACAACCAGTAAACCATAACTCCTCTGCTAAACCTGGATCCCTTAAAATAAAGTGCACAGACTAACCATTGCACGACTCTGCCGTGCAATAAAAAGCTTAAAACAAAATCACAAAAACAAAACAAAAAATACAATTCAACAACAGTGATATTAGGGGATCTGATGGGGGCGTTAGTAGTAGAGCGGCTGGCTTCAGGAGGGCTAGGCACAGGCCGGTTTGCATGGCTGACAACCTGCCAGATACTCACTCGTCTCTGTTATTTCTCTTTTTTCGTTTTCGGTGGGGCTCTGTGTGCACCAGTTGAGAGCACGCTGGTGTTTTCCGACGTAGACTTTTACTTTTACTTTTTTTACTGGTCTGAATGCCTCAATCACTCACAAATAAACTGAGCTTGAATTGCCATCAGGTTTGCAGCAAAGGTAATACAAACCAATATGGCATAAAGTGTGCGTCCACGAGCCTCAAAGAAACGAGAATGCAGATTGTGTAAGTTCACAAGCCTCAGTGCAATGTATATCCGGGCCTGCATCCAGGATAGATGACCCTAGGATATAAAGCGATGAATTTCCTGATGAAACTGATGTTGTTCCATCTGGATAGATAAACCGCCCTGCTGATATGCGAATGCCTGCCTTGTGAGGACTTGTGGAGGGTGTGCAAGGTAGTAGTGCGTGTGTCACAAGTGGAGATGAGAAGTACTGCAATACATTTCCTATGGAGTATTTAAAGACCAGCTGTCTGGCTGCTGCTGCCTATATTCACGAAGAATGAGCAGGAGCGAGCTGTTTTACTATTCTTGCCATTTTTAGATTCCTCTAATAGGATTCAGGGCCGCGTTTCAGGATTTTAGAGCCGCATTTAAATTTACACTGGCAGAGCCAACAATCCTAGCGTAGTGTAGCTTTCAAACAAATTATATTCTACAAAATTCAATCCAAGCTTCGAAGGAAGTGTTAGGAGAAAACCTACTGAGCCGAGCCAAAAAAACATTCCTATCCATGCTATATGGAAAGCGCAGAATGGTATATAGATGTCAAATCGTACAAGCAGTAAAAAAAACAAGCTGTCTCCTAGCAGTAGGCACAGGGTGACACACTCACACATGGTTAGCATAGTACACCACCAGTTCAAACGAAGCAAATCAATAATTATTCAAAGGGCAAATACTGGTGACAAGCAATTAATGTCCAATGCATAGTTATACAAGTTAAGACCTTCAATGCCCAAGCCAAAGCACCTATGCATTCTTGCGCGCAAAGCGCAAAGACATGCTTGCCTCTTGGTCAGAAGCCTCGTCCTTTGCGCTGGCACGGATTTCTGTCTGCCCGAACAGCAACTTGACGCAAATGACCCTGTCAGCTGAGCCTGCAATATGACACGACAGAGCTGTTTGCTTGGTGTATATCTGGCTAATGGGAATGGCAGTGGGAATTCAGTTGAAGCATGGAAAATGTGTTTGACACGGCAGCTAAAGAAGAAGACAAGCTGTAACCATTTGATTGATTAACAAAGCCTGTAGTGACAAATCATGCCACTAGCTTAAGCAAGGAATTAAAGGCAGGTACAGATGTGTGTGTGGTCACGCCGATCGCCCGTCTCCTGCCAAAGCTCCCCAATAAATGTGTGTTAAACGTCCCAATCCCCTCTCAACGTGAAAGGGGGCGATGGCTCAAGCAGCACACTAGGATGATGGGCGTGTCTTGTAAAGAGCATGTTTGCTACAAGAGGACCGTCTATTCTGGCCAAACAAGCAAACAAATGTACAGTATATATCATATATCGCATTATAAATCCCTGGAAAAATTACATGATTATTCTGTGCCACTGATCTAGCATGACAAGCTGATGTGCATTAAAAATGTTCTATTCACTAGCCTGTTATTTGCCAAATTTTGTTGCCGAATACTTCATTTATGGGCAGAGGGGTCTCAATTGCACTTGTCACAGATCATTGTTAGCTAACCCATGCATTTCCTGCATGCAAATAAAAGTATTCTCTTGTCGAGTCATCTCAGCTTGCAAAGAAGCAAAACTATCCTCTTAACCTGGGTTATGACATCACGACATCACACACACACCTGGTGGCAGCTCAATGCGCATGCTCCCTACTGACCGAGTTGCGTCGTCATCCTCACTAATGTACCTGAAGAGCAAGTGCAAAGATAGGATATATCTCAAGGAAATCCAGAAACCCACTTTGCAATTACCTGATGACAAATGAGATAAAACCTCCAGTCAGGCCAAATCCAACAAGTCACATATTGATGTTTGATTAAAAAGCAAACTCACTGGATGTCTGTCTTGGAGCTTGCATACAGTTCAATTTCTACATTGGGCTGATTTGCTGAGAGTGGGATGAAGTAGTGATCCACCATCTGGTTGCTCTCTACCTGCACACAAGTCAATTACAGTCAATTACAGTCAATTATAGTCAACTACAGTCAATTACTCAAGTTAATTACATTGTGGCCACACTTGAAAAACAAAAAAGCTGTTGGCAGAGTAGGTTTTACCAGCTCATCTCGGAATACAAACGGAGAGAATGCGGCGTCTGAGAAGAAGCAAGACTCCTCTTCATGCCAGAATTTGCCGGGGGCACCTACAAAGCAAACAAGGTCATGCTTGCTCTGATCAAAATATCAGAACTGGTTAGAGTTGCAAAAGCACAAGACTTTGTTTTTTGGTACTGCAAGCCCTAAATGGCTTCCCTAGCACAGTGTGTGCTCACAATGACTTACATCTGGCTTGCTTACCTTCTTCGTACGGCATGCATGCTCGCACGCCATATGTCATGCGTGCCCTCCTTGCATGCACCAGATCTGGGTCTGTGCCATAATGCACAGCTCCTGTAAGGATACACATTTTATACGAAGAAGTTGGCATGGCAGCAATTGATAAATGCATTCAGTTCAGGTGGATTTCATGGTGCCGATGTGGCTTTCTTTTCCTTGATCAATGAGGGGAATGGTTTTTATTGCCTGCAAAGTTTTTATGATCTATGTATGGAAGTGGTGACTGACGAAGGCCTGCTACCTGTTTATGAAGTTTGCCACCCACCTTGCAGCACACTTGCATAAGGTCGTGGAGGGACGACAATGATGCCGACATCATCCTTCAATGCAGCACGGACACATGCCTGCACATGAAGTGATGGAAAATGCAGGGACATTTCTATTGTTGACAAAACAGATCTTACAGCGATAAGTGATGATAGAATGAAATATCTTACGGTGATAAATGACATATCTTACAGCGATGACTGACTTGCAGATTGATTTCCATACCTGAAGGTAGGGGCTAGAGGCAAAACCTCCCACAATGAGCACCTGCGTGATGTGACACATAGGAACAGAAATGATGTGACAGTTACAAACACAGCAAATCAAAACGGCACAAGTTGTCATCTGACCTTTGAGCACTTAGTGGCAAGTGAAGCCAGCTGCCTTTTGGCAAGATCAATCGTAGTTTCAATCGGGCCTGCAAAGAGCTTTGACAGGCATTCCTGGTCCAAATCCAGGTCTGTATCCGACTCCTGCACAATAAGACAAGTCAATTGCACTCTAGCCAGATGTCTGATGCGCAATCCGTGCCGTGAAGCATATCTCGTGCAAGACTGCATCTATTGCCGCTTTGTTCAATGAACATGCTGCGCAACAAGGCACCTGCTCGCAGCGGAGCCTTGTTTTGTCATCCTCGTGCATCAGAGCGTGCAGTCCGGGCATCAAAGGGATCCTGTGTGCACACAAGAAATTGTACGAGTCACGTAAAGTGCACTGCAGTGAATGCATATCAAAATGAGTATCTAAGCAGATGTGAGCCCAGCCACTTTGACAAACTTGCATTGCACAAAGTAGAAATTGTTGGAGATGTATGCAATTTCCATGCGTCTACCTTTCCACATCGTCAAGGTTGAGATCCCCAAGCTCGTCGTCAGCAAAGCTGGATGCGCTGCTTGAACAAGCGTGTGGCCCTTTGAAGCGTCTCTTCACAGCTTCAAACCTGTAAATGCAAACGATTTTATTTTTGCGACATGCTTTAATGACGTACTGCTAAAGAGGAAATTAAGATGCTGGGATGATATGTACGTAAGGCACAAATCAAGCGCTCAGGCAGTGCAGCAACGAAAGCGTGCTTTACTCACTTGGCAAGTGTCACTGCCACTTCTGCCGGTGAATTCTGGACCCAAGACTCGTATGCTTCTGCACCAACTTGTTCTCTCAGGAAGCACCTGCAGACGCAGGTGCTAGTTTCATTGAGCTGTAAATCTCTTACTTTGTGCTCAGGATCTGCAAATCGAAGAAGATCTACAATTTGCAGTTGTTTTTAAGTAGGAATGGAGCCTTGAGCTTTTTGCATTTTGAATGCATGACAAACTGAGTGAAATTATTAACTACTTTCACCTACATGAAATTTTCATCAACTTTTGTTGCCCCACAGAGCGCGCCTGTGGATAAGTAGGAAAACATCGTGAATTGTACTGCTTTGTAAACTTGCTTAATGCGCGGTCCAAAAGAAAGGTGCAGTACATGGACATCAAGCAGCATGCTGGATCTAGCAAGTAGAAAGCAAAATTAAAGGAATGTCACTTGCCATCAGCACACACTGCCTCTTCGAGGAATACATGGGCCCCTCCTCTGCTCTTGCAGCTGTGCACTGTGGTGTCAACTGTGCCACCACCACAGTCCAAAACCATCACAGTGTCCCCTGAGGCATCACAAAGCCAAGGTTGCCAAATTGCAAACGTATGAGTTATTTATACGGTTTAACGTGTATCATGTCATTCCATTGCCTTAGCGATTATCAGAAGCATTCGTCTTTACAAGGGTAAATCAAGTTTGCAGGCTAGCATTTCACCTGGGAGCAAGCGGGGGGCCTCATTTTTCAGGCAGTAGAGCACAGCTGCTTCAGGCTCCAAGATGAGGGACAGCGCATCTGATTTGAGGATAGATTGTGAAGAATTGGTCAATCATACTATTCCGAAACAGACCTAATAAGTCCACGCCTACAATGCCATTTTGAGTTTCCCTTCAAACTTGCAACTTACCACTGTCTTCTGTCCGGATGAGGCCTGCTCGAAGGGCTGCCCTCCTCATGACTGAAATGAAGTAGGTGATAACATTCAATTAAGGGACAGTGTGTTAAATGTACAGGCTTTGGAGCTAACGATATGTTCATTGGGAATGATTGGTTGTAAAAAGTAACGCTTGAGGCCAAAGCTTGGCTATTGTCACAGCAACTTTGCTGCTGAAGCTCTACGCTAAAAACACGCTCTACTCACTTTGTTTTGCCTCATCTGTCCACATGGCAGGAAGGGTGAGGCACCTGGATTGTACGTACATTCAATTGCTTTTGAATTTTGCTCTCTGATTTATGGAACTTTCAATTTACGGGAGATTTACGTGCAAGTCAAAGCAGCATTAGACCTTGGAAACGTACCACTGAATCTGATCCGGCCTTGCTGCTCCTAGGCCAACACGCTGCCGCAAATAGTCAAGAATGATGGGCTTCAAGTGGATCAAAAAATCCCCCACCACCTACACACAAAGCAGCGCTTTGTTGGTGGTAGTATCAATACCAGGCAAACATTCATTTTTTTATTCCACATCCCCCTGAAAAACATTTCCTTGCCTGTCCAGGGGTGAGCCCAAAAGGCAGGCGGGATGCCGTCGCAGTGTCGTGCATTCCCAGCTTGAAGAGCGACCCCTTGACCAGCCTGCAGATGTTGTACGGGAAAAAGAGCAAAGGTGAATGTCAAGCTGAAACTATCAACAGCGCTTTTCCTTTCAATGTCAAGGCAAACAAGAAGTCCCCGGTATGCTATAACGACTGCAAAGGGTGAGAAACATTTGCTGCTTGTTTTCACTTCAGAAAAACTACAGCGTAAATAACCTACTGATGCTGAGCCTGCTCTTGCTCGGGCATCTCCTGCATTTGTTTTTCTGCGGTCCAGCCTATGGACAAGACCTGCTTGCTGCTGTTGTACAGCAACGCTGAGCAGAGGGAGAACATGATTGCAGACCGTTAGTGTAATGATATGCATATGCATATATATAATTTTATATGGAACATAGTAACATAAAACGTAGTAACATGAAACGTAGTAACACACTCATATTGCCAAGTGACAGTCTGGATGGCTGGAAGCACTGTGCATGCCAATCACCTCTTGTACAGGGGTGTCTAGATCAGATTGGTGCCGTATGTCAACTTGATAACTTTCAAACTCCCTATTATCTTTTAGATGTACAACCAAACAGCGAGGTGCTTACGTCTGAAGTTTCTTTTGTGCATGCAAATATCTCACCTGATAGAGTTTTTGGGTACGGCTGGGGCTGGTCAGGCCAATCCTCAAACTGCATAGGCACACAGAGCGTCCAGAACTGATGAGCGTCCAGAGGTTGCCTTAATGTGAAGCAGAATACACAGAGTTGAACAGACTGCGTGCAAGATCCCCACAGCAGCAGCAAAGAACCCTCTTGCGATGAAACATAGGCTGTGACAGCACTATACTTCATCACATTCAGAAGGCCGTTGTAGTACCTCGACAAAGTGCTGCCGGCCATCACGCGCGAATCCAACAGAAAACCCTGACCCATACGTCCCCTAAGCGCAAGCAGGGAAGATGCACGCCACATTGCATATCACTTTTTGGAACAGCAGATGTTTTTATTCCAGATCTTGTGGTGCTCCCACATTTGTAGGGAGTTTCATGGGCAATACAAACTCATGCCAATTGCAATGCCTCTCTTCTCTAAACGCGCCAGGCCCCCACATACCAGGTCCACACCAACAATCGTATTCCTTTTGGCCGGCTGAATCATGGAGTTGCGCATTGCCATCTTAAAATTACATCAATTTTATTAATATTATTAATGGGGCAGACAGACAAAATTCACGGACCGTCACAAAACGCCGGGTATGAAAACGCCGATGGACTTTTAAAAGTATTTAATGACCAGCAGGAATCGCAGAAATCGACAAGCTAAAAAGCAGGACGGCAAGAATATGGGTGGGTTTCGCACACACATATACATACATGCACACACATGTATATACACACACACACTTATGCACACCCACGCGCAGAGAGCAGCACAGTAAAGGAAGGTCTGCTTCATGAGGATCACGTAAGTCCGCTCATCGGCTGCCTCACGTATTGTCTGGCGGTACATCTGCAGCAGAAATTGAGAGGCTGTTTCAACATAATTCCTAGAAAATCCAGCTCCCCCTCTTAATTTCAGGTAACTAATTATTGCACGTGATTATGTGGCATGAACTTGAATGCCTTTACACTCAGGCCGCAGCCAACCAGAACGGCACTGCACCCGAGAACGGCAACATTTCCTCCCCCTTTTCTCCCCAAACATATATGCAGCAGCAGCCAAAGCAGAAGCCACAGCACCCGCTTTTCAACAGTGAGGCACTAGAGGCGTGGCAGCCATTCCCTTCCAAGCCGCCTCTTGAGGAGCAAGACGGCATGGACCGTACCAGGCCAGCAAACGATCCTCCACAACAGCAGCAAGAGCAGCAAGAGCCCAACACAAAGCAAAATCGTGGCATTTTCTCCTTTCTCACTGGGGGAAGGTGTGTTCATTTGATGAATGGCCTTTGCATTGTGTGTTGCAGGAAGGCATTGCAAAAGATTGTTGTCATGAGGAATAAAGGAGTGCAGTTGTAAGGACTGGGGAATATAAGAAGCATGCATACTCATTCCTTGCAGCCTGTATCATGATTGCAGGATCATAATACCATGCCTTACTGTCTTGTAATAATCAGTGCTCAGTGTTGGCACCCAGGAGGATGTGCAGCGCACAGTTCGATCGTAATAATTTCATATTCTTCTAGATGCAGCTGGTCTGCATGTGATCTCTTATGCTTGCTCCACTACATACTAGGCGACCTGCGATCTCCTTTGCATGTAAGTGAGTCAGATCTAGAAAGCTTTGCTGTTCTGACAATCAGCAATGAATAGGCGGTGGCAATTGCTCTTCAAGTGTGGGAAGCTCCGTAACTTCCCAAGGGACAATTCTCTACTGCACACTGAACTGTCGCACACTGAATAGCAGCTTTGCGCATACCTCCCATCATGCATCTGTTTGCAGGTGCGGAGACAGTAGTGGGCAGCAGCAGCAACAGAAACAGCAGCCGCAACAGAAGCTGCAGCAGCAACAGAGGCAACAGCAACAACAGGAGCAAGAACAGCAAAAGTGCCTGCAACAGCTGCAGCAGCAGCAACAGCAGCAGGCTGCTCAGATCAGCACACTCAAAAGCACAGGCAAGCAAATTGAGAAACAAGCCCGTGACCTTCAGCAGCGCCTAGAAACAGCGCAGGTAATTTCAGCTAGCCTTAACCTCAAGTAGGGCTCTCTGCTATGTGACCGCTTAATGAGGTACAATGAACCTTGCTTGCGTAGGTGTATTATAATGATGTAGAGGCTACATTCACTTCCAATAGACAGGGAATAAGAATGTGCAGGGGGCAGTCGATAGGGAAAGAGTGACTGGCTGGGGTTTCTTGTGAGCAGTAGTTGTGGTGCTGTGAGTGTGGTGTGAAACAGAGTTGGGCAGGTTGACAGGGATATGGGATACTACCTTTTATCTTATTACCTTATCCCATCATTTTGCACTATGAGACGAGATGAAATGAGTTTCAGGAATTATTGTTGATTGTAACTATGCAAGGAGTTTTCAAACGCCTAGGAAGCGTGAAGATGAGCAAAAAGTGCTGGAATAAAAGATCGGCAGCTGGCGCTGCACTCAGAAATTTGCTAAAAATACTGGTTTAGAGGACCAATTTTCTTTAACCAGGCTCGTGTTGCTGATCTGGAGGCCACTCTCAGCACGCGCAAGAAAGAAGCCAAGGCTAAAGAGGCTTCTTGGGAAGACGAAAGACTGGCTGCCGAGGAGCGCATTGCCTCAGCAATCTGGGAGAAGGACACAATTGAGAGTGACCTACTCGTTCTTCAGGTCAGTTTTAACACACGTTTGCAAGTGACAGGGTGACTCCACTTTGCCATGACAGTACTGCTGCAATAAATCAAAAGAATAGTGTTACACGTTGATCTCAGCAAGTTCCAAACTCTCTTGCTCAGAATATCCTATGTGCAGACGGTTTAAGAATTCCAGTTTTGTGGGCCAGCACCTCAGTCTGCCTAGCTTTTTAATATGTACAGCTGGGTTACTGCCTCACGTTCTGCAACACTGATGTGTTTTACAGAATTCTGTAAACCTTGATTTTGTTGCAGAAAGAAGTGGATCAGCTTCGTGCAGCAGCAGCAAGATCAGAGACTAGCACTTCAGCCCCTGGCTCATACACCACGCCTGCCACAGTCACCAGCTTGAGCTTTGAAGCAGGATTTGGCAGCCTTGAGCAGCGCATGCTGGTTGAGAGCATTGCCCTAGAAGTGGAGCGTGTCTCTAGAATGATTCTGAAAGCGGGAATAGTGCAAGTACCACTGGTAAGATGTCTGGCTAGGAATGGGTCTGGGCAGGAATGTCCTGCACAGATCATGCTTTGGTTACCCTAGGGTGAGAAAAAAAGTACTACTTTCCACTTGTAAAGATATGAGCTCTTGATACCAACAGGAGCAGCAATTCATCTTCCGTTTGAGTTGCTGTTCCAACGACTCAGATGGTCGGGCTCCTGTGTTTGACTTTGCACATGGAGGTCTGTATGTGCCATAATTCATAATACATACAACCGCTGCAGGTTCTTAGCAAGTCTGCACCCAACTCAATATATGCTTGCATTCTGCGCTGTGTAATTTTTAAAGTGCCAAAGTGATCTCTTACCCTCTTCTGCTTACTCTCCAAGAACCCAAAAGCATTTAAAGTATCAGTGGTTTCCTTGGCATAAAAAGTCAGACTGCTGAATCTGGTTGCTTTAAATCTGCAGATACGCACTTGGTGCCAAGCTGGTCCCCGATCCTTCATCCACTTTTGTGGCAGCCAGAATACCACCCTTGCCTTGGCAGCTGTGCAGCACCACCTGTTGAAATGCTGTCTCGACAATGCCAAGCAGCTATCTTGGCCAGACATCACTGCTTTTGAGGACGCATGTCAGGTACGTGCAAAATAATCTAGGTCAAAACCTTTCTGGTTAGAACTCTGTCTCTTTAAAAACAATCTTGGAACAAAATCAAATTATTGATACCAACAAAAAAATATACAGGCAGTGAATGCCATCCCCACATTAAGAAACCGAGTACCATCAAACTCCTCTACTGAGGTGAAGATCCTCAAATAGCATATGAACTTTGCCAAAAAGCACGTACATACATTTGTACACATGCTCTGTATGCACACAGGTCAGCGCAGATCAGGGTGTTTTTGCAGCAGCAGCTCACACACGCACAGCCATGTTCCGTGCCTGGTATCTGAAATACTGTGGTGCTGAACAGCAGCAGGAGCAGCAGCAGCAGCAGCAGCAGCAGCAGCAACAGCAATGCCTAGGCCCCAACTCCCTCTCCTTAGAAATCCTTCACTTGTTTGAGGATCAAAAGCACAAGCTCTCAACTATAATCCTGCCTGGACCAATGCCTCTGCCTCTTTGGAACAGCATGCTTGAGCTCTCCCGCCTAATTGTGAAGCTTCATCTGCTGGTCGGCAGCCTCCCAGGCGTCCACATTTCTTTCATGCCTGAGCCTGTGCCCTTTGACCAAAAGCTGTGTGATGAGCCTCTGAAGGTTCTGTGTGCTCAGCCTGGAAGCGAGGTGCAGGAGAGGTGAGAGGATAGTAGGTATTACCGAAACTGTTCTTATAAGAAGTGGGTTATAATTAGCTGTATGTAGCGGGATGAGTAAGCATTAGCACTGCAAGTTTGTGAAATGTGAAAGGATAGAACAAGTTGAAATCGCTGCAGAATGCATCATGTTGCTTTGCATCGCATAATTAAATGCATTCCTGTAACCATGACCTCATCTTGCAAAAACTGCTGAATTCATCCTTTTGTTTCCTTGGTCCTCACATTTGCCTTTCTTTCTTAGTTATTTTGAGCAGTTGTGACTCTAGCTGTTTAGCAGTTGTGATCAGGCCTTGTAAGTTACGCACCTCCACATCTCATGATGCAAACGGAATAGAACCTTTACCATCGTATCACCTTCTTTTCCTTGCAGAGTGGTTGTGTTCTGCCTTCGGCCAGGAATAATTTACAAGGACCAAAATGACCAGCCAGTGGCTCTTGTGAAGCAGCAGGTGGTCACGCTGCAAGGCTAGACCTGCTTCTAGACCAGCTCCCCATTCTGGAGTCTTCTTTTTCATGCACGCAGGCTCAATCCGTTTTGGCGTTGTTTTTTATTTTGTATGCGGTCTGGCAGGAAGTCAATTTCTCTCGCTTGTTGGTACTATATCCTTCTGGCTGCAGGTATTAAAGCTGTTGGGTGTAAAGCAGGTTGGCCGCAGACTAGGTTTGATGTTGAACCATAATCCTACAACTTTGACGATTTCAAAACCTGCATTTATGGTGTATTGGTGTTATTTGTATATGTAAAGAATTAACAGGCCGGGGAGGTGTGCCTCAGGTTTGACAGACTCCGCAGACCTTTTCAATTTCAAAGCAGTCTGAGGCACATAGGAGTAAATAGTGTGGAGTGCATCAACATGTGGAGGCATCCCTCATTGCCTCTTCTATCACTTGCCCGAAACTGCCCATTTACTCCAGCTCCAGCACACGCCGGTTTTACCACTTTGTTTTGGTGGCTTACACTCCAGTCACCCACCATGGACATACTGGAATAACGATGCCTCTGCTGTCCTTCAAGACCTGGCATGAGCAAAATGGCTCTTAGTACTGCAGCACAGTACTGCAGCGCATTGCCAAGACCTGAAATTTATAGGCGAAGAGATGTGCTTTATATGCCATTGTTATGCAGGCATAGTCAGCAGGTCCAAGCTGCACATTATCTTCAAATGACCAGTTCCTGTAATTATTGTTCTTTGCTGATGAAATGGAATTTTATGGCCAAGCATGCATTTTGCACCCCGCTCACTAGGTACACTGCTGCTACGAGGCCAGCAAGTGGTGTTGCAGCTTTTGTAACGGTCAACTGTGGCTATACTGTCAAATATTGTATTATTAGGCAGAAGATGGCAGTACCCTGCATCTATCACCTATGGGAATCATAATCAACTTGCAATGAAAATGACGCGGACGGTGTAAGTGACCGGCAAAAGTGAGGCATGACCAAGAAAAAATGAATAACTGGCGAACGGGTCGCATCAGCAGTGCAACGGATCTTTGTGCTCATCAACCAAAGTGACTGGAATTAACTCGGAGGATGTTTGCTTTCTTGCAGGTTAAATATTTTGCGCATGGGTCTGTGTGAGGTAGGAAAGGTGTGTGCCGTAGCACCTAAGAAACCCCCTTGAAAAACAGCTGGACCTTTACATCCTGCATTTCTTTGTACATCCAAACTATGTTTAATACAAAGACTCAGGAAATATTCAGCTCAATCAGAGCAGTTGAATTTTATTTTAGCCGTTCCTGTAATCTCTGCGCATGCAGGACAGCTATAACTTTTGTGGGCTTGTATTGTACAAAGCAGGAAGTTATTTTCTTAGCCATGTTCCTTCCATCTAGTTTATCTGTTCTGGGGCCTTCAATTTTTGCTACCCCAGCTCCTATTAAAGGGTCCTTATATGCTTTAAAAGGTATATCGTTAGACCCCCCCCTCCAACAACACATGTTTGTGTGCATATGGTGTGACGTAACTCTCTACTTATACTGCTGTCTGTTATTAAATTGTGTCTACAATTCGTTTTGTCTCAGTTCCGGCACTGGAGAAGTGCCCACTGAGTCTTAATGTATTATTCACTTCCGATTATACAAAAACAAGTGACTCGCTGCAACAAGGCAAATGACGCAGGGAAGGCTGCTCACCCCCTCCCTCGTTCACTTGTAAAACCATTATAAAAAAGGTCGAGTTTCCATAACGTTTTGGTTCACAATACAGACCTTTCAACTCCAGTTCAATTTTTATAATACTTATATATTAATTATCAATAATAATGAGCTCTCATCAAATTACCAATATTTTGAAAAGGCCCCCCCAAAAAGTTGTTGTCCATGGGTCCCTGCCAGCTGGACCTGTAGTGGATGATGAGGTATGTGGGGAACCTACCAATGAGCTCAAAGCTGCACGGAATGTGGCACCCAACTTGAATTTTACTCGCAAATGCAGGCCGCCAGGGTGCGCCGATCACGCTCTATTGATGTGCTTTTTCTGCTAGATGCGACAGGCAGCATGTCAAATGTCATCGCAGCAGCCAAAGACAAGATTTTAGAGATTGCAGAGAAGATCCAGCACGAGGAGGCGCTTGAGCTACGTGCTAGATTCATTGCTTACAGGTGCAAGTCCGTTCTGGTGTTCTTACAAGGAGTATTGAGCAGGGCTCTCTCTGAAGTGTAGAGGCCTAGAAATGGCAAGCTACCGTATCTAGATCTGAGATTTTGGAGTAACACTTGCTAAAGTTTCCAATTTCTTGAGTCTTCCATAATCTCAGGAGTAACAGGGAAACTATTAGGCAGCGATCACTAAGGTCCTATCTACTAGGCTTTTATTTCTGCACGTGTAGCATGTTTCTTGGTATGGCTCCTTTGAATTTATCTCACGAATGTTCACAGGATGGTACCATGGCTAACTCTACTAATATGCCACCTCAATAAATCTTTTGACACCATACCGCATGGCAAAAGAAGGTCTTTCCTTTTTGTTTCGTCAGGGATTTCTCTGCAGGGACACACGATGTCTGCCAGTTCACATACGACATGCCAGCCTTCAAGGCGTGCATCCAACGCCTGCAAGTTGTATGCAACTGTGACACAGCAGAGGGCATCTTTGGAGCCATTGAGCTAGCTACTGTGATGGATTGGAGGCAAGTTTTGAAGATTGCTTTTTGGTTGGTGCACTCTGACCACCAACTTTGATGTACTCACCTGTGGAGTAAATATGTATGCCCTGGACGGACCTTTTGTAGGAGCCGAGTCCGCACAATAATCCATATTGGAGATGCACCATGCCATGGCAATCAGTACCATAATATGATCGATGATCATTACCCAAGAGGGGACCCCGAGAAGAGGTGCTTGGAGGACATGCTCAACGTATTGCGTGTCAACTGCCGGGTAGGGGGAAAAGGAGGGAGTGTAGTGCAACAGCGCAAACCAGAAAGGTTTCATTTATTGCTCTGCAGTCAATGAGCACACGTGGCACAGGCGCACATAGACAAAGCAGGTATGACGCAAAATTAAATCCCATGTACGCAGGTGCAGCTGTACCACTTTCTTCACCTGAACTCCTCGACACACCAGATGCTGCAAATGTTTAAAGCTGCTGTCAAAGATGGACCGGGGTGGCTCACAGATGTTACAATGCGTGAGCTGCGTCCTGACTTTATGAAAGCAGTACTTGAAGCAGTGAAAGCAAGCTCCCTACGCTTTGCCCCATGCCGAGCAAGCAATTGAACTACTACGCACTGGCACTCGTATTTGTATCTGCTAAAATGGTTTGTTTCCAATTAAGCAGCAGAATGTACCTTGGCCAGAAGTCTTGTTGGCACTTGGCCCTCAGAGGCATTCATTTCTCGGCAAAGTCTACAGCGTGGTATCTTCACAGTACTTGAGTTCTACAAAGTGTACGTCCCATGTATAAAAATTTACTCTTCTAACAAATTAATTGTGTGTCTTTGCAGCATTACACCAAGTCGTGTAAGGAGTACAACTTCAAGGAGTCAATGTCTGGTACAATCAACAACGTACTTGAAAGCTGGTTTTATATCGTTTGCATCGTGAGATGGCGGCGGATTTTCTACAAGGTCAACTCTTAATTTTTAAGACGTTATGCTAAGAGCAAGGTCAATTCCCTAGAAAGGGACCTCTTTGTGTCAAACATTGTTGGTTTTCTGCAGAATTTTTTGAATTACTTAGCAGTAAATATGTAAAGGCCAGAAACTTTGTTGGTTTAAATAGCAGAAAATAAAACCAAAAAAAGAGCAAAACGAATTGGCAAAGCGTACTTGCTAGCAATACTGGTCCTGCTGCTATACATAGGTTTAAAATGCAAGGCTAATTGTGGTACAATGTATGTGATCCCAGCCTTCCAACCACGCTATCCAGACCTCTTCTCTCTACCTCTTCTCCCTAAATCTAAACTGTGAGCTAGTGACCTCCAAATATAGCTCTGATGACCGAGTCACCCACTCCATGCAGACAGATGTTTGACCTTTGATAGAATAAAGGATCTGACGGAGAGGCAAACACGTGTTTTGCATGCAGGAGTACACAGACTTGCAGGGTACCATGATGGACAGTTTTTTGCAAAAACACGTGGATGCAAGCAAAATGCCAGAGGGGGTTATCTGGCAAAAGCCGAAACTTGCTCCTTTTTGCATGAATGGTGCAGCTTCTCACACGTCACTCCATCAAATTAGAACCAACCTAGCTTCAAGCTAATGCTGAATTTTAAAGCTACCCGAGCATGCGCTCAGATTTAGACAAGTCGCCCTGTGTACAGAATGACAGGACTAAAAGCACACGTTGTGCACCTGTACCCTAGATGGGTGCTTTCCAGGGGGAATGGCACATTAATTTGCATATCTTGCCAACCACTTAGTCTTTTTGCCCCATTCTTCTTGCAATGATCTTTATTTATTATAAGTTGTAAGGATTTGGTGCACTGGCTGGTCAGATACAGGATGTTATTGCTCAAAAAGTTAGGTTCACGCCGTGGCTGCTGAGGCAGGTGGACCTGACTGGCAGGTTTCAAGCTCAGCTGCATTGGAATCTACATATCAGAGCCGGGCTTGAAACCTGCCAGTCAGGTCCACCTGCCCTAGGAGTATGCAAAAAGTATACCCATTTTGGGCCTCAGATAACCCCCTCTGGCAAAATGCCCACTTTTGGTATTGCAAGATCATGAGCTTTTGCATGACCTGCAAATCTTTGGAAGTGTGGACTCCACAAGCTGAAGAGAGGATCAAAGTTCAAACATTCACACTCTGTAATTGCAATAATAGTTTGTCCTTCCTACTGAACGAGCTGGAATAGAGCTCTTAGTACACGCATAGACGTTTGCTTACCTTTGTTAGCCACGTTTGTAAACGCAGTTCTTTTATGGCTCGTTCAGGAGGTGGAGGAATTACATCTGGACAAACGAAGACTGAGAAAAAGCACCGAAAAGTCAAAAAGGAGACTGAGAAAACAAGGAAGGGTAAAACCACGCGGACAACTGGGCCGTTGGCACCCATGCCTGCCCGCAAAAACGGAAAGAAAGCACTGGCACGACAAGGGGACAAGGAAGCTGCACTGCGCAGGTAAGCAAAACTAATCTTGCCTCAAACTATCAGGATAAGGGGAAGCATGCACTTTTGTGCGAAGTAACACAAGTCTCCCGCCTGCAGGAACTAGAGTTTTTCTGCAAGCAGAGAACTCTGCAGTTCCCGGTTAACGGTTAACGTAGCAATTTAATTGAGTTGGTGATGCTAATCCACAACTGCCAAGCGCATCACCAGTTTACGGGGCTTCAGGAAAATTTGGCCATATTCCTATCACCAAATATTAGTAGTACTTGTACTTATACTGACTTATCTCGCGGATTTGGGAGCACCGGAAAGTAAGTGAATGATCAGCTGAACGTATTTGTAAAATATCTCAGAGGGGGTTATCTGAGCGAATGTCCAAACATGCTCCTTTTTGCATTAAAGGGGCAACTACTTACACGTCAATTCACCAAATCGAACCCAAATTGGGTTTTCACTGTTGCTGATATTACTAGAGCAAATTACTACTAGAGCATGTGCTCAGACTTAGTTAAGTCGCCATGTGTAAGAAATGACAGGACTAAATGCACATGTCGTGTGTCGTGTACCTGTACCCAAGTTGGGTGCTTTGCATGAGGAATGGCAATAACCTGCACATTTCGTTAACACATGGTGTTTGCTTCAGTGTTTTTGCTATGAACTATCTATTTTATGAACTACAAAACACCAAAAATCACTCAATTCAATGCTCTGGCTGGTCAGATACACCATATGACTGCTCAAAAAGTAGGGTTCACGCCGCGGCCGATCAGGTATGGGCCCTATAACTGGTTAGTTTCAAACTTAAGCCTCAGCCCCTCTGAAAGTATTCCCATCCTTCTGCAGCCAAGGACTTCTTTGTGCTATGGGCGTTTGCCTGTGTGTGCCCTGCGTGTGCGCACGCACTTACGCAAATTGTACGTGAGCACCTTTGCGTGCCATCCTCTCAGCTCCCAGCTTATTTGGACCTGGCAATGCCCGGCCTGCTGTATGCCTTGAACCGACTTGTATATAAAGCTTCTTTGCTAGCAATCTTTCACTTTTGACGGATGCTGGTGATCATCTTGGATTTTTGATGATACACTACAACACACAGTAAAACCGTACAAGCAAGGGCCTTGCACCATGTCATTGCATTTTGAATGTGATGACAATTTATCGCCTGCTGACCCACTGCGCAGATATGCTCATCAACCAGTCCATGTCCAATTTAGCTGAGGGCGGTGCATCGCCTGCTGCACAAGCTTCCAGGTTTTTTGTTAACCGCATCTGGATGCCTTCTCAGCCCTGATCATCCCAAAGAAGAACCTGGATCAAGTTGCGCTAGATGTGGTGCATCCTTTGAAGACCTTCATATCATCAGCTCAGGTCACAACCTGCCAGCATCCTTATAAAAAAGAGCACAGGCATGACCTGAGCGATCTTGCTGAATACTTTGATGGAGTTTGGTTGCTTCCTGGTGCACGTCATAGCGGTGCAAGGCTGGTATGCCTGAGAGTAGATGAGCAGTATCTGCTCCCATTGTACCACTGCCCTAGTCCCAGCGATTTTTTAAAATGCAGGTGTCTTGTCGTTTTTTGAGGAATTTAACGGCCCAGTAACTCAATCCAACATCTGACGACTCTCGGCGAGTGACTGTAACTAACGCAATATACACTTTTAGTGACAGAAAACAGAGCGACTAGACCTGCAGGCATAGCAAAATAGAAAGCTACAATGCACAACCTTTATCTGAAGTTATAAGAGTCAACAGGTCAGAAAAGACCAGGGATTCCAAGGGATCTGCTGCTCTCCGTCATTCTACCGAGGACAGTTTTTATTCAAAGCGATTCATGCCAATTTGATGCTATATATAAGGCAACGGCTAATTCCATTGTGACAGCGGCATGCCTTATTGTGTTCTGAGCAAGCCCGTCCGATAAACAGCAATAATGCCATGAGCGAGGCTATTCAGGTGCAATGCAAGCAGCATACAGCTTCCCCCCAATTCCTAAAATTTTAAGTAGATAACCGTAACGACGCAGAGGAAAAGGGGTGGAGGGACGGAAAACAGTTTGGAGGCTATATCAGGTAACTAGCAAGACAGAGAATTGATTTGATGCCATATTTCCACTACGGTCTAATTTATACAACCGTACGAAAGTGTACCGCAGTCAACAAATTGAAATTTATATAGGTAATTAATTACACTCACCATGAATGAAAGTGACAACGACATCAACCCTGCCACTACCCTGGATCTGCGGGTGGCGAGCATTTTCATCATTTTGGCGGCTGGTTTGCTCGGAGCTCTCACACCTTTGCTCCTACAGGTGGCATTCACACACACACAAATATACAAAAAACACACACACACGCGCGCGCACACACACACACACACACACACACACACACACACACACACACACACACACACACACACACACACACACACACACACACAATCACACACACACACACAATCACACACACACACAGACACACACACTCACACACACACACACACGCATACGCACACACACACACACACACGTACATGCATATACACAAACACACAAATTAGGCAGACACACATGCACGCACATGAAAGCACGCGTTGCACACACACACACACACACACACACACACACACACACGCACACACACACACACTAACTTGCACATACACGTACACACCTCATGCACACACATACACAAATATACACACACTAGCACGCACATACACATACACGCATGTCCTTACACACACAAACATCAATACGCACATACACACATGCACACAAATACACACACATGCATGTACGCGTGCACGCACTCAGACAGACACATATAAGTTATATGATGTAACACAAAAATTACTCTCTCACACACACACACATGCACACACACACACATGCGACCCGGGACAACATCATACACACAAAATGCATGTGTACGTCATCCATGCATGTTGAAGTAAAAACAAATGCGATAAAATTGCATGCACAAATGAACTCACTGATAACAACATATGGCCAGAGAAGGTTCTCAAAGTGTAACATCCTCATACCATCGTGCTACTCATGTGTCAAATTTGAATTTGTGTGCACAGGCATGGCGCAACCCCGACAGCCTGTTGCAGATGGTGACACGTTCGTTCTCTGGTGGCGCCATTCTGGCATTGGCCATCATGTGAGTTTGACAGCTGCCCGTGTCATGAGATTCAAGCACTGGAATGGTTTTATGTGAGGAGTTGAGCTGTAGCTTGCAGGTCGTTGCATCGCTGTTAAAGAGGGCGGAACCGTGTCAACCAATGCAATCACTTCTTTCTAGCTTTTGCTTTACACAACAAACAAATCTCTATGCTTGTGTAATGCATGTATGCTTTTATATTGGAGTCAGTGTCCAGCCTGTACATGGTAGCCCTTGGGAGTGTTGAATTCAGTGGATTACGATGTGCAGTCCTCACTAGACTGAAATACAGCAAAGGTGCCAGACAATCGAGGATGAAAGGCGCTGCTTTTAAACCTTGATTCTCTTTGCACAACTAGTGGCCCCTCCACTGATTATAAATCTGCCAGAAAAGACAATACAACCTGGAGTAACCAGAACAGGGTAGAGGGTGTTGCTTGTGTCGCTCTTTTCTACTATAACCAGCTTTAACCTGCTTTAACCGCATAATTCCATAAGTGTGGTGCGGTATAAATGCGCGCACACGTCTCCTTCACTCAGCGCTTGATGCCCTGTGGGCCATATTCCTACCTTACGCATGCATACGCTCACCTGTGTGTCTGTGTGTGCAGCCACGTCATGCCTGATGCGTACGAGGCCTTGGACAAGAGCTTGCAAGAAAGGGGCCAGCTGGTGGGGGGCAGCACCCTGCTGCTGGGCATCTTTGTGATGGTACTCATTGAGAGCATGGTGAGTGTATGGGGTGATTTATATACGGTGTATATACGGTATTTTTGGCAGGGAAATCACCATATATACGGTCATGTACGGTACATTTACACGGTTCTGGCCAACCCTACATACTTGCTCTGTAATTTGTGTTTGTGGCATCCCTGCCCACTGGGTTGCGTGCCTTACGAGCAATGGAGGTGGCAGTTGCCAAGAAGTCAGTTTGCAAGACTGCTTCTTTGTGAAGTGCTTAGTACCAAAAGCTGGCGATGCATGTTAAGCCTGCTGCTGTGAGAGGTTAGGCCAGTTTAAGGTCTACTAAATAAATTTACAAAGGCGGGATGGTGGGTAGCACGGGAACAAGTTATCTGCGTTCTTGCGGTGCCGTTGTCATGCATGGTCTGCGTCAGAAGGGGGTTGCTAACGCTGTTGTGTCGTTCTTGATTGTGCAGGGTTGTCCACTTTTTATGTGTTACGTACGCGAGCATGGGAATCATGTCCTGCTCAATTGAAATGTAACTAACTGTTCATGATGCATCAAGTACTGGTCATCTGGTACATTATAACATAATATTCAAATGTAGTTACGTAGCTTGCTGTTTGTGATGCCTGCTTGCTGTGCCATGTGTGCTTGCCTGACATCATGCTGAGCATGACTAGAGTTAGTTCATCTAGCAAGGCTGACACACATGTGCAACGCAAACACCTGCACGCCCACAAACACACGAAACACACATACATGCACGTATACGTACATGCTCATTCAACCACAAACACGCACACACACACGCACATACACATGCACACACATTGCAGGCCAACCAGATGCTGTGCCCCCACAACTCCAAGTCCTCAGTACACATCCACGGCTGCAACCAATACCACGCGAGCGGCAGCAATGGCGGTGGTCATGCCGGGCACAGGGCTCGCAAAGCTGCAGGGGGAGACGCTGCCCAGCCTCTTTTAATGTCTGCAGCAGAAGACGGAGACGACATTGCTGGCCCTGGAACTGCAGAGGCTGGCAGCCCCAAAGAGGAACACAGCGTAGGCGTGCATGCAGATCTGCAGCAGCAGCAGCAGCGAAGGCAGGGGCTTGGAGAGGGGGCAAGAGTAGCAGCCGCCGCCGCAGCAGCAACAGCAGTTGCAGGGAATTCAGTTCCTGCAGGCCCTATAGAGGGCAACAGCACCCCTGCAGACGCCGAGCCTGCACACCACCACCACCACCACCACATTGTGCGGGTGGAGGGGAAGGCTGGCAGCCCTCATCAGCAGCTGGTGCTGCCTGCTGCAGCGGCCATGCCTCTAATCACGCCCCCGTTGCACGCTCATGCGCCCAACCCCGCTAGCACAGGCCCCTTTGGCCTTGTCCACCCCAGCAAGCACTGGCAGAGCCACCTCAGCAGCCATCATGCCAGCCACAAGCACCAGCACCCGCACAACCAGACACCCTTCCATTTGCAGGCCCTTCAGAGCCAACTGCAAGGGCACAACCACCCACATGAGCACCACCCCTCCCCTGAGTTCCAGCAGCACACAGGTGTCCATCCCCACACCCTACGTGACCAGCAGCAGGGGTGTGGCCACATTGCAGTCGGAGCAGAGGGTGTGGATGGGCCGGAGCTATGGCAGGGGCAGTCCCTAATTCAAGGTGTGGCAGGTGTGGCAGGTGCAAGCGCGCGAGAGCTGACAGGGGGAGTGTGCAGCGTGTCGCGCGGATTCTGAGAGTGCGGATGCGCCAAAGCATTGAAATACGAACAACTATTCAGAACTAAAGGGACACGTGCTGTCCTTGTCGTTATGGTTTGTGTGCGTGTTTGTGTGTGTGCGCGCGTTCGTGTGTATGTGTGTGTTATTGGTGCGTGTATTAGTTCGTGAGCGCGTGTGTGTATGTGTGCGTGATTGAGGTTATTGGTCAACGGCAAACATCAAGAAAAGCACAAGAAGACTACGTGCTGCTCGCTGAGCCTTTGTTAGTCCTAGCAAGTGCAGCATGTGCTGAGCGAGCAAAGCACATGCCCCGACTACCCTGTATCTATTTCAACCCTGGTCACACCCTGCATAGTTGGGTATTAGATGCTGGCGTGCTGAGCACGGCCAAATAACCTCGACTGAAGTTGCGGAAAAGAGAAATGAGCGCCTGTTTTTTTTGTAATTTGCTTTCAATTTTAAAAAGGGACAGTGTTTCTCGTGCACTTGAAGAGCAAGGGCAGGGTTAAGAGTGCCATCAATTATGATGCTCGCAAGTATGGCCTTTGATACGATCTCTTAGCGCTGTAACATGAATAGCCACACAATCTCTTGACGATTATCAGTACAATTTCTCACTCTCTCCCTTGTCCACGCCCTTAGCCCTGAGCAATTTCCTCCTTCGCTCTCGCTCTAGAACTTGAACAGCTTCCTCCGTCGCTCTCGCTCTGAAGCCTTAACACCTTCCTCCCTTGCTCACAGGTCACCATCACTTAGTCCATCCTCACGGAGAGCATAGCCACTCAAGCCACCAGCACACCAGCCAATCGACACAAAAAAAGGTGAGTGCATGCGTTTGTGTTGCTGGTTGATCTGTGTGTTTAGGTCAAACCACAAAGCAGCCCTGCCAAGCCTTTCAAGGAGACTATGTCCCCTGCTTGCTGCGGTAAAGACCTCCCAACTTGCACCACTTCATACTAGGAAATGAGGGTTTAAACCCTTTTGCATCACACTCGTTGATTGATTCGTTTGGTGTACAAACAGCCTCTGCCTGTGCTCGTAGGTGATGGCCTACATGCTGGAGCTCGGCTGCGTTTTCCACAGCCTGTTCATCGGACTGTCGCTGGGAGTGACTATTGAAGGCAGGCCTCAGGTGAGAATTCCGAAGGTCTTGAGCCTGAAGGCTATCCTGGTACCTAGTACTGAGGTTTGCAGGTCCCAGCCTGAGGGTCTCAGAGGATCCAGTCTGCAAACGCTGTGGTTTATAGGTGCCTGTGTTCCCTCTAATCCTGTGTCTTGTGCCGACTACCTCGACTGCAAACTGGACCAGAATCAAACCGTCCTGCTGCTGATGCATCATTTTCTTTGTGCTGATTGCCGTATCATTTTGCTCTCTCTGCAGGTTCTTGCCTTGATTGTGGCCCTGGCTGTGCACCAGCTGTTAGAGGGGCTAGCACTGGGGAGCGTAGTTGCAGCAGCAGATTTTGGTAGATACAATGGTGGGTGCGGGCAAGAGTGTGGGTTGGGGAGGGTTAGGGGGGGGGAGGCTAGTGTATGAATGTGCGTGTGCTTGTTCGTGTGTATACGTCCTCTTCATTACCGCCATCTTCACAGTGAAAATGTCTTAGCATTGATAAAGTACGAAGGTTTATATTGACTCTTTTAGCTAAAGTAAATTTTAAAGTTCAAAAGCGATGCGCACAAAAAGTGCAGCACCTTTGCGCACATGCAGTATGTTGCATTCATCCAGCATGTACTCACTTCACTTGGTGCAAGCAAAAGTGAAAGTATGGTGCTCGTCTTGATGTCACTAGGTGTGTGTTCCCAACTAAAAAGCGCTTGCGCTCAAGATGCCACTGTTTAAATTGCAATCCTGCTGCAGAGATATTGATGGCCATCATGTATTCGCTTACCACTCCGATGGGTGTTGGGCTAGGGATTATGGTCTCAAGCCACTACACAGCCGTGTCTTCTTCAGGACTAATTGTGCAGGTAACAGTCAGTTTACAAGGAAGGGATTTGATCAATAATGACCAAAAAAATGCTTTGCAGTGTTGCTGAGACTTGCTCAAAAGTTTTTTTACTAAATTCACAGAAGGGAGAAACTGGGCAAAAGCCAAAACATGCTCCTTTTTGCATGAAAGGTGCAACTACTCACACGTCTTTTCATCAAATTGGACCTGACCTAGCTTCAAACTGATGCTGACTTTATAAGCTACCCGAGCATGTGCTCAGGTTTAGACAAGTCGCCCTGCGTACAGAATGACAGGACTAAAGGACACGTCGTGCACCTGTACCCTAGATGGGTGCTTTTCAAGGGGAATGGCACAATAATTTGCATATCTCGCCAACCACTTAGTCTTTTTGCCCCATTTTTCTTGCAATGATCTTTATTTATTATAAGGACTTCAAAACACCGGATTTGGTGCACTGGCTGGTTAGACACAGCATATTATTGCTCAAAAAGTAAGGTTCACGCCGCGGCTGCTGAGGCAGGTGGCCCAAACTGGCATGTTTCAAGCTCAGCTGCATTGAAATATATAGCAGAGCTGAGCTTGCAACGGGCAAGTTAGGGCCACCTGCCCTAGGAGCATGCAAAAAGTATACCCATTTTGGGCCTCAGTGTCCCCCCTCTGCTAAATTCATCTCAATATCTCGATGTTGTCGACCTCTGAAGATTGCGCCTAAAAAGAAATAGGGGCCATTTTTCATCGGGTGCTATCTTGTGCCATTGGATCATCGTATGCCAACAGGCAATGGTGCCATCGGACCTCTTTTAATACAAAAAGTTCAGTCCTGTGTAAATCTGTATGAATTGAGAGCCTATTGCTTCAAGAAGAAGCCCTTCATTAACCTTGATCTTAGGAACTTTGTTCACCAAGTGCTACTGTTTTGGAGTCAGGCCTTCACGAACTGAGCACGATGAAATTAGTTCTAAAGGCTCCAGAAATAGGCACAAAATTTTCAGCTTCTGGCTTGTCGTCGTAAATTAATAGGGAGTTGGGATTGCTTTCGGAGTACATTGGGGCTTTTCCTGAGTGGTGTTCTAGTGACAAGCAATTCATAGAGCACAAATATAATTACAATCTGGCCCAGGAGGCTCCAGTAAGCATAACTTTTGGACGGCACGTGTCAAATTGATTAAAAATTATATATTTGGAATCCTCTTGTCAAGAGCTTTCGATTAATTAATGTATGAGTCCAATTAGAAAGGGGGGGGGTCTGGGGGGGAGGTCAAGCTTTTTGGACCCCCCCTCCAAAAATCTTCCGGGCCACTCCTACAAATTTTCGAATATATTGTCGGAATCCTCTGCTCAAGCCAAGTCGGCTGGCACCCTTTTTGGGGAAATTGGGTTAAGGGGGGTCTGTGGACACGTTTAAAAGTCAGAGGCACACGCGCTCAGGTGCAGGCCGCGGGGTGAGTCAAGCCAATGGAGCAGCAATTCACCTCAAACTTACAGAATTGTGCCAGCATGAGATAGTCAGTGGAATTTTGAAGAAATGGAAGCAATGTGGGACTGTGCAAGCCAGTTGTGGGTGCCTGGTAGGTCACGTGTGCCTGGGCGTCCGTTTCTCAGTTTTTGCCCCATATCTCTGCAACACTTCAGTTTCAGGTCTTGATGAGTATGCAAATGGATGCCTATTTAAAAAGGGAGCAGATTGGTACCCTTTTTGTCTGGGTGGGGGCACCGGAAGGGGGGTTTGG
>Ga0307945_1000081_pt1 | contig 49943 bp, 53 predicted proteins | sample OrgLakmetagen228_FD_201818 | JGI IMG/M metagenome (GOLD analysis project Ga0307945, IMG submission 201818) | Saline water microbial communities from Organic Lake, Antarctica - #228 | ecosystem: Environmental > Aquatic > Non-marine Saline and Alkaline > Saline | place: Antarctica: Organic Lake...
TGCGCGCGCGTGCGCATGCGTGTATATGTGCGTGTTTGCGTGTGTGTGTGTGTGTGTGTATGTGTGTGTGTGTGTGTGTGTGTGTATATATATATAAGTATTCTGATTACATGTGCCTTCGACTGATCTGTCCCCCCTGCAATTTGAACAGGAGAAATAATGGCTCACCTTAAACAACGATCGAGGCACTCTACCAGACATGCGCCCATGCTACACAGGTGCCGATATTTATCTGGACCTCCTACCTACCCAGCGAGCAAAAAGAAAAATATATTTATATCGAATTGGAGAGTTCTATGCCAAAAAATAGCATCACGGTTTACCGTACTAATGATTTGTTCAAATGCAATTTTATTTTCTACGTGGAACTGGACAAATGAGGTTGTGATGAGCTTTTGCGATGTCTGGGCTTCATTGCACTCCATTATTATTGCTCGATTTTAGGCATTAGACAACGATAGCAGTTTGCGAAAATAATTAGGTTAGATTATAGATTTGCTTTAAGCGGTTGTCCACTTCAGTCCGCCCACACTCCAAAGTCCTGCCAGGACAATAATTGAACTTGAATGACCCCTGTGTGATATAGAATTGCTACAGACCAACAAATCATGTTTGACCTTATAACAATTCATTTGACATTTGCGCAAATCTAAAATTGCCTTCTAGGATCTATCAGCAGTTTCTGTCGTGTATCACCGGCTTATCTCAACGCCTCTGATAACCAGTGGGGCACAACAACCTGGACGTAAGCAAGGTGAAACGGTAAATATATTTTTGTCGTTTGTGCTTTTATTTTTAATCCTGATTTCCTCTGACTTCTTTATATGTGAAGTAATACAACGTGACCATTTCTTTGCACTATTCAAGGTTAAGGAGGCAAACAAGTTGCTGTTGGTACAGCCCCCAATTTTCTCCAATTGACAACTTAAATCCAGGCCGCAAAAAAATTGAAACACTGCTACTGCCTAGAAGTTGTCAATGCTGAGACACAGACAAGCAGCATGGGAGCGGCCATAATTTTTCTCTAGATTTATAGGCAGGCGGCTGATGACAAGCTATTCTACTGACTTACTGTTCGATCCAAAGGGCACGTGTCGCTCGAAAGGAGCCACGGATCGACACACTCCCCTGCAAGCATAAATAAAGAAAGTAGCATTTCTGGTTGCCATACGGACAAGTGAGAACCCGTTAAGGTCGGCAACACTGTGGTAATAAAGCTTATCCACCTGGCTTGACCTGCTTAGTTTGGTAATTTTACTGACGTTAATCTTATCCTTGAATCGCATACCAATCAACTCACGGTGAAATATGTGACCACAGCTTGGGAGCAGCCGAATTTCTTGCTTTGCCCTAAATGTATCCAGACATACGGCACAAACGTCTGAAGCAAGAAGAGCGTTGAGCAGTTGGGGTCCGAGGTTGCACGATGCTCCTTGTGTTGGCGTCCTGCAGGTAAAATAGATAGTATTTCCATGGATGATTGCTATTGGGTAACAGCAAAAGAGAATTGGAGAAACGACCGACGCCTACCCATAGCTGAGGAGTAGACCTACCCTGTACTTTGTTGCTGCTGCTGCTGCTGCTGCTGCTGCTGTGGCGTCTCTCCTTGCTGCCGCGGCAGTTCTTCTTGCTGCGCCGGCAACTCTTCTTGCTGCTGCGGTGGCTCCTCTGCAGGTGCAAGCTCTACCGTGACACGCAAAAGTCCATTGTCCCGGTCCTGCGTGAAAAATGAAATAAACCGTCCTTTATACCTGTACAACGTGCATGACTCTAAACGAGTTTTCCTGTTACGAAGACAGAATGTAAACGTGTTTGCTTGGCCATAACCTGATACAAGAGCTTTTTTGACGCTATTCTTAGCTACTCTATGATGTATGAAGCATGTTCTAAATAGGTATTGGGTAAGAACCATGAGATGCCTGCAAACCTAGAACTGTTCAGCCCACAGAAAACTGGTACGTACAACACCTGCAGCGTATGAGAAGCAGCTGTGCTCTTTTATAGTAAAGTGTCTTTTTCATAAGAGAGCTATAGCGCAGCATGTAGAAAAAAGAAAGATGAAGTCCCATCGCCTTTCAGGAAAGTAAAAACACAAGCATCCTTAGAAGAAGCCACTCATTTCAGGCACAGAAGGCATCAAGATATTTAAAAGACAGCGGCAAAAATCAGCGTACATTGTTCATCTCAAATTTGTAAGTGTAGGGTACGAACAATTTGAAGGCGCGCTGCATTTGATCTGCAGGGTCAGCACATATTTGGCTGCTTGTTGGTTGAGTCAGCAAGCGGCAACAGAAACAGTCATACTCACTTACAAGACAGAGTTCAACGATGTGATATAGACCAAATTCACGGGGTCAGTATGGAAAATTAGCCTCTACAAAGAGCAAGTTCCTAATTGATTACCTATGCACAGCTTTTTGATGTGTACAAATGTAGGCTTTGTTCCTCACCCTTGCTGCAGATGCAGGACCATCTGTTTCTCTGAGAGGAGGCCCAGAGCAGGAAGCTGGTACTTGCTGTGCCGCATGCTCATCTACCTTCTCTCCCTCTTTTGTCCCGTGCTGTGCTGCTTGGTGCTGCTGCAGGATCTCCCTCCAATTCTCAGGGAGCACAGACAGAGGAAGGTCGTCAACAAGGTTACGTGACAGGCCGGGGATGACAGGCCTCTCTGTCGGCCTCGGCCTCGCTCCTGATCTTGCCTGTAAAGACACATATGGTTTGTGGGCTAATGGCTAATGCAATGAATTTGTCTGGGCTGTATCCCTTATTGATCTGCATGAGTGCAGCCTCTGAACCGCCATGTGCCTGTTGTGGAAGTGCGGTTTACGTTGGCACGTGCATCCGCTAGCGTGTGCAGCCTCTAAATTTTGTAGGCACTTGCAGGTCAAGCTTGTACATACAATCTTTAGGGCTTAAGAGCAGTATGTGATAGGAAGCAGATCAAAAAGTTGATTTGAATAAGAGGTTGTTGGGAGCCTCTTATATCTTGACGAGAAAATTTATTGCCTACAACTTGAAAATGTCCTCAAATTGCACATTCACAGTCTCTTGATAAAGGTGCAGCAGAACGAATTCTTGGACCGTCAGCCAAAGACTTACCTCTAGAGCTTCCAGCGTGATGATCGCAAGCGCAACGGATTGCCAGCTGCATGGAGATGCACAGTGTAGTGCATACTACTTGTGCATGCGTGTGTTTGTGTGAGTGTGTGTGCTTTATGTGTGTATGTGTGTATGTGTGTGTGCATACGTGTTATACGTGTGTAAGCTGTGTCAAAGATCTAGGTCTGTACGATAGACCCTGGTTTTTGAGCGGACTGACCATTATACCATATGAAGCACTCAGTAAGAATGGGCAGCAGCTTGAAGACACAATCCAGGGAGACATTTGGTCTTCACGAATTGCAGGTACTATCTACATGTTGGAAGTTTTGAGACCTGGCACGCAAGATGCATACACCCTTGCGCTCATAGCACTAAATGTATTCATTTAGTATGTGATTAAGTACTTGGCACAGTCGTACAACCTGAGAAACTGATGCCCGTGAGGAGGGCCACTGCTGCGCGGTTGCTGCAGCACAGCTCCCCAAGGGAAAATGGCTGATGCAACTGTGGGTAACGGACTCAGCCTCAAGCCTTGCTGTTGTGGCACATAAGGAACAGCATCCAGGGCGTTACCCTGTTGCTGCTGTTGCCGGAGCTGCTGCTGGCGAAGTTGTCGAATGAAATCGATGTCTGTCAGCTGCTGATCATGATGCATTTGCTCATCTGGAGGGGAAGGTTCTGCCCGGGGGGGGACCTCTGGGGCAGGGCTCCCATCAGGACGGCGCCTCACTAAGAGCCTGGTAAATTTGTCCAGAAGGAAATGAAGAAAATTTTGTTATGAAAATTATATATAAGCGGCGAAAGGATACCAGTGACGAGCCGCCGTATCTACATATATATGTGGCGCTTCACCCTTCACCTGCTGGCAGAGCTCAGCCTTTGCTTCAGCTTCTGAAACAAGCGAGTTACACCCGGTGTCCAGAATCTGCAGTTGGGTGAGGGAGGAGGGGTGAAGTGTGTGTGTGTGCTTACTTCAACTTGAGCGCAAAGAGCATGCGATACCTGTGATACAGTACAAGCACAACAACAGCGCTTATAAACGGGAGGGCGATAAGGCAGATGAGGAGTATAGTGTAGGGATAAGGTCTGGCTGTTCGGCCAGCGTAATAGAATTGCTTGAGCGCCCTCATTTCCAAATCTTTAGCCAACAAGCCAGCATACTTTTTTCAAAGCGCCCTCTTAATCCGAATTTGTCATTATTCTAAAATATTTAAATTATTTTCGTAGAAGGGTTTACGAACAAGCTTTTGCCATCGGCCTTTGTAATTACAGAGAACTTTATTTTTTGTGGAACTGCAGGAAATCGACTGCTTAATACCCAAATTGACTGCTATTATTACCAAAGGTAACAAAATAAACACCAGTAATCAGTTAAAAAGGTCACGCGCATAATGCTGTTTGGGTTCAAGGAATCTGATTGAATTGCACTATGTCAGGCCTGAGATTCAGCCGACAGCCATATTTATATGAACACTAAGGTAAAGAGTCCGGCAAAGAAACTAGCGGTCTGTTCACCAATGTTCCGCGTGGTCCCCTGACATACCGAGGTCCAAAGCAATACATTGCCAGCGCGCCACCAGCAGCTGCAGAACAGGCAAGTGTGATGGGTGTAAACAATTATTGGCTTGCTGAATGGCGCTCAAGCAAGTTGTCATACCAGCCAGTTCATCATTTACACTTGCACTTCTCAGGAGCTAGGCCTAAAACTCCCTGCTAGCTCACCTCCTCGCTGGACCTCCCGGAAAACAGTTACATGTATAACGCTTTCCATGTGTCTTTACTCAAGCCATACTAAAGAGAATTCAAAGTACAACCACCCCACTACCAATTGTAGTGATGGCGATGGAATGCTTTTATGTGGAACAAACTCTAAACCACCGTGGTCTTCAAGTCACTGTAAACCGTGCAACAAGTACAAGCCAAAGAATTTTATAACAAAAAGAATACTACGTCATACGGCAAGCTTAATCTGATGATCACACTCCAGGGAGCCTGCTACTGCGGTGGCAAAAGCTGACGCTCTCAAAGATTACTGGGCTCATCGAAACCATTCCCCAAGTTATTAAGTCCAAGAAAATCGTCTGGCCCCTACGTTTTATTATTACTTTCGCATTGTTGCAAGAAGTGAGTTAAAACGAACTTGTCAAGTTCGCTGCTTGAAGGTTCACTGCATATACTTCAAACCGGGTTGTTCAGTTCCTTTTTGAAGAGCAAGGGTTTGATAAAGTTCGTGAAAGTTCTAAAACCCTTGCATTGCTTAAAGGGTTCAATGTGCAATTTTGGGAAACGGGCCTTTGGGCTCCTCCCCCAACCTTCAAATCTTCCCAAATAGTTGTGTATGTTAATCAATAATTATAGGGGGGAAAAGGGGGCCGGGATGGGACCATGTCATCAATGTAAAGCAGAGAATGGAGAACATTCAGGTGCAGTGCAAGTGCCGAGTTGTACAAGTCCTCAGCATTTCAGAAATATGTGACAAGTTTGGCCTTAAAAATAAGGAATTTCCTGCGCTGATACAGATTACAGATCATATCTCATATATAAATCATTAAACATGTTACTTATACTGCAAGGAAAGAGTGGGACTGAACTGGGGGGGGCTGCTGTTCCTTGCAATTTTGACAGCCGCATGCTGTAAAGTTCGACAAACTCTTTAAAGTTTGTCAAACTTTGACCAAACTCCGAACAGCACTTTTCAAATTTGTTAAAATGCGAGAAAGTTCGCGAACCCGGACTTATGGCCTTAAACTGAGCGACCCTGCTTTAAACTCCTAAATTGACTTACAGAAAGACCTTCTAAAGAGCTGATCAGTCTAGCATTAATCATGTATGACAATTTCCTGATATCCACTGAGAATGATGAATGAATAGAGCCACACTACCCAGAGACGGGTTTTGTCCAGGTTGGAGGACATGTAACGTCTCTGAGTTACAACTTTCATAAAATAAACAATATCTATGAATTTGCATGAGTGATTGACCATCCCACATATGGTGTGATGAAGGGTGTATACCCCCGGGCGGTATGCAGTAAAATCCATTATTATTCTCGGAGCTCTTTCCGAACTGAATTCGAAGTGAAGAATTTAATATTTTCAGGTGCTTTAAAACAGCTTCCTAACATGCCAGTGTTACCCCCTGGCCCTGTTCTTCAAGCCCCAGTCCCCAGCTGAGAGGCTAGCTGCTCAGCAGAGAGACCATGAGAAGCTGCAGAGGAAGAGGCAGCTCAGGAGCTGGCAGAGGAAGCAAGAGGATTGCCTCCTTCTCTCACAGCCCCTTCTGACCCTTTCTCTGGGGCATCCACACAGAGCTGGTGAAGACGGCAAGTGGGTAAGAGAGGGTTGCTTCTCTGATTGAGGGAAGCACACGTGCAAGCACTACAAACAAAGAAGATTTGCTAAGAAGCAACACAAAGGTAAAATTGTCGTCAAAGGACAAGCGACACAATTTATCCGGTCTAATGAGCCTTTTGCATACCTAGGAGTGCAGCTAACAATGAACCTAAACTAAAAACACAACACATCCACCTGACGGTCTCAAGGGAAGGCTCGAGGGCCTAAGCGCATCATACGCCTCACAGCTGTCATTCTCCCCATGCAGCCAATGGGCAGTTTGCACAGCAACAGCAGCATCAGCAGGGGCAGCAGCAGCAGCCGCCAGTGGGGGGCTCTTGAATTCATAAATTAATTCCCAACAGGACCCTCACAAAGTCCCTTCGAACTCAAAAATTAATACCCCCTTCCACTAAAAACGGAAATGTAATTTATTTTAATGTTTTGGTGTCACAATCGAGGGCCTACGGTATTATGTATTAGGAGCTAGACTTACAACTCCCTGCTGACTCACCGCCACCAAGGTGACCAAAATGGGCGAGCGAGCTACTGTACATGCCGGAAAGAAGCAGGTTCAGGCCCACCATCTGCACCACCCACATCTTATCCTGCGTGGCAGAACGGCATACACAAGTCGCACTGAGTGTTGTACCAAACAGCGCTCGCAAAGCCTCCTGGCCCTGAAGCTTGGAAATGATGATGTTCAAGGGCAATTCTCTTTGACACTGCAAACAGTGCTGCTTCAGTGTTTGGCAACATGTCATAGCTAGGCCAGCAAACCATTTGGTGCTTAGGGTGTAGAGTTTAGAATGTATAGAGAGTAGTGTACGGAGCAATTGCAAAGAGTGTAGCGTGTAGAGTGCAGAGCGCTTAGCGTAGCGTAGAGAGTAGAGTCTAGATCGTAGAGCGTAGAGTGTAGAGTGTTAAGTGCTAAGTGTAGAGTGTAGCGTGCAGAGCATAGAGGATTGTTGCCTGAGGTACCACAGATGCAATGGAAGAGCTTTGCCGTACACAGTAAGTTGCTCCTACTCCCTGATGCTTGTGAGGAGCTCCTTCTTTCCTTTGTTAGGCACACCTGATCTGTGAAACCGACGTGGTCTCGGTTGCGGAGTTTGTACACCACGTACGCTGTGAAGAGCCCAGCGATGCAGCCTGCACGTGAGATCGAAAGATGAGGTGACGGCGGAAAGAGAAGGATGAGGCGGCAGTGAGTTTGAACTTGGCTGCCCTGGTAGGAAGGGGTTGCAGGCTTGCTAAAGCTTATGGGGGTCAATGGATGGAGCAAGGTGTGAGGGCACATCATAAGGATTGGCCAAAACCATACATACATACGTGTACCTATACGGTATATATACGGTATTTCTAGCAGGAAAATTACCATACATATGGCCATATACGGTGCACATATACAGCTTTGGCCAAGCGTACACAATATTCATGTTTTGCAGCGCATAACGTGAAGCTGTTAAGAGAGCCTTGATAAAGGTAATGGCATCCAGGAAAATGTGCCAGCACTCAGTTGCGCTGCAGATGCGTGCGATAAGTGAGAAAGGCTTCTTAAAACAAAAAGGAAAAGAGGAATATTTTACAGGCATTGCGGATTCACTCCCCGGTACAGAAAAGGTCATTTGGAACATCAGTGTAATTGCTACCAAGATCAACGAGAGTGCTTATTGGCAGCACCTACAAAGCTCCCATAAGCGCTAGGGAGTGTTGTATTTTTGCAGAAAATCCCTCCAATGTCTGATGCATGCTGTATTGAACCCAGATATACCAAACGTTCCTTACCAAGGGCAGACAGTATTGGTGAAAGTAATGATGGAAGCACGTATTTACATTATTACATACACGTACACATAAACACAAACCTGAAGCCCCCAGCACTTGAGCCCCACCCCCGCAGAAATGGTGTGCTAGGCCGCCCCCAAGCCCCCCGGAAAGGTACACCAGAGCAAACACTGTGCGCCCACACACCTGCGGAAATAACACAAAGGGATAAAGGGTACCTCGATTGGGGTGGGGGTGAGGGGTACTTTGATTGGGGTGGGGGTCAGGGGTACTTTGATTGGGGAAGTGAGGCTCAACCAGCAAGTGCGGTCAACCCTTTTCCAGCATATATCCATGAACAACAAATCAGGGGCTCCTTTTGGCTCCTTGCACTGCTCCCTCGCTACCTGATCGCCACACAGCAGTTGGCACCAGCCCCAAACAACCTAAGAGTGACAGCTTGGCTGTGGACATAAGTTGTCAGCACCTGGTGCGTGAGCGATGTGCTACAATTTGTTTCATTTCGTGGTTATCTATCAGCTACTTATGCATCAAAACGCATGACTGGTTCGTCGGTTGGACACCAGACATGGACGGGGGGGGGCATGGTAGAACCTGCGTGGCAAAGACATAGCTTCCACAAAAAGCATGCTGCACGATAGATATGTGCTGGCAATACAGACAGGCTTCCATGACCTGACATTAAGACCAACGACTTCCGTTTGAGCAAGGTAAGCCAAGCCAATTTAGCCAAGTCAGCATTTCAGGGCACACGAGCACATGCACTCACACACCACAACCACAAAAATCCACATACACACCATCTGTTAAGTCACATGCCAAGTGAAACTTTTGTACTCACTATACTACACACACACGCACGCACGCACACACACATACACACACACCATCTGTACTTGGGAAGCCAACAGTTGCATGGCTAGCACGTTGCGGATCAGGTGAGATGCAAAAAAATAGACCCTGCACGCACTTCCTATGTCACGCACATTAATACGCACACTCACCATCTCTACTTGAGGAGCCAACAGGTGCACAGCTAGCATGTTGAGGGCCAGGTGCGTGAAGCCTCCATGCAGGAAGACCGCAGTCAGCAGCCGCCACCACTCACCCTGAATGCACGTAGGGAGGTAACGCAGTGCATGGAACACAAAGCTCGGTCATTTTCCATGTGCCAAAACACTTGGTATAAATGCTGTAAATAAGTTAAACAAAGTACGATCCTTGCAAGGTCCATCCAGAGTGAGGTGCAAACCAATTTTTCAGGGCTTGCTTCATGAAACACACGACAGATCTTGTATTACAAGGGAGCTGTGCGATCTTCCAGCTCAGCTAAATCACTGAATAAGCGAGCACTGCCAGGAGGGCATCACCTTATTCCATCACAGCTCTAGCGAGCGGCGAGGGGCCAAGCAGACACGTTTTAATTGTCATCAGCCAATGCTCAAACAAGCAAAACTAGAGGCAAAGAGACTAATTTAGCCTTTTGCGTTAGCCAGTCTCTGGTTTCACCGTCAGCGCACGCTGAACTGAACTCAATTTGAAATTGGAAATCGAACAAAATTGGAGCTCGCTGAACTGGAAATGCTAAACTAGGAAACCCTCAAACCAAAATTAAAAGAAATATTCTGACCGGCTTTGCCTGCCGAAGACTTCAAGGAGAGCTTTGTTTGTCAATATCTTCCGGGCTTTAGACTAGTAGATGCCCTGTTTAAAGTTGTAAGTGCTCAGCCTTCCATTCTGTCCATGCTCTTTGTTCTTACAATTCATTTACATAACACGGTCATTCATGCCCCTCAACTGCTCACCTTTTGAAGTGCGTAGCCATCTTGCACAAAGCGGCCAAGCAAGGACGGACTTATGAGGGTTGCCACATACGCAGCCAGATTGAGCCTTAGGATCAAAGGGTAAGGCACTTTATATAAGATGAATTGGGTGAATGTAGTTTCCGGCCCCTTCTAAGGGGTAAGGGATTTGTCTTGCTGTCACAATCAGACTAAACCGATGGTAACAATTCTTTTTAGGTTAAGGGAGAACCTCGAGCCTGTAATACTGTGGCAATGCTTTGCGCTATGCACGGATTCAAGAATGGGAGCAGCTCAGGCGTGAAAGGAAAAGCGGTTTAAAAAGAGAAGCTTGCATGAACTGGTAGCTTCTATTCTATTGGTTGCTGTACGTACAAAAAAGACACACGTGGTGTGCAGTCGTACAACTAGACAGACAGTCTTCAGGGATATCCCTTTGCAGTGGTTCTAGAGATCTAGGCAGCATGATCCAGTACGCCTAGAATGATAGATAAGAGTGAGAGGGCCATGACTCACATGATAATGGTATTCGTGTCGGCCCTCCGAGGATCCTGATGCAGCAAGCATGGTCAGTTTAGTACAGTCTAGATCAAACAACAAGGCGTTAATCAACCTGAGTGAAGAGGTGATTCCACAGTCTCTGAGAGCGAAGTGCACCCACAACAGACCTGGAAGTCGTACTGCAGGTTTTTGATGGCTTGAGAAACATCGAAGAAGTGACGTGATGTATTGAAATGGGAGCTTGTGAGGAATGGAGAGGACTGGGACAGTGGTGGTCGGTGCAAATTGAGAAACCCAGGTCCCTGTAGGCTACATAAAGGTTTGGGGCTGCGGCTGGTTTGGTGAGGAGGGGGGGAGGTGTGTGAGCTGAAGGTAGCATGGCTGGATGAGGTGCTGCTGGGTAGCTGTTGAAGGGTTAATGAAGTGCTGGAACCAGCTAGAATCCTTTCGACACCATCGCTTAGTGATGGGAATATGCCTGTGTTTGTGTGTGTTTGTGTGTTGTGTGAGCGTGTGCCTGTGTAAGTGAGTGTACATGTGTGAGCGCGTGCTTGTGCATGAGTGTGTGTGCGTTAGTGTGTACGCATGTCACAGTAAATGTGTGTATGTGTGCGTGTGTGCGTATGTGCGTATGTGCGTGCTTGGGTGAGAGAGTGTGTATGTGTGTGCCTGCACTCAAGTGTGTGCATGCGTGTGTCTGTGTGTGTCTGCACTCATGTGTGTGTGTGTGTTTTGTGAGCGTGTGTATCTGAGTATGTATGTATGTGTGTGTGTGTATGTGTGTGTATGTGTGTGTGTGTGCGTGTGTGTGTGTGTGTGTTGTGTGTGTGTGTGTGTGTGTGTGTTGTGCGTGTGTGTGTGTGTGTGTGTGTGTGTGTGTGTTGTGCGTGTGTGTGTGTGTGTGTGTGTGTGTGTGTATGTGTGTGTGTGTGTGTCCCACCTGGTCTCAAAAGCTTGGCTGTTGCAGATCGCATTATTCAATTCGCATATAGAAATATTGCTTAAAGTAATAGTTTATTTCGGTAAAACAAATGGTAACACACACACACACACACACCACACACTTACACATACACACACACACGCACACACACACACGCGCGCACACACGCACACGCACATGCACATGCACGCGCACACGCGCACACGCACACGCACACGCATAATGCACACGCACACCCACACCCACACCCACACCCACACGCACATGCACGCGCGCACGCGCACACACACACACGCACACGCACACGCATATTGCACACACACGCGCACACGCACACCCACACGCACATGCACACGCACACACACACGCACACGCACGCACACACATAGCTCTCACACACACACACACACACACACACACACACACACACACACACACACACACACACATACACACACACGCACATGCATACGCACACGTACAAGCACACGTGCACGCTCTCTAACACTCACACTCACACACATATACACACACGCACGCAAACCTGCTGACGCTGATGCACACGCACACGCATGCTGGTTTCAGGTGTATGCAACACCCACACACATGTGCATGGATCTAGTGTGTACGTGCTCGCAAACTGGCCCGCGGAATGCATTGACACATACACCTTAATCATATCACTCGTGTATAGTCAGAGCAATAAGTTGCCCTCCCCTGATTCACAGCAGCTCCTCGTGCTCCCCCCCAGCCTCACTCCACGCCAGCGTGCAGTGTTACATGCTGTGGGCGAGGCACACCACCTGTCTCACACCAGTGAAGGGGACGCAGAGGCACGCCACATCTGCCTGGGATGTGCAGATGGAAAAAAGGTGGAGACTTGTAAGAGCGTAAACGACGAGCGTTTGGAGAGATCAGCATGCACGCCCTCCTTTCTGCTTCACATACGCTATGTGGCCACGCTGTATTTTAAGTTTTTTTGCCGTTCATATGACACTCAAGTTCATACACACCTCCATGGCCATGTTCACACACACAAGTTCACACACACCTCCATGGCCATGTTCATGTTCTCTACAAGTGTTGGTGGCGCCAATGAAAAGGTCACGAGCACGAATCTATGGCATTCTGTGGATTGCAACGTGCCTCCTGGTTATGTACAACCTCTTGTCTCGCAGGTGGACCTTTCTAATCTCCCTCCCCTGTCAGACCAAGAGCTTTGTGACTTGCTGGCCACGCACTTAGGCCTTGAGGTGCGTGTTCATAGTTGGTGTGACACCCCTTTTCTTAAGCTTCTGTCTATTACCAGAGAGCAATTTTGTCATCTGGATGGTGTGTGGACCTATTACCTTAAACCCTCGCCACCTATTCCACCGCAAGGTAAACATCAAGGTTTCAAGCGCAATACTTTGTATCAACAATATGGCCTGTGCTCTTCATGCAGCATGATCTAAGTTTTGCTTGATGAATATAATCTCACCGTGACATGTATACCTGTCTGATTAGAAACACCTGCATTGGTATCGACTGACTGCCTTCCTCCACCTTTTTCTCTGCAGGACACTGGCGGATACTTTGTGCAGATTCCACTTGCCCACGCCTCAAAGAAAACGCAGGGCTCAAGCCAAAACAAAGGGGCAGCCAGAAACGGAGCCTCCGCCCATACAGGTGGAGCGCTCTTGTTCTTCCTTCACCTGTAGCATGTTTTGGCAATAAACATGAGTGCTATAAACAGAGCATGTACGCCGCACAGTTACGATTTGTAGGGGACGACGAGCGGGTAGGAACGGAGGTGTCTTGAAACGCTGCAGCACTAAGTGACGGTAAGGTCAGTGAGTGCACAATGCTGCTCTAACTGACAGTAAGAGAAAGAGTCGGCCGCGATCAGTGCATGAAATGATTCACTGCCGAGCGCGTGATGGGCTTCGCCAACTTTTCAGCGTCGCTTGTGACGCTCCCTCACTCGTCTTTTTTTGCATGAAAATTGGGTGCTTCTAGCCAGCAGTGGCCCACAAGTAACTCTTTGTTCTAGGTAATGTGGGAAATGATTTTTTCCGTTGCCCACAAACTTTTGTTCTTTTTTCCTACTGTATCACAAACTACAGCAGTCATAGAAAACTCGTAAGAGCAACAAACTGCTGCCCCCTCAAAGGCAAATTGGTAATATGAATTTATTTTGTAAGGTGTCAAACATGTTGCACACTTCAAGTTTAATCCGTCTCATTTCAATGTTCAAAAAGGGGAACGTAAGCCGGCATTTGGCCCTGCCTCCCCGCATAGGTCGTTCCATCCAGTCTCACACCCTTTCTACCAATTTGACGACTTATAATTGACATCTTTCCAAGTGCGGCAGGAGGCCCAGCAAACATGTCTTGATCTCCTTCAAATCTATCATACTTCTAGTTTGTTGCATACACAAAAGGCAATTTCCTACCTCAACAGGGGGGCCAGCAATCATGACATATTGCCTAGAGCAAGCCAAGGGTCTACCACTGCACCTGGTGCAAACATAGTCTTTTTCTTTCATCGACAGGGGGGCCAGCAAACATGGCGAACTGCCCTGAGCTGGATGAGTTCATTACGCGCACCCTTGCCATGGTGGAAATGGAGCGAGCAGCTGAGGTGGCCGCCACACAAGAAGCGAGTGACTCTTGTTCGCCAGAAACTGCGCAGGTTGGTTTCTGCGAGTTGGTTCTAGGAAGCTTGGATAGTCTATTACGGAAGCAACGTGGGCTCTAGCTCTCAAGATCTTGCAACTAGAGTTGGCCAGAATTGCAAACCTGCACACCATATACGACCGTATGCATGGTCATCTTCCCGCTGAAGTACCGTATAAGTATGTATGGTCTTGGCTAACCCTACTTACAAGCTACTAGCTCTCGAGGCTTTACACAAGGACAGTAGATGGTAGAGCTTTGGTGCCTTTCTATGCTTACTCAACTCGCTGTTGAGACCTTTTTATCACAGAAGGCGCTGTGCGCTAGGGTGGTTGCTAGAGAGAGAGAGAGAGAGAGAGAGAGAGAGAGAGAGAGAGAGAGAGAGAAAGAGAGAGAGAGAGCCCATATCCCATATGCAGAGGAAAAGGGGGAGTAATGAGTTGGTCACCTGAGCGGATGCCACACAGGACAGGCGTGCAGCTGATGTGCACCAGAGACTGCAGGAGACGGTTTCTTAAGATGATGTAGGTGGTGGATGCTACGAAGGCGATGCCTAACAAATCGGTTTTGCTGAAATGTTAAGGCAAGGTTTCATCGCTAGTTATGCTCTAGAGCATCTGAGCGGAAACTTATCAAATGCCTGCAACCAAAGATCTCACTAACAACAGAAAGTTTGTTGATGAGAAAGGAGCATGTTTGAGAGAGTGGTGAAGTGTCAAGTACAGGAAAGGCTCAGGTCATCACAGGATGGTTCAGATCATCACGGATCAGCATAGGTCATTACAAATGGGACGCCACGAGAAGTTGCTGCCAACAATTTTATGCAAGTTTTCCAGCTTATTTTCACAGTAGGGCTGTCATTAGAGGTTGCAGCACACAGTTGCTGAGGCTGTGACTGCTGGCGTGCATTGTATGTGTTTCTCCAATTCAAGTTATTCCTCGACGAGATTAGTGGCTGCAGGTTGCTGAGTAACCAATGGAATAAAGAGTTGCTGAGATATGTTCAAGGACTATATACTGGTTGGAGTATGTCTCTGTAGAAAAGGTGGGCAGTTAAGGGAGCGCGGAGCGATTGCAATATTATTAGGCAGGGTTGTTTTTTATGTTAGTGCAGGTCAGAGGGGTATTGAGTGTACACACATCCAGATCCAGTGTCGTTTAAAGCAGTCTACTCAGAAAGTCATATAGACCTTGCAAGCAAAATACACAACTTCTCTCCTGAACCTGTGTGTGGCTGATCTGGAGGGTCACCTTTTCTGCTGAGCACTCCATGTTCTGGTTGTAGCATTCACAGCAAAGCAGGAATTGCGTACACGCACAGGCGCGCGGGCGCTCTCTCCTGAACCTGCGTGTGGCTGATCTGGAGAGTGGCCTTCTAGGACGCACGCTCCTCACTCTGGTTTCTAATAAGGGCTACATAGCGGGCAGCAAAGCAGCAGCGCAGCCAGAGCTGCCCCCGCACAAGTTCTCTCCGCATGACATTGTGGCTGTGAAGCCCAACAAGGGACCGGGTAATGGACCTCCACTGTGCACAGGTAAACAATGGGCACACGAAGTCGAAGGATGTGAGAAACAAGGGGTTAGCTGGCAGCCAAGAAGAGCTGATGCGCTGATTAGATCCTACTGGGCTCAGCCTACGTAATCAACGTCATCCAGGCGCTTGCAAGTGTGTGTGGGCAACATCTTTGTTGCATGCATGGCCTCTGAGGAATGCACGGACGCTTGGAAGACACAGGCAATTAAAAGGCGACTAGAGGGGCTGTAGACGCATGTAGCGTTGGCTGGATACAATAACGTGAAACTTTAAACAAACAGCTGCAGATTCTGCTAATGAGTAACCTTAATTATCCTTAGTGCTGACGTATGACTTGTTTTCATACTGTTGACTTAGGAATGCATGTCAAGTTTTGCTGGAGCGAAAAACATAAAACAAACAGCTGTACACTCACTCTCCCATTGGGTATCCTTGGTGCTGACAGTCGTCTTGTCTACATATCAACAAACTTAATGTCTTTAGGTCATGCTTCGCGTGCAATGCACACTTTTTGAGTACAGTACCTTTCCTATAATACCCCGCACAAATGTCGTTTTTTGCCCTGTGGGGTGACTGTGGAAGGCTTTGATATTTATCTTTTTTGACCCTGCGGGGTTGCGCGAGATTGGTGTAAATAAAGTTTTTCGGGTTGCTGCAAGTCATGGGCGACGAGAGGCCCCCGGCCTCCTCCCCGCCCCAGCAGCAGCTACAGCAGGAGAGCCATGCCAGAGCATCGCTTGGATGAGAATGAGGGGAGGCTGTGTGGCAGGGAGAAGCTGTAGAGAAGGACGTAGGGGTTTTGGAGGGCCAAGCTGCAGTGCTTGCGCACGCTGAGCAGTTTAGAGTAGCCCAGCAGCTAACAATTGAGCAGATGGGGCAGCTGGTGCAGCAAACAAGGTCACGCACCAAGACCGCACCCAAGCCGCACCATCAGCACGTGCAAGTACAAGCAATGCACCCAGCAGCAGCAGCAGCAGCAGTGAGGAGAGCGAGAAGGGATCCAGCAGCAGTGATGATAACTAGAAGAAGCAAAAGTAGATTTGGGGGGGGTGAAGTGCAGCAAAGGCGTAGGGCAGTAGAACAAAGAGTGTCAAGGTAATTCAAACAGCATGATGACTTTCCTTTTCCCTTGTGGTGATCTCTTTCATTCAAGGTAAGGTAAGGTTACATCGCTATATATGCCTCTGGTGGGCATCTGAGCGGAAGCTTGGAAAAAAGCCTGTAACCAAACCAAAAAAACGCTAGAAATATCAAGGGAACAGGGCTAGGCACTTAGCTACAAAAGAGGCAACACCAAAAATATCAGGTTGGTTCAAAAAGGTCCTCAAACGAGCTGGGTCATCCTCAAACTGAGGTGGGAAGATAAGCTGTTGTTGTGTGCAAAGTCTGACTAGATGTTCATGCAGACAGTCCAACAAAATGTGCTCCTCATCCTTAATAGTGTGCCAGTCACATCTGCTTCATTTAAAGCTTATTGGTGCTGAACAGGGCTAAAAGCCCCGTGGGATGACAGCGGTAAGGGCAAACATGTCTATGTGTGGAGTGAAGGAAAGTGCGAGATGTAACAAAGTACAAATTACTTCTGAAATCGGGGTGCGGGATGAGTACGGTAAGGTACAATACATGCACGAGTTACGCCTTCCTCTCTCCCTCTGGGAGTAGTGTCTTACCTCACATGGATTAACATGCTCGTCTTGGTGAGAATGCACAAAGTGCTTGTAGAAACCCTTGTTCCATGCAAGTGATGTACTTTGCTTGGTCGCACACAATTCATGAGCGCCTGCGACCGTCCTTTCTCTGTTTGTGCAGGAGTGGTGTATCGCCTCAAGGACACAGCCCTGGTGCTGGCAGTGGAGGATGTTCCCGAGGAGGGCATGGATCAACCCCTGCGCATTGAAAAGCTGGCCAATGAGGTAACTATGACATGGATACAAGTGTGTGTGTGTGTGTGTTGGATTGTGTGAGGCAGAGATAGACCTTGCAGAAAACGTTGGCATGGATCCGTCCGCATTAAAAAGCTGGCCAATGAGCTGACTATGGCATTGTTGTGTGTTTTGTGTGTGTGTGTGTGTATGTGTGTGTGCGTGTGTGCGTTTGTATATGTGTCTGTTGGATTGTACCTGACAGACCTCAACACTGGAACAGCCCTTTGCGCATTGAAAAGATGAAACGAATAACGTTGCGTGGCTGCTTGTGTACAAATTATGCAAAATTGGACATCAATCCAAAAAATTCCACGCACTTTCAAATGCAATTCCACAAATTTACTGCATTTTTTTGGCTGCCTAGCTGGTCGTGCCCACGCCAAAGTCACCCAAAAAGTGCCAATGAGCTATCCACCCAATTCAAAATCCCCTATACCTAATATGAATGCTAGATATTAGACTCTATATTTTAAACCATTGAAATTTGCTGGAAATTTGGCATTCTGGGGGATTCTGTGGGGCCTGGTGCGTATTTTGCACCCACTTAGGCAGGATAAGGTAAATTTCTGAAGTTGCCCGATCGACCTCTGCTTCAGGATATAAGCATTATAAATGTTATATAACAATGCTGCAATGTCAAATTTGGGGCAGGGGTACTGAAAATGCCGGCGAGTGGGAGACACACAAGGGACACAGGGGGAAGATTTGAAAATTTGTAGCTCCATACCCGCTTCGAGTTTTAGCCTGGTTTTTGTTACCAGAGTCGTGGAACAATATAAAGAATACAATAAAATTTAGATGGGGCCAATCGATAGCTTGTTTGAGTTTTGGTGCAAATTTGTGTAGCGTGACATGCATGGCTGGTGCTTCTTTTGGCCCCATTTCACACCCTCACTTTTACACCAGAGTTGCAGATTCTAAGAAAAAATTAGATATCCAACGCAACTTTCAGGTCCCAGATTGGTGAAGTGGATGGGGAGATATGGCTAACTTAGGCTTGTTGGCACTGTTTGGCCAGGGAGGGGGGGGTTGCATGGGGACGATTAGCTGCTCCTCGTACATTTCACTCAGCACTCTCGCCATCTGACTTCCTCTCATACAATATTGCTGCTACAATTTCTTGCAACCTGGCTTTCTCTCGTACAATGTCACTACTGCACTTTCACGCAATCTAGCTTCCTCTCATACTATACTATTTCACTGTTACACTCTTACGCAATCTAGACTTTTTTCGCGCAATCTTACTGCTACGCTTTCATACAATCTTGTATCCTCTCATGCAACCACCTGCAATCGCACGTACAGGTCACCTTTCAACGACTCAAGACCACCCTCACCAAGCTGTCACGCGTGTCTGGAGGAGGTGGTGGTAGAGGTAATTTTAATTTTCCTTTCTCACTGTGAATTCACAATCTGGTGCAGAGCGTGTTTCTTTAGTAGGGCTGGCCAGGACCTTGTATGAGCTTGATTATATGGCTGACTCAATTAGTTCCTGAATGGTGCTATGGATAATAACGCTCGTACGCTGTCTAATATACACGTACATGAAAAATTTAAGATTTCAAATAGATTTCAGAACAAGGAAATAGTGTTAGTAAACAACGCAGCTTTCATTAAACGGTTTTGTTGCGTTGCCGCCCTGAGGTTGAAAGCAGGTGGCGTATCACACAACACAGCTCAAACTTGCCGAGACTATAACACTTGGTAAATAGCGCGACATTTTAAAATGGTGCCACCGCTTGCGCTTTTACTATTTGGTACTGAAAGCGCTCGGACCTGAAACTGCGTGTGCTTTTTGATCAATCAACTAGAAGTATAAGAGATTATAAAAGAGATTATAAGAGATTATAAGAGACCTGCACCAGTCAGACCTTATCTGAGCTTGTTTGATTTCATAGGGGGGAGGGCCTTGCATAGGGGGCACTTTTTATGCAAATATTGTATTATTACCAGGCCTGTGCACGTACGCTGTAATGTTGGATTTTTGACCGTAATTACAGTATTGACCGTAATTACCCCGTACAGTACGGTCCAAACTACAATTGGCCAAAATTACGGTGTCAGATCGTACAAGACGATGCCCACCGTACAGTACGATTTTGACCCTAATTTGGCCGTTTGGCTCCAATTTCAGCCCATTTTTTACAACAGTTGTTTATGAATAAAACTAAGGGTGTGCCAGCTAAGACGAGCCGAGACGAGGTCGAGCCGAGACGAGGTCGAGCCTCGACGTCACTGCTGCCAAAGCCTAGACAGCAACTAGGGTGTCCATTTTTCGGGCGAGATCAGGGAAATTTCCCTGAAAATTTCTAAAACCCAGGAACATCGACCGCATTTTTGTGTAATATTATGAAGTATTTTTGTGTAATTTTAACGCAAAAAATGGCAAATCACGATGTCACAGTCTTGTTCAGGGGAAGTGTCAGACTTTTATTTCTCGACGCTCCAAAATGGACAGTAATATTGTACAATGTTTTCTTTATATTATCAAGTATTATTCAGAATATATGGATCTTATATCCGGCCAATTTGCTGTGCGTATGCCTGTCCAGGCAATGCACCATGAGAGATTTTCCAAACACTTCCTACAGCTCTTTTCAGTCCGGTCTCTTCACAGTAATTATTTATTAATTATAAGTAGACTCCAGAAAACAATTCAACTCAATCCGTGCAAGTTTCAGAAAGTGGATTTCTAACCGTAATGCACCAACTAGGGCCTATATCGACGAGCCTCGCCCTCGACGACGCTCGTCGAGCCTCGCTGGCAAAATCATACACCCTAGTTATCCATGCTTAAATAAAAAACAAATTAACCCGTAGGATTCAAGTACTGCAACCGACTTTGAGTTTCCATGCAAGCCACTGCTGGGCCCTTCCCCTGAGCTAATGCAGCCCCAACCCAGCCTCAGGGTCGTTCAGTGAAGCATTGTCTGGCGTCAGCACATAAGGGGAGCATGCTGGAGGTGCAAAAGGGAAGTTTTTGGGGCGGAGAGGCCTTTCTGAGGCCACTTTGCACTGGCAGTGCCAGCTTGACACTGTACCGTACACCGTACAGTTAATTGCCGTATTTACGGTACATTACGATCCTCCAAAATTGTAATTACGCATAATTTACAGAATAACGGTACGTACAGTACAAAGCGTACCGTACCATACACCGTACAGTGCACAGGCCTGGTTATTATTATCATTATTATGTTATCGCATTATTATATTGAAGGGGTACTCTAATTCGGCTAGTGAATTTAACATATAACATTTTACATGTAACTGTTTGAGCTGCTCCAACAGCTGAGAGTGAGAACCAAAAATTATGCGGAGAGCCCTTCTCAGTGGTCACAGTCGTTGACGTGCGCTATGTGCTTGTAACAAACTCAAGGTGCTGCGCTCCTGCTTTCTAGCCCTCATCATCGCTTTCATTCCCAAAATAGAGAACAGCCTTATCTTGTGCCAGTCCTTGATGTGTGCCTTTTTCGGCACCTTCAAAACCGATATCCAACCTTTTTCTTTTCACTTGACACTTTGAACAAAGGAGATTACTGCCCAGGTGCTGCAATCGTATATGTTTGTCTTTCTAGCACCCCAGAAGCCAACCTGTTTCTTCTCACTTCATACGTTGAATGAAGGAGGAGAGCCCTGCCCAGGTGCTGCGGTCGTTGATGTGTGCTTTGGTCGCACACCCCCTCGCTTTATCTCTGAACCCCCCCCCTGGACACCTCGCAACCTTAGGCTGGATGCCTCTCAGCAAGCAGCAATTGGAATGGCACTGGGGGCAAAGGATGTGTGCTTGATACACGGGCCTCCTGGTGAGTTAAATGAGTGGGTTGAGCGTGCTGCTGTTCTTGCATTACTAGGAGGCGTGGTCTGGCACTGGTGTCAAAGGATTTGTGCTTGGTGCACAGGCCTCTTGGGTAATTTAAAATGGGTGGGTTGTTTTGAGTAAGATTAGTGGGCTGTTCTTGTAACAATAAAAGGCATGGTGTGGTTGAAGATTGTGTGCCTTGTACACGGGACTTGTGGGTTACTTGTATGTTAAATGAGTCAGGGGTGCTTTCAAAATTTCTCTGTAGCGCTGAAAATCATGGCATAGCACTAGGGCAAGAGCCTATTCTTGCGTTATACCCATGGATCTCCTGGTGTGCTGCTTGTGCTATGGTTTCTGTAATAGTATGTGCTATGGACTTCATTGCTTTCTATAATGGTATGTTGTAGCAACTTCAGTTTCTTCAATAATTTATGCATGGTGTGTAATTTAAAAAATCTTCATGCTCTTTGTAGTTGTATCATACATGTAGTAGCAGTTTGAAAGCTTTGAATGACTTGTGTAACAGTACATAGCAGTAATTCAGTGTCTTTATGGTTTCTGTAATGGTATGTAGTAACTACAACTATAACATACAACGCACACATATAACATACAATACACACAACTACAATCACAGGCACCGGCAAGACAACGGCTGTCGTAGAGCTCATCCTTCAGGAAGTTGCCCGCGGCTCTCGTGTGCTTGCAACTTCTGCCTCCAACATTGCTGTAGACAACTTGGTGGAGCGCCTTGTGAAGGCGGACTCAAAGATGCGTATCGTACGGATGGGTCACCCTGCCCGACTGCTTCCTCAGGTGTGGAGACTCTAGAGGTTGCACAGAAACCTTTAATTTTGGCTGCTTCCTCAAACCCAGAAGTTTCAGAGGTTACACAGGAAATTTAGCACTTGAGAGCAGCTGCTGTTGAGATTAAGAGTAGTTGTTTGATTATTTCTAGGTTGGTTGTAAGGGGTACAAGGATGAAAGGGACACGCAAGGGAAAGGAACTGCTGAGCTCACTTTGTAACACTTGAGCTCCAGTTCTTGGAGTGAAGCAAAGTGATGTCACTCATATCGCTCTTGCGTTATCTGTGTTCCTATTTAGCTTTTCCATTTAAATTTTTGCCCCTCACATGTGCTCTTCCTTCTCAGTTTGAGTCTGTTTTTTTGCCTTTTTTCTTCTTGCCTGTGCGAACTCTAGCTTTTTAGCAGTTGTGACAAATCATTGCCATCTCACAACGCAAATTAATTGGAATTGGCAAACGAAAAGCTGTGTATCACATGTGTGTAAGGTGAACCAGAATCCTTCTTGTATACAGTACATACTGTATTTTTAGCTAGAAAGCCTCCGTACGGAAGGTGTCATATGATGTGCATTATATGGTCCTAGCCAGCCCTACTTGTGTGTCTGTGCCTGAAATCCATGTGCAAGCTGGCATGATGAAGCGTGTTGTTTGCTACCCTCACCATAACCTGTTTCTTGCCGCCATCACTGGTGACGAGAAGGTTAACTCAGTTGGTTGTCCATACCTTGACCAATGCTGTTGAACCATAAAATATACAGTGTATACACAGTATTTTTGGCAGGGATATCGCCAAATATACGGTCATATACGGTGTTATACATACGGTTCTGGCCAAACCTATGTAAATGACATATGTCATTGAGGCAACTGCAGCTCTTCTAGCCACGTTTTTTGCTGAGGTTTCAAAAAATTGGTTTTTACACCACAAACATTGGTACTTTACTCCTACAATGGCGGAGTGCTTGCCAGGACAACAAGGTGCCTTGAGTAGGCCTGCTATCTTATAGGAGCAGTCACTCAAAAATTGCAAGAGTGCATGCAGCCCTCTTGTCTTGCACCTATTTCTTTTTGGTGGAGGAGTCTTACGTGCCCGGCATTAACGATGCCCTTTTTCCTTGGTCTTTGTAGGGAGTTGTTTTCACTGCCTGCGAAATTTTTTCTTTTGCTCAGTGATGGCTGTGGCACACGAGAAGAATTTAGCACAAGTCACATCCGTCCTTATAACTGCACATAATGTTGACTGACATGTACTACAATTTGTTAAGAACAACGCGATATTTGCATCATGGGAAAAACTCCGCTGCAGGAACAAGTATAACAATCAAGATCGAGAGGGTGATTCTTTGCTGGGGCCAAAAAAGCTCAAGCTATGAATTGACAGCTTCAAAAGCATTGACGTTGTTTTTTTCATACTCGACTCTTTCTTTCTGCCTCCGTATCGCGCCTGTCGTTCTCAGTTAGACAGTATTCGTGTTGCGTTCAGGTCTTGGACAGCTCCCTCGAGGCGCACGTGCTGCGTTCAGACAACAGCTCACTTGCCAAAGACTGCCGGAAAGAGATCAAGAAGCTCAACTCCCAGATCCTCAAATTAGGTCCAAGGTGTGATGGCTCCTCAAATTAGGCCCAAGGTCAAGCCAGCCAAGTCCACCCCAAAAAAGGGGACTTAGTGCCCCTCTCCTGAAATGCACATCTGAGGTCACACAATGCTTTATATACGTGATTGTAATAATTCTGCAGAAAAACAAGATTTTTCATTGAATTTGGGGGCAAGGGTGAATTTGGGGCTGGCTTTGTGACATTTCCTTGCCGGAAAGGTGGCATGAGTACAGATATGCGGATTCTGGTTCCAATTTCACCATTTATTTGGTTCCCAGGTAGATCCAGGGTCAAACCATACCCATTAAAGCAAAATAGAAGGGTTGAATTTTGCCCCCAAGGGACTTAACGTGTGGGCCTGTTTGCTGGGCAAAAATGGTGTTTTTTGAAAGCCCTGGACACATGCTTTCTGGCCACCACCTGAGTGCTAGGGGCCCTTCAGCATGCTTCCCAGGAATGCCCTGCCAAGTATTGTGGTGTGTAATGCTGGGCTTGGGTCATGGTGGGCAGTGACAGCTGAGGTTTTCAATTGCCATCTGATCTCAACTTTGGCAGTAGACAGTTCCAGCGCCAGTCAAAGTTCACTTTTTCAACAACACAAACGTCACTCATTGCAAAAAACGCGTCCGGTTTCCGTCAAGTGTGGTAAAAGCCTTTGCAATTCACAGTTTCCCTGCCAAAAGGGGGGTCCAGAACCGGACCTTCACCCCAGGCCCCCGGACCTGCACTGAAATGCCACCATATTTTGTTTTCCCCTGATGATCTGCTGACACCAGGGAGGAGCTTTTGGGATCTTTTTTCTAGCAGGGATTTCCACCCAGTTCCACCCTGGCCACAAACTGAGTGTGCAGGGGTGGTTAGATGCTAATCAGGATTCTTACGTATTTAAGTGCACTTATCTGCAGTGGGGCAAAATTTCTCAAGGGAATGGCTGACCCAAGGTGTGATGGGTTCTCAAATTTGGTCTAGAGTGTAATGGCTTCTCAAATCTGGTTCAAGGTGGTTGCTGGTACCCCAATGTGTGACACATTTGTAGGGCTGGCCAAAACCAGCAGACAAGTCTCCAATTATGCAGGCCTATATGGCGCATACATGCAATTCAATAGGCCTTGCGACACGAGGTGGAAATTTGACAGTGTGGGCTGCATGCATTATGCATAGCACACATCCAGACAAAGGCATTGCCGTGCTTGCAGTGCGCTTTTGGCGTTCAAAATGTATGTATATCGGCCTGACTGTATTAGCAGCCGTCTCTTTTGAACCTAATACCTTGAGAAAATGCATGATAACGGCAGAGTTTTAACGCTAAGGAGCTCAACTTCCTTTTCCAATCAAAAGTGTGGTTTGGCCAGCGATCACTGCTGTTTTGCACGTTGCGTACTGAAGCGCTAAGCACAAGGTGTATCGAGGCCCTACTTTTGAGATTGCCTGTGGGAAGTGCCACATTTTGAGATTCTACAGAGTGTGGTTGGACTATGTACTCACACAGGGAGCGTGCTGAGCGGCGCCAGATACGGGGTGATCTAAGGCGTTTAGCAAAAGAAGAGCGTGGGCGTCAAGAGGCTGCCGTGGTGGAGGTCGTGAAGGGCGCTCAGGTGAACACAACTTTTGATACACGGCAACTAATAAACCTTGCCTCATTGTACTTTACCTTGAGCTCTGACTGGTGCCCCTTTGCAACTTATCCTGCATTAAAAATTGCGACTTAAGTCACTTTACCTTGTTCCTGAAAAGGTGCAAAAGATTGGAGCATTCAGCCCCATTTGTTAGAGATTTAAGTATGCATTTTCCGGCATGGCTGATGGAGGCTGTGTGGATTGGTCAATTGTACTTTATTTCTTTTCGATGCTCTTGATTTACTAGGTATGTGCATGCATCATTCATTTTTTGCTTTTTTAAACACAGCTCAGTCAATGGAAAGGAAAAACAAGTCCTATCCTTCTGCGTGTCGCAATTTGCAACAAATTATTTAATTTGGTTAAATGTAGTTTTGCTTCAGGATGAAAATTTAGGGTCGGCCAGAATCGTACATATAAACCGTGTATGACCGCATATATGATGATTCTTATAGGGTATATGGTTCTGGTCAACCTTACGTAAGACGTGAAAGACGTCTTGACATGGGGTTCGTTGTCCGGATTACAAGTCTCAGTTCCACGTGCACTCCATTAAGGAGGAGACGGAAGAAATGGCTTACACACAAATGGGCGTACATACAAACGCGTATGGGTGTATGCAAAGCGTTCAGTCTTGCGGGGTTCTCTTGCTCACAGGTCATAGCATCTACTCTAACGGGCTTGCTGCACCACAATTTGGAGGTGCGTCGATACATGTGTGGGGGGGTTTCTACATGACTTACCAGCTGCACCACAATCTGGAGGCACCTTTTTGAGGTTGTTTGCTTTAAAACTCTGTAATTGGATTAATCGGAAAAAGCTGTATGGCAAGGGTTGGAGGTGGGTGTGTTTTGCGTCCAGCTGTGAGTTTGGGTGAAAGGTGCGATAACGAGTGTGTTGGGTGTGCGGACGAGTCAGTTACTGGAGTGAGTCAAGGGCACAACTTTTACAATTGGGCATACACTTTCCACACGCATATAAACCCCTTACTCACGCACCTTGATACTATGCGCATATAAACCCCTTACTCACGCACCTTGATACCATAGCATAAAACCAGCTTGTGTGTTTTGGAGCATGCTGTTTGCTGTATTTGTGTGTACCTGCTGCCTCGAGTGATTAACAAGTGTTTCTAGCTGCCAGATATCTACAAATAACAAGTGCACACAATAATAGCTGAACACACTCCACCTCTTGTGCGCTCATACGTGTCAGTGTTGGACCCTCTGGGCACTGATTCAAGCTGCGTAAGTAACATATAATTTGCCAATAAGTTCAAAACATTCCTTGCACAGTACGGTCCCATCCCACGTTTGACGCACATGTTGGTCAAGCTGTGAAGTTGCAATTTAGAAGCATACACGTGTGTGCACAGTCACTAACACGCTCCCTGTTTTTGCATGCGCACACCATCAGTCGCAAGTATTTGATGTGGTGGTTGTGGATGAGGCGGCTCAGGCATTGGAAGCTGCCACATGGGCCGGACTGCTTAAGGCCTCTCGTGCTGTCCTAGCAGGTGCGGGGCGGGTGTTGTTTAAACGGATTTTGAACGTGTTGTTGCCATCGGTGCTGATCATGAAGCGCTTGCACATGAGCCAAACTGATTTCTTGCTTTGCACTACCAGGAAGAAGATTGCAATTTGAGGACGAGCTTTTGTGCCCCTTCAGTGGAAGGCGTTCCTTCTTACCCTTGCAACCATAGCACTAGCTTTGATTTGCATCCCTGGTGTTGCCCACAAGGACCACAGGATCTGCATGTAATATATTATAAGTTCTGGCTCACTCACAAGGAGTGTTGAAAGTGCATGCGCTGTGCAGTACAGTGAAGGGCAATCAGGCCCTTTGACTATAAAAACCGAGGGCAGAGACTTGCGAGATAAGCCCATCACGCTTCCAATTGCTTCCTATCAGAGGCCCAGCTATGAATTTGTAGCTGCTTAAAATAGAAAATATTAAATCTGTTCATGAGGATCGCAGGACCTTCAAGAACTGCATGCCGTGTTGCGCGTGCTGTGTTGACCAGTGCTGTTGACACATGCACAGGGTTGGCCAGATCCGTGTATATAATCACACCTATATATACACCAGAACCGTATATATTTGTTGATTTCCCTGCCAAAAATACCGTGTGTGCACCGTATATATGTGGTTCTCGCCAACCCTACATATGCATCTCATGTAATCCAAACAAGCTTAGGCTTATTATCCAGATTCACGGGGTATGCATGTGCTGTATGCTACAGAAAGGACTGTGCAGACAACCGGCTCTCAACTCTGAACCCCTTGCAAAGTCCTGTCTCCGTCTACAATGCTTTGCAGGCTATCACTCCTACCACATTTGTCACAATGTATGCTTTGCAGGAGATCACTTGCAGCTCCCTCCTACCGTCGTCAGTGATGAAGCTGCACGCAAGGGCTTGGGAAACACATTGTTCAAGAGGCTACAGGTGTGAGTGTTCTTGCCTGCAAGCCTCAATTCTAACAGCTCACATGTGTCTCTAGTTCAACAACGTGCAGGAAGCACTGAGTTGTAGTGTGGGAGTATGCCTAGATGAAGCGTATGGTATGCCTGAGAGAAGCGTATGGTATGCCTGAGTGAAGGGTGTGGGATCAATGGATGATTGTGTGGGCACACTATAAAGGAGGCAAGCCCAAAAAGAAACTGACACCCTCTGATTTTAACTCTGATGCAAGAATGGGCTGCTACAGAAGCAGCCTCAATTCCTTCTCTCTTCTTTTTTGATCATGACATTGATGGCCTACCGACAGGGCATGTAGCAGCCGCAAGTTGGATGTGCAATTCCTAATGTATAAAGACTGTTGAAAATGAAGCTCTGCGTTTGTGTTGCGTGTATCAACCCAGCACAAACACTGTACAACCCTTACTTTGATGGAGTGTGTTTGTGTTGAGGTAAACATGTGTTGAGGTAAACAAGGCATTCAAACCACCAAAGCTCTTCCGCTTATGTTAATGGAAGTATCTCTGAATTGCGTGTGTCAACATAGAGTCAACGCTGCCCAAACACCTTCCCTTGATTTAATGATGCACCTGTCTCTGTGTTGTGCGTTTCAATAAAGAGTCAACACTCACCGGTTTAAATATATCCCCCCTGGCAAATCCTGGAACACTTGGGCATGTGTTGCAGCAGCTGCAGCCCCTTGCTGACCGTGCAGAACTTCCAAATACCAGCTGTTTTGATGAGAAACCTGCGTCTATGGTGTGTGATTACATTGCGTCAACCCTCTACAAACATGCCGTTACCAGGGTATGTACGGCAGCAGCTGCAGCCACATGCTTACCGTGCAGTACCGTATGAACACCGACATCATGCAGTGGTCTTCAGATGCTTTGTATGAGGTGCGTGTAGGGGGTCCTTCTGCACACAGATGCCTCCCCCTTTCTGTCTGACATCAAACGCAAACAAGTTACAGCAACCCCCCTATCCTCACCCTACACACAACATACACACACACTACCCCACCCCAGCACACACACACACAGACACACGCACACACACATACACACACTACCCCACCCCAGCACACACACGCAGACACATACACACTATACACGCATGCCTGTGCACGCACGCACGCACGCGCACACACACACGCATTTGCACACAGAGCAAACTATTGGCGCATCCGTCAGTGGCAGATCACACACTGGCAGACCTGCCCACTGCGTCCTCTGACACCCCAATAGCCTCTGGCTCCACCAGGAAGGGAGGGGCAGCTGGCAAAGCGGGTGCCGTCAAAGCCAGTGGTGCTGCAGCTGCAAAGGGAAAGGGACAGGGCCCTGCTGCAGCTGCTGCTCTGTCAGAGAAAACGATGCAGCCTGTCCTGTTATTCATTGATACTGCAGGGTAAAAGGATGGGATAGACATGAGTTCCTTGTGTCCCTGTGTGCTTGTGGTGCTTGCTTGCTGATTCTGCTTGTTGACTCCTTGTGGTGCTTGCTGGCTCTGCTTGTTGACTCCTTGTGGTGCTTGCTGGCTCTGCTTATTCACCCCTTGTGGTGCTTGTTGACTCTGCTTGGATGAAGCGTTTTGTGGAAAGGGAGATTGAAGCTCCTTCTCCCCCCTGTCCTCAATGAAAGGCTAAACCCGTGCCACGCAGGAAGCTTTGATTGCGTGTCACACCCAAACGCCCCATAAATGGGCAGGATGTGCGTCTGCAGCTTTAGTTTGCATCAGCATTAAGCATTAAGAGTATCATGCTGTGTGTGCAATGCCGTACACGCCCCTGGTACATGCATATAATATTTTTGCATGACAAGGACCATGCTTTGATGTTTGCACACGTGGGTGCACACACCGTAATTGGAGTTGGCCAAAACCATACATATGCACGTACTTACGGTGCGTCTTCGGTATTTACGGTGTAATTTCAATATATATGGTGTCATTAGCAGGGAGAATCTCGTATATACGGTCAGATACGGTGTGCATATACGGTTTGGGTTAACCCGAACTGCAAACGCTGTGCCCCCCGTTTTGCTTTTCCAGTTTTGAAGCCAAGAAAGCAATAAGCAATACCTATATTATTGAAACATACAGCAGCATATCAATTGGTAATCTATGCTACAAGCTATACTTGCCACGGTGTGGGTTCAAGGAGCAGCAAACGGACGAACGTGACCAAGGCAAAGCAAGGGAGGCAATAGCACATTTGGTCTACAAGTTGTAGCCCATACACTTGAATTATACTTTATGATGGTGCTCGACCAGGTGTGGGTTCGAGGAGCAGCAAGAAGAGGAAGGCGACAGCAGGGCGAATCAGGGAGAGGCAAAGGCTGTCATGGTGCACGTGGATCAGCTTGTGCAGGGTGGCGTCCGGCCCCAAGATATTGGAGTCATCACACCCTACAACGCCCAGGCGCGTATACTTTAAGCTAAAGATGTGCGTGTTTTATTGCCACTGTTCAATAGCGCCTAACATTCAGCTGATTACCTCAATCTATTATACTAGGGATCGGCATTATACTAGGGATCGGCATTATACTCAATAGACAACCAAAAGTCAGATGCTCCACTTCGTGACTGGAACAGCTCAAATTGAGCTTGCTCTTTTGCTTGATGGAGTTAGTGTAAAGGTTTAATTTGGTTGGAATGTGAACGGTTGCTTCTGTTGACTACGCAATACTTTAAAAGACTGGTTTGGTTCACAGCCATGGTTGTAACCCCTGGTTTTAGGAAGCACTCGTGCCCGCGCCTGTCAACATGAACGGGTAAATACCGCATTGCGTATGGCTCAGGCACACCTAGCGTGTGGAGATGCCCGAGACTTTAGCTGCTGCTGCTTCTCGGATTTCGATTTCTAAACGTGCCATTTGTGCATCAACGAAAGACCCATCTGTATGCTATCCGCGCTCTGAACCTCTCCCCTGTTGTGCCAAATGCGAACCAGCTCACGATTGCATTTGCTGCGAGCCCTCTCCGTGCGTGCATGTGTGCATTGATATTTTGGTCACAGATTGCAAATGGTTGTCATTTACGCCCTTTGAACATGCAGGTTGCCATGTTGCGTGAGCTCCGCACTGACACACTCCAGGGTGTTGAAATATCCAGTGTGGATGGCTTCCAAGTAAGTGGACAACAACCAGCTGGATTTAACAAACAATGCACAACGCAAAGTACTTTCGCGCTAGCCGAAGTTGTCGCAGCTGCCAGATAAAGAACAGTGCAGATGCGATGTGCAATGTTCAAAGGCACGTGAAGAGGCGAGGATGTGGCTTTGTGCTTGTCTGTGCAGGGCCGTGAAAAGGAGGCGATCATCATATCAATGGTGCGCAGCAACGACAACAATCAAGTGGGCTTTCTCGCTGACCAACGGCGCATGAATGTTGCGGTGAGTATGCTTTTAATTGAGCCGTTGGATTGTAGCCCACTGCTACACCGACCGTCATGTAGATAACGCTCAGATTTTTAATCGCATGTTTGAAATAACCCTCCTATTCAAATGGCACAATATTATGTCTGAATGAAATGCAGATCACGCGTGCACGACGCCACTGTGCGCTGATCTGCGACTCGGAGACTGTTAGCTCGGACCCTTTCTTGAAGGGATTGATAGATTACTTTGAAGCGCACGGGGATTACGTATCTGCAGCGGAACTCGTGAAATGAACAAGAACTCAAAGCATTTTGTTTCCAAGTGCCAGTGTACTACAGCTAACTAAAGGCAAGAAAAAGAAAAGAAAAACTACGCAGGCAGTGAAAACCACTCCCCACATTAATTAAGGAAAAGGAGCCACTTTGGTACCGATTACCGTAATGCTCCTCCACCGCGAAAAGAAAAGGAAAAATTGTCGGGGATCAGGAGGGTTGCAGGCTTGGCCTGAAACCGGCTCCTGATGAGAGTTGATTACAGTACTGGAAGGGCACGTCTGGCATGGACAAGTTAAGCAGCAAAATTCACAGAGTGCACATGGAGCTTGGAGGCAAGCTTCTTAACTCTTTGAGAATCGAGACCCAGTTCCTTGAAAGGCTTCAGAGTGTTAGTGTTGTAGATGGTGCCGCCCACACCCAAAAGGATGATTTGGAGAGTAACGGAGGCTCCTTGGAGAATGTTGCGAAGGTCTTTGTGCTGTTGCGCTAAGGCAGCAGGGTGGTGCAGATGTGCTACTTTTTGTTCAATCAATGCCGCTACTTGATTGCTGCAAGTGATCCTGGTCAAAGAGGCCGCAACTGGCTGGGTCGAACGCTTCCACCAGGAATCCATCAGGATTTGCTTGCAAGCTCGTTTATAGAAATTTCCGGAGCGAGTATTATATTCAGGTCTGGGTTTGATGGTCGTTCATTTCCCAGATTCTTGAATTTAAGAGAATGGAGCGGTTGTGTTCGGGGAGGAGTATAATAGTAGAAGCTGAATGGTCGGTAGGTAGCATAGTTGTAACTGCGGGCATAATGATTTTGGAATAAGTAAAAGCAAAGCGAAAGAAGGACCAGCCTATTTGTTCCAGGTAAGATAAGTCTATATATTATAATATGGTTTTAGATCTTACTCTCCCCATCGCGGAAATTAGACTAACTGATTGGAACACAGAGGTCTACGAGCCCTCCGATGTGTGTGTGTAATTAACCTCATTGTTTGCAATGGGCAGCCAACCGAGTCGTGCAGCAGTCACAGCAATGCACCAGTAATCCATTTGCACGCAGGACACCTTTTTGCTGGTAGATGCCCTGCAGCAGGATGTCGTAACATGGGCAGACTTCAAGCAAGAGGCTCCGCTGTAAGCCCTCGCCTGCAAAAAGCCTTCATGCACAGTCAAACGCTCACACGCACGTGCTGAATGGCATGCGGTGCAAGCGCGCTTTGCACAAAAGCCCAGTAGATTGCATACATCAACATTGCTGCACGCAGAGTGCTTGAGCTAGGCTGCGGCAGTGGGTATGTGAGCTGCTCCCTTGCCTTGATGCTCCAACACCTGGGTATTCCTGCTCAGATTTTGGCAGTGGACCACAGTCGTCCAGCCGTTGAAGCCACGCACCAGACCTTGCAGAATCACAAGGTAGTCTCTACAAATTGCTAAAGGTTACTGAGGGTATCGGTCACACAAGACCCTTGACTTGCAACTCATGCATCACATTGGCTTTCTCATCCAAGCAAAGCCTTGAAGCTAAAAGTACGCGCATTTTGTGCTTGCTTTGCCTCTTACTTCTGCCTGCCAGTTGGCCTGATTGTTTCGCACTTCACTATAAATGCGGGTGATGAGGGGCCACCTGATCCGTGTTCCACAACGCAGGTGCAAGGTAGGGTGGATGTCGTGCAGACAGACTTGACACGCAGCTTGCATGGCAATCTGGTGGGACACGTTGACTTGCTGGTGAGTGACTCTGCAATGCAGCTGGCATCCTTTGAGGACTAAACTCCCCTGGCATGTTCGCAATTAATGTCTGGAAGATATTTAAGCACTTGCATGCAATTCATTTATCGCATGTGCGTGTGTGTGTGTGTGTGCGCGCGTGTGTGTGGTTGTGTGTGCGTGTGTGTGTGTTCGTAATTGCTGGATATTTTTGAATCCTTGATGTACACCTATCATACTCTGAGAAACCTGCATTCTTCACAACACCAGCTCGATCTGCAGTCTCGCAAAAGCAGACATCCATTGGATAACAAACCCTGCTTCTTTGAAAGGTCGTGATCAACACACCTTAAAACAGGGAAAGGACTCGAATCTCCGGCAACATACCTACATAAAACGTGTCGATGGGCGATGAAAGAGAATAAGCAGGAGGAGACTGCCATACAGAAAGAAGGGTGCAAACTTGCGCAGGTCTTTAATCCCCCGTACGTGCCCACGCCTGATGATGAGATACATCAGCCTGGCGTTGCCACTGCATGGGCAGGGGGCTTTAAAGGGAGACGTGTCATAGACCGTGTGCTGCCTCAGGTACTGCGAGCATGCTTACGTGTGTGCAATGGATATTGTGCGCGTGTGTGGTTAAAACGTGTCATAGGCTGTGTGCTGCCCTAGGTAATGCGAGCATGCTAACGTGTGTGCAATATATGATCTGCTAATCTTGAAGAGATGCATCACAGACCGTGCGCTTCCTTAGGAGCTGTAAGGAGTCTGTGAGAAGCTCATAGTCTAGGCTAGGTGCATCCTTCTAGGCTAGCTGCTCACATGTGTACTTAGACTGTTCTTAATTGTTTTGTTGTGCCCTGTCTGTAACAGAACCCCTCCTTTTCCTCAGATTACCAAATCATGTAGACACCTGTTTCCTTGCACTGCCTCTACTGCCGCATGCACGCCTCTGGCATTACATACACATGTGTATGCGTGTTGCATCATGCAATTCTGTGCCAAATGGTGCTGCCAAGCTTACAAGGGGAGTGCGGGCACTTTTGCATAATGGCCTTTATTTCTAAACAAGTTTCCAATTACAGGCATAAATGAGAAAATAAGGGATCCCTACGCCGATCCCTAGGCGATCCCTAAGGATCCCTAGGGATTATTTCTGCCCAAATTGGAAAATACAAGAGCATGTTCTTTTTTTGACGCTTCACCTATTCCAGTGTTGCTTGTTACGTTTACCCTTACTTGTTCATCAGCAAGAAAAAGTACAGGCAGATACGAATGAACTTTTGGTTTGCAAGCCGCTCCCGTCTCTGAGATCTGTATGCCGTAAGAGTTAGACTCGACTAATTCCAAATTTACCGTTCCCCTCTCTCGTCCCTGCTGTGCTCTCAATCACACACACACACAGACACGCACACACACTCACACACGCACATGCATGCACACAAACATACACATACACAAACACACACAGTTGCGGGGCTTGCTGTCACCTTTTGGAGTGCTGTACATGGTCACAGTATCTGAGAATGATCCTTCAGGTACGATAAGTGAGGATGGATTGTGCTGGGGAATATTTGTCTATTGTGGAAACAGTTGTCAAAGTACACACTTGTGAATCCCATGTACACAATTGTAAATACACATTCCCATTTGTTCTTCTCATGCGGGTCAAAAAATGTGAGGTAGGTCTGTGTCTGCAGTATTGGTCAAGCAGAGGGAATGAGGTCCCTACTTGCGTACTTAGTGGCTCTAGGCCGTTGCCACTGTAAGGGTCTCCTTGTTATCCACCAGATCCACCAGAGCTGTATATGGGTATGTGCGTTCACACATTGTAGAAACAAGGATCGTGAAATCAAAAGTGACGATCAGGCAGCCCAGCCCAGCCAAGGAATATACAAAGGGGGAAATTATGCTCCTCTCCTGAAATGCACATCTGAGGTCACACAATGGGTTCTATACATATTTGTAACAATTATGCATAACAACTAATGTTTTTTATGAATATGGGGTCAAGGGTGAATGGGAGGCTGAATTTGTGCCATCCCCTGCCAGGAAGGTGGCATAGATATAGAAATGCGGGTTCCAATCCACAATCCATTTGTTTTGTTCCCAGATAGGTCTGGGGTCAAACCATACACATTAACCAAAAAAAGGGTTTTGGAAATTTGCCCCTGAAGGACTCAGAACGTGGGCCTGTTTGCTGGGCTAAAATGGTGCATTTTTGATGGAATCACGCTTTCTGGCCACCACCTGAGTGTAAGGGCCCTTCGGTATGTTCCCAAGGCATGCCCTGTCAAGTATCATGTTCTGAAATGCTGGGCGTGGGCAGTGGTGCGCAGCGACAGCTGATAACTTCAAATGCCATCTGCTCTCAATCTTTGCAGTATACAGTTCCAGCGCCAGTCAAAGTTTATTTTTTCAACAATAAATTTGGCACTGCAAAAAAAGCGCTTGGATTCTGTCAATTGTGGTAAAAGGTTTTGCACTTCATAGTTTTCCTGCAAAAGGGGGGTCCAAAAGCGGACTTTCACTCCAGACCTCCGGACCTACACCAAAATGTCCCCAATTTATTGCAAACACCCCTGGTAAGTTGATGGCACCAGGGAGCTTTTGGAAATCTACTTTCTGGCAGGATTTTCACCCTGCCCACCTGGGCACCTCCCGCCACAAACTGAATGTGCAGGGGTGCTTTGATATATCTAATTAAGGTTCCTACATACTTAAACGTATTTTCTGCTTTGGGGCAAGAACTCTCACAGGACTGGCTGACCTGTATCAGTTGTCTGCCCTGGGTTCAAATTAAATATAATAGAGGTTTACCATGCTTTGTGCCTGGCTACAGCCATTTGATTTTGGTGTCTGCATGGTCTGTTTTGCAAGGTAATCTGCAAGCATACAGTCATTCATACACAGTGAATATACACAATTCCGGGCAATCCTTCAAGTTCTGAATTAGTGTTCAGATAGATTCTACCAGCTGTAGGAAAGCTCCTTCGCTGCCCCCGTAGTACTATTTAGGTGCTTATGGTAACGTGCATGTATACACCTGTAGATAAGTGTGCTCATGTTTGTTGCCATCCTGAGTGCACATGGACCAATCAGCTTTGTGCATATAATGAACAATTACATTCGTGCACACTGTTCATTGAATGCATAACTACAAAGACTTGTGCATCAAGTCCTTGGTGCACAGTCAGGCTTGCCAGCATGCCCACATAGCACCGCACCTCTGAAGAGGCTTACTCTTGAAATGCCATGGCGTTGTTCATGTTCATGCTCATTCTCACGGGGCCTTGTCTGTCGATTCCTACTGTTAGCGCTACTTAAACAAATGGTCTTGCAATTCATGAAGGTGCGCATTTACCCTGTGAAGCCTTTTGCACACTGAAGCCTTGAATTTGCTGTGCATACCCATATGTTTTCTCTGGATCTGAGAAGGTTTGAGTGCCCAATTGAGAGTGCCAGTGCTTCATCCATAGCATGTATAGCATTGCTAAATATGGCAAGTCCAAGAGTAGGAGCCGACATGACATGCCTTCTTCTTTACTTACACACAGGCATCGTCCAAGAGATGTCTGCACATGGGTTTAAAGGTGAGCAAATTATTGTGCTGCTATTTAGAATGGCCAGAGCATGTATAATACCTTAAGCCAGTGCGTCACTTGACTCACCATTCTTCCTCTGGCTTGTGTCTAGGTGCTGTTGGGTCGAATCACTGTCATAAGTACAGGACTCAGCCTATCAACTAACAACAAAGGTGCTTTGAGCGTTGAGCACTGCTGGCGTTTCAAACCAAGCTTTGAGCACCCACACTTGCCCAAAACATCAGAGTTCAACCGCGCTCCTTGTACTTTGCCGACCTGCTTGCCTTGAAAAATTATTTTAAACGAATTTGAATAGTGTTTGCTGGTACGTGCGGAAAGGAAGGAAGTGGCAGCAATGATCTCACATCCAGCAACTACATCTTGTCTTTACGTTGGGCAGCGTGGTTTTTGCCATATGTAGCACCACCGCCAGTTGATACCTAAAATGCCTTTGTGTCTTCTGCATGTAATTTGACAGGTGTGCTTTACACGGTTTTCTGTCTCGGGGCTCTTCTATGATTCAATGCCACAAAGGGCTGACTAAGTTTAACAAAACCATGCTTTGGTCTTTTTGTAGGGCTTGTGTGTGACACAGCCACGCTTTTCCTCACCAAACAAAAGTTATAACGCAGTAGTTGTTACCGAGTATCTCCACTAAACAGGCTTTGCTCGTGACAAACCCTTTCTATCACCTACAGGCTGTGTGCTCATGTCTCGGCAAGCAGATGAGGAGTGCCTCAGCATTGTGCGTCTTCAACGCTGTGGGACGTAAGGTGTGCGTACGTTCTGTGCGCCTCTTCAACGCTGTGGGCTGTAGACCGTGATGTCTATCAGCATTGCTGCATCGTCGGCACTGAGGATTGTAGGAGCACATCAATACTATGTGCCTCCTCAACGCTGAGGAACGTAGAACAGCGCTGTGTGTCACTCCAACACTATGGGATGAAAAAGAAGAGGCAGAAAGTATTGATAGACAAAGAAAGGCAAATCATAGTTGAGGGTCTTGAGGTGTTTATTGCTGCTGGCTGTGTGCTGCTTCTGCTTGCTCTCTGAGTAATGTAAGCTGACCGTGCACTTTTGAAACGATGTGCGTGAGCAGGGGTGGTTGAGTGATTAGCTCTTGGCGGATGGACTGAAAGCACTGGAAAGTATGAAAGCAGATGAAAGAAATTATGTTATGATGGAGAAAGGGAGAGCCTGCTGGGCAAGTCTTGGAATGTTTTGTATGCTGATATATGTGCAGGTCCAGATGATGAAAGATGAACTGTGCTTGTTGTGATTGAGCAGCTAGCTAGCTGGCATGATTTAGGGGGAAATTGACATGCATAGTCATTTGTATGTATTATGTCTGAGCTCTGCAGTTTTGTTACTTTTCTGCATTCTGCTGCATAATTTTTTGAGCTTGCAGAGATGGAATGCCTGGAGCTTGCGTTGCCTAAGGAAGGATGTGCATCAACGTCATTTGAGTTGATCATTACAACGAATTGCACAAAACCTTACCTTACCTGGGAAGGGAATGCGTCAAGCTTGAAGCTTTCTGCGCAGCTACTAAAAGAATTTTCCAAGGCACGTTTGACAGCAGAGCCGTACATATACCCTTTGTGGATAATTCACTGTCAGTTTTTGCACTTGTGAGCAGTTAGCAAGGCCATTGCCTACACAAGCAATGTAGTTCTGAGTGCAAATCGTTGACTCGCAAGAAGCACGCACGCAGCTGCTGGAAAGCAGGCCAGGGTTGGTAGTAGAGGGTGCAATCGAAAATGTCCTGTTGGCTGGAGGCAATACCTCCCAGGTATATATTGGGAGCCTGCACACCATCAGATGTATTGCTCAGATATCCTTGGGAGTTGTGTTCGATATCTCGTTTTATATGTACAATTTTCGTTTTGGATCTGGTGGCATATTGGCTTAGCTTTTTTTCATGAGTGCACCCTTTTATCATACGCAACTTCTCCTAGTTCCAAACAAGAAAGCTTGAACTGAATATATCTGATGTCTGTTTGTTCCCGAGTCTTTGTGGCATGTATGGAAATTGCCCAATTGCAAAAGCTAACTGGAAAAAGTGTGGTTCGTTTGTATCATGCCTTTTTTAACCTTATAGAATATGCTGCTAAAAGATGAATAATAGTTTAGTAAATGATCTAGTTGACCGTGGCCCCATCAGGCAGAAGAAACTGGCCTGAATCTCATGACACGAGTATTACTATTTCACAACTCTCCAAAACGAGGGGAAATTTTGACAAATTTATTCATAAGTTTGAAGTTCACAAGTTTACCGAAACCTGCAAAAATTCATTCTATTACATGTTGGCTGTCCTAAGGTACGTGAGCAGGCACATCAATCTGCTTGCCGCCCCCATGCAAGCTCGTACAGATCCTTTGCCACGCTCTCCTGCATGCCTGCAACGTTGAGGACAGAACAAGGACAATCACGTCTCTCTTAATGTTTTGTTAAGATTACAAACCTCCATCCTGGAAACCACTCTTACAGCATGCCTTTGTTTTAGCGAGGATGATGGTACTAGAGAGATTCTCTAGGATATTAGAGAAAGGTGCAAGGTGTGCTATCAGGAGTACAGCAAGAATTGAGGGGAAGTTGTGGTAAGTAGAGATCTATTTGGAAATACTGCATGATGACAAATTGACATTGGACTTGCTATTTCAAGACCTTGTCCCTCGAGGGCACTTTCATAAGATTGGGACAGGGGAAGTCAGTCTACTTGAACTTAAGAACAGGGTATTAAGCAAAACCTCGGTCGAGTGTTTGGTATTGTCATCATATCCCTACTGGACCCTTAATAATGCTGTGAAAAGTTTGCACGCTATAAACAACTCTGTTCATACCCTCCCATAAGTGCTGGTGCAGGTATTTGATTCTTCGGCAATAACTAATTACCTCACGCAACTCACCCATCATTTCTGCTATTTCTTTGACGCGCTGCTCATAACTGGCAAGCACGACAAAGCGCGTTGTTATCCTGCCCCTCCGGCTGCTGCTGCTGCTGCTGCTGCTGCTGCTGCTGCTGCCATTGTCCTGCCCTATGATCGAGGATGTGTCACTGGAGGGTTGCAAGTGCTTCAGCACTTTCACGTGGTGGTCTGCATAGCACGCTACCTGCAGGGAAAGGCAACACAACAAACGTCTAAACCCTTACTATCTATGTGCCTTGTCCTGAGCCCAAAAAAGGTACAAAACAAATGCAACCAATAAGCATTACAGGGGGTGATCACCATATTGAGGTTGTACTTACCCTAAAAAGAAAGGGGCCGAAGCCACAAATTGCGGCAACTTAAAAATTAGGGCATGGTACACAGAAAGGTTGCCGAGACGGGTACAAAAGTGCAGGGGAAGTGCTGTACGCGTTAATTGCAGTTTGCTACAGGCTGGTAGCATTAATATCACACACTGTAGACAAAGGGTATATAAGTTTTAAGTGTGTGCGTACATGCACATATGTCAGAGTGTGCACAAACACAAGTTTTATACAGCAGCGCAAGTACACACTTTATTCTATTTGCTTGCAAGTAAGGATGTCCGCACAAGTTCATGCAATTGTGTGTTTATAAGCGAGTTATAGTGCATGTTGTGATGTAACCTTACCTGCGGCAAGTGGGTGACACACACGACCTGGCTGCTCCCTGCAGCCATCCTCCTCAGCATAGCACCCACGCTACTGCCCAGCCTGCTACCCACTCCCGAATCTGCAAGTGTAAATTTGTGTGAATGCTCTCAAGTGTGTGTGTGTGTGTATGTGTGTGTGTGTGTGTGAGAGTAACAATTGTGTGCTTCCTGTTTTGGCAGCATGCCGAATTGAAACATGTGCTTGCTACATTCCTTGCTAAGATACATGTTTGTGATAAGCTTGCGCGTGTCAGTGTGCATGTGGATGCGTGCATGCAGGTGTGTAAAGGGTATAGGGCACCCAGTTCGTACCCAGTGCACTTGTGGACACCCTTCACATGCATTGCCTAGAAAACAAAGTCAGACGCACCAAGTTCATCGAGTATTAAGATGGGCACGTGGGGCTGAGACTGGGGAAGACTGCTTGGAGGCTGCTGCTGCTGCTGCTGCTGCTGCTGTGAGTGGTTGGTATGGTGCGGTGTGAGTGTGTGGGTGGGGACATATGGCCCTGCAGTGACAGGCTGCTGGCCATTAAGGTTTTGCTGAAAGGCAAGGCTTTGGTGAGCCGTGGCTTCTGAGGAGGAGCCATGGGCAGCTGGATCGTTGGAGGTAGGGCTGAGGTGCTGGTGCTGGTCTGCAGCTTCGTGGGAGGGGGGCGGGTGCAGGACAATAGGAGGGTGCTGGTGGCGCGCCGCTTGGCCTTGCGGGTTTGCGTGGCTGCTTACGCTGTGGTTATTGCCGTTACGGACCGTGCTACTCCTGTTGCTGCCTTTCCTGCTTCTGTTCTTCCCACCGCTTCTGCTCCGGTCCTGAGGCCCACTGGTGCTACCGATCCCTTGCAAACCACCCTCCCCATCATGCAAAGACGCGCGCTCCACAGCATCCCCCCCTGGACTCTGCTCGGATGACAGAGCACTGGCTTGCTGCAACGTGCTGGGCTCATGCTGGTTGTTGCCAAGCCATTCGCCGTCGGCCCCCAGGCCTACCCCTCCGGACGGTGCAGCTTTGAGGGCAAGCATGATGCGGGCTGCCTCTCCGCCTGTGTGTATGCGTGCATGTGTGTTTGCGTTTGCGTGCGTGCATGCGTGCTTGTATGCGTGTGTGTGTATGTGTGCGCTTGTGTGCGAGTGTTCAACACTATGTAACACTACGTGAAGTCCATGGAACTGGGCACGTTTGCTTGGATTTAATTGGACACAGGAAGCAAGCGGGCTGCTAAGTCATTTTCAGGTATTAATGCCACTTCCTGACATGAGCATGTGAGTGTGTGCATAAGCGTGCGTGAGTATGTATGTGTTGAATCTGGTTGAATGATTAATATATGAAATCCAAAAACATGAAATCCAAATAAAACTGGGAAGGAAAGTTACCCAAAGATCGCTTCCTTACCTCTGACGCAACAGCTGCTAATTCTCTCACCTGATGCTACAGTTGCTAGAGGACGAAGGGGCTCAGCAGGGCCAGCTGCCAAGCGCAAAACCTGCAAAGTGCATAGAAGGAGGGGCAAATTGGTGCACACATAAAAGCGCGTGAGCAAAAGGAGAGTGGGTAGTGGGTGGCCTTGGTTGGCATGCTAGTGCTGCATTGGCGTGGTGAGATTGATGTGAGACCAAAACAATAATGGACAGGTGGCAGGAAATAGTGACTTTTTTAGTTTCAACCTGTACACTTGGCTGCAAGCACTAGTCAAATTAGGTTTTGCAGTTCGAATAAGGTTTTGCAGCTACAGCACGGTATACAGGGTTGTTCAGTTCGGAGTTCGGTCAAAAGTACAGGTTCGCAAACTTTCACGCATTGTAACGAACCCTAAAAATGCCGTTCGTTAGCTATTAAAAGTTCGTCAAACTTAATGCCCAAATTTCGATTTTTTAAGTCCAAAATTGCAGCCCAAAATGCAGGAAATAGCCTTAGGTGGTCGTCAAACGTTCTAATTTTTTTTGCACTAATTTAATATAATATATTGTATGTATGTCAGACAATTCAAGCATGTTTTAGACGTGTATGACCTTGGCAACCAGCAAAATCCTCCATTTCCGAAATTGTACATCAATCTGTTCGAACAGTTCGAGGGTTCTAAAACTTTCACGAACTTAATAGAACCCTTGCTCCCAAAAAATTGAACTGAACAACCCTGATGGTTTAGTAAACATGTCGTTGGCAAGAAGCACAATTTCAGAAAGCATGAATAAACAGGAGCAGATCAGCAAGCAGCGTCAAGGGCACCGAAGAAGCCCTACTCGTCATAGCATAAACGAGCGTGACCGCAATCATCGTCCATGAAGCATCTAGAAACACAGACAAAGGTGCTTAACAACAGCCGCATTAAGTACAAAGTACAAAGTCATTAACGCGCTCCGCACCAGCTGATCCTTCGACAGTATTTATGTAGGTGTTGCTCGAGCAAAGGTCTATGCTGCCATAAAAACGTCAACCACCACTCTTTCCTTTTACTGACCACACTTTATCCCTGAAGGTGCCCGCACAATGATCGATTGCAAACATATCAACAACATATCTAGAGAAGAGCGACGTTCCATCGCCACACTGCCGCACACTCACCACAGAATCCAGGCCTTGGTCAGTGACCCTGTAGGTGCCCACCCCGTACGGTGACCCAGCATTGGCAGCGGCATCTGCACTGATGTCGATAGCCTCTGAATCTCGAGCCTGAGTGGCCTGTGCAAAAGTGCATACGTGTGGCACACTCGTGTCTGCCTGTGCAAAAGTGCATACGTGTGGCACAATTGTGTCTGCCTGTGCAAAAGTGCATACGTGTGGCACACTCGTGTCTGCCTGTGTGGGCGCCTTTTGGAGCAAGGAATTAGAGCAGTAGGGCAGGAAGGGAGCTCCCCACGGCTGACTACGTACCCCACTTCACATACCTCTGGCTCTTTTGCCCACGTGATCTGCACGTCAAAGCGTGCATCGCCCATTGCCAGCTCGCCCAGAGCAGATTGCACCAGATCCACCAGGCCAGGCACAGCTGCACGTCGGGCAGCCGACAGCTGGCAGCAGCCAAGCACCAGCTGCTCGCGTAAATCATCCATCTCCTGCTCCCAGACATCCTGTGTGTGTATGTGTAGGCGGGTGTGCGCGATTTAAATATGTGTGCAGGTTAGTGTGTGTTTGTGTGTTGCTTGTGTATCTGCAAGTGTGTGGGCAACTAAAGTGGTGTACCAGGCCAAGAAGCTGTCACGCAGCGGCTGTTTCTTGCCTGAACGTCTATCCAGCTAGTCAAGAGTCTTGCACTAATGATGTTGCCTTTTCTTCCCTTGCCTCCTGACCACTTAGAACTAGAACCTGATGCCTTCATATCAACAAACTAGTATCCAGCCTGTGCTAAGATCTTGGTTGCCCAAACACAGAAAAGAAGGTGTGCGAGAAAGGAGAGCTGGTGCGCTTTGGGTAAAATACAGCCTGGATGGACATACAGCTAAACATATAGAATATAAAGAGCACAACAGAAAGAACACCATGTGAATGTCAACAACACTGACTGCTTACCGCATTGGTCAGCATCTCCTCGTACGCATCCAGCTTGTCTTCTGCACGCTGAGCATTGTCCAGTAGCTCAGATGAGTTGCGGCAGCGATTGGCACGCAGCAAGCGGTCGATCTGTGTCCGAACATTGTGACAGCTGCTCTTTCGAAAGGAATGTTATTCTGGTGATCCAATGTTATAAATCCGGATGGTATGAAAGCCGCAATTATGAAGCACAAGTGTACATTTACGGTGGCAAAACGTCAATCTGTACTCAAACTTACTGGTGCAAAGTGCTCTCAGTTCCTTCCTTGAAGTACTTCCATGCCACACATAACAGTCCAGAAGCAGACCCTCCCTAGAAGCAACAGCCAGCAAAAAGCACGAGCAAGCCGCACCTGACGCAGCCGTTCGCTCATTCTTTCATACTCGCTAACGCTGAACGAGATGGTGCGTGCATGCACACGCACAAGGTCGTCCACCACAGAGATCTGATCTCGAATCTCAGCCACCATACTGTAGACGTGTATGTTAGTAAACAAAGACGAGAGTTGAATATGCAGATGTATATATGTATGCGCGTGTGTTTGCCTGCGTACGCGCGCGGGCGTGTGTGTAGGTGAGTGTGTGCATGTTTGTGTGTGTATACGCCAGCATTGACGATAATAAGCATCACTGCATCTACAACGTCAGCTGTTTTTAAGCAGCGTTCAGTTAGGTACCTGGAAGCCTCTTTCAGAGGGTGCTGCTCTTCCTCTTCCTCGTCTTCCTCCTCCTCTTCCTCCTCCTCCTCCTCCTCCTGCCTCTTCACCTCCCTCTCCTCTGCCTCAGCCTCCTTCTCCTCCTCCTCCACAGCATCCAGCTCTGCCCTCTCATCACCTCCCTCCAGCCCATCCCTGTTCTCCGACCCCCCCCTCAGCGATGCCGTCAAACTACTCCCACTGCCAAGCTCCCCCTGTTGTCCAGCAGCACCCATTCCCTCCCTTTCACTAACTGCCTTGATGTGAGGAGAGGAACCACTCCCATTCGACCTGCTGCTGAGAGGAGAGGACGGGGCTCTTACAGACTGGCTGCGTGTAGCCCTGTTGTCCTGCTGTTCCTGCTGCTGTTTTGGTGCAGGACTGCTCCTGGAGCGATGCCTTATGCTGGCACTGGTGCTGGCGCCCCTGCTGCTGTTGACCCTGCGGTTGCTGCTGCTGCTGCTGCTGCTGCTGCTGCTAGACGATTCTCCTGTGCCAACAACAGACAAAGGGCTTATGGATAGAAGGGGAGTTGGACAGCGTTCTAGGCTTTGTGTGTGGGTGTTGTGGAGGGTTGAGGACGCACACATGAAGATGCTTTGGGTTTAGGGTTAGGGTTAGAGGGCGACACATAAGAGGGCGACACATAAGAGGGTGGCTCATGTCGTTTGAACAGCTTCACCATCAGCAGAAGCGCGTTTAAGGCACGACTGGACAATAGATAAGACGCATGTTTTTGCCATGAAGCACGTCATCACTCGTAAAACAATCCTCCAGCTAACACACAAAATGCGTGCACAACGTTCGCATGAGAGGGAAGTAACGGCAAATCTACTACAGCATGCTGTTACACCCTTACCTTCTTGCATAGCAAGCAAATTCGCTTCACGAGTCAGGGCCCCTTTCAACTGCAGCTCCAACATGCGCAGCCCGCCCACCAGACCGCCCTTAACACCCACGCTCCCGTCGCCTGCAGGGATGTGCGTATGTGCGTATGAAGCAGAATTGCATGCATACGCCGGTTGAGACATTGAAGTTGGCAGCATGCGCAGGCCACCCGCCAGCCCACCCTCATTAAAGCACTCCTGTCGTCTGAGGTGCAGGCACACTTTTGTATTAAGCAAGCAGAAGGGCGGGAGAGGGTGTATCATTAAAGAACTCCTGTCGTTTGAGGTGCAGGCACACTATTGTATTAAACTAGCAGAAGGGCGGGAGACGGTGTAGACATGCTTGGTTACACAATGTTACACAATGTTACAAATTGTTGAGCATGCCTATGCATGTGCATGTGCATGGGCATGTACATGTGCAAGGGTGCTTACACTCAAACATACATGTACGTGTTATATGCAACAGATCCTGATGGGCACTTCTTTGCCTCATCACTTTGAATGTGATCAGGACTCGCAAACGACCATCTCGTACGTAAGTGTTGGATGATCTGCTGTACCGCTCTTTGCTGTACACCTTTTTACTTCAACGAATTTGCCTTTCTTAACAACAAACACGCGAGCTTGTTGTAGCAAGCAGCCTCCACTTCTCCTTACTGCCATACTTTGATATTTAGTCTGTTTGCACAGCTGCTTAGGATGCAACTGAGCCCTAAGCCTCCTCACACGTCACGTGGGACAACTTCATCCTGGAACACACGCTTCCTCTCACCCACCTGCTATGACCTGCCGTGCTGTGTTGCACTGCTCAGCTGCTGCACGCTGCGCATCCATTGCACGCACAGCAGCTTTGAGGTCGGTTTCCTCGCCAGGCTTGATGCGGGCCTTGCGGACCTGTGCACGTGCACGTATAAGATGCAACAGCATGCAAGCGGCTGAGCGGACGATTAGGCGAGGATGTTGAAGTTTGTGAAGGGTTAAGGTGAACAATATTATTTTACAAAAATGTGTGTAGGCTGACAGGCGATTGAGAAACATCAAAGGAAAGGGGGGGTTAGAGATGCCATACTGCCATCCATACATGCCATCCATGCATGCCATCAATGTACCAGTTGCAGTTTCCTGATTTGAGAGCAATGAGAAACAGTTCCGTTATTGCAGGTGCAATCTTAACTCTTTTGAACCCCCGCAAAGCAAGAGCACTTTGTGTGCACCCTCACCGCGTCGACCATCTTATGCATGAGGGCTCGCTCGTATCCATCGCTCAGCGTATCGAGCTCCTCCAGTTGCGCCTCCACAGCCTGCATGGCTTTCAGTGTCTTGGATACCTGCAGATAACAATACACGTTTGCTGCTGAGTACCAGGATGTTCACAAGATTCGTGCAACACTTTGAAACTTACACAGGGTTGGCCAGAACCGTACTTCTGCACCGTATAGAACCGCATATATGGTGATGTTCTTGCTAAAAATACTATATGTACACCGCATATACCAATTTAAATGTATGGTTCTGGCCAACTATACATTTGCGTGAGGTTCAGCAGAAATTAAGGCTTGTGACCTGAAAGCAAACATACCTTTGCATACAAACGCAATGTGTAAAACAGCCTACACAAAAGATATAATGCACACAATTGATCCCCCTACATGCGTACAAACTGCTGTTTTCATACAACCCCTGAACAAAGCGACTCAGTCCAGCAAAACGTTTGTGTCCTTCGGGTCCACATGCACGTGATTATACACATACACATGAACACACACAACGAACAACCTGTCAATTTCCACTTTCAACGCTCCGCGTCGACGCTCCATGTCAACGCTCCACATGCATGTGCATGAACACAAATGTACAAACAACCAACTTTCTTACCAGCTGCAACAGCCTCCCACACGCAATGACCTGATCCAGCAGAGCAGGCATCCACTTTCAACGCTCCACACGCAACGACCTGACCCAGCAGAGCTACTCGTGTACCCAGGGTACCCAGCTAGCCAATGATTACTCCACATGTACATAAACACACACAAACAACACCCCCCCCCCAATTGTACCAACCTCCACTTTCAACGCTCCACATGCAGCGACCCGATCCAGAAGCGCCATCTGGATGCCTGGGTCTGCAAGGGCCAACGAGCTGTGCTGCCCGTTCATGTCCACAAGCAGGCCGTTTAGCGCACGGAGCGCACGCAGCGTGACAGGACAACCGTTGATGAAGCAGCGTGAGCGTAGGCGCGGGGGTACGGAGCCCACAGCAGGAGTGGCAACGAGGATCTGTGGGTGTAGCGGGAACGGGGAGTGGAGTATGATGAGGAGCACAAGAGTGAAAGCTGTGGTGAGACAGGTGCTTGTGAGCAAGGGGACGAAGCCCACATCAGGGGAAGCCATGAGGATCTCTGAGGGTTAGAAGGGATTTAAACATATGACGAGCAGCAGACGGGTGCATGATTATGGCAAATCAAGTCCCTACGAGCAAGAAGACAGAGCTTAGAGCAGACCAAACATTGAGGATTTGAGGATGTAATGGGAAATAGACACATGACGGACATCATACGCGAGCAAAGCAATAAGATGTATCCCCCAGGACCCCCACCTTCTACGAGGTTTCTTGAACTCCTCGGCATGCAACAGTGGAACTCATGCCGTTCACGCTTCACGCTTCACAAGCACAATAGCACCTAGGAAACAGATAAGGACTGGCCCGGGACCCCAACCGACCTCTCTCCTGATCTCCAGCTGTGAGGGCGCATTAGACGGGGGCAAGCCCTTGCTAGGTACCCCCTGCTCCTTCAGTGGCAGCTGCAGAGCATCTCCCCCCTGTATCGTTGCATCATCGTATAAGCAATTGTATCGTTGCATTAAGCTATTGCATCGTTGTATAAGCAATAAGCAATTGGAATGATCATAAGAGGAGGAGAATTTCACTGTTGGATTATTGCAGAGGTATGCATATGGGATGATTCATGGAGGAATAAAAAATGATGTGGTGTATTGTAGGGTTGTGCTAATGGGATGATTATTCAAGAGTTGCATAGATGAGTTGGCAATCAGGTGATTTCAGTGATGGGAGACGGGCTTTAAGAACACATACTCACCTGTTGGCTAAGCCAGAAAACGCCTTCTATGATGGCCATCTCTGCAGGGGCTCGCACACACTCCGGGGGAGACGCAGCACCCAGCAGGAGGGCCAAGGCCTCCACCTTTGGTGAGCAGACAGGGGGTATACAGTTAGGCGTTTTAGGTTTGCATGGACATTAGACGAAATAAGCGTAAAGAGTGAGAATGAAGAAAACACAAGAGAATAGGAGGTTGGTTGACATTGATTTTTAGAAGGCTTGCACAGAAAAGACTTTGAAGGGCATGAAGTAGACGATAAGATGCTTGGTCTAGTGCAGGATTTTTGCCAAGCAGGACAACATAATCATGCGTCAAAAAAGGCACTTGCTGGGAATGCACCTGATCGTCAGAGGAAATTACACCAACCAAGATGAGAGCAAGAATTAATAGGTAATGTGCAGAGAAGTTGCTGTTATCGCATGCTCTGCAAAAATTATGTCTTGCAACTTGTGGCAGCATATATGTGATATGTGTGTGTGCGGTCGTGCATGTGTGTGTGTGCGTGTGTGTGTGTGATTATGTGTGTTACAGTGTTTGTGCGTGTGTGTGCGCGTGCGCGGTGCGTGTGAGAGTCGTCAGAGTGTGCAATGCCTACTCACAAGCACACTCTTCCCAGAGCCGCTCTCTCCAGTCACAGCATTCAGTCCCTGCCCAAATTGGAGGTCTTGCTCCTCCACCAAAGCAAAGTCTCGGATACGCACTGACATGATGCATGTGCGCGTTACCTGCATTGCACGTGAAAATAGTCATGTGGTGAGTGGTTCCCCGGCTGCAGATTGCTTGGGTTTTAGGCAAGAGAAGTGCACATCACATTTAACGGTGCACAATTGTACAAAAGTTCCGACAGGTCTGCTTCCTGAAGCGTGTGCAGCAACTCACAGCAGCAGCAGCAGGGGCGCTGCGCTGAGAATAGTGTTCATTAGAAATACGAGGAACAGGCTTGTTGGGGTCCTTTTCCAGGCTGCTTGTTGCAGATGTTTCTGCTGCTGCTGCTGCTGCTGCTGCTGCTGCTGCGAGTGGCACTGATTTGGCATGTGTTTTATTCTGGACGGTTTTCGTTGGCACTCTGCGCTTGAGAATGCCTGCATGCCTTCCTGTACCATGCAGAGGCAAGGACGGGCAAAGCAATCTATTCACACAACTAGATTGCAGGGAATGGAACCCCAGATGCTTCATATCTTGCAACCGTCCTCGCCGATATTATAAAATCAAGGGAATCTGAATTAAAAATAATACAATGGTAAGTTAACAAACCAAACAGTACACACACACTCACACACACACACACACACA
>Ga0307945_1000088_pt1 | contig 48405 bp, 53 predicted proteins | sample OrgLakmetagen228_FD_201818 | JGI IMG/M metagenome (GOLD analysis project Ga0307945, IMG submission 201818) | Saline water microbial communities from Organic Lake, Antarctica - #228 | ecosystem: Environmental > Aquatic > Non-marine Saline and Alkaline > Saline | place: Antarctica: Organic Lake...
GAAACAAAAAAGGACAACAGGCATGATTTCTACCTTCAAAGCAACCAGTGCACTGTCCAAACGCTCGATCTCGTCCACATCAAAGGCCAGGACAGCAATTTCACGCTTCTCCTGTAAATGCACCATCCCTGTTTGAAGAGCGTCCTGCACATGTGTCGTAAGCTGTCAAGGAGGTGCTTTACGATGTTTTAATAATGAGATGGTTGAAACATTTTATTTCAACGGTGCTACGACAAGCCAGCACGTTTTCAATACACAATTCATTCCTGCTAATTTAAACAGTTAGTTAGAAATAAATTGTGCACACCCACCGGAGTAGGTGCTGCTACACCACGTGTTACTGGTGTTGCTGGTGTCTGTGTAGCGTTGGGCGTTATTGGTGCTGCTGATGGTGGTGCTGCCTCAAAGTTGGAGTCAGAACGACGCAGTAAAAGCTCCTCCAGAGCCTGCATGTGTGTCGTTCATGCACATTCGACTGGAATTAATTGTCCCTGCATCTTGCATTGTGTAAGGAAGCCTGCCGCTCTTACCTTGTTTGCTGCCCTGATGGGGCTGCTCCACTGCTGTGGACGGCCCTGTAGAACATAGAACCATGCGTCGTATGAGTGGTAGATCTCCTGAACGACGGCGTCGACGGCAGAGGTGGCCGTTTCGAGAGACACGTGCGCACCTACATTACGTACCAAATGCACAGGAGTGTGCGAACAACTGGTTCAAGCAATCTGCAACGGTTCCAGTTTGATCCTGTCCCACTTACGTTCTTGATACTTAGCAATGAGCTCGTTCCTCTTTTCTTCAACGGACTTTCCCATTATTCCGCTGTAGTGTGTCAGACCGAGGTTACAAGCATCTGATGAGGACAAACCTGCTGGGAATCCTTGAAATGTGATATTGTAATTAGGCAAAATTAAATGCTGTGTGTTCTACATATCGGTCAGACTCGACTTCCATCATTTCTCGAACTCCAAGTTCCAAATTTTTATCCAACTCGATTTATCCAACCCCCGGTTCTGTAAACAAATCCCGAAGCGCGACATACATTTTCCTGTGAAATGCTTCGTAAGAAAGCATCAGCTCAGACACGAATGTACAAGCAGTAATAAGCAATTTCATGTACAAGCGGTAATAAGCAGTAATTAAGATTTACGGGGGAAACAGTCACGAGACCAGGACACCAAAATCTGGGCAGGCCCTGCAGGGGCCCTTCTATGCTAATTTAGTGAGAGTCGGTGAAAGAAACCGAAAAGGTACTTAAGGATCATCGGCACAACTTAAAACTTACGAGCTCTGCTTGAAAAAAAAGTCAAATTATTTGCAGGCGATTATTTGCAGGCTTGTGTGATGACAAAAGTGCATGCTCCCCTTTTTTTTGTCCTCTCTACTATATCTGGGTTTTGGAGGGCAGGTTTTTTTCTTTCCTTGTTGTAGTGCAGTCGCTTTGTGTTCTCCCTGCTGTGTTTGGTGCTTTCTTTCTGCGGGCAGACTTGGGTGTCAACGGCTAAGCTGCCTGCCTGATTCCCTTTTTCCTTTTCCTGATATTTTCGTTTCCTTTTATTGATCGTTCCCCCTTCACAGATGTAAAAACTCCTGCTTCTGATGGAGTCGTAAAAAAACTGACTGTATGCCACTGCAGTCAAGCTGTGGGTCTAGAGCACACAAACCATACAAAATTTATCACAATGGGTTGGGGCCTGCCTGGTGGTGCGGGCATTCTTCTAGCGTCTCTCCCTAAATGTGCCGGCCATGCTATCATGGTTGAAGTACATATTGGAGGTCTTACACACCATTGGCGAGCAAACACGTTGGTTCCGATATGTACCTCAACAATCATAACACACCTACACATCATGGGGTTCTTCAGAACCTAGCAATTTGGGCATTTGTTTTTTTGGGCACGCTGCTCAAACATGAAATCTTTTTTCTTTAAACCCTAATGCAATTAACTGGCAGGGAGGGGAAAATGCCAGTTTGTCAGCAACCTTTTTATGTGGCACTGCGCTGTCCTAGCCAAAAAGCCCAGTTTCTTATTCAATGCACTCTCTTACTTTGGGGGTAGCTGAGGCAAGAAAATTTGTGGGGGAAAGAGTGAGTGAGAGAATCTCTAGCCCTGTAAAAACGGTACAAGGCCTCTTCCTCACCCCTCTCAATCATCAAAACTTTACTATCTAGCCCCAACCAAGGCGCAAAATGCTCTGATGGGGAGGCAAGGTTGTGATGCACTTGCTTCGGAAGTCCAATTTGCCTTGCGAATGGCAGTCGCCTGCTTTGCCAATGCCGATCTAAAATGATTAAAGTAATTTTCCCGTTTCATTTATCAAACAGGGCGTAATAACTCTACTTCAGTACTTCAGCGTTTTCCGTGTTGGTTTTATGCAAAGTTTCCAACCCATGACAGTGAACTGTGTACTCCAACCCTGCAATTCATGTACGCAAGAATGATTTAATACTACAACAATAAAGAGCTTGCACATTGTAACAAGCCAATGCAGTCCTCTTTTAATATGACAGAGTATGCAAAGGGACAGTGCATGGAAGAGGATGTTTATCTCAGCCTTCCTTTTTTTTCCTAATTAGCGGATCTATTCCGGCTCGCCTCCACCGAATGTTGGAGGAGAATTTACACATGGCCAACCATCCACAAAAACTGAGACACTGAACTGGCTAAAAAATTGAGGCCCCTGCCTAGAAGAGAACAAGGAAGTCAGCAGCTGGGCCGTTGGCACCCAAACCTGCCAACTAATGCAGCAAGAAGCAAAGGTTGAGAGGCAAGGAAGAGGGAAAACTAAACCTAGACGCTGACTGAAGACCAGGTGTATAAAGAATGGTTCTTACAGCGCAAGCTGTGGCAAGACAATTCCAACTGACATTCGGTTGCACTCGCCTCCAAGAACATGAGTACTTCTGCAGCAGACTGCAGAGTACTCTGTAGTTTCCTGATCTGCAATTCCTTACCTCTGCAGTTCCTTACCAAAGTGTTATACAGTATAACACTGCAAAAAAGTAATGCAAGCAGTATAGGTTAACTGTGCCGGTGCTCATCTTGTGGCTGTACGCTACCTACAATGCTGCATCATTGTCTGCTCCGTATTATAATTGAGCAAAAATGTGATTTAATCCAGTTGCAATTCAGAAAGCTAAGCCGCCCTTTTGACAAACATATAAGTATCTGGTTGATAAACAAGAAAGCAGTGTGCCGGATGATTGTCCCGACCAGTGGTCTATTTTAAGACAGTGGAGAACGAGATCCAGGGCTCCAAGGACTAATGCATCAAACTTCACTACAGCACAACCTTCTAATACCCCGTCAGTATGTGAGGTTTTAAATGGATGACCCCCTGCTTAGCCTACCAAGTGCAGTTGAAAATTTCATTCTATGTTTATTGGCCACTGGTCCCGCACGAAAACATGCACAGCAACAGCTTGGGGCTGACACTTAAGATCTTGTAAGCAATTCCGTCCTACGCATGAGAAGCTGGGGCAGCGTGCAGATCTGGCATGTGGCCAAGACTATTGATCTCATGTTTCACGGGCTGATTCCAGCACTTGGAAAAAGGAGGACGAGTGTGTATGCTAATTGATTGGAAGTGCATTCGTGCCTCAATATTATTAACAGAGCGGGAGGAAGGCAGCCAGAAAGGGCGTGTGCCTGGACAACCCATCTGCTTCTGTTTTTATACCTATGGAATACCGTTTGTCCACGTTTGCAACATCACTGGCGCTCGACTCAAGGGGCACCGAGTTCTTGTATCAAACTGTGCATCCGCCGTGGTCCGTTCAAACAATGATTCCTCTTATTATTTATGTCACCTTTTTTGTTTTTCCTGATTATCGCAGGCAGTAACATTTTTTCAATTTCGTCTTGTTTTAATTCACCTTATTATTCACACGATGGCCAGCGGTTTGAGTTCCGCTGACTTCCGGAGCGTCAAGCTGCAGGTGCGTGATGTTTTGCCTTAATGTGTGATTAGTGAGCATGGACGGAATCGATTGTGCATGTTTGAGTGTGTATCTCCTCGTGCAAACTCGGGATCAGTCTCCCACTGCTGTCCTGCACATGTTCCTGTTCATGAACCTAAATGAGCGCCTGTTCATGAACCTTAATGGTTGCAATGCCATGCATGCATGCGCAGAAGCTGGATACTATCATACGCTCACTAGCAGAGCGCTCGCAAGCCTTGGATGGCATGCTTGCTGGGAGCGACGCTGCCCACAAGCAAATCATAGTACTTGAGCAGCAAGTGTGCGAGAGCATTGCACAAGGTAATCACTAATGCTCTTGCATGGACACGAGCATGCTTGCGCACATGGACGAGCAAAAATAGGTCATTTAAATACAATTGCTCACAGACACTCACACGAAAAACACACACACCCTCACTCGTGTCACACACAAAATCACACGCACATACGCATGCAATATTAACACACCTACGTATACCAACCAGGCACATAACACACACGTACCTGCCCATTCTTGCTTCCCCTTATTCTTTTCCTGTCCCCAACACACACAGACCTAGCCGCACAGATGCAGCAGGTGTCGTTGGGGCATGACGTGAAGAGGCCTGTGCAAAACGTGGCTGCACCTCCAGCTGCAGTAGCCCATGCCCCAAAGCGTGTCCCACAGCAGCCCCAGCAGCAGCAGCCTCAGCAGCCTCAGCAGCAGCAGCAGCAGCAGCAGCAGCAGCAGCAGCAGGACAACTCAGCTGCAGCGCCTTCCTACGAGGGCATGAGCAAGGCCAAGGCAGAGCGGGAGAAGCGCAAGCTGAACCCGGCACACAGGGAGAAGGAGAGGGTGCGTATGTTTTGGTTTGGGCTGTAGCCTTACGGGGCGTTTCAGAAACACCATGTGCGGTGCATCAGCTAGGATCTAGAAAAAAATGCAGGGACGCAATGGTTGTTGCAAACTGATGTATCAGCTAGCAAAGCCACAAGTAAGGTTGATTCAAATGAATTGCGCGTGTGTTTCAACGACGAGTTGTATCCTTGACTTTAGGACAAGGTTCTTCATCTTTGATTGATGAGTCATATCCTTGACCTTTGAGTAAGCATTTTCATGCTGTGTGCAAATGGCCGTTCTTTCCCTTCCTAAGTTTGCTTTTGTTTCTCGCTGCTGCAGCTGCGCAAGGCTGCTAACATGGAGAGGAAGATAGCTGAGAGAAAGTAAGTGAACAGCAACGTTGCTGCGGTCCCTGTTTTGCCTTGCGACTGATGGCATGATCCTTACCAACCAAAAACGCTGGTATACTAGCACTGCAACACATAAGTGTCCCTGTTTGAGGCAGACCACTCTGCCGACACGATGAGCACTTTGATAAAGCGAATTTTGCTCCTCTGTTTCAATAATGCAGGGCTAAAGCTGCATCAGAGGCAGACGGCCAGCAGTGATGCGCTTAGCACCCAGCCACGATGATTGGCGGTGGCAGTGAGCTCAGTCAGGTTTTGAGGTTGCCTGCTTTGCGCAAGCACAACAGTTTATATACGTACGCGCGAAATACCTATCAGTGGATCGGACACAGCATGTAAACGTCCAGGGCTTGATGCGATGCGTTATTGAGGTTTTGATTTGCAAGCAAACGCCGAAAGCTTATTTGTTTACATGGAGGCTTAAATTCACCTGGAAACAAGCATTTTCATTAAGTTTCTGTCTTTTAAGACACAGAACTCGTCGTCAATGTGCAGCTTAATTCTTACATTGATCCCTTAAAGCGGATGCTGAACATTGCCTATACAGACGACAGAATATTTGATAAATTAAGGAATCAAGCACCACGCAAGTTTGGCCTCATATCACGCTCTTAGGCTGTGAAACTTGTTTTCCACCACGCCAGCAGGAAGAAGGAAAACAGAGCTTGTCTCTAAGAAGTGCAGGTCAGATAGGTTGCTGTGTGGCTGGCTATCTGCAACCATTGTGTGGTGGTGCCAATCCAATACAGCACAAACAATGTCCAGGCGGTCTTTCATCCCATCCTGAACCCCCTGAGGCTTCCCTTCCGCTTCCCTCTCGCCTTTTAGACTAAAACACAAGGGCCTCCCGTTGCGCTTCTCCCCAGCACTACTCTTCATCCACTCCTGCAAGATGTGCAGTCCATACAAACTAATAAAGATTAAAGACTTTTTGTGTTTGAGTGACAGGTGGACTGAATGGCAGCAGGGAGGTGCGCAGGACACGAATAAGAGCTCAAAACTGGGAGCAGCTTTAATTAAAACGCAGGGTACTCATTTTAACAGGAGTCGCCATTTCTATATTTCCAATGAATCCACAATAGAGTCCGGGACAAAGACTACTCCCTTTTGGTGCAGGTTTATTGCCCGCTGAAATGATCCTTGCAGCAGCAATCCCAGCAGCAGCAGAAATTTATGGTGGTGAGAGCCATGCTAATGTGATTGAGCATAAAGCTTATACAGCCGTCTCGTTTTCAGATTGACTCCACAGCTTTGCATTAACGCATAGCACTTGGTTGTGAAAAAGAGAAGAGAGAGAGAGAGAGAGAGAGAGAGAGAGAGGGGGGGGGTTATTTGCTTTGGTCCTTTCCATTGCCCGCTTAAAGTGGACAGATATGCCCTTATTGTAACCATCTCGACTGAAACCCAAGCGGTACATGGTGGTCTCAGTATCATTGTGTGGAGGAGGAGTGTTTTGGTAAATGTTATCAAGCTGGCAAATAAACACTGCGAACCTGACAAGCAGCAGTGACAAATTATGTAATAACCAGTCATTCATTTTTTTACAGTCAAGGGGGTTTTTGTCCACCAAGCGAGTAGTGCCTGTAATATTGGTAATGGTGATGCCTTTGGACGGTAACCCAAAATCTAGTCGAGATCAAGTATTGTGAGGACCTCAGAACCAGCTAAACGCCGCAAAAAAACAACACAAAGATCTCTGCAACATTCTCCAAGGAGCCTCCGTTACTCTCCGCATCATCCTTTTGGGTGTGGGTGGCACCATCTACAACACTCACACTCTGAAGCCTTTCAAGGAACTGGGTCTTGATTCTCAAAGAGTTAAGAAGCTTGCCTCCAAGCTCCATATGCACTCTGTGAATTTTGCTGCTAAACTTGTCCATACCAGACGTGCCCTTTCCAGTACTATTAACTCTCATCAGGAGCCGGTTTCAGGCCAAGCCTGCAACCCTCTTTATCCCCATTGATTTTTCCTTTCCTTCTCGCGGTGGAGGAGCTTTACGGTACTTTTCCTTAATTGATGTGGGGAGTGATTTTCACTGCCTGCGTAGTGTTATCTTTTTTCTTTTTATTGAGCTGATGCATATTTTGGACTGGGGTTTGGTCTGACATCTATAATGGAACATGAAATAATATCGAACCTGAACAAATGAAGCTGAAAGTAACGCAGAAAGTAACGCATGAATTGAATAATAAGAAGCACCCGGCCATGGTTTGGGCCTGAGCAAGACAAGAAGAAATGAAGATTGCGTGGACACTATTGGCTTATGCCAGGCATATATCAAGCAAGGAAACTGTTACTGGATTGCACAACCTAAGGATGATGCAGAATGCCACATACAAGCAATGCACTAATAAATAGCGGCTTTCAGGCTGAAGTATTATGATACATATGAGTACATACATTTTAGAAAAACGGAGGCATTTCAGAGGCGAAAGGGGGAATGCCAAAGGGGGAGCACTACAGCAAGGTAAAACTTTTTACCCTTGATTTTGCACTTGTCGTATAACCCAGTTTGCCATGTGAGCAACTTCACGAATGGCCTCTCCCCAGCCCCTCTCGCTGTTTCCCATGCTGCTGTCTCCATTGACATTCTGCAAAACATACAGTGCAAGCAAGAAGCATTATTGGTGAAGGATCCCTGGAAGTGTTTGCATAAGGTGGGAAAACTGCACTGTATACTGTCATGGTTCGGAATATCACCTTAAGTACCCGTTTCTTCACTGCTGTATAATAAGACGATCGTATAACACCGCATCATGGGTTAGTCTATGCACTGGTTGCAAACCATGGAATCGTACTTGATGGTGAAAAGTTCCTTTTAATGGAGCAGATATGACTGTACATATTCTCTACCTGTGCGCTGTGTTGAACTTGGACAGGCAAAGACACTGAGCCAGTAGGTAGGACCAATGGCGGTGTTGAGAGCAAGTGGTGCGACTGCGCAGCATGCTGTTGCTGACGAGCAGGAACCAGAGTTTTGCAGGTAGAATCCCCTGGTGATGCTGGACCTTTTGTGTTGCCGCCTGAGGGTTGAGTATGGGAGGACTCGAGGGAGGGTTTTGGGCCAGTGGCATTCACTCTCGGACCGGTCGCAAGTGACAGAGTGCGCAGGGTCGTTGGCACTTGCTGCTTCTGCCGCATGAGTTCCAGCAGCACCTGCAGCACGGCCGCAAAATTGTTTGTTTTTTCTATGAAGGTGGCGGTAGCAAGCAGGCAAGTAGTACGAGAAGTTGCACTGTGCAATTACGACGGCTACGCTCTTCTTGTAGGTATGTGGGAAAAACAGACAGAAGGTCAGTCCTTAAAGGGCCCAGAGTTAGCATGCGCACAGATCCCTTCCATGAATCATCACGGTCACAAGGAGGGAAGAAGCTGCCTTATGCACTGCAATCTGCAACGAAATCCATAATGTATATGCTGCTACTTTGCGTTGCGTTCTGGCTGACTGGAATGTGGGTTATGCCAACAAACAGACCAGGTTACAGGCTCTTCTCTGACCAAGGGCACTGTTACACGTGTGTGCATGTACTTCAGAGTCCTGCCCAGTCGCTGCACACCTTTCCTTCCAGGACATCACAGGGAGGAACAACAACAGCACGTGGCCCCAGACAAGACCTACCGTGCGCCCACTGCGAGCCTCCTCCACATTGTATTTCCCTCCCAGCGTACGCTTGTTTGCTTGTGGGTAAGACTGGAGGTGAGGCTGTAGCAAATGCTGGGGGTTGTAGCTGCCTGTGCGTGATGGACCTCCCCCTCCTCCTTTTGGTGAAGTAGCTCGCCTTGCTGCTTCTCCAGGTCCTAAAACACGTAAGGGAGTGAATGAAGCTGGTTGCCAAGTCGGATACATTGCAACGTATGTAGGTATTTGTGAGCAGGAAGAGCACTCACTGATGGCTACATTTGTTTTATAATAATGCATACGTCAGCTTGCCCGGCATCAGCATTCATTCCTGCTGACAATACAATTTTAAGGACCCAGAAACTCCCTGGACGTTGAAACAGCATTACAAACCTCTGCTTACAACCTTTGCCGTAACTGCAGCCACAGGCAAACTGTCACCTTGGCTTCCAGGCATATTGTCCACCATGGAGGTCAGAGAGGGTGCGTGGGGCGGCCCTGACGACGTCAGTGCCATACCTCCCCTATCTCCGCTCACTGACAACAATGACGGAGAAACTGGCCGGCCTTGCGCCTCCGACTGCCCTGCAAGCATGGCCGGTGTAGACAAAGCACTTCCAGCTGGGCCTCCTGTCCCTGCACCTGGCTTCAGCCTCCCTTCTATCCCCTCATCCGCCTGCTGGTCTTCCGGAATGTAATGCGGTATGTTTGCCTCTGCCTGCCAGGATTGACTGGAGGTGGGTCTAGCTGGGTGTGGTCGTGGTGGGGGAGGGGACAATTGCAAGCCACCGCCGGTGGGCATGAGCATGAGCAGGTTACTGATGGCTCCTAGGGCCACGGATGCAATCTGTTGCTGCCGCTGCTGCTGCTGCTGCTCTTGTGGCTGTTCAACATGCTGCTGCTGCTGCTGCTGCTGCTGCTGCCCTTGTCCAGTGGATGCAGGAGGAGGTTTGGGGCTAGGACCCAGCATGCTGTCCTTTCCTTTGGCAGTGGTGCTGGGCAACGGGAGGCCTTTTATGAGGGGGATGCCGCCCCTATTCTGGCTAGGTGCAGGTGAGCTGCTTTCACCATCGAGGGCTGATACAAGCACCTCCAAGAGGGAGTGCCGTAGCAAAACCTGTGTGCGATGAGCGTGTGTTTCTGAGCTAGGTGCAATAGAAAGTCCAGGAGGGTATGTTTATTGATAAGCGGCAGAAAAGGAGGAATTTTGGTGGGTGAGTGTTTGGAAGAGAAGATGGGTGTGCAGAGGGAAGAGCAGAAGAATGCATGAACGGGCAGGACCTAGGCAGAGGGAAAAAGCTGGGTACATCGTGGTGTGGTGCATGCGTCAAACACAGCACAGCAATCCTGTGCTCCAGGCTATTAGGCACAAGGAAGGGCAAGGGCTACCACTGCACAGGCGGTAGGACGTGATGCCTTTTGTGGTTTTAATGCCTGTTCAAAGTTCAAAGTATGAAAATAGGAGGCCAACTCACCATACTCCTGCCTTCCTCCAGTGCTGCAATATTAGCCACACACCCCAGAAGGCAACAACGTAGAGCTGACAGCGTGATGTGCGATTCAGCTTGTGGGGAAGCCGCTGAGGATGGAGACAACGTTGTTGATGTGTGGAAATAGTTGATAGTGACACTCAGCATATGCGTTATTTATGTTCATACTGTGTGAATAAATGACAGTGACGCTCAGGTATATGCATTGTTTGTGCTCATGCAAGAGGTGATGGAATAAGCAGCGCAGTTGTTGGGGGTGGAAGCGAGCCTGAGACGTATTCAGCATTTGCATCACAAGGAATCCAGCATACATACGGCTAGACCTTACAAAGTATGCTTTGAAGTCTGACAAGAAGTACTCCCACCCTTTCCAGCCACTGGATGACGAGGAAACAAAACAGCTAGAAATCACCTTGGTTGGGTGGGTCTGTGCGTGGGGGGGTCAGCATGTGGTGGTGCAGCAAGGGCATTGCTAGGAGGGCTTTTTCCACGCTCGTGAGTACGGTGGGATGGGACAGAAGGGCATTGCATGCGTGCGGCCAGCTCAGCACATTTTGCAGTGCACCTGCACATGCAAGGCGAGGGTTTATGATATTTGCTCGTCACTGTAGTCCTGACACAACCAGCGTGTTCCTTGATTTGATCAGCAGAAGGTTAAGGAAAGGAAAGGGAGAGGGCAATCAAGGTGGTCATTTTTGTGCGCTCACAAGGTAGGCTGAGGCAAGCTTTTTGGAACTTTTACACTCACAAAAAGGGGCCTAGCATAAACCGGGCAAACACCAGCGAGGACTGAATTTGTGACTGACTCACCCCTGAGGTCTTGCAGCCCCTGACCAAGTGTGTCGGACATGCTCTGACATTGTAACAAAAAGGATCTGAGCTAATCCAGCCACACAGAGGAGAACACACAATCCCCCCTCAACCGTTTTTTGCATCAGAGGGCATCTCTAAAGTTTTTATGGCAAATTGCATTCCATCCATGTTGCAAATCGATTTGAATGTTGATCAGGCTAAGCGATTTCGTTGCAAAAAACACCTTCGATCAGACTAAGCACCTGCTGCAGCTGTTGCGGCTACAATGGCTAAATGGAGGTCTGCTTGGTACTTTAAGGCCACCTCTGCCGCCCTCTGCGCCTGCAGCTGCTGCCGCTTCTTGGCCAGGCTCTGGTTGGCTGTGCTCACAGCAAAGCCTGCATGCATCCCTGGGCCCTACACAGGCAGAGGGGCATGTGTACTAGCATGAGTAGGGTCGGCCAGAAGTATATAGGCATGTACATATACGCACTGTGCACCGTAAACCGTAAATGGTGCTAATGGCAGGGACATTTCTTTCATTGTTGGTGTTGTACATACACAAACCGTCCCAGTCCTGAGCATGGGCGTTGAAAGGCATCAGGAGGTGACCTCATTGGGATGCCCTTAGCAGCATTACAAATTTCAGCAAGCCTACTTGAGTGCGTTTTCCATTTGTAACAGGCAAGCACGACACGTGTACAAGAGCTTGCAGCAGCCAGCTGTCCCCCGAGCACTCTCCAAAACGTGCTTCAGCATCTTAAAGCACCTGCAACAGCACTCGATACTCCCTCCCTACAGAAAGCTATTCCTCCCCACACCTGTGGGCTTGGGTGGCCTGCTGGGCCGGTAAGGCTTTGTGAAAGATGCTGCTGTTTCCCCGGTGGGCTATTCTTGGACTGGGAGGAAGGCCAGCTGGGCAGCTGACTCAGCACGTCTGAGCGAACGGCAAAAGGTGTTCTGGCATGAGGATCGGCTGGCTCAGAGCCTGCTACTGTTGCTGCAGTGGCCGCTGTTGCTGGTTTGCTAGGTAGGTACGAGATGTTGTGCTGGGGTGCGTGGGTGAAGTCGTAGGTCAGCCTTTGAGTGGAAGAGGGGTTGCTGTTTTCCAGGGAAGAAGACTCCAGTGGGGGTGTCTGTATTCATGAGCACAGAGAGTGCCAGGATAGAGGTGTTACAGTCAACAGCTGGATTCCTTGAGACCGACACGCTCGTTGTGTTTATGGAATGTGTAGGGTTGGCCAGAACCATATATATACGGTGTACATACGGTATTTTTGGCTTGAAAATCACCAAATATACGGTGTATATGTACGTATATATACGGTTCTGGCCAACCCTAGGAATGTGGGAATTGCTGACTGGATCCGTAAGCCATTACAAACTTTGGTCCACATTAAGTCCTGTGCATCAACTCTGGTTCTTCTAAATACACCATCACGAGCGACTGCAGCAAGTTCATCTTAAAAGACACACACACACAAATACCTGAAGCATTATAAAGGGTATCATCATCAGCTGTACCAGGACATCCACCACCGGCACAGGGGCATCAGGAGGCATAGCACTAGGGGGGGCTGCGCTGGACGGTGTGTGCTGCAAAACAAAAGGCTGCTGCTGCTGTTGCTGTTGGTGTTGTGGCTGCTGTTGTTGATCAATGTGAGAGGGACTTAGATGGTTTTGGAGACCAGGTTGGGCCGGGGGGGGCTGCAAGGGGCTTTGAAATTGAGGAAAGGTAGTGGCGGCTGGTGGCCCAACAGTGTTGGCTGCCCTTGCTTTTTGCTCTGATGGGACAAGTGGGGGCCTGCTCCGGGTGGCACCTGTATGTGCGCATGCATGCATGTGTGAACATGCATGTGTATACCTGTGAATGTGTACCGGTGAGTGCAAGTGAATTCCTGAAATCCAACAAAAAGTCGTAGCACATGTACAGATGGTATACTTGCATCTATAATTCAGCCTTTTACTCAAGCATCATATAAGCGTCGACATTTCTTGGAATTCTTAAGTGCAGGCACAGGGTTGGAAGCTATAAGGAGGCGATTAGCTCGCAGAATTTCTACCCCTAAAAGCGGCAAGAGGCCAGCTTAAACCGTGCCTTGAAATCAAAACTGAATATAAAGCATTTTTGACTTAAGACAACAGACTTGCAGGTGTCCAAGGAGGTAAGGATTACATTGCTCTCGCTTACTGGGCACAAAGTTTAAGAGGGGTTATCTGAGGTCCAAAACAGATTTACTTTTAATTTGTTGTTAGGGTATATGCTTCCTGAACGAAAAATCTCAAACTCAACACTGACGCGTAAATTGTACAGCAGCTCATCTTGATACCTGCCAGTCAGGGGACATGTGTCCAGATGGCCGTGGTGTCAGCCTCCCTTTTTTCCGCCAAATGCTCAACAGATCACCCAGTGCACCAAAGCAAAATATATTTGGTATATTTTAGTCCTTAAAATATGACCGTTGCATCAAACGGAATCAGAAGAATTAATGGCTGGTGAGAAAAGCAAAGCAACACACCATTTCCTCTTTAAGGCACCCACCTGGAGTACAGGTGCTCAATCTGGTGATGCTCAATCTGGTAAGCATTTAGTCTGGCGTATCTGAACGCAGGACAACTTGTCTAGATCTGAGCAAATGCTCTGGTCGCTTATTATGCCAGCTTCACTTTGATACTAGATTGGTCCCAATTTGATAAAGTGGCATGTGAGTGGTTGCCCCTTGAATGCAGTTTAGGTAAAATTTCTGAAACATTGCTCACATAACCCCTCTGACAAGGTTCCTTCCTGTCTTCCTTCCTGGCACGCTTGTGCAACACGCAGATCTGGTACCCACAAACCTGCACTTGCTGCTGTCGTCCCAGCAGCAGTGGCGCTGGACATGTTAGCAGTGGCCAACAGGAGTGACACATTCTCCTCCAGGGCCAGATTTGCCACAGCCACTGCTGCAGAGGCCACCGCTAAAGCCTCCTCTTTCCTGCTCCAGTACACCCATAAGGAGGAGGTTCTGCTGCCTCCGTCTGGACGAGGGTTGCCTGTGTATGGTGTGTAGTTTGAAGGAGGATAGATTGGAGGGTTTTGAGGGATGCCAAGAGTTTAGGTAGGGATGGTATGTACATCATGGGGGGCTTGGTGAATAGGTGGATGGTCATTAAGGCTGGTGGTGGGAGCAGGCATATCATCCAGGGCCCCACTGTGATTGCCTTGAGGACCTGGACTTGAATATTTGTGCTCCTGGCTCTTTTGCACCTCTCCCACCTGCTTTGATGCCCAGCACCTGTCTTGCACAGCAGTTAAGTCCTGAAGCGGTCTAAATCAAAGGGAAGGTCCCAATTTCCAGCCCATACTAGCAAAGCACACAGAGCCTGACGATGATGAAAGGGCAAGAGGACAATCGCGCAAACCAACCCAAGGGCGATACCAACAGCACACAAGGGCCCCACCCATGCTTCCGACCCCGATGCAGGTGTTGAGGAGTGTGTGAAGGAGTTCCGCCCCTTTCTCAGGTACGCCCTTGTGTCGATCCACTTGCAAGGTAGCCAGAGCCGCTGCTGCAGTGGCTGCCGGCCGGCTCCCATCCTTGGCATACCCAAGCAGGGCCCAGCGCGCAGCTTGGCCTCCATCTTCGTGTTCTGGGGCATCTGTGCATGATAATAGTAGAGGGCCAAAGCACGGAATGCAAAGGCGGTTGCTGATCTTAACAGTGGTGGACAGCTCTCGTTGGTGCTCCGTGCACCATGTGTTGTAGCATGGGTGCAGCATTTGTTTTGGACGACACGCTTGGAGTGTGTGGTCTCACACAACCGTGTGTGCACACGTGTGTATAGGTGCCAAAAATACGAGGCGGCGTTGTGTGTGTATATGTGAGATATATTGAAACATACGGACAGGGTAGCACTGACAAGCTTTCTTTCCAGTGGCTGCAAGTACCTTGACGAGGGGGGTGGCTCAGGCAAGGATGGACATTCAGCCGCTTGTCACCTACCAGTAACCACAAAAGAGGCTGCTTGGAACCCAGGGGTATGGTGTGCGTCTGGGTCTGGGTCAGGGAGGCTCTGTGCTCCCTTTTTATTGGCCTCCTCTGGACCTGGGTGAACACACAACAGACAGGTAGCAATTACCCTCTTTAAGGATTTTTCCTGTCACAGGGTAGTATAGATCGTATGGTCGTTTGATCTAGCACAGGTATCCACAAGATCTCACATATGACTTAATGCCAACCATAAATTGCCTTAACATCAGACAGACCTGTCGTATGCCACAACTTCTTACAATTTCGACACTGCATTTGCTACAACATGGCTCTAGCACAGGAGCGTTTGGAGCACGTGTCTTCTACACAGCAAACAGTTTAAGGTAGGCGACAAAGCTTACTGTTACTCCAAGGTACCTTGTATTCTCTGATCGTGTTGTGGTATGCCCTTACTGGCATGGCGCTGTGAAATGTGCGCTGAGATGTGACTAGCAAAGCTTAATTTTTGCTTGCTTGCAACTGGCATGTGTGGGCAAGCTGTACCCGTGATCGACACACTGATGATTGAATTCCTGTTATGCAGCAATTCAAATTCACACTTACGTCCTTGTATGCTTTGCCCCTACTTCCACCCGCACCCGCACCCACACCCACACCCACACCCACAATGGCTCCCACACCCACAGCTGTAGTTTATTCTCACCGTGCATCACCCTGCTGCAGCTTATAAGCTGCTCGACTCAACTTCAGCATTCATTTCCTCCCCTACCTGAAACCACAGACGTTTTGACCCCTGGCCCTTCTTTTGCCTTCTGATCAGCTGGCCCTCGTCCTGAATTGTATTTGTATAACTTCAAGCTTATTTTGGGTGAAATTTGTTACGCTAATCACAACTTGCACAGTTGTGCCTATGCAGGTGTCTGTGTGTGTCCCTGCGTGTGTTTGTTCCTGTGTAAGAGTACATTTCAAGCCTGTTTTGTGTAAGCACCTGTGCATGCTAGCATTTCACCAGTTATCTACCACACCTGCAGTGCCTAGGATGAGGGAGCCTGTGCCTGGCCCTGCCAGAGAACCTACGAGCGTTACCCCAGCCAGCTTGGCATCCTGCATATACAAGTGTGTGAGTGTGTAGGTGTGAGTGTAGTATATATGTGAGTGTGAGTGTAAGTGTTTGTGTGTGTACAATGTGTGTGATAGTGTACAAATCTGTGAAGGCACGCGTATGGACACAACAGCGCTAGCTGCAAGGCAGGTGCTGAGCAGTTATGCTCAAGGTCTAGAGAGGGGTCATTGCTCCCTGTAATACATTGCTCACACCCTCCCTTCTTTTCCTACTCTCACGGCTGCTGCTACTTCTTCAGCACCTGCTGCCCACATCGCAGGAGTCCTAACAGCACTGGCTGCACGCCAGGCCAGGCTAGGCTTGTGCACGCCACGCAGGAGGAGGAGGAGACAAGGCATGCCAGGGTGCCTGCGGCCTGGAAGTAAGCACACAAAAGTATGTCCAGATTGAATGCATGGTGCTTGTGCAAGGCTAAAAGATGCAGGGGAGAGAAGGTAGGGCAATCAAGCTGCGCGTAAGAAAACGCAATGACGACCAGCGAGGAGGGGACTGTCGTCAAATCACAGGAGATAGTGTGTGTGTGTCAAAAGGTGAATTGGGAGCAACAGTTGTGCAAAATAGTTTTGCAGCACGGCTTGAAGTGAATGCCTTGAACATGGTGCTGAGTAAGAAGGAATCATATGTACCTTGACCCATGAACGTTATGGCGTGCTGTAGCACCGCTGGCTGCTTTTCACCTAAAAGCCTTTTGCGACAAGACTGCCACACATGACGTGATTTGGTTGCAAGAATAAACAAGTGGCGTGTGTGCTTTACGTCATGCAACAGGCAACCACGCACACACTTGCCTGAAGGCCCAGCATGCATGCCACATCATGCGGCATTCCCACCAGACACATTGCATCAGCACGAGCCCCACGCTCAATATCCTGTCCCCCCGATCTCCCTCTGCCTGGGCGAGCTACCCCACGTCTTTGCTGCTGCTGCTGCTGCTGTTGCTGCTGTTGTTGCTGCTGTTGTTGCTGCTGCTTAGAGCGTGTGCCTGCTGTGCTGCTGCTGTTTGCCTCGTTGCTGCTTTGAGCGCCCACCTGTGCATGTATATGAGAGTGTGTTTGAGTATGTGTATGTTTATGTGTGTGAGTTCATTCGAGAATGTGTTGAGAAATGACAAATGACGGTTATGAGCAAGATCATTGAACAGCTCCTTTGTTCGCCATAAGCTGACTCACATACCTTTCTGCTCCTAGAAGTATTGCAATAAATAAATGAATGTTTGTGCACCTTGGGATATGAGCCAAAGAAATGTTTCAAAAAGGTTGGACCTTGCAACACATTGACATTGAACAGCCTATAATTGGCTAGATCCTGCAGGTCTTGGATTCAAATCCTTGCCAAGTTGCACTTCTGGTTCTGGCACTATCCACCTGGACTTTCTGCTCTCGTAAGTGCAGGAATTCATACACCAAGGCGCCTAATGAACGTGAGCACTGAACAGAGAACAGAGCAAACAGGGAGACACCGTGTTTTCTCTCTATTTGCAAATACAGCTCCCAGATAATGCAATAATTTGGCAGCAGGACTCGTAGAGCCCAACTTGTTGCAACGCCCGAATCCTTGCAAATAAATCACGCCCATTGTTTGGGCACCTTGCAACAACTGGAATCGTATCCCCAAAGGAGCAGTGCGGTATTTGAGATAGGATCGAGAGAGAAGAAGGATGCACGCGGTTCACATAGGGAAGGGTGACCCAGCTGCATGTGAATTGCTGGCATGCATGCACACCTGGGGAATGGCCAGCGTAGCCAGATCTACAAGGGCACCCACGACACCAATCGCTGCTGCCCCGTCTTGCAGCAGTAGCGTACGCTGCAGGTGCAGGCTAGGAGCAGAGGTGTGACCTGTGCAGGCAAACACAGACAGCAAGAGTACGCACTTCTGTACAACTTATCAGAGGAGCAACGCAATGCCCTGCAAGCTAGCTAGGCAAGTGCAGGGCCATCGAGCTATGAGGCCGCCGCAACAATGCAAACCACACACAGTTCAAGCACATTGCTTGAGGTATTCTGTGTCGTGCGCTAGGGCCATACAGGACAGTGTGTTGCAGAGCAGAAGGTTGCAAGACTGAATGTTGAAGTTTGCCAATCGCTAGAGGACAACCAAGACGGGGCAAGCAATGTGATTTACGACTGTTGCAATTTTGAGTCAGCATCCAAGTTTCTTTTTGACGCTGTGCAGAAAGATCCCTTTGCAAGGGACCCTATCTTCAGCATCTCTGTCTCACTGCACATACTCACCGCACAGCACAGCCAAGTGGCCGAGGGTGGCTGCGCTGAATAGCCTGTGTGCACTGAAGCGCGCGCGTGTGCCACCTGACCCTGAGCCCACGTGCTGGTGGCCCCAGGGGCAGTGGGCCAGCATGGACTCCAAAGCATCAGCATCTGTATGTTGGGTGTGTGCATATACGTCTGAGTGTATATGCGTGTATGAGGGTGCGTGTGTGTGTCTGTGTGAAACATATCCTCATGTTTGTTCTGTCAATGTGTTTAACCGTCTGCATGCGTATGGCTGCATGTACTTTGCAACTGGCGGTCGTTGCCACGGCATGCACAGGAGAGGCAGGTTTCTAAATGAGGCCCTACCCTCAAATCAAGCTAAGCTCGCATCACACTTTTATTTGCGACACACTTTTATTTGCAACACACTTTTATTTGCGTCACACCTGCCGCAACTTGAGCTGCCCAAGGTGCACATGCTGGGTTAGATACCAGCGCCCACAGTGCAGCCGCCGCATGAGCTGCTGCTGTTTCCAAGGGACTGCTGCCTGTCAACCCCCCCCCTGCTGCACCCCCCCCTCCTAACCGAGGAGCTTGGGGTGTGTTGGGGAGGAAAGGGGCCTGAGGGGGGCTGTACATTGCACGGCTGATGTGCAGCATGATGGGGAGCTGCACTAGACGGACTAGACAAGGGAGGGCGGAGGCAATGTATCTGCAGGTAGGCAGGGGGAAACATGTCTTGCTTCCAAAGAAAAACAGCATCACAAAAAAGCTTAGAGTGGGTTGGCAAAAGTAGGTGACTGCACATCACTGTGTGTGTGTGTGTGCTAATTGATCAACCAAGCTTCCGGAGACGTTGCACCAATTGTAAGCACTGGCCTGTGCATTGATCCAAATAAAAATTCAAGGCATCATCCAGGGCATGGAGACAAAGAAAGCGCAAGGAGTCCAAAGCAAAGAGGGGACAGAGACGCGAGCACACCAGTGCAAACAACTGTACCGCCTTGCAAGGAGCAGTCCTTTATTTATTGCCCTGACAAGTAAGAGAGCTCGGTCACGTGCCCACACTGTAGACGCACCCTTTGTAATCCACTGGAATGCTGAAACAAGCGCTCGCCCCCAGCAAGGCTGCAGCTGCTCCTGCCAGCCCAGGCCCTGCTACATCACAGTCTGCATCAGAGGACTCTGAGGAGGGGCGCCCACCTGATGCCTCCTTGTGTCCTGGGTTTAAAGACAAATACAGGCAGAGCGTGTGATTGTGCTATAGGTGTGTGTATGCGTATGTGTGTGTGGGGGGGAGGGGGGGTATGCGTGCATCTGTCTATATTTGTGGGTCGCCCACCTGCTGCCTTCTTGTGCCCTAGATTCACATACAAAGCGTGTGAGTGTGCAAGTGTGTATGTGTGTGAATGGCTAAGCACGTGTCCGCCCATCACTTTAGGGCCCCCGCCTACTGCCTCCTTGCACCTAGCTTGGTCTACAGGAAGCGTGTGTTTGTGTGTAAAAATGAGTGCAGGGAGTGAGAGTGTGCGCGCCTTGGATGTCAGTGTAATGAGCAAGGCTCTGGTTGTGGTGAACTGGCAAGAGCCGTGCATGCAAGCCAAAGGCACCTAACAACTCACCAGGTATGTTGCAGTAGTCGACCCAACCCAAGAGGGACACTGCCTGTGCAGGGAAAGGGAGCAACACCAAATTATTACAGTTCAATCAAGCGCCTGATTCACTGGGCTGGGCTTGGACATCGATGCCGCAGGCATTAGCACGAAACCGATTCCAGCAGCCAGCTTGTCATGAGTTGTTTTAGAAAGAGAGGTTTTGTAAGGCGCTCTTACCTTGTCCATGAGCTGCTTCACTGTCGGAGCAAGGGGCAGGCCAGCAACACTGGTGCCAGATATGCCTAGCGAGGCCTGCAAATGTGTGTTTGTGCGAGCGTGCGTATTGCAAGTGTGTGTGTGTGTGTGTGTGTGTGTGTGTGTGTGTGTGTGTGTGTGTGTGAAGGGGGGGGGTGAGTGTGGGGTGCGTTTAGGACTGCACATTTGGGTTATATTGCACACCGGCGACAGTAACAAGTTTCTTGCAAAGTCAACGACAGCTAGCAAGATCTCTATTCCATAAAGCACCAGCATCCGGAAGGAGGCAGGTATGGTTCCTGCCAACAAATCAAGCTGTAGCTTCTAGATGCCAGACGCAAGAGAACAATGGATAGCCATCAAGCCATATTTACCTGGCCTTTCGCAGCAGCAGGTCCTGACGCTAAGTTGGGTTGTGCAAGTGAAGCTGTGGTTTGCGGCAGTGGGGTCCCAGCAAAATGACTCAGCTGGCTTGCAGGCTGTAATCATAAGTCAGAAGCGGGGACAATAGATGTGCGCATGCTTTTTGACTGGGTTCTGGCAAAATTTGTTTGAGCAATAAGGGTAAGGGCGCGGACTTTTGAACTGTGAAGCAAAACAAAAGCCAGCCCATAAGAGCTACACTGTTGTTGCCCTACCACCTGGTACCCCCAAAGCGCAAATTACAAGCAAAGACACTCTTCTAGACCTCTCTTTGGGCTGTTGTTGATGTCTGTAAGCTCATTCAAGCTACAACCTTGACACTATGAAGATTCAGACAGCTGTACTGTAACGCACCCACCTTAGGCTGCGTCTGGGACATTAGCGTTCCTAGCAACGCGTCTCCTGATTTCGGAGGTCGCAGCTGTTGCAATGCTCGCGGCCCTGCATTGGTTTCAAGGAGTGACCATGTGATTGTAAAAGATATATGTTAACACGCGGTATGCTGCTGCTGCTCATGCTGCTAGGGAGTGCATGCACTGCTCTCCCTTCTGCTGACTCCAGCAGCAGCACTTGGCTCCAGCCCGATGAGTTCTTCCAGCGTGCAGGAAACAGTGGGTCACCTTAGAAACAAACAGTCGTATCACAAGATGCCGACTCAATACCCCACCTGCTTTGAGCCGGACTGTACGCAAATGTTGTTACGTGTCTATATTTGTGTGTGCTGGTGTACGTGAGTGTGCTCCTGGGTCTTACCTACGGACGCCACAGCTTACCTACGGCGGCTTACCTGCGGCGGCTTACCTACGGCGGCTTACCTACGGCAGCATACCTACGGGCGCCACAGCTTACCTACGGACGCCGGGGTCTTACCTACGGACGCCAGCAGCTGCTGCAGGGCGTGCAGGGACGCCACAGATATGAGGCGACCGTAGCCATCCAAATACCCTTGCACGACAGAGAGGGCTTCTGGAGAAGTGGAGGCTAACTCCAGGACTTGACTGCAAGCAAGAAGTAGGCAAGCAACATGTGTGCGGCCTCTGCGATGAAACCTGATCTGACTAAATGTGCAGACATTACTTTGATGAGCTCTTCATTAAAGCTGTGTACATTGCTGGACATGAGGGTGGGAGATGTCTGGTCAGCATGGGACAGGGACATAGGTACCTTCTTCCTTCACACTCGTCAAAGCCAAAGATGCTACTCTCTACTACAGCACCATACACTCCACCATCAATATTACGGTGCATACAACATTTACACAAACACGATGAAAACGTGTCCTGCCCATTTAAAGCTCCTCTATGATTCTGGCCAACCCGCCTGGTCGGTGTTTCTAAATACACACACAAAACCAGACACACACTCACGTGGGGGACGGCACACGCATGACGAGTGCGCAAAGCAGCGGCACTGTGCGTGCGTGTGTGAGAGCAGCACGGGCCAGCACAGGATGGGCCATGGCGTTGGACAGAGCAATGGCCACAAAGCAGTGAAGCTGAGTAGCTGCTGCCAAGTCCTCCCCTGTACGCTCAACAGCACTGCCCTCTGCTGCAGCTACGCCTGCAGCTGCGTCTACGTCTTGGAGTTGCAGCCTGCCTGACCTTGTGGTGTAGCTGCTGGTGCTGACTTGGGAAGGCGACACTACCTCACTACTTCCTCCAGTGCCTTTGCCATTACCGTACAGCCCTCCCCCCCTTTCTGCAGGCAAGTTACCGCTGCCACTGAGAGCGGTGACACCGTTGCTTGCGGCGGCGCCTCTGCTGGCAGTTGCTGCTGCAAGAGCCTCGCTCAGCTCATGGCTTGCCGCGTTGCTGGGAGTCGGTCCATCAAGCCGGCTGATGTTGTCATAGAGACAATTCAAGGTGCTAGACCTAATGGTGGCTTCCAGGCTGCTGGGTTTGTGGGGAGAAGTGTGGGAGTGGACTGTCACAGCGCAGGAGAGGACGTCCAGCAGTGTGTGGATCACAAGATCTGCGTCGGTGACGATGGCCTCTTGGCTGCCGCGGTCCACTGATAGATTGGCAAGCACGGCAGCAGCAAGGACCTGTGCAATTGTGTGTGTGGTACAGGGTATATTTATGTGTGGGGTAATGGAAAGGACCTGTGTGATTGTGTATGGTACTGGATTGGACCTGTGTGTGTGAGAGAATGTGTGTGTGTGGACTAAAGTTGAGGGGCCTTTACGTAGGGTACTGAAAGGACCTTTGTGCAGGATATTGGAGGGAAACCTCCTCGGAGGTTTGCGAGGGGTGTCAACCAAAGGTGCTGATGTCTTCTGTAGATGTGCGTCCTTACCTGGTTCTAGATTAAAAGAGCATGTGCATGCAATGGAAAGGTGGGAGTCAAATACGATGCAAGTCTGATATAGGAAGTAGCTCCAGTGTGATCTAGGCGGATTTATATGATTGGATTGGACTGAACACTAAAAAGCTAAAAAGTGTTGTGAACGGTCCTTTGGACAGGTTTATTAAGTGTATGGTTATACAATTGACCTGGCCAAATACCTAACAAATGCAGAATGTGCCGCGCTGTAGAGGCGTTTGATGGACCGAGCTGTTACTGTTATTACTAGCGCAAACGCAGACAGTCACTAGAAGATCAGACAAGTACTTTTTGCCACCATCTTACAAGCTAAGGCGCTGCTGGTCAAAGCATACGCAATCCACTCGGTGGGAGCAAAAGCAGGTGGGTTCGTGTGTATGTGTATGACCCACACAGTTACAGGGCACTACTGCGCGGGAACACACACACACTACAAAGTAGAAGCTGTTGACCTCTTTTACAGGCAAGATGCCCCACCTGAACACGGGGGCTGTAAGCAATTCTTTGCTGCTGCTCTGCTTGATCTGCAGCAGCACCCCCAAACGGTGCCGTGTGCCCAGATCGCATGTCCTGCTGCTGCACTCCTACACCGCCCTTCCACACGTCAGCCCCACGCATCCCCCCTCCGTCTCCAGTTCCTCCCTTTGGAACTCCAGAGCTTGAAGAAGCCGAGACCTGAGCTGCTGCCCCCGCCCCCTCCCCTCTGCCTAACCCATGCGTGTAGTGCTCAGAAGAAGCACCTTGAAGTGGCCCTACGGCTTTTATGGCCTGCATAGGGTCTGGACCTGCCTGCTGCCTGTGAGACCCATCCAGACCTTTATCCCCTTTGACCCTCAAACCATCGTCTTGCACTGCCTGCCCGTGCACTACTTTACCTGCATGGGTGTGCATGTGTATGTGCGTGTGTGTGCACGCCAGACAGTATCACAAGCAGACTTTGGAGAGGGGGGACTTTGGCGTTGTACATCAACCTGGGTTAAAATCATGCCAGATCAAAAACAGAAGGCGTAATTAGATGTGAGTTATCTGTTTATGAAATGAGCATCGCGCTCAGTATTCAAATACTCAACAGCGTTCCTCATGGCTTGCTTTAATGAAATGTAGGGTTGGGTAAAACCGTATATATACACCGTATATGACCGCATACACGGAAAATGTTCTGCTGATTATAACGTATATCCACCGCAATTACGTGCATATGTATTTTTCTGGCCAAACGTATTGATATGTAAAGGAATTACTGTGTAAAAAGCTGTTTGTGCCTGGCATGCCCTTCAACAAAATTGTTTTTTGCAAATCATGGAGGGATACAGTGAGCCAAGCCTGCACACAACAAGTGCATAATCCACCCATCCCCTTACCTGCAGCAGGCTCTGGCTGCTCACCGCGCAGGGGAGGTCTGTAAGGCTCCTCTACGGGCCCCATGTTGACGTCGTAGCGTCTCTGACCTTTGAAGTTTCGTGGCTTTTGGGCGGGGGCAGGACGAGATGACTGCTTTAATCCATGAGGGTGGTTGTGGTTTTTGCAAGAAAATGGGTGAAAGTACAAAGTGCGGGTTTATAAATGGATTGAGCCATTGACCAAGCAAGGGTGAGTGCAGCTTCCTACACTTTCTGGGCAGGTGATGAGTGCATTTGGTACTAGTGTCGCAAATTACGAAGTAAGACTGAGGTTATCACACTCAATTCTCAATGCACAGCAGCACAGGTAACCACGCACCTGCAACTTGTGCTGTAATTGGATAAACAAGAGCACAGGCATTGGTGGAGACATGTTGGCAGATCCACACACCTGGACTGACTGTTGGTGTAGGATACACAGGAGCACGGGCACTGTGGCGGAGTCATTGGCGAGCTCAGCACGGCCCTGCTCACAGGATGCCAGGTTTCGGAGGGCACCTGCAGCAGTGTTTGATAATGGGTGCAAGGCGTAATGCATGGATGAAAGGGAGGGCAACTGTAGCAGTGTTTAGTTTGGATTGTGGGCAGAGTGCATGGACAAGAGGGAGGGCACCTGTAGCTGTGTTGCTCATTGGCATAATGCATCCTGTAGCTGTGCTGCTCATTGGCATAATTGTGTTGCTCATTGGCATAATGCATCCTGTAGCTGTGTTGCTCATTGGCATAATGCATGGACAAGGGGGACGGGAGGGCACCTGTAGCTGTGTAATGATTGGTTATATAGTTATTATTGGTATGATGTATAGACGAAAGGGAGGGTACTTACAGCATATATACAAACAGCATACCTAGCAGCAGCAGAAGGGCCTCTTGCTTGCCGACTGGATCTATGGCCTTCAGCACGCCTTCACTGCCGTGGCTGCATGTCAAAGCAAGAAACGATGAGATGTGGGGTTGTTTCATTCGTAACCAAGAACACAGCACAGCTGTTCAGTGAATACAGCTGTACAGAAAAGCACAGCTGTTCAGCACAGCACAACAATCGAGTACGCAGCACAGCTGTGTAGCGGTAAGTGTTCCAGCGAGGGCATCCCTGGCTGGGTAGCAAAAGGTTGAACAAGCACTAAGTGCAGCCGCGTACACCAAATGAAGACGGCATGCTGCCACTTTGTTACGTCGTGTGGACTAGGGATGCTTCCCCAGAGGTGGTATTGTGAGCACTCGGTTCAGGACGTGCTGTTCAGGGACCCTTCAGCGTCCTTACACCCAAACTCATGACCTTGGTACATGCAATAGGCCAAGCACGTGTGTCATATAATGGAGTCCTGTCACCCTCTCACCCTAAATCCTGACATGACCAACCTGCTGTTTGAGGCCTGTGTGTTGCTAGAGCCAGGCATAGGTGCCAAAGCAGCGTGAGCACCTTGGGACGGGCCTCCCACACCATCTCCCCCACCAGGAAAGCCTACCCCTCCTGCAAACCCAGGATCATTGTACGCATATGCATATGTGTATAGTGTTTTGCGTGTCCATTTATGTGTCTCCATACCTTGTCACTGCGTGCACCGTGTACCCTAATGAGCCTAGAACAATGATGTGAATCGACGCAAACACACCCGTTGCTGTGCCCTCTTGGCTGCTGTTTCTGCTCGTAGTAGTTGTGCCGTAGCGATGAGGTGATAAGGTCAGGCTGCCAGCAGCAGCAGCAGCAGCAGCAGCAGCAGCTGTGCTGTAGGCCTTCAGACACTTGACCAAGTCCTTAGACAAGCTGCCCCTGGCTGCTGTGATTGTGGCAGACTGTGAGGCTGTGTGGCTCACCAGGTTGCCCGCTAGCCCTGTGCGGGGTACACCCCAGCAATTGTTAACCAGGGGAAAGGCGGTGCTTTGCATGCAACTGCAAGCTGAACCAAACGCCTTTGAACTGGATGATTGCAAATATGTGTGTGTGCTTGCAATAGATGAGGGCTGATTACGGTACAGATTATGAGAAACACGAGTACTCTCATGCACATACGCGAAAACGTGCACATGCGCACACACATACACAAACACACACGTATATGCGCAAAGACGTACAAGCGCACACAAACACACACATAACTACAGTGCCAACACGCACACAATCCAACACACCTGCTGCGTAGAGGCACATATCCATGTTGCGAATGCGCAGGGCTGCTGACAGAGCACCTGGCAACCCCTTGAGAGTGGCAACGCGTGCAGACACAGGTGCACTACGGCATAGCTCCCCTAAGGCTGCGAGGGCTAACATGCAGGCCATAGCTTGTGCCTGTACAGCAGGCAATGGCGACAGAATAATGGGAGGCACCTTGGCTCCACTATGGCACTAGGCAGTACAAACTCTTGTTGGCTGGAGAGGAGCGAGCAAGCATGAAAGCACACACGCACACACACATACACACACATACACCAATATCAGTACCACTACTTGCTGCAACGACGTTCTTCCAGCGAAATAGACCTAGGTTGTGCTTGCTTGAGAGAGGCTGGTTTGTCGAGTGTTTGTGGTCAAGTGCCCTGGCGTAAGAGCCCTTTTATCTTTTCGTCAAGGTTAATTAACCTTCAAGTGGCACAGCACTGCAGCTGAGCAAACTGAGGTGCTAACCTCAATGGTGTTGTAATCAGGTCCTTCCGCACCACAGGCAGTGCCAGGACCAGGGGAAGCAGTGCGAGGAAGAGGAGGGGGCGAGTGGGTGGCTGCCACGTTAGAAGAAGTCAACGGGGTACACGTGCCATTGGCTGAGAAGAGGGTCCTACACACAGGTGTAGGTTGGAATCCAGGCTTTGTCTAATAGATTTGTATGCAGAGGAGATCAGTGGTAGGTTAACCAAACATGCACCCCTGTCAACGAGCCCACACTGAGCGTTTTGTATTGTGTGTATTCTGTATGAACGTAGGGAGCATGACAAGCTTGAACCGTAACAGGCTTGCCAGCACGCCAGCTGGGGTGGCAGAGTCGAAGGCACAGGGCGTGGCAAACAAATCTGAACGATCGGGGTGGGCAAGTCTCGAAAATCAGGACGTTGCTTTCAAGAGAGGGGTCACAGGGCTTTTGGCATGCAGTTGGCTCACTCACTTTGTGAGCACAGGGACAGAAGCTGTCACCACTGCCACAAGGCCTGCAGCTAGTCCCTGGGTCCCTCCTAGGGCAGACAAGTTGCTCGCATCCAGGCGGCAGGATACAGAGGCGATCACGCCTGTTTTGACGTGTAAAAAGACGTTGGCACAAAGGAGTTACAGGGGTAAGAATGTTACCTATACATGCGGAGGATGGTGGGTGTAGCTAAGCAAGGGCAAGTCCAAGTCTGCAGTGCACAGTGTCCACAGAACACCTTGGCACACGTGATTGGGGCGCAGTATTTCAATGCACTGCAAAGTAACCACAGTCACAGCAAAGCCCCATGAAGCATTATGTAGAGCTACCAAGCCTTTCATTTTAAATCCAGACCCATTCCAGGGATGCTGATATTAAATGGAACAAAACAAGAGGGTTTATTAAATGCTGATGTAAAATGCTGATATTGAATGGAACAAAACAAGAGGATTTATTAAATGCCTGCCCTCACCTGCTGCGTGTGCTTTGAGCCCATAGTCTTGAATTTGCACAATTAGCGACACCAGGCCTGGCAGCACTGGCACCCCGGCACCCCCTCCTGTTTTGCCTACCCCCGGCACGCCACCACTGTTGTTGTTGGCACTGTTTGCGATGCCTGCATTGGGGGCGTGGTGGTTTGCTGGGCTGCTCCGGCGGCTTGGGGGGTTGAGGGGCGGGGAAGGAGCGGCACTGGAGTTGCTGATGGCTAGGGCGCCTCCAGGAGTGTGGCTCAAAGACCACAGTGCCTGCAAGAAAAGGAAAAGAACTGATTATTGATCATTGGTGCCACGACTTCTTCCTTGAAGAATTGCTGATAATTACAAGCTTCAGATGGGTGATTTAGGGACCACCGTGCCTGTAAAACAGAGCACTGTTGTCTGGGCAGCTAGTTGCAAGTCTAGGGAGCACAGCTGCAAAAGCTTTAGCGATGGCTGTACACATCCAGGCTTGGTACCAAACCGTCCTAGTCCACCTTTCACTGGCAAATCTGCAAGAACACACAGGAGCTAGAGCTTTCAGAAGTTAAACAGCAGCACATTACCCCACACATACACCGCACCCACCTGCAGCACCAGCACCTTCTGTTGCCTCTCCTGCAGACGTAGCATTGATGCTGCATCCTTGCTACCCCCCTCCCCCATGTCTCCGTATTCCTTTCCCCCAGCTGAGCGTCCACTGCATCCGTCCCCTGCTAAGTGAGTAGCTGCTAGGGGAGCGTGAGTCTGGTTACTCATTGTCCCTGCGAGTGGTCAAGGAGTGAGAGTGCAGAGTGGTTAAAGGTGTGATGACGCAGCCCTTCAAACTTAGTGCTTGCAACAAAACAAGTCTGGTTACTCATTGCCCCTGCAAGTGGTTCACACATGAGGTGGCGTTTCAAATTGAACAAGAAACAACCGCCCTGCATGCAAAAAGGAATGGGGTGCTCTGCACGAACTTGGGTGCTACATGGTGCAGTCTTCTTTGACTTTTAAAATCACCTGTGCCTGCCCCCGGCCAGCCAGAGACTGACTCCCCCAGCACGCTGCCCAGACCCCGCAGTAAGCCTCCTGCCTTCCCCACAAGTGGGGCTTTGGCCAAAGGCGCAGCTGCTACCACCACCTCAGCCGCCACTAACCTTCGATCATTATGGGGTTCATGCGTGAGTATGTGTGTGTTGTGTGTGTTGTGTGTGTATTGTGTGTGACACACACACAGAAACGGCTTCATAAGATCACTTTGAGTGTTATTACTTATTTAGCAAAAGGAAACAAAGCTTTGTGGTGCCAGAGAGCCTGGGAATGTGTGTGCTGCTGGTACTGCCAGTGTCATGGTCCAGGGCATTCAGTGCACGTGCCTTGGCAACACACATTTGAGCCTACCTCAAGTCTGGTGGAATGCTAGATGATGCGGCAGACGAAATTGCGATCACACCCTCCAGAGCTTCATTGATGCGCAGCCATCCCTCAGCATCCTCAGTCGTTAGATGCAACCCATCCCAGCTGTCGCATTTGTACAAAACGCGCTTTGTGCTGCCGCTGCGCTGCTGGGATGGCAGGGCTGCAGAGGAAGCACTGGCCTGTAGCTTGCTGCTGTTCTCTGCAGCAACACGCACGTGAGCAAGCAAAGCAGCCAACAGCATGTAGTACCCAACGCAAGCGAGTTTATTAAAGTGTGGAATGGCTGTACTTGAATGGTACAATTAGGTCAATGGAGGCTGCAGTTTGTCACTTAACACCAAGTTCATGCATGTTTTTCCAACAATGGTTATATGTTGCTGGTACACTTCTCTTAAGCTGCGGACTGCCACCATTGTAGCCACATTCATTCCCTCCAGCCCCTACTAGTGTGAGCACATGTGTAGAGTCTTCATCTCTAAATTAATATACACTTGCTTCAGGCTTCAAACCCTTTGCATAGAATTAAAAGCCTGTCAAAACCCAACATGTGATTGCTTGCTGCTTCCTCACGCTCAAGACCGTCCTGCACTTTTTTGGCAGGGCGTCATCTCTGTTGGCAGAAGCATTACACAAGCGCATTGGCCTTACAGCTCCCCTGTGCTGAGCAAAGCCTGATGAATGCAAGGATTGTAGCAGTTACGAGTGACAACACATGATCCATGCATGTCGACCCACCAATGCTTTCGACATTCATGTCAGGAGAGCAAAGCACGCGTCTGTGTAGTATACGTACCAACACAAACTTACCACGTACGCAAATCACGACCGTGAAAACTTACAGCGGTACAAACCTCAAACCTTTCCACTCCCTCCCTCACACACACACACACCAAACTCACATAAGCTACTCACTATAAGGCTCGCTGACGCTGTGGCCATGCTTTATTCTTCGCGTCTCTGTGGGAGGCTCTAACTGCAGGCTGTGCATATTGAGGACACGACGAGCCTGCTCCACGCACACCTCCCAAGCCTCACGATGTTGGGCCCACACAGCCTCAAGCATGGCTTGCACCTGCATGTGTATGATTGCATGGGTTTAAACGGGATTACGTTCATATGATAATTAGAGATTAAACGTGATTACGTTCACACGATGATTAGAGGCCAGAATGAAAGGTTGGCAAGGACCAGGTCGGAAAGCATTAGTAGGTTTATGGCTCCTGCTAGTTCCTGGCTGGCGAAGCTCCGGTCTATAAGGGTGTTTCACTTTACATCTCAAAGCTGTAAAACACACATACAAAAGTAGCACAAAGTTATTAGATCCGCTAATCTGCAGCATGCCTATATGCCTATGAGGCAGAGCTCCCTACCTGGGAGATTGTGTCTTCCTCAAGCATGAGGTCCAGAGCCTTTGCCAGCTGCTGCTCAAAGCTGACACTCGCTTCCTCTCTGGCACTTGCAGTAGGGCCGTTTTTCTGGAGCACCTCTAGCCCACTTTTTTGGTGCAGCTGGGCGCCTAGGTTGCCTGGGAAGGGGAGCAAGGCACACTGCTGCTGCTGTGACAAGGCATTATGCAGAAGGTCTGAAACAGCTTGCTTGCATGGGCGATCTGCATGCTCGCACGTGTGTGCATTAGGTGCCTCGTCTGCCTTGTTTTAGCCAACTTTCACGGGGCTGACATTGCATTAGGCAACAATTGAAGAAAAAGTACAGGGTGCGCACAATAGACTGCTGGTATAGCATCCAATTGTTCACACGCTACACAATGAAGGGCCCACAGTTAGTGTGACAAGCACACTTGCCAGGGTTGCTGATGCGTTGCGGTCGAGGGTCTTGAACAGCTTCTCCAGAGCCAAATGGCTTGTTGTGTGCGGCCAAGACCTGTGGCATTGTAAGGGGATGGAGCTTTACAACCAATCGGAACTTACACGCTAAGCTTAAAACTTGAACAATATGCTGTCCTGATCAAACATTTGCATTCCCTTGTGTCTGCAATAACATGAACAGCACTTGAGATCAGTGCAGTAGCCAAGCACTGGACATTGGAAATAGAGGCAATGATATGACAAGCGTTATGTAGACCTTCGCAGCATACAGACATATGATATATAGCATATATAGCATACTATCAACGTCACTCCTGCTCAAATTCATCTTACAATTCAACAAAACCCCCATCCATCATGCATCATTCCCTATTCCTAGAATACTTCCCAGGCTTGCTTGAAGCCGCCATTCCTGCCACCTGCCACGCTTTGCAGAATATCACTTGAGCCACAACCTCCGTGTGTGTGTCGCACCACTTAGATAATAAAGTGGACAGAGGCTCTCACCTCTTGAGGTACCACTTCTATTCATTGCTTTAAAAAGGGCCGACACACCCCTACTCCTCTCTTGCTTTGTAGATTGCTTCCTCCTTGAAGTAATGCACAAACAAGTCAGATAAGTAGCACTCAATAGCACACCACAGACAAAGGCTCACACCTCTTTCAGGTACTGCCTACGTTGGCTGCCTTGGTGCGGACTGGCACGAGATCCTACGCCACCTCCCCAACCAGCATTCGGCCTCCCAAACTTAAACTGGTGCTGGTGTGGGAGAAACTCGGCGTCGCCCCTTGTTGTTGGTACGTCTTTGGTCAGGAGCCTGGGTGCATATTGCAGGGATGCGTGCACGTTATGGAGCCAAGTATGTCTAAGGCTACTTCTGCCTTATGGACCTTATGGACCTTATGGGCTTCTGTGTAAGTGCAATATAGATAACAGAGTGTGGGACGTCAAGTAGAGAGAAAGCAGAGAGACGCAAAGGGGAAAAAGAGCATTAATGCAGGCCTACCACCAAGCCCTGAATAGAAGCCACTGTGACGAACATTTGAGCAGCACATTACACGTGAAGCATTACTAGCAGCTTGGAATCAGCGGTATTGCCACTGCATTTGTGTTGAAACCTGAAAGAGGAATTGCTGGTGGCGATAATTAGAACCGCCAGTATAGCAGGGTGAATGTGGTCAAAGATATCAACGATAGATAGTAACATGCAGGCAGGCCAAAGCATCCCCCCATCGTTCAAGGAAATAAGAGATCATTTAAAAACTGGCACCATGGCACTCTTTCGCCAAACAAAAACAGCCAAGACCAGCAGCATTTTCTGCATCAGCACCTCTGGGGTAGGCAGCCAGCGGCCAGAAGGAGCCTCCGCACAGCATCAAACGAGGCCACCATGACCTCTGCGTTGCCCATGAGGTCATGCAGCAACGCGCCCTCAGCATCATCTGCAGTTGTTTGACCCATCACTCCGACACTAGCCTGCGGGTGTGCGGTTTGTATCCCGGATCCCATTTTTCGCCCAGAGAGTGAGCTTAAGCTATGCTTGCACAATCGTGCGGGCAGGAGGAGTTTATTGCAGGGCCAATATCCATGCCTTAGCAGTGTATAGCAGTGTAGCAACAAGAATATGACTCCTTGTAGGGTACAGCAGGCGTGGCGCACCTTGCCAGTGTTGTTGTTGCCTCCAGGTAGTTTTAAGCATCCGCTGCCAGTGCCGCTGTTCCGGTGCTGCCTCTCCCGTTGTTGAGAGGAAGGGGGGTGGATTACGCGGGAAGGGGTAGACGCCTTCAGGTTTGCACTACCTGTTGGTGCAGTGAGCGAGTATGAATGTGTGTGTGTGTGTGTGTGAACACGCTCATGTGCAAGGGTGCGCGTGTGGTGATTGCTTAGTTGTGCTTGATTAAGAGCAAGACAGGCGCACAAGTGTTACTCATTGTGCTGATGTATGAATGTAGGACGTTAGCTTAATGTTGTTTGTGGTCTTCCACTCATCAAATTGCATGACACCACTTGTCTAGACACCCGCTTGCACGGCAGTGGCGCCAGACACATGGCATGCAACATGCAAGTGCTCACCTGAAGTTGCTGCCAGGGCTGCTAGGGCGAGTTCAACCCTATGCTCCTGGGAGGTGCCTGAGTCCCCACCCATGCCCACCACAGCTGCCATCATCACATCCAAGGCATTCTTCCAGATCTGCACGGCAAGAAAATAATGTGCAAATTGGGCGAGGCCACCTCCCTTGCCACAAGGTACTATCATGCTATTGCAGTATAAGCTCCTGCAGCTTTCACATAAATACACTATTGCATCATGCATGCTAGCTCCACTGTGTCACCACCATTCTATCAGAACTACGGCAGCAAGACAAGCCACAACAAGGCAAAGCGCCTTAAGTACCTGCGGGAGGGTGGCCGTGATGAATTTGGCAAGGTCTTGGTGCAGGGCAATGGTGGCGTTCAGGCAGTGGGCCGCAGCCCTCTGCACGGCCAGGCCCCTGCTCTTCACCAAACCCTCTCCGCAGACCTATGAGGGTGCACAAGCCAAGCAGTTGTCAAACAAATTGCTGCATCAGACTGGTCAAGGCAACAAGCTAAAAGTGGCCAACCTCCAAATGTGTCTAATCAAATCAGTGCCACGTTGCACTGCTTTGGATAACAGAGCTCCCTTGCGCACTTACACAGACTAGGCACTCCAAGGTATGACACTCAACATGCACTACAGATCGTAGCGCACCTCGGCAATGTAGGCCAGTTTGCGGGCAGGGTTACTACCTAAGGGAACTGGCATGATGTTGTCTGCCGTGTTCTGACTGCTTCTCCCTGACAACAGGCCTTGCTGTTCAGGAGCACCAGCGTACACGTGGCCAGTGCCCTCTGCTGACTTGCGGTTTTGAGGAGTTCTGCCATATCCGTGCATGTGGGACTTCTCACCCTGAGGGCGCATGTTGTCGCAGAGATGTGTCACAATGTCTTTGAGGTACATTTCGTTTCCAGAGAGCATTTGTCTGCGTGACCCAAACTTAAGCAAGCAACCTGGCAACTTCATTGTGAATTCAGATGCCACACAAATAAATGCAGGGCAAAAATGACAGGGTCTGCGTAAGGCTCAGACACCCCAGCATTACGCATTGCTGCAATGGCTATGACATTGCACCCAATCATGCTTGTTGTTTCTTGTTCCATTTCGAGCTGTCTTGAAATTCATGAGCTTATATCAAGCATGTTGATTCGGCTCCAAGCCCTGGCATACTTTTGCTGCAAGTGTGTAAGAAAAAGAACAACAAAATTGTGTGTGAAATAAAAGCTATTCGTAATTTCATACCCACCTCTCGCACAGGGCTGTCAAGGAGTGTGTGCACTCCCTCCAAGTGGTGTGCCAGGGCAGCTGGGGATTCCAAGGACCAGAATACAAGCAAGTGGTGTAAGATGACCTGTGCCAGACACAAGCAGGCAGGGTGATTTACTGTCAAAGTCGTCCAAAGTCCAGAATGAACCATGTATGTATGCCTGTTTACTCCTTTGCATTTACATGATTTACATGTGGAATTTCAAGCACAAAACCCCTCTAGAATGCGGCCACTTACCGATTGCATGAATGTATAGGCGCGACCTTGCCATCCTATTGCAATGTAGACCCATGAATGTTGCAAGGCTATTCTACAGGCGAAGTTCCGTCCATACAAAGGACGAAACTAAGATAATATAGATACAAAGGATGGAACTAGGAAGTATGAATTACTGCCTTGCGATGGTGGTCGTATCCGACAAAACTGCGGTTGAAAAACAAATGAATTGCACGCATTCAGAGGATAAAATGGAGCGTACCAGACTGTCACGGCAAACACCCTCCAGCAAGGCCCGTGCAGGTTTTGTACGTGATGAAGTTTCTTGGTGATCTGAGGCTGCCTGCAAGGCAACAATTTGTATGCTTGCTTGGTGTTTGACGGTCGCCACGTGCTCATGGGTACAGCAGCCATCCCAGTATCCCAGTGCCCCGAGGTGCTATATGTTAAAACTCACACAACAGATTATACTGAAGACAATAATTACCGCTCACGTGTCGCAACTGCAGTTCAAACATTACAGGTGTAACAGTTGTGTGCACTGCCCAATAAAGGTCCCAGGCCAACCCTTTACTGGTTTCAAGAAGCAGCCTTATGCTTTCATGTGGAGTTGCACTGCTTATGGAACAATATCCATAAACAGAAAGAGAATATGCCATGTAAGACTGTAAGAATCACGGCCTGGGAAATGTAAAAGCATGTGTTTTAAGCGCTAGCGAGTAAAATAGTGCCATCCTGCAGGCCGGTCTAACAGTTCGTGAAGCTACTTTCCCCCCCTCCTGACTTTGTTTCTGACATCATACAGCAGCAGCCCCCTTGCAGCTAATATTGCCACACAAACACCATGTGAAGCCTTACCGTTCCTGAGTCAGGCCCAGCGGCGATGCTGCTGTCACAGCTCTGCATTGCAGACCACTCCCCTGTGGGCAGTGACCTGCACGATACATTTGCCACCGGATTGACAGAGGCTTTTCTGTTTGCCACACAGTGTTGGCAATGACAACAAAAAGATGCTTGAGTGCATGCATCACTCCATATGATCACCAATGTGCAGTGAGCAACAACACTTTTCGCAAACATCTACCCAACTAAGCAAACAGAGGCATGGGCCTGTGTAAATTACAAGGCATAAATTATATCATGTTTGGGGAGCTGACATGCAAACCGTAGAGCACAATGATCCTTTTCTTAGGTAAAAATCCTTGGCACTTTTGTTTTATACCACGCAGCTTTAAGTCAGGTCTTGTAGAAGCTGCTGGGTAGAGACGTACTGCCCCTGGCCGTAATTGTATTTAGGAGACAACATTGTCATAGGAAGTCCCATCACCAGCACTGTTGCTTGCAATCAACCATTAGGTTCCTCCCCTTGATAAAGTATTATAAAAGGAAGCCCCATCAGCAGCGCTAATGCTTATACTCAACCATCACCTTCCTCCCCTTGATCCTTGTTGATGATGAGCCCCATGATACTTACTGCTTGAACCTGTGCCCCATGATACTTAAGTTCATGCCCCATGATGCTTAGATTCATGCCCCACGATACTTGTTGCTTGAATTCAACCATCAGCTTCCTCCCCTTGATACTTCCCAGGCCTCTATAATGAGCATATCATCATTGGACTAAGCCAAGCCTTCGGCAGCACTCACATCTCTCCAGTTCCCTCTAGGCTCATGGCATGCAGCATAGCCCCCGTGCACTCAGTTATCACGTCAAGAACGTCGGCAACGCATGCCAGGCTCCTCAGTGCATCCCCAGCAGGGCCTGGCAGTACTGCCCCCGTCTTTGAGTAGCTGGCGCCGCTCTTTCGTGAGCCTGATTGGATTGGGACGAGTTGCTATTTGAATTGGAGGTCAGTTGGATTACTGATGAAGGAAGACCGGAATAAAATGGAACAGTAAGCTCTTTTAGGTGACAGCATCTGATAGCGAGAATTCAGGAGAGCATGTATCAAGGGCGTAAATGTGAACACGAGATGAGTGCTAAAGTAGAGCGCGTGAATTGGCAAAATAGATCCACCATATCCGTCTAAGAAACACAGTAACTGTACAAAAGACAAACATTCTCCCAACACAAGCAGCAAGATTTGTTCAAAACACCTATGCCAGCCCAGTCACTACTCACAACCCCCTGCATTGCTAGTACAATATTGCATAAGATGTAGCCTTCATGCACACCCTGCTGCATAGGGCACATGCCACAAACAACTAAAAACGCACCAGTCCTGACTAGCAGCTGGCCAGCAGCTGTGCGACCCAAGTTGGTCTGTAGCCGTGCTGTGTGCTGTGCTGTGGTCAGCAGGGGGCAGGGGGGAGGGTGAGGCAGTAGGGGGGGCATCATCCCTTTCACGCATGCCACAGCCACGAGGCCGGTGAAGTGACGCAGCAAGTCCACCTCATCCTCTGAGGCCCATGCACCTGGCGCGGCCAGCTTGGTGGACATCTGTGCGGAGGCAATCCAAAGTTGTACTTACTACAGCTCAGACAAAATATGTGCATTTTTATGTGACTATGCCTTGCCAAGCGCTTGCATGCATAGGACGCTGATTGTACCACATTTACATCTCAAAGCAAAATGCTGGACATGCTGAGTTGGCATGATGCTGAGTTAGCATGATGCTGATACATCTGCATAGTGCAACGTGTCACATGCGTCTACAGCATGAAAGCAACGCAGTGTATGAGGCAGCATGTATCTACAACATGAATACAGCATGAAAGAAACGCAGTGTAAAAGGCAGCATGTGTCTACAGCATGAAAGCAACACAGTGTAAAAGTCAGTGGTCTTGTAAGTTGGCTCTGCACGATCACAACACTTAGCCACCACCCAGCTCTAAAATTGCATACCCCCCCCCCACGCGCTCAACGCACCAGGCTGATCTGCTCAATAACAGCGCTCATCGCAAGAGGCACTCCGGCAAGGTGAGCCAGGGTTACATTGTAAGGCGGCTCTGCTCTAACAGCCATCAAGTGCAGCACGCTAGCAGCTGCTGCTGCCACACACACGTTGCCCTGCCGCCGTGCATCAGGGCTCCAGCCCCTTGTGCCAATGTCATTGGTTGCGCCGGTGCCTTTGTTACGGTGACGGTTAGCTCGGCATGCAGCATGCAGCTTTAAATTAGGGGGGAGGGCCTCTCCTGGCCTGTACCAGGTAACAAATGTATAGAACACTTAGAGGGTAACACTGTTTGTAATGCTTCTCAAAGTATCAGGTAACAAATGTATAGAACACTTAAAGAGAAACACTGTTTGTAATGCTTCTCAGAAGTGCCTCTTCCTGACCACTCAGTTACGGAATATGCAGGCTGAGCCTTTTACACGGGGTTGCACAATATCATTACCAAAGGATGAACCCAGTTATTACCTCAAACCTTCAAGACAAAACGCTTGAAAGGCTAAACAGAGAAGGATTTACCAAGGGAATACCAGCTTCCCTCTGCCCATTACATTCAGCAGGTTCAATGAAGGAATGAAGGGGACAATGTCAGTGGATGATTGAGAAGGCAGAGCACAATCAAAAGCCGGACACAGTAAGAAAGGCAGAAAAAAGGCACTTGCAGGAAGAATGAGTCGGTAGAAGAAATGAAGGAGACAACTGGTGGGTGACCCTTGCGGCTGCAAGGATAGGGTAAATATGCATGAAAACGCATGAAACCTCATGGGTCTGTAAAGGCAAGCATATTGGAAAAACTTGCTGAACTTTAAAAAGTGCAGTTGTGTGTGAATCCTATTGTAGGGGTACTTGACGGACCTTAAAGTGGCGTTGCTGCCCACTGATTGCTCAAGCAAACCAGCCAGCAGCATAAGCTGGACAACAAGCTCGCTGGCGTGGCTGCTGTCCTCCAGGACCTGTGTTATGTAGATAACACACACTGCAAGTGAATGCTTTAAACAGACTCCCTTTGTGTGACTTGAGAGAGAGAGAGAGAGAGAGAGAGAGAGAGAGAGAGAGAGAGAGAGAGAGAGAGAGAGAGAGAGAGAGAGAGAGAGAGAGAGAGAGAGAGAGAGAGAGAGTGAGAGAGAGAAAGACATGCTGATGCATTAAAAGGGCCTGCGTACATGCTGTGTTGAATGCATAATGCAAACACAAATTCTGTGCAGCAAGTGACACATGCCATATTTAAACGCGACATTTTCAAAAACAGCAGTGGAGTATGTGCTACACAAGAAATAAAATGGCCTGCAAGCCACACATCTGGTCTTACCTGTCCACATCTGGTATGGTCCATGAGTAACTCCAGTAGCTCAAGGGCGTCAATGCACACCACATTGCTGCAGCTGTGAAGAGCGTGCAGCAGAGTTGGGAGCAGGTCCTGCTTGGTGGCCACCTGAGGTGGCAAGGGCAGATGGCAAGGGCACATTGGTGCCTAGTAATTTTACAGCAGGCCATGTGTGTGATGCTACAGCCTTCACTTGTAAGGGCGCAAGGAGTGAATGGCAACTAGGCATTTAAGAGAAATTTTTGTTCCTGTGTGAACCAGGATTAGGAAATACACACTGTACTACTGTTCAAGACACCCCGCCAACAACAAATCCCCCCCCTTTTGATATTTTTTGTTTGGACAATGCTAAAGCAGCCCACATCCTCAACCCATTTCCCACTGCAGCAACAAGCACTACCAACAGCAACTGACCTGGTCATAAGCCTGGACATTGTCAAGACTGGCCACCAGAGCCTTGAGGACGACCAGCCCCCAATGCTGCAGGCACTGGTTCCAGTCTGCTTTGGATAAGCCTGAGTAATGCCACAAGTCCATCACTGCAAGCAAACACGTTGTGAAATGAATGTTTGCTTTGTCTGCAGCCGCCTGTGCTCCTTTCTGTGCTGCAACACACTTAATAAAATACGTACAGCAACGGACATGATGCGTGGATGTTTACATGTATGTGTATGCTCATGTATGCGAACAGTACATTTAAAAATGATCTTTCAGTCAGGTTAGCAAATCCTGTCAGGGTTGCTGCCCAAGTGCAGGAAAACGTCTGAGCTGTCAGAACGCTGGCTTGGACGTTTTATATTATCCCTGCATTGCTTGTTTTTGGGGGGAGGTGTGCAATTCAAGAAGGTTGCCACCTAAAGGTTTGCATCAGCGCCAGACAGGAATCAGGAGTGTACCAGGAGGCGTTAAAAATGACTTGTTGACACGCATGAGTAAATACCGGACCTACGGCCCAGAATAACTACCCACTCTGCAAACCTTTTCTGCCCCCCTCACACCAAAAAGACATAATTCTACTTCTTTCTAAATTGTGCATCCAATTATCTAACCCCCATGCCAAGCACCTCGTTCTAAAATGAAATTATGGGACAAAAAGTGTAGGGCACGCTCTTGCACCAACAACCTGCTTGGTGCTGAAATTCCAGCCGAAGTATTACTCAACGCACTTCATTATCACATCCACACAATTTGCACAGTGCAGCACAGAAACATCAAGTTTAATGTCATGTTCTAGATATTTTTTCCTGAACACACCCCCATGGCCTACTTGGGGGCAGCCCACACAAACCAGTGGACACACGCACGCACGCACGCACACACACAAACACACACACACACACACAGAGAGAGAGAGAGAGAGAGAGAGAGAGAGAGAGAGAGAGAGAGAGAGAGAGAGAGGGAGAGAGAGAGAGAGAGAGAGAGAGGAAGGTCCTATGCAAAACTCCCCAACAAGGGTGCCAATCGACAGGCTTTTGATGTCGGGAGTCCATACGTGTGAGTTATACTGGAATCAGCACCTGTCGGCAAACATTTCATAATTCATGATACTTAACGCCTTCTGGGCACATGGAAAAATATTCCTGGCACTTTGATGAAGGTCTGGGAGTCTGGCGTGAGGGTCCCGTTTTGGACATTCTTTTGATCATAATACGGGCAGGGATTTCACAAGATGCAGCTCGTCATCCAACACGACCCTCGCTCCTTTTTAACAACCAAAACCAGAGTGCTCCCTGACTAGGCTCCCTGACAAAAGATTTGCGGGTGGGATAATTTGCAACACGTCAAAACACATTGATTGCTTGTGTGTCCAACACGCACCTTGCCCCTTCCTGACAACCAGCCCCAGAGTGCTAGACACCAGAGCGGTCTTGGAGGCCAGCACCCATGCAACGTCTCTGGATCCAGCAGCGGCAACACTGCACAGCTGCAGGGCAGCCAGCATGATGGCAGGCTTGACCACAAGCCAAGGGTACCCCATGTCTAGGCGGGGGCAGGTCAGCAGGGACAGAGCCTGTGCAGGGAGAGATTATGTTGCATCTTTTAACGTGCATACTTGCTCGATGCACACATGATCAAGGAAGCAGCAGATGGGGAGGTGCAGAGCCATGGCTCAGGGGCACAAAGACACAATGCACAAATGTTGAGCAAGCACATGCAGGCGCTTTTTGTGCAATGGCGTCCCCACCCCTTCCCCCCAAACACACACCAGCTGGTAATCAGACACCCAGACGTCGGGCATGCCCTGGCTTTTCACCACGCTTGTCCTGGCCACTGACTCTTTCACCATCCTTGCACCATCCTTTGGGTCACTTGATCTGAGAGCCGTCGCAGCCTGTGTAATGCATGGAAGGCCAGCATGACTTAGGGTGGAAATGCTAAGATTGCATGCTTAAAGATTTTTTTTGTTTGAAGTGCACGACTCTCAAACTTGTTTTGACGCTCTGTGTATTTGCACCATCTGTCTGTGGATGGAAATCTCATTACACTGTATACAGCCAACACCTCGTGTTTACTATTAACAGGCACCACAAGCAATCCTCTGCTTGTGCATATGCGTATATGGGCTCCAAACAGGTGTGCGGCTTGCACAGAGGGAAAGCGTGCTGTGCAGCTGGGCTAGTTGTCAAAAAGTTAAATGTTTTTTCCTTTTATTTTCAACTGGTTGCTTCAATTCTCACTGCCTATTCACAGATCTGTTCTGTCCCTGTTCTTCCTCCCAACTCACGAATTGAGAAGCAACAACGACTGCTGTGTGTGATCATGAATTCATACTTAGTCCCCCACCATCTCAGACTCAGAGGGATTGCCAGAGGCTACGCCACTTGAGAACGGGCGCGCCCTTGTGGAGAGGGGTGCTGACTTGGGCCAACCAGGATGAGAGGGGGATGTCTTGTCCTTGGGGCTGGGCAGAAGTGACAGTATGACTCCTAAAGAGCCTGGGGCTTGCAGTAGCGCCTGGCAGCATACAGCATGTGTTGCATGATGAGTAGAGGTTACACGCACGCGCTTTTGACGAAACACAGTTCAGGTGCAGGCTAATGAGCCCTCTTTGATCAACAGCACGCACGCACGTGCATACAGCTGTGTAGAAACACATTTTGAGGCAGGAAGAAAATGATGTATCTTTGATACCAATGTAGCAGCGTGTTGTAAAAGCATACTTGAGATTTCAATTCGGGGTTGTATTTCTATACGAATCGTTACATGGCTGCGGTGCGCCCTTGGGCCATAGCAGTTATTTATACTATTCCCTGCATACGGACAACGCCCCTCCACCCTCCTTTAGACTACCTACCGCAGCAAAATTTGCATAGGTGAAAGGCCCATGCTGTGCCACAGCCGCCAGTAGCATGGCCAGAAGGCCCTGCTTGCTGACACTCTTCACGGGAGTCCAGCTGGGCGGGGGGGGTCTTCTTTCCACCGAAGCGCTTCCTTCCGCTAATTGATTGCAAGCGAGGAGATGTAGAAATGATAACAAACATTAAAAAAGCAGGGGGGGTGGGGCGGTATGGAAGAAGAGCTTGAGATTGATGAGGTTTGTGGACAAATGGATGGAAACCTTTGCATGCAACAAGATCGATATTAAAAGTACATGAAGCCTGCAATTAGTGTAAATAGTCAACAAGCATCTGTATTAGGAAACCTAAATGAAGAAGCATATTTCACGTACATACCCACGCACGCAAATACCGGTAGAGGAGACGTTGCTACTGTTGCTGTTTTGGCGCAAATTTTCACCAAACAATAAAAGGCAATTTCCACGCACAAACTACCGCACGTACGCACGTACCAGTAGAAGAGACGTTGCTGCTGTTGCGGCTATGGCGCGAAGCAAGAGTTGCTGACGTTGTTGCCAGCGAGTTATTGTGGGAGTTATCATTTGAAGAGACAGGCGTAGGAGGCACTGCCTTGGTCTCTGGTTGGGGCAGCATCATGACTGCCAGGGCTGTGATTTGGTGTAGATCTGGGCTGAGAGCGAGCTGCATGGAGGGCAGCTGCCTGTGGGTTTAAATTGTGAGGGAAATGGATGAGAAGGTGCAGGATTGGGAAGAGTTTTTTGAGCCCTGGAGGAAGCAAGAGGTGATAACGTGGCAAAATTTGGTTGAAGATAAGGTAGGAGAGGCAAGGATCCTTTGCCCTTTTTTCCGGTATTTCTTAAGAATTGTATCGTACCTTAGCGACTCATCCCTCACTTCAAATTTCAGAAATATTCAGTAGAATCCTGCACCTTCCCGCACCCCCAGAATGTATATATTTGCCCTTCCCGTATCAACCCCGCAGGGCCTTTAGCCCTGTGCAGCACCAATAAGCTTCACAAACAACCTCAATGAAGAACAAGAGGACACCAAGAGAACACCAAGAGAACACCAAGAGAACACCAAGAGAACACCACAAAAGGGCAAAGGACAGCAAACCTATTGCTGTTTGCATGTGAGTTTGCTTTCTTTTCTACTTCTGCCCAGAATCAAAGATTTGGTCTCTTCCTCTAGCCATTCTCACTGCTGCTGCTGCTGCTGCTGCTGCTCATGCGTGCTGATGGTGTTGCTTGGGTGTGGGCAGCCTTGGTGCGTGACCTCGTCTGCCCCACCTGCTCATCTGCCAACTGCTGGGTTGCTCTAACCTGCTCTGCCTGCACAAGCGTTGCAGCTTGGTCCTCATCTTCCCCCTGCTACACAGCTTCCCCCTCAATAGTGCCAATGCCTCTGCATAACAGCTGTGCCCCTGAGGCGCCCGATCGTGAGACTAGCAATCTTTCCCTGGCCTACCAATCGGCCTTTTGTCGGCTGCCTCCTCTGCCAGCAGCTCAGCCCATTCCACTTTTGCTTGCTGGCTTAAACGGTTGCCCTGCTGCTCGGCTGTCGCTGCAGCTTGCTTTCCAAAAGTTCCCTTTGGGAGCAACCGGTGCTGGGGCTGGGGCTGCTGCTACGCTGAGGCTGCCTGGTGCGGTGGCACAGGGGGCGGGGCGGCGGGGTACCTCTCACTGTTTGTGACCGGCAGCGACCCGGAAAGGAATAATTTCACCAGCCCCGCACAACCCCGCAGGATCAAAATAAATATATATTAAAAAATACCGCAGTCACTCCGCAAGGCAAAAAACGATATTTGTGCAGGGTGTATCCTTAAGGTACGGTACAGTTGTAAGTTTCAAGTTTATAGAAGTCCAAAAGAGTGGTAAGATTGTTGTATGGGTACTTTTTATACCATCCAACACGTGGGTAGATCTGCTGCTATGCATGTCGTACACATGTACGGGTGCAGGCGTGCAAACAGACACTCACACACATGTACGTGCACATGCGCAGATGTACTCGTGTACAGGCGTGGGCGTGGGTGTGCAAACGCGCACACACATACACACACACTCACACACACACATAGGTGTGCATGTACACACTTGTAAATGCACAGAGTGCAAGCACACACCGTAAGGGCTCATAGTTAGCCAAGTGGGCTATTGTGCCAGCAGCAAGGGCTTGGACACCTGCCACCACACTGGCATCTTTCAATGTCTCTGGAAACTTGTGTTGGCTTTGGGTAGCAGGTGCCACACCTGAGTTCACAAGCAGTATTGACAAGCGTGCAATAATCTGGCGTTCTGCAAGGTTGTGGGGTCAGCTCTCATGTCATACTGGGTGCAAAAGCAAGTGTGTGACGCTGCAAGAAAGCACACTGTGGCGTGGCTCCTTCAGGGGTTCACGACATTTGCCCAAATGTCAAGTCAAAGCGTGCCAGGTAAATACGCTTGTGTAGTCCAAACCGAGCGTACCTGAATCCAGCTCCGGCCTTGATTGAGGCGTGGCAGGTGAGCTGGCCACGCCCATGCTGCTTTGTTGAGACACAGAGGCAAGCGTGGGCATGGGGGTGCGGCAGCGTTGTTGCGTTGAGGCAGCATCAAAGTACGACATCAAGCGGAGCATTTGCACAATTCCGTAGTCTGCTGCAGCCATTGCTTGTGCACACTCCGGGCTCACGACCAGCACGTGGAGCATGTAACAAACGTCCTGGCTTATCTGTGCGCGTGAGTGAGGTTAGGTATTTGGTTATCAATTAGGTGTGCTGCACACAGGTATGCAGCGTTAATGATGTAACGCATTTGCACAACAGCTTTCTACAAATCACAGCGTTTCAGTTAAGCTCGGTTTGCTTTACAGAGAACCAACAAAAATATCATGCCTTTTTTGAGGGGATGGGGAGAGGTAACAGGTGCATAGGGTTGGCCAGGACCATGTACACAGACCGTATGTATGACCTCACACATGGAAATTACCCTGCTCTAAATACAATATGTATACCTTACATATGTATTTGGCCAATCCTTCAGGTGACCAATGCAAACATGCTCACAACACGTACACATACACAGATTTCCTGCAATTCAGCATGTGTCCTTACACACGCAATGAGAAAGGTGTACCTGCACAAGCTCCAGTGGGTCTGAGCCTTGGATCTTGGCTTCCAGAGCAAGCCATCGTTTGTTGCCTTTTTCTGGCTCAGCACCCGCCTGCACTTTACTAGCTGGGGGCTGCACACCCTGCTGTCCTTGCTGCTGCTGCTGCTGCTCTCTGTCAGAAGGTCCCCCCTTTACGTCTTTGCTGCCCTGGTCCCCAGGTCTGAGCTTGCTGCCAAAAGAGCTGCAAGCCAGCAAGGGCTCTACTGCTGTGCCTGGCGTATGTGCTAGGCATGCTGCCACGTCATGCTTGGAAACACCCTGCAAGGATTACTGTGTTTCAGTCATTGAAACAGATTGTACAGCTGCAGCTTCCTTGGGGCAAAATGTGGCCAGCAGCGAACTCGCCAGTTAAGAATAATATTAAAACCAAGCAGTACAGGTCAACCTGAAAGGAGGACAATGTGCATGTTTTACTGGAATTGACGAGCTACTGCAGCGTTTATAAACGCAGCAGCCAACTGCGCTATGAAAGGCAGCAGACCAAACCAGGTACGTCACAGTTCTCACAGGGTCAAACATAAGCAAAGCAAGATGCGCCGGCAGCCGGAACAGTTTGTGCACGTACCAAAGCAACTGCTCCCGCTGCAAGCGTGTCCGCCATGCCCCGCCTTATACTTGCATTGCTGCATACCAGCTGAGCTGCTCCCCCGTGCAAGCACACCGTGTGTGTGAGTAGCAGCTGAGAGGACACGGTGGAAATGCGGGTTGAATTGTGACACAAGAGGCCCATCAGCACACGGCCACATGTGTCCCTGTGGTGTGAATGTGAAGAGAGGCACAAACGATTATGTTGTGGCTCAAAAGGAAGAGCAAAGGAGAAGAGGAGGGACAGGGTGAGAGGGAGAGGGAGAGGGAGAGGGAGAGGGAGAGGGAGAGGGAGAGGGAGAGGGAGAGAGAGAGGGAGAGAGAGAGATAGAGTGGGAGAGAGAGAGAGAGAGAGAGAGAGAGATGCTATCACAATGATCTGTGCCATGGTATTTTACTCATTCAGTTCACACCTGAGCTGTGCAGAGGCATGTTGTAGGCGTGGAGACAAAGCAACCGCTTGCAGTCCTAGCAGCACCTTCTCAATGCCACCTTCCAAGCTCAACAGAAGCTGTGCTTGGGCGGTGCTCTGCACTAGGATGGACAGCAGGCCTACACGGGGCAAGCACATGGAGGTTGCTGGGTCAAGGGTTGTAGTTGTGTGGATTAGCTAAACATATTAAAGCCCCTTACAATGGTAGCCACTTGCAACCCATTCATGTGTAAAACCACACACAGGCACACCCACCAACTTGCATGTACACACATGTACAACATCACACACACAGTTGTACACAAAAACAGCCTTGAACCTGCTGCGTGTGCCTCCACCAGGATCTCCGACTCAAAAGATGTATCCTCTTGGGCCCCGATACTGCTACCCAAGCTGGCATCAATTTGCAATTTTCCCAATCGTCCACGCAGCAAAGCGTCGTCCTCCGCCCCCAGCTGCTGCTGCTGCTGCTGCTGCTGCTGCTGCTGCGGCGGCGGCTGCGTTCTACGGTGATGCTGCTGTTGCATGCCCTGCCCTTCCACCTGCACCGGTAGCTGCCTCCAATCATTGTCCTTGCCCAGCATGCCCACCAAGAATGCCACAAGCTGAGTGTTGCAAGGCATCTCTCGTGCCACTTGCCTGCGAGTTGTGTGATGCGAGAATGGGCGGAGCTGTCTTGGTGATACAGGGTATGTGCATACTATGCGTGAAGCCCCTGGTCCATCGCTTTATGCGTGAAGTAGGAGCATGTGCGGTTCTTGTTTATTAGGCTATCCAATCCATTTGACTGTGTGCTCATTCCTCAATCCTATCATAAAGCAGCATAGCACACCCTTTTTCCCCACCCCTTATTGGTCAGCTTATACAAACTGCTTGAACCTTATTCGTATGTAAAAGAATACAACGCACATCTTTGAGCTAAGATGCCTACAACCATGAGCAGACAAGCATCTTCTCAACCAACTCTGGCTTGAGCCGGTTCTTATAAATGTCTGTCGTTCAGCTGCCATTTCTTGCAATCACCTTACCCTCTGATTCGTTACAACCATGAGAGCACGATTTGCTCATCTTTTAAATTATTGTAAGCAGGAAAAAAACGAGTCGGATGAAGGTTTTCTAGTCAGCAGGCATGTGACCTATGTCTGTCCCTAACAAAAGTGCGTGCGCTAATATGCTTCCTAACTCAACCCACCCTATGCTGCTGGCCAAGTTATACAGGGCTCCGCTTCCAGCAGCCCGCATGTGCACTGATGCGTGATCCAGCAGACCTGCGGTTTGTCCATGTGAACTTGGATGACAAATTGCATGTGCACTGATCCAACAAGCCTCTGTATTTGGTGACACCTCACGGGAATGAAGAGCTGTTTGCATAGAGGCACACATAAAGAAACCTTTCCAAACTCTGCAGACATAGTGATACTATTTTGCAAATGTGCTGCTCCAGTCAGAGCGTATTTAATGTTAGGACAGAGGGAGCCTTCTTGCCCTGTGGATGGTGGGGAGCAGTGTGCAAGCCTTGCTAACCCTGCCACACAACAATGCAATTTCCTCTGCTTGTGCCTGAGAAGGTGCCTTTCCTATGGCTCCTAGGTTCCTAACTAATACTACTAGCATTCTGTCATTTCCTCACTAAACATGTGGCAGGCTCATAAGTGTGATGCACAGCAAACTCACCAAAAAGGACTTTCCCCAGCGAGGGCGTGTGCTTGTGCATGAGAGCTCGCACCCCCACATCGCTGCTCAAGTGCCACAGCACATGCGTGGCAGTCATAGCAATGGCCTGGGCAGCCGCTGGTCCCTGCCAGGGACGTGTGTGTGTTTGTGTGTATTTAAGTGTGTGTGTACGCAGATGTGTGTGTGTGTGTGTGAGAGAGAGAGAGAGAGAGAGAGAGAGAGAGAGAGGGTGAGTGAGAGAGAGAGAGAGAGAGAGAGAGAGAGAGAGAGAGA